>Ga0181560_10003465_pt1 | contig 14527 bp, 8 predicted proteins | sample 011ome_20_FD_133751 | JGI IMG/M metagenome (GOLD analysis project Ga0181560, IMG submission 133751) | Coastal salt marsh microbial communities from the Groves Creek Marsh, Skidaway Island, Georgia - 011509CT metaG (megahit assembly) | ecosystem: Environmental > Aquatic > Marine > Intertidal zone...
CGCGTCCGCCGCCTCGCCCGCCGCCTCGCCCGCCGCCTCTCCCGCCGCCGCCTCTCCCGCCAGGCCCCTTCGCGCCCGGATTGACCTTCCTCCCGCCAAACTTATGAAAGTGGTCCGTCTCCATCCCTCGCGCGCCAGCCATGAAGCTCCCGCGGGCGTTTGACTGCCTCGCGACGGCGGCGCCGCGGCGATTCGCCGCGGCGGCTTTCTTCCCGGTCCCGCGTCCGCCCGCGCGCTGCTGCCCGGGCTTCTGCGTTCTTCCCCCGCCGCCGCCGGTGCTGAACGTCATCTGCAACGTCCCGCGAGGCACGAACGGGGACGTCGGGGACAGCGACAGCGAGGGCGCTTTCTTCGTCGGCGTCTTCTTCGTCGGGGTCTTCGCGCCGCCAAACTTTTTTCCCTTGGCGACGACCACCTTGACCTTCTTCCCGACTTTTTGTCCACCCTTGGGTCCCGGGGTTTTCTTCCCGCCGGGGCGAGACAGCTGCGCTTTCTTCGCTTTCGCGTTCGCGAGCGTCTGCGCTTTTTCGCTCATGCCGCGCTTCTTCGCGAGGACGGCGGCGCGTTTATCCGACGACTTCGCCGCGACGGCTTTGATCTTCGCCTTCTTCGGCGCTTTCTTCGCCGGCGTCGTCGCGCCTTTCTTCGGCGCCTTCTTCGGCGCCTTCTTCGGGACCTTCTTCGGGGCCTTCTTAGGCTGCGGGGAGCGGGGCGAGCGGAGCGGCGGGGAGGCGGGAGGAGGGCGGCGTCAGGGAAGCGTTCGATCGAACGCGTAACAACGCGGAATAATTCGTTCTCCGGACGAATTGAATGAATGAACTGAATTCTCCCGAGCGCGAGGACGAACGCGTCGCGCGACGCGATCGAATCGCGCGACGCGGAGGCAGGGGACGCGACGTGAACGCACCAGTGCCTTCTTCTTCGCGGCTCTCTGCTCCTTCTTCCCCTGTAGCGCGGCGAAGGATAGACGAGGAGGGAGGCGGACGTCAGAATTCGGTCGGATCGGAACGCGCGCCGCGAGAGGACGGGACCACGGGACGACGACGACGATTCGGGGAACGGAGACGCGTCGGACGCGGACGCGCCTTCTTGATGAGGTCGTCCAGCGAGACGTCCATCTTCGTGGCGGCGCCCATGGTGAACTCCATGGCACCGAGTCCGGCGAGCGACATCGTTGTTGAGCGAGTGAGGCGTGGGCGTGCGAGGCGCGCGAGAGGAATGCGCACGTCGTCATCAGGTTTCCTCGTCGGGCCCGGTGCCGAAAAATTGGCAGTCCAGACATAGACACTGCCTGAACTGCGCAAATCAACAACATCAACGACGCCTACGCTACGTTCTTTACACGCCGACGACGACGCCTCCCGCTCACTTCCTCACCGGGTTCGCGCGTATCGCCGCCGCGCACGTCTCGATCGTCTCCCGCCGCTTACACACGCAGAACCGAACGTAATTATTCGGCGGCGCGGCCGCGGCGTCTTCTCCGTCACCCGCGCCCTTCCCGCCGCCGCTCGCGTCGCCGTCGTCGTCGTGGTAAAACACGTCCAGCGGCACCGCGGCGATCTTCGCCTCGGTCGCGAGCTTCGTACAGTACTCCACGGACGTCAACCCTAACGGCGAGACGTCGACGACGAGGAAGTACCCGCCGCTGGGCTCGATCGGGACGCACCCGACGTCGGTCAACGCCGCGGCGAGGAGCGTCGCGTTTCGCGCCATCGTCGCGGCGGCGGCGTCCGCCGACACCGCCCCCTTCGCGTCTTCGGAGATGACGTCCAAAGCCGCGGCGACGCCGAGCTGCAGCGGCGTCGGCGCGCAGTACGTCGTGTACGAGTGCATCGTCTTGCACGCGGCGATCAGCGCGGGAGGACCGGCGAGCCATCCGACGCGCCAGCCCGTCAGCGCGAGAAGTTTCGACGACGTGCCGACGGTGATCGTCCGTTCGGCCATCCCTTCCACGTCCATCATCCGGTGAAACGGCTCTACTTCAGCCGTTTCACCCACCGATGTGGCATCGTCGCCACCGCCGCCGCCGCCGACACCGAACGTGCACCGCTCGTAGACCTCGTCCGCGAGCACCGCGACGTCAAACTCCTGGCACAGCCGAGCGACGAGCTCGACGTCTTTCCTCGAGCTCACCGCGCCCGTGGGATTGTGCGGCGAGTTGTGCACGAACAACTTCGTCTTCCCTCTCCCTTCCTCGAACGCCCTCCTGAGCGCGTCCTCGTCCAGCGCGAATCGCAGCCGCTCGGTTCCGGTTCCGGTCTCGTCGTCGTTCGAGTTCGAGTTCGATCGCGTCGGCTTCATTCGGACGGTTCGCGCGACGGCGCCGCAGAGCTTCGCGTGAGAGAGGTACCACGGAAAGAAGGGCTCCAGAAAGATCACCTCGTCCCCCGGGTCCAGCAGCGCGCGCATCGCGACGTAGCACGCCTCCGTGCCCGAGGACGTCACGAGAACGTCGCTCGGCGACGACCCGGTGGCTTCGTAATACCGCTTCAGCGCGGTCACGAGCTCCGGTCGCCCGGAGATGACGGAGTACTGATTCGCGCGCGGGTCGTCGTCGGCCGCGATGACCGCCGCCGCGGCGTCTCGCGCGACGTCCGACGCGCCAAAGTCCGGCCACCCCTGGCCGAGGTCGAGGACCCCGGGCTCCGCCGCGAGCGCGGTGATCTGCGCCCACACCTGCGCCGCGCCCTGGTTCGCCTGCTGCGCCTTCGCGGCGGAGGAGACGAACCGCGTCGGATCGGTCGACGACGCGTCGGACGACGACGAGGTGGACGGCGCCATCGCGGTCGTCGCGACGGCGCGGCGATGACGATCGCTCGCGGCGCGGTCCTCGCGGCGAACCCGCCGCGGGCGCGACGACGCGGGAGCGACGGGCCGGGCGAGAGCCGGCCGCATACAGCTGTGACGACGGCAGCTGTCTGGTGACGACGCGTTTTAACAATCGACGCGGTCCTTCTTCCTTTCTTCGGCGTCGTTGCCAGCACAGCAGCTGGGAGTCTCCGCGAGATCCTATCCAGTCCGCGCCGCGCGGCCCCACGCGTCATGGCGAGCGTCATCGCGCGCGCGTCGCCGCCGGCGTTCACGCGCGGCGCGACTTCCGCCGCGTCGTCGCGACGCGAGGAGGAGGCGACCTCGCGCGCGACGCCGTCCGCGGCGCGTCCGCGTCGTCGTCCCGCGGCGACGGTCGCGACGAGGGCGTCGTCGTCGTCGTCGTCGTCGTCTTCCGACGATCGCGGTGCCGACACCCCGCCGTCGTCGTCGCCGCCGCCGTTCATCCACCGCGCGGGGTCCGCGCTCGTCGCCGCGACGCTGTCGATCGCGCTCGCGTCCGCCCCCGCCGCGCGCGCGGGCGTGTTCGACGTCGTCGCGAGGGAGGACAAGGACCCGATCGAGCCCTTCAGCCTATTCGGCACCGTGTACAAAAAGTACGTCGTCGAGGTCTTCGACGAGAGCGGTCGGCAGATCATCGGACGGAAGAAAGGGTTCACCGCGGAGGCGTGCGTGGACGTCGTCTCCGAGAGGATGCAGCGGTTTCGAGTGCCCGGCGAGGGCGGGAGCATCGCCCCGGGCGGGCCCACGAGCGCGGCCGCCGCCGCCGCGGGCGGCGGCGGCGGCGGCGGCGGCGGCGGCGGCGGCGGCGGCGGCGGCGCGAGCGATCCGGTCGCTCGAGGACGGTTTTGCGAGACGAGGGAAGTGATGGGGAAGGTCGAGAAGACCGATGACATGCTCCCGGCGTGCCTCCCGGCGTGCCGAAGCGCGTGTTTCAAGGCTGTGGACAAGTACGAGAGAGACATGCGGAAGAACACCGGGTTGGGGTTCAGCGAGAAGGACGAAGTGCGCGTGAAAGGGACGTGCGCGGCGCGGTGCGCGAAGGAGTGCCAAAAGAGCGGCAAAGCGTACGATTTCATCATCCCTTTCCGTTTGTGACGTAGAGAGGGGTGGATATGATACCTCATCGCGTACCTTAGTCGGTTGCTAATGTTATTACCACGAAATTGTGTGTTGCTAACCTACGCTGCCGCCGCCGCCGCCGCGTCCTTCGCGTCCGCCGCGGCTACTTCAAACCGCGCCCTGCTGACGGCGTCGATTTCTTTCCACTTCGCGCCGAGAAGCTTCATCTGTCCGGGGCCGCTCAACCCCGGCGGCAAGTTCGCGCGCTCCTCGGCGCAGAACAGCACGTACGCGGACGGCGTGCGCGTCGACTTTTTCTTCTCTCTCTTCGCCGCGGCCGCGTCGTCCGCCGGCATCGCGGCCTTCGCGTCCCTGGCCTCGCGCTCGTACCTGGAGCGCTCGTCGTCGCCGAGCGCCTTCCATCCGGCGCCTAAAATCTTCGCCTGTTCCGGCGCTCGTAACCCGGGTTCGAGCGTCGGTCGCTTCTCCGCGGAGTACAGGAAGAACGCCGACGGCGCGCGCGTTCGCTTCGGTTTCGGTTCCGGTTTCGGTTTCGGCGTCGCCGCCGCTTTCGTTTTGGATGTTTTCCCCTTCGTCGCGGAAGCGCTCGCGACCTCTTTGTCTTTCTTCGCGCGTCCTCGGAACCCCCTTCCCGTCCGCGGGTTGTTCTTCCGTTCGGTGATGAGCTCGACCGCGACGTCGAGGGGTATCGGCGCGAACCGCGCGAGGAAGACCGCGTCGCGCTCCTCCGACGTCGTCGTCTTCGTCGGCGACGCCCTTTCGAGACCTAAGCCGTCGAGCTTCGCGCTCTCGAGCTCCTCCGCGTCCATCTCGCCCTCCTCCTCTTCCTCTTCATCCGCGTCCGCGTGCTCGAACGCGAAGTCGTCGATCTTGTCTTCGTACGGCTCGTCCATCATCGCGGCCGCTCTCGCGTCGTCCCTGACGCGTTTTAACGTCTTCGCGGGAATGTGCGCGTTTACGTCTCCGTGATTGACATACCACCCGTACGGCCCAATTTTCATCGTGACGTCTCCCCCTTCCGTGGGGTGAACCCCGAGCGTCATCGGGTACTTCAAAAGCGCGAGCGCGACGTTCAGGGTCAGCTTATCCGCCGTCACCTCCGGGACGTTCTGGAGACCGAACGTCCGCGGCGTCCCCTCGTTCGCCGTCGGATCGAGTTGCACGTACGGTCCGTACGGTCCGCGACGAACGCTCACGGTTCGCGACGTCTCCGGGTCGACGCCGATCTCGCCGTCCGAGAGCCACGGATCCGTCCTCATCGATTCGGCGTCGTCGCCGTTCGTCGTCGATATCGGCCGCGCGTACGCGCACTTCGTGTCGGTGTTGTAGTTGCTGCAGCCGATGAAACCGCCGTTTTTGGACAGTTTCAAACCTAAACGGCCGTCCACGCACGCGGGGCATCTTCTCGACGCTCGCAGCGTCGCGGGGTCGTAGTCTGGGGACTTCCACGCGTCGCCGGCGCGCTTGGGCGCAGCCGCGTCGCCCTCCGATCGCGGCGGCTCCGCCGTCGCCGCGATCGCGTCCAAGCGCGCCTTCGTCTCGCTCTCGTCGTCCCCGAAGAAATGCGCGCCGAGCGTCGCGTCGAGCACGTCCACCACGAGCGACGTGCGAATGTTCTGCAACCCCTGAACGTCGCCGTGGAACGGCTTCCAAAACTTCGACATGACGTCCTTCCACTCCGCGTCCCCGGACGCGATGTCGTCGAGCTTATCCTCCAAACCCGCGGTAAAGCCGTAGTCCACGTACTCGTCGAAGAAGTGCGTCAGGAAAGAGCTCACCATCCGCCCGCGCGTCTCCGGGATCAGCGGCCCTTTCCCGCCGCCGCCGACGACGTACCCTCTCTTCAACATCACCTTTACTATCGACGCGTACGTCGAAGGCCTGCCGATGCCCTTCTCTTCCATCGCTCGCACGAGCGCGCCCTCGGTGTATCTCGCGGAAGGTTGCGTCCAGTGCTGCAGCGCGGTTATCCCCGCGGACGTGTCCACGGAAGACAGCGTCTCGGAGACGTCGACGGCGTCCTCGTCGTCGGCTTGGTCGGATTTTTTTTTCGCGAGCCCGCCTCGCTTCGCGTCCTTGTCGCGCTCGATCACGCGCACGGACTGCGGCGCGCGCAGGTTGATCGTATCCCCGGGCTTGAGCTCCGGGAGCCACGCGTCGCGCTTGTCGCGGTCGTCGTCGCCGGACGTTCGACCGCCGTGGGCGTACGCGGCTAGGAACCCGGAGAACAGCAGACGCGACCCGTTCGCTTTCAACGCGAGCTCGCACCCTTCGGACGCGGACTTGACCTCCGCGGCGATGCGTCTCGTGACCGCGCGCGACATCTGCGACGCCATCGTGCGGCTCCATATGAGCTTATACAGCCTCGCTTCGTCGGAGTTGGCGCCGAGACGCGCGCTGACGGCGTTCGGGAGGAGCTCCGCGCGGATCGGATGAATCGCCTCGTGCGCCTCTTGCGCGTTTTTTTGCGTCTTTTTGTACGCGTTCGGCGTCGCCGGCACGTAGCTCGCGCCAAACTCCTCCGTCGCGACCGCGCGTATCGCCTTCACCGCGTCCGGACCGACGTGCAACCCGTCCGTTCGCATGTACGTGATCAACCCTTCCCCGAACCCTTTCCCCTCGTATAGTTTCTGCGCCGCGCTCATCGTCCGCGCGGACCCGAACCCGAGCTTCGCGTTGGCCTCTTGCTGCAGCGTCGACGTCGTAAACGGCGGCTTGGGTTTCGTCGTCGCCTCCTTCTCTTCCACGGTGGCGACGTACAGCGTGTCCTTCGCGGCGAGGATCTCGTTGGAGACCGCCTCCGCGATCTGTTTCGAATTCACCGCGCCCTTCGCGAGCCGCGCGCCGCTCGCGTCGCGGTGCAGTTCGGCGACGAATCGTCCGGACGCGTCTCCGTCGGATTTTTTCACGCCGCTCGCGCGTTCCAGCCCCGCGACCACGCTCCAGTACTCCTCCTTGACGTGCCGCTCGATCGACATCTCGCGCTCGCATATCAACCGCAGCGCCGCGGACTGCACGCGCCCCGCGGAGAGCCTCTCCGACGAAGGGATCTTCCGCCACAGCACCCCGGAGAGCTTGAACCCGAAGAGGTAGTCCAGAGCGCGTCGCGCCAGGTAGGCGTGCACGAGCTCGACGCTTATCTCCCTCGGTTCTTTAAACGCCTTCACGACCGCGTCTCTCGTGACTTCCGTGAACGTGACGCGAGATATCGCCGTCGGCGCGTCTTTCTTCTTTCGCGACCCGCGCTCTTTGAGCAGCTCGCTGATGTGCCACGCGATGGCTTCGCCTTCTCTGTCCGGGTCCGTCGCGAGCACGACGCCGCCGCCGCATCGCTCCGCGCTCTCCACGATGCTCTTCACGACGCCGCTCTTTCCTTGCAGAGACCATCGCATCGCGAACCCGTCGTCCGGAAGGACGCTGCCCTGCTTCTCCACGAGATCGCGCACGTGCCCGTAGGACGCGAGCACCTGGTACGACTGTCCCAAGTACTTTTGCACGGACGTCGCCTTGGCGGGGGACTCGACGATCACGAGCGTCCGCTCCTTCGCCCCGCCGTCCGCCGCCGCGAGGCGCTCCTCCGCGGCCGCGGACGCCGCCGGCGAACTCTTCGAGACGACGCGCGTCGACGAGCGCGCGGCGGAGAACGCGCTGCCGCGCTCGCGGCTCGCGGACGCGCGCGCGGCCGTCGACCTCGAGCGCGGGGGCTGCCGAGGGCGCGCGCCGTCCTCCGCGCGCGCGGACGCGCCCGACGCGAACGAACGCCATCGCGGCGCGGAGACGGACGCGCCCGTCGGGAAGAAGGAGGACGCGAGGTGGAGCGGACGCGGCGTCGCGACGACTCGGCGCGAGGCGAGGAGCCGCCGCAGGCCCGAGCGCATCGCGACCGAGGAGGATGAAAATCCCGCCCCGCGCTCGCCGCCGACGCGCGAACCCGCCGCGCCGTCACCCGCGAACGACGCGCTCGCGAGGGCCCCGACGACGCGCATGCACGAGCGGACGAGAGACGCGACCCGACCCGCCGGCGGGCGCGACGTATCCTGCGGCGCGCAGAGCGCGTGTGACGAAGCGAGTGTGCAGTTTAATTTAACACCAAACTCGCTGCCAGCTTGCGTCGTAGACTGAAGTCCAGACCACAACCGCGACGGCTGGCTACGACGCTACACGATGTGCTCGAAATGCTACGCTGCTAACACACGCCGCGAAGAACGCGCCAACCCCCCCCGCGCGACCCATCGCGTCACTTCAACCGCTTTCTCTTCCACTTGAACTGCGCGGGCGCCTTCTTCAAGTGCGCGAGCCCCGGCAAGGCGTCCTCCTCGTCCTTTTCGCGTTTGATTTTCCGCTTGTGCCCGCGCGCGCTCTGGACCTCCTTCTGGTACGCCATCTCCGAGGTCATCATCTTCAGCTTCGCGGCTCGGCTCTCGCGCTCTTTCAGGAGCTGGTACGCGACTCGGCGTTTCTTCTCCAGCCGTTTCTTCAAGCGCGGGTCGAGCTCTTTCGTCTCCGCCGACGCGGCGTCGTCGTCGTCGCCGGCGCCGCCCCTCGCGAGATCGCGACGTAATCCCAACCCCAGACGCATCTTCCGTCTCGCCGCGGCCTTATCCTCCGCGGCGCTCGCGGGTCCGGGCGTCGCGTCGTCGTCGTCGTCGTCGTCGTCGTCGCGCGCGACCGCGGCGCCGCGCGTTCTCGCCCTCCCGCCGCCGCCGTCGTCGTCGTCGTCGTCGTCGTCGTCGTCGTCGCTCCCGAATTTCACGTGCGTCCGGCGTTTCCTCGCGCCTCCTCCGCCCCCCGCGCCGCGCTCGTCGTCGCTCCCCCACCCGCGCGTCATCTCGTCGTCGCTCTCGTCCTCCTCCGCGAGCCCGTCCGCGCCGACGAGGTGCAACGTCGCCCTGAGTTTCTCCGCTTTTTTCGCCTCCATGGACGCCTTCAGCCCGACGTACTTGACGTCCTGCGTCTTCATCAGACGGAGCTCCTCCGCGGTGTACTTGTTGCTCTCGTCCCCGCGCGCCTGATGCACGCCGTCTTTCGTGCGCTGCTTCTCCATGCCGAAGTAGAACTCGTCCGGGTTTCGATACGCGGCTTTCGTCTTCAGGACTTTGATGGCGTCCTCCTTCTTGTGAAAGTCGCGCGCGCGGAGGACGTAATCTTTCTTCTTCTCGAGGAGGCCGAGCCGCGCGCGCGCCGCGGGCTGCGACCGCTCTTTGTGCGTCTTGCGCTTGACGGCATTGCGCAAGGACGACATGACGCGCGCGGGGGGGGGGGGTCGGGCGTCGGAAAGACGCGAGTCCGAGCTTCCGCGCGCTCGATGTTAATGGCGGCGGCGGGGATTCTCCGAGACCTCGGAAGCGCCCGAAACTTCAGGTGAACTTCAAAAAGTTCCGCTCGCGCTCCGCCGTGACGAGTCCGGCGCGCGCGAGGCGCCGCCACCCCGAGGACGATGGCGCGGCGCGACGCCGCGTCGGACGACGCCGACGCCGACGCCGCCGACGACGACGCGATGGACGTCTCCGACTTCGCGCGCGGCGGCGCGAAGGGCAAGCACGCGTCGACGTCCGCCTCCTCGCACCCGCATCATCTTCATCACGCCACCCCCGACGAGACGCGCAGGTCGCTGCGCTCGCACCGGAAGCACGGCGGCTCCGCGTCCGCGGAGGAGATCGTCGGCGTCTCGCGCCCGGCGTCGCCCGCGATCGACGCGGTCGTCCTCCGAAGGATCGAGCAGGACGTGAACAAGCTCGTGCGACGACGCGCGGAGCGCGCGAGATCGAGAGCGCGAACGCGAAAGCGCGACTCGAAGCACGAGGACATCCCTCTCGAGGCGGAGGCGCGAGGGACCGTGGTCCACACGCCGATGATCGCGACGGGCGGCGGCGGGCGGAAAGGCTCGTTCGCGTCCGTGGCGTACGCAGACGAGGAGGAGGAGGAGGAGGAGGAGGAGGAGGACGGCGGGACCAGCGCGAGCGCGTTCACGTCGCCGCCGGGATCGATCGCCGGGTCCGTCGCGTCCGAGCGCGAACGCGCGACGACGCCCGCGGGCGCGGGGGGCGCCGCGTTGCCCCCGCGCGCGCCGCCGCCGCCGCCGCCGACGCACCCGGCGCAGGGTCAAGGGCAGGGCGTGACCCCCGACTCGTTGCGATACATGGAGGTCATGTCGCGGTACCTCTCCACGCGCGGCGTGCACGGGTCGCTCCTGGACGAACTCCGAGAGGAGAAGAGCGCGCTGACGCGGTTAGGCGCGTTCTATCTTACTCTGGTTCCCATACGACCCCGTTCGCGTGGTGAACGCCGTTTCTTAAGGACTTAATCTCCCGGCGCGTCTCTCCGCTCAACCCTCGCTGTCAATCCCCGCCATCGACGCCTTTCGACTCCATCTGACGCCTTTCAACTCCACCCCGACGTCGCTTCGCGCGGACCCTCGACCCTCAGCGGAGGACGCGGAGGACGCCGCCGCCGCGGACGCGCTCGGGATGTTGACGACCCCGACGCCGATTAAGACGAGACCGAGCGCGCCGCGCGACGAGGCGTCGTCGACGCCGGCGCGGCGGCCGGCGAGGACGCCGAAGACGCCGACGACGCTGTCCCCCGCGGCGACGCCGTTTCTCTCGTCGTCCGCGAAGAGACGCGGCGACGACGGCGGCGGCGCGACGGCGTTCGACGCGAACGCGACCACCCCGGAGGACGTCACCGACTCGCTCACGCGGTCGATCGCGAGCATGAAACGAAGCGCGTCGGTGCCGAACTCGAGCAAGAACGTGTTCGGCACCGCGCTCGTCGCGTCGGACGACGACGACGACGACGACGACGACGACGACGACGACGGCGGCGGCGCGTTCAGCCGTCGAATCAGCGCGGAGTGGACCGAGGCCGCGCTCGCGAGGGAAAGAGAGCTCGGGAACGTCACGCCGCCGCCCGGGAGCGCGTCCACGCCCGAGGGCTATGCGCGCGTCGCCGCGAGGAACGCGGGGACGTCCCTGAGACGCGCGCTCGAGCGCCCCGCGGAGTACGTCGGAGAGCGGACGTCGTCGACGCTCGGCGATCCGCAACGCGCGGCGGCGGATTTAACCCACGAGCTCGAGACCGCGCTCGGGTCGTGCAAGCGCGCGGTGGACGATCTCGCCCGCGGCGGGCTCGACGCGGACGCCGCCGCCGCGGTCGTGACGCACGGCCGTCTGTCGTCCGTCCTCCTCGAGGAGGTCACCGTGGGCGCGGCGCGCGCGCGAAACGCGCTCGTGAACCTCACCGCCGCGATCAGGTGCGTTTCTCAACCAACCCTCGGTTTCAACATTCATTTGATCGCGTTGGTCCCTTTCAACTGACCGGCAACCTTTACAACTACTTTGCCGCGTCAGAGTCGCGTCGGAAACCGAAGCCGCCGCGGAGGAGGCGGCCGAGGAAGCGCACGCGGCGGCGCTCGTGGAGGAGACGGAAGCGTCCGCGATCGAGCTGTTCGCCGCGGAGCACGTCGCGGAGGAAGAGGCGGCGAACACCGCGGCGGCGCTCGTGCGGGCGGCGCACGCGGGCGCGTGGATCGCGCAGCACCTGAGCGTGTACTCGCGGTGGGCGAAACGCGTCGCGTCGTGGGCGGGGAAGCCGCCGCCGCCGCCGCCGACGACGCGTCCCGGAACGCCGCGGGCGGAGAGCGTCGAGACGACGGAGAGGGAGCGCGCGGCGCGGAAGGCGTGGGACGAGACCGGCGGCGGGGGGGGGAGGGAGACGGCGGCGGAGTCGCTTCGAGCCGCGGACGAGACGTACACGCGAGCGATTCACGGCGTCGTGTGCGCGTGGAGCTCGTACATCAGCGCCGCCGCCGCCGCCGCGCCCGGCGGCGAGGGCGGCGAGGACGCCGAGAGCGGGTCCGATTCGAGCGAGGACGAGGACGGAGGGCGGACGCGCTCGGGGGGAAGGCGGCGGCACGATTTCGTGGAGCGCGCGCGGACGTTTCACGCGCGTCGGTCGTTCCTTCGGTCGCTCTGGACGCAAGCGTTCATCGCGCAGTATTGCGTGCAGGGCGCGTTTACCGCGATGCACACCGCGCGCATAAGCCGCAGCTTCACCGAGCACGACTTCCAGGAGCTCATGCGCGCGGTGAAGAGAGTCGTCGCGGTCGCGACGACGGTCGAATCGCAGCTCCAACGCATGGGCGCCGGCGAGAAGTACGTCGAACGCGACGGCGCGAGAGGAGGGGTCTTCACGCGCGAGTCCACGCCGTTCCCGGAGAACCGCGGCGGCGGCGGCAGCTTGAGCCGCCAGAGCAGCGTGGACGCGGCGGCGGCGCTAGGGGTCTTCGGGTCCCCGCAGAGAGCTGCGGCGGCCGCGACGGCGTCGCCGCCGAGGGAGGCGCCGCCGCCGCGCGCGGCGCTTCCGCCGCCGCCGCCGCAACCGCAGCCGTCCAACGACGACGCGGTCGCGTCCATGGACTTCATCGACGCGTTGTGGCAGTCCGTCTCGCAGGTCAAGACGTTGAAGTACGAAAAGGCGATTAAAATCGGCCGAGGCGGGTTCTCCACGGTGCTTCGAGCGTCGTGGCGCGGCAGCGTCGTCGCCGTCAAGGTTTTAGACCCGAAGAAAATCAACGGCGACGTCGTGGACGCGATACGACACGAAGTGACGGTCATGACCGCGAACCGGCACCCGCACATCGTCACCGTGCTCGCCGCGTGCGTGCAGCTCCCGGACGCGGCGATCATCATGGAACACTGCGCGAACGGCTCGCTCGCGGACGTTTTAGCGAAAGCCCGAGGGAAGCCGACGTCGTTGTGCTGGCGCGTCCGACTTTTGATGGCGTCCGACGCCGCGTGCGGACTCGCGTACTTGCACTCGTCGAACAACCAGATCGCGCACCGGGATCTGAACACGCAGAACCTCCTCGTGACCGGGGACATGCGCGTCAAGATCGCGGACTTCGGTCTGAGCCGCCTCGTCAGAGGCACGCGCGCGAATCGCGACGACGACGACGACGACGACGACGACGACGACGTGGGTGACGCGGCGCGAAGAAAAGACGAGAAGGACGCCGACGCCAGGACGAGAGAGGCGATGCGCGACGGCCTTCGAAACTGCCTCTTCCACGCTCCGGAGGTCATCGCGTCCGCAGACGCGACCGTTACGACCGTCACGACCGCGACGACGGAAGAGACAGAGTACGACTTCGGCACGCGCGCGGACGTGTTCTCTTTCGGCGTCGTCCTGTGGTGCCTCGCGACGCTCGAGCCGCCGTGGGAATCGATCCAGCGCGCGCACGACGACGCGCCGAGCGAGACGATCCGATTCCTCGGCGTCATGCGCGACGTCGCGTCGCGAGTCGCGCGCGGCGAGCGACTTCCACTTCCCGGCGTGCCCGGCGTGCCCGGCGCGACCGGCGCGATCGGAGCGTCGTCGTCGTCGTCGTTCGAATTTGAATCGACGGGCGACGGCTCCGCGCGCTTAGGTCCGTCGTGGACGCCGGCTTTCGCGGGGGAGCGCGCGCTCGCGGCGCTCGTCGCGCGGTGTTTCCGCGGCGACCCCGCGACGCGGCCGACGATGACGAAGACGCTCGCGGCGCTGAGGAAGCTCAGGAGGGAGGAGACGGAGCGGGAGTTCGCGGAGGCGCCGCCGCCGGAGGCGTGGAAGGGGTTCATGCCCGCGGGAATGCCGGGGATGCGGCACCTGCGGATCGACGGCGCCGCGGCGGCGGCGGAGGGTGGGGTCGGGGAAAAAAAACCCGGCGGCGGCGGCGGCGGCGGCGGCGGCGGCGCTTCTGGGACGGGCGCGTTCACGACGCGCGAGCTGCGTCGCGTCGCGCTCGGCGCTTCCGCGGTGGGTTTGGTGTTAGGGATCGGCGTCGCGCGCGCGCTGGGACGCCGCCGCTGACGCGAATAGATACAACTTCACGAGACGGCGTTGAAGGTAGTCTAGACAAAGATACGTAGAAATCCTTTCAAAGATAATTGAACCAGAAGTTTTCTGGTTTCAAGTATTCTTTCCCGGTTTCAAGATTCGCGAATTTTGACCGATGGGCGACGGTTTAGGGTTTGGGTGTTACAACGAGTTGTTACAGCAACGTACACGTCCGTCCGATAAGAACGTTCGCGTGCGACCTTTCCCGAGGGAGCGCGCGCTCCTCTCATCACACGCGATCGCGCGTCGACGCTCGCGTCATCATGCCACGATCACGCGCGCTCCTCGCGTGCGTAGTCCTCGCCGCGTGCGCGACGCTCTCGTCCGCGACGGACGCGCGCGTCGCGCTCGGGCAAGACGCCGCGCCCGCGCCCGCGCCCGGTGCCCCGATCGAGGCGCCCGCGCCCGCGCCCGCGCCCGATGCCCCGATCGAGGCGCCCGCGCCCGCGCCCGCGCCCGATGATCCGGCGCCCGCGCCCGCGCCCGACGACGCGGCGCCCGCGCCCGCGTCCGACGACGCGGCGCCCGCGCCCGCGTCCGACGACGCGGCGCCCGCGCCCGACGATTCCGCGTCCGATGCTGCGGCGCCCGCGCCTGCGCCTGCCCCCGCGTCCGAGGACGCGGCGCCCGCGCCCGCGCCCGACGCCGCGGCGCCCGCGCCCGCGCCCGACGCCGCGGCGCCCGCGCCCGCGCTCGACGCCGCGGCGCCCGCGCCCGCGCCCGACGCCGCGGCGCCCGC
>Ga0181560_10003471_pt1 | contig 14520 bp, 12 predicted proteins | sample 011ome_20_FD_133751 | JGI IMG/M metagenome (GOLD analysis project Ga0181560, IMG submission 133751) | Coastal salt marsh microbial communities from the Groves Creek Marsh, Skidaway Island, Georgia - 011509CT metaG (megahit assembly) | ecosystem: Environmental > Aquatic > Marine > Intertidal...
ACGAAGCTCGCAGCGTCCTCCTCGTCCGCGTCCTCCTCGATCGCCGCGTACCTCGCCCGCGTCGCCAGCTTCGTCGACGCTCGCGTCGGCGACATGTCTAAATCCTTCGCATCGCGTCGTCCGGTCGCGACGTCGTCCGCGCCTTTCGCCTCGCGTCGCGCGCCGTCGATCCGCGCGCGCGTCGTCATTTTTAGTGTTGAGTCCAGTCGTCGTCGTCGTCGTCGTCGTCGTCGTCGTCGCCGCGATCGGCGGCTTCTTCGGCGACGGCGACGGCTTCTTCTTCGCGGACGCGGCGTTCGGCGAGACGATCGCCGCGGCTAACTTCGCGCACGCGTTCTTGAGCTCCGGGCTGATCGGGACCCGGTTCTCTTTCGTATCGCTCGGGGGTAGCGTCGACATGACGGCGGCGCCGCGACGAATGCCGCGCGCGCGGGGTCGTGGTGCCTGTATTCAAAAAGTCCGCGCGGTGTCCTCGTGCCGAGTCATCACTGCAAGCGTCACCGTTTCGAGTCGACTTGTCAGAGGGGAAAGATTGCGCGACGCGTCGCTCCCGGACGTCTCTCCCCCGCGCTCATTCTCGCGCGCGGGGTCACGCCGTCCGCCCTCGCGCGCTCGCTCGCGCCCTTCATCGACGCGCGCGCTCGCGGCCCGTCGTCCTCGCGCGCGTCGTCCCCGCGCCCGAGCTTCGCGCGGCGTCACGAAACGAAAAAACATCACGCCACCCGGCGACTCCGACACCCCTCTCGGAAAGAATCGTTCCCATCCCGCGCGACGGACGATGCCTTCCACGCTGACGCACGAGCGCGCGCGCCACGCGCGCTTGAGGCAGGCGGCGGAGCGCAAGCTCGCGCGGTTCGAGCGCCAGCGCGCGGTTCGAGAGACGTCGCGCGAGCTCGAGCGCCTCAAGGACGAGTGCGCGAAGCAGATCGCGCAGATCGACGACGACCGCGCGCACTCGCTTCGGCCGTCGTGGCAGTTGCCTCCGGGGTTCAAGTGCGTGCACTTCGCGGGGCAGGGCGAGTTCTACTGCGTCGTCGCGTGCAAGGGCGACGCGTTCGTGAGCGTCGTCGACGGCGAGACGTCGTTCAGGCTCGGAAGCACGCTGCTGACGAAGCGCGGCGCGCTGGGATGGGCGCCCGTCGACTGCTGCTTCCTCGCGTACGAGACGCCGATGAAGGCGCTGGAGGCGCCGTTTCCGAAAACGGCCAAGGCGTTGACGTTACCGCGGGTGTTGTTGAAAGTCACGACGACCGGGAACGCGTACGAGGAGCACAAGCGGCACGGCGGCGTGACGAGGTGGACGGGGAAGGTGGCGCTGTCGCGGCTGACGGTGACGCGCGTCATGACGGATGCGTTTCGGCCAGACTTGCGAGACCCGACGTTCTTCCGGATCCGGAAGTCGTTCGGGAAGGCGTGACGGCATAAAGAAGTGGGTGGTCGCGTACGTGTACGTGTATCATAGGCGGCGCTATGACTGGATTGGAGAGTGTCGTTGTACAGATCGCGCGAAGGAATCGGAACGGAAAGAATAACGCTCGATGGGCGTCGGTTACGTCGTCGTCGTCGCGACGACAAAACCAAAACTACCCTCCCATCGCGTACGAAGGCGCGGAGAGATTAATCACCGTGCTCTTCGTCTTCGTCATGCACTCGATCGAGTTCCTCACGCCCTGGGATCCGATCCCGCTGTCTTTGAACCCCTGGAACGGGAAGTGATCCGGCCCTCGCGCGGGCGGCCCGTTGATTTGCACCGTCCCGGTTTCCATCGCGTCCCCGAATCGAATCGCGCGGTCCACGTCCCTCGTGAACACGCACCCTTGCAAGCCGTACTTCGACTCGTTCACGTACCTCAACGCCTCGATCTCGTCCGTCACGCGCACGACGGGCACGACCGGCCCGAAAGGCTCCTCCCAGCACAGCCGCATGTCGTCCGTGACGCGGTCGACGAGCGTCGGCCAGATCAGATTCTCTTCGCGTCGCCACGACCCGGTCATCGCCACCGCGCCCTTACTCAGCGCGTCGTCGACTAAACCCTCGATGAAGTCCGCGGACTTGGCGCTGACGACCGCGGTGATGTCCGCGTCGTCCTCGGGCTGACCCACGGTCAGCCTCTCGACTTTCGCGATCACCTTCTCGACGAGCGCGTCGGCGATCTCCTCGAACGCGACGACGAGCTGAGGGTCGAGCGGGGTGGAGTTGAAAGGCGTCAGAAGCGGATTTGAAAGGCGTCATAGGGTCGGGCGTTGAAAGCGAGGGGTTGTTGGGCGGAGAGAAACGCCGGGAAGTAAAGTCCTTAAGGATCGGCGTGCACCACGCGAACACGGTCGTATGGGGACCAGAGTGGAAATAGAACGCGCCTTCACCGCCGTGCACCGCTGCCCGCTGTACGAAAACCCGCCCTTCACGATGGCCGCCGCCGCGAGGTCCAAGTCCGCGTCCGGGAACACCACGCACGCGTCCTTCCCGCCGAGCTCCATCTGTATGGGGACCATCCGCGCGTTCCTCGCGACGCTGATCCCGGTGTCGCCGCCGGTGAACGAGATGCAGTTGGCGCCTCGGTGAGACGTCAGGTAGTCCCCGATCTCGCTGCGTGGGTGAAGCGATCGGTCAGTCGAACGTCTTACCAGACAAACGTACGTTGAATAGGAAGCGCGGGTGAAGAGTGACGACGGGAAAAGTCCTTAAGGAACGGCGCGCGCCACGCGAACGGGGTCGTACGGGAAGCAGTCGGAAGCGGTCTCACCTCCCGCGGCCGGTCACGACGTTGATCAGCCCCGGCGGCATCCCGGTGAGCGCGGAGGCGAAACACTGCGCCGTGAGCAACCCCGCGACCGCGCCCTGCGTCGGCGGCTTCACGACGACCGCGTTTCCCGCGATGATCGCCGGCGCGATCTTCGACACGGCGAGGTTAACGGGATAGTTGAACGGCGGGATGCACAACACGACGCCGAGCGGCACCTTCGTCACCATGCACAGCTTGCACCGCGACGTGCCCTTCCACGCGTCGCTGTGCAGCAGCCCTCCCTCGCTCAGCGCTCGGAGGCCTTCCTCCGCGGCGTAGTCGACGAGGTCGGCGCTTCGCGCCACCTCGGCTTTCGCGTCTTTGGCGGATTTGGCCACCTCGGGGTCGTTCCATACAAAGCGAAGTCGGGGTGGAGTTGAAAGGCGTCAGTTGGAGTTGAAAGTCAACGCGGGCGGGTATTGTGAGCGAGGGATGGGCGGAGAGATACGCCGGGCAAAGTCCTTAAGGATTGGCGTTCACCACGGCGACGGGGTCGTACGGGGACCAGTGTATAGAACGCGCCTCGATCACGAGCGCGTCGGCGATTGGCTTCCAGTGCGCGCGCATCAGCGCCGCGGCGCGGTGGAGCGCCGCCGCGCGCTCGTGAAGCGGCGTGCGCGCCCATCGCTTATGCGCCATCTTCGCGCGCTCGTACGCCTCGTCGACGTCGTCCGCGGTGCACGCCTGGAACGAGAACGCGGGCGCGTTCGATCTCGACGGGTTCGCGTTCGTGACGACATTCGGACGACGCGAAGACGCGCCCGCGGGATGATCGGCGGCGGCGGACGCCGAGCGCCACTCGCCGTCGCACAGGAACTTGTACGATCCGTCGGAGGCGTCGCGCAGCGGCGCGTAGAACGTCTCGTCGTCCACTTCGTCGCACGGCGTCGTCGTCATCGTGGACGGGGAGGCGAGGGGTTCTGTCGAGGTTGCCGTCGGACCTGTCCGAACGATGGTGATGATGTCCTCTCTCTCGCTCTCACCAAGCGCCGCGACGACGACGCGGCGACGCGAGCGGACGCCTCTCCTCTCGCGGCGGCGCGCGGTTCGCGCGCCGCCCGAGCTCGGGTCGCCGCGAGAAGAAGCGCGCGCGGCGGCGGCGCGTCCGCGCGTCGTCCGTCTCTCTCGAGGCGCCGCGCGCTATGACGGGCGGCGCGGCGGCGGCGTCGGACGCGGGAAAAAACCCTGCAGAGAGAGATCCAGATCATCTGCCGACGCTCGCACTGCCCGTCGCCTCTCGCTTCCCGTCACAAGTCACTTCAGGCCGCGCGTCTTCCCCGCCGCTCCCCCCGCGCCGTCGTCGCCGCCGCCCGCCCGCCCGCCCGCCATGACGTACTACAGCGTCCTCCCCGCGGAGTACGAGGAGACGCGCGCGACGCCGCAGCAATACGCGTGGCCGCTCGCGCACGTCACCACGACGGGTTACGACCACGCGACGTCCGCGCCGCCGCCGGGGACGACACACGACACCACCACGAGCACCGTCGCGGCCGCCGCGAAGCTCGTCGCGGGCGAGTGCCACTCGCTCGTCGCCGCGCTGTGCGACGAGCTCGAGGAGGCGCGATCGCGCGTGGGCGTGCTCGAGCGCGCGCTCCATCGCGCGAACCAGCGCGCGGTGCGTTCTATACACTGGTCCCCATACGACCGCGTTCGCGTGGTGAACGCCGTTTCTTAAGGACTTTTGCCGGCGTGTCTCTCCGCCCAGGGTCCCTCGCTTTCAATCCCCGCCCTCGACGCCTTTCAACGCCAACTGACGCCTTTGAACTCCACCCCGACGTTCGCTCGTATGGAACGACCCTCAGATCCACGAGCTCGGGCGGTACGCCGACCGCGTGAGCGACCTCGAGCGCGACCTCGCGGAGTCGCGGCGCGCCGCGGGCGGGCGCGAGGAGGAGGTTCGGACGCTGCGCATGAGCGTCGAGGCGCTGTCGCGCGCGCGCGAGCCGCCGCGGGCGGCGGCGCCGCCGGCGGCGGCGGCGCCGCCGCGCGCGCCGCCGCGGTCACCGCGCGCGCCGCGATCCGTCGCGCTCCTCGCGGAGGAGCCCGCGCGCCGCAGCCGGTTCGAGTGGGCGGACGCGGCGAGCGACGACGACGTCGCGGTCCCGCCGCCTCCGGACCCGCCGCCGCGCGGCGTCGCGTCCGAGGGCGACTCGACGACGACGACGACGCCGCGGATCGAGGACGCGATCGCCGCCGCCGCCGCCGCCGCCGCCGCCGCGACGATCGCGGCGCCGAAAAAGACGTCGTGGGCGTCCGTCGCGCGGCGCGGGACGGACGACGCGCGCGCGGACGACGACGGCGCGGCGTTCGAACGAACCGAGAACGACGAAGAAAACCAAAAGGTGGAGGTGGAGGAGAAGGAAACTTTCGGCGTCGCGGAGGAGGAAACTTTCGGCGACGCGGAGGAAGAGATCCGGTGCGACATCAACATCCCGAACGTCCCCTCCGCGTTCGTCGCGAAGTACCTCCCGCGGGACGTCGACCTGGACGCGACGGAGGAGGCGCGCGAGGGCGACGGCGTCGTCACGCGTCGCGTCGCCGCCGCGAAGAAACTCGGCGAACTCGTCGCCGACGTCGGCGTCGGCCGCGTCGGCAAAGGCGCGTATTCCTTACACTGGTCCCCATGTGACCGCGTTCGCGCGGCGCACGCCGATCCTTGAGGATGGACTTTATCTCCCGGCGTGCGTTTCTCTCCGCCCAGCCCTCGGTTTAAACGCTCGACGTCGATGCGTTTCAACTCCCTCCAAATGACGCGCCCCCGAATGAAAACCAAAAACCAAAAACCAAAACCAAAAACCAAACGCGGCGACGCTCGCAGTCACCGTCCGACGGAACTGGAAGCACCAGCACATCGTGCAGCAAGCGGGTGGTCACTCGAACGCCGCGGACGCCACGCCGAAGTACTACGCCGTGATAGAGATCGACGCGTGGCACGACCTGGACACGCGCGACGAGCTTCTCGCCGGGAACGTCGTCAAGTACGAAGGCGCGTTCCTATGAGCGTTTAGTTCCGCGACCGCGCCGGCGTCCGCGACGCCGCGTCGACCGCGTTTCCGCGCGCCGTTCCTCGAGGACGTCACTTCCCGCGCGCGTCTGCGTCTCTCTCCGCGCACTCCTCGATGACTCGCGCGACTCCGTCTGACGACGCGCCCCTTAAATCCACCCCTACGGGTAAAATTACATACCCTCAGGCTTTTACGACGACGAGAGCGTCGCGTTTCGACGTCAACGATGGGAGCTCGGCGGCGGGAGAGAGCAGTCGCGCGGGTCCGTCAAAGGCGGGTACGACGCCTCGCGCCCCGGGTTCGGCGCGTACGCCACGGAATCGTCGACCGCCGCGACCGGGTGCCTCTCTTCGGGAGATTTCGACCGCGTCTTCGGCGTGGGGAATCGAGGAAGCGACGACGACGCGCGCGCCGACGCCGACGCCGACGCGGAGGACGAAGACGCGCTCGCGCGTCGCGGCCGCAAAGAACCCAAAGAAACGCTCGAGGGATGGGCGTTCACGGGGCGGCACCAGAACACGTACTCGAAGAAAGGGCAGCCCGTGCACGAGGGCGCGTGCGATAACTGCGGGCGCAGGTGCGAGGTGCCCTTCAGGCCGGTGATCGGAGGCAAGCCGCCGACGTGCTCGACGTGTCGGAAAAACGACGTGGAAAAGAGAGCGGGGACGTGGGCGGCGTGAGCGACGGAGGATTTGGTTCCGTCTGACGTGGCGCCTTGCGATTGGTGGACGGGTGGTTCGAGATACTGGATCTGTGGATGGAAAAACGACGCGTGGACGTGTGACGAAAGCGAGCGAGCGACGACGACGGAGCATAGACGTAGCGTAGGACGACGCTTTGTACGTGTACAGGAGAGAGAAGATGTTCACGACGACAGCCGAGACTTTGTTTTTGAAGAGAACTCAACGGCCCGTTCAACAGATCTGACGCGCGCGCAACCTTCCCCGCACACGCGCACACGCCGTCTTCCGCCTGTCATCCTCATGGGATTCATCAAGGCTGTCGCGCAGCAGCTCGTCATCACCGGCCTGCTCCTCGGCGTCGCGAAGCGAAGCGGCGTGATAAGCGTGCATCCCAGGTCCATCAGTCACGAGACCGGACGGCGCGCGTTCATGCTCTGGGTCGGGTGCTCGGACTCCATCGTCGGCCAGGTCGACTCGCTGTGGCACGGGTTCAAGAACTCGCTCAAGTGAAGCCGCGGCGTCTCGAGCGGCGGATAGCGAGGAGGCATACGATAGCGATAGCGCAGCGAGCGGAAGAGGGAGGAGGAAGGCTGAGCCCGCGCGGACGCGCGAGGATGCGGGCGGTCTCGGGACGCGGCGTGCGGCGGCCGATCGTCGCGGGGCTCCTCCTCGGCGTGATCATCGCGTCGATTCGGAACTACCTCGACCACAGGCACGCGGAGAGCAACCACAAGGGGACGTACGTCAGCGGCGACGTCTTCCACGGTCGCTTCTGGCGAGATCGCCACCGAGGAGGTGATCGTTTCCGATTCGACCGTCGTCGAAGCGGTCGCTCCGCCGCGGTCGTCGGGGACGCGGCGTCAGCGTCGGCGTCGGCGTCGGCGTCGTCGGCGGCGTCGTCGGTCGCATCCCTCCCCACGTCGTCCTCGAACGCATCGTCGTCCTCGAACGCGTCGTCGTCGTCGTCGTCGTCGTCGTCGTCGTCGTCCGCGCTCCCGCGGACCGACCCAGCCCCGGCCGGCGGCGCGGTCGTCGTCGACCCCCTGGACCTCGTCTACCCGGATCCGTTCGCGCCGCCGCATCTCGGCTGCGAGCCGCGGCGGCCGATGCCGGGGATCGCGGCGCCGCGCGCGCTCGATCGCATCGGGGGAGGAGGAGGAGGAGAAGACGAAGAGGAAGATGGAACGTCAACCGTCGCGTGGCCCGTGAACTGCGACGGGCACGAGGTCCTGTGCGAGCTCCTGAGGAAGACGGCGATACAAAAAGAGGTTCTGGTCGCCGTCGCGGACTCGCGCGCGCCCGGCGTGTACGCGTTCGTCGACGCGATCAAGAAGCTGCCGGTGCCGAACTTCCTCGTCGTGACCCTGGACGACGTCCTTCACGACCAGCTCGCCGCGATGAAGGTGCCGCGGTACAGGGTGAAGAACGAGAAGGGCGCGACCGGGAGCCACAAGGTGAGCGCGTTGAAGTTTACGATCATCAAAGAGTTCGTCGGCGTCGGGTGCTCCGTGCTTCTCACGGACACGGACGTGATGTACGTGCAGAACCCGTTCCCGTTTCTGTACCGAGACCACGACGTGGAGAGCATGAGCGACGGTTGGGACGGCGAAACGGCGCACGGGTGGATGGATCAGGTGGACGACCCGGCGATGGGCGCGGGCGGGCGGAGACGCGCCAAGGCGTTTCGCGTCGCCGCGTTGAACAGCGGCATGTGGTGCGTGTCGTGTGTTCTGTTCTCCTCACAATGGTCCCCATATCATACGACCGCGTTGGCGTGGTGCACGCAGTTCCTCGAGGACTTTACTTCCCGTCATTTATCTCCGCCCAGGGTCCCACGCTTTCAATCCCGACACGCCTCGACGCCTTTCAACTCCGCTTCTGACGCCTTTCGACTCCGCCCCTCAGGTACGTCTCCGCGACCCATAACTCGTTTCGTCTGATGACGATCATGGAGCACCGCATGAACACGGAACCGAACCTCTGGGACCAGGCCGGGTACAACCTCGAGCTGTGGTTCCCGTCCAGGGACGCGCACCTCACGTCCGGGGCGTCGATCCGTGTCATGGACCCGCTCTGTTTCGTGAACTCCAAGGTGATGACGCGAGTGATTCGCCACTCGCCGGCGCTGCGCAAAGAGAAGCACGTTCCCGTTGCCATGCACGCGAACTATCACACGGACAAGGCGAACAAGATGAAGAACGCGGCGGCGTACTACGCCCCCGGGGGCACGCTCCGCGCGTTCGAGCCGTGCCTCGTCGGGTGCGGGAAGGACCCGAAGACCGTGGCGGAGCTCGAGCGGAAGCACAGACACGCGGTGAACGACGGCGTCGCGAGCTCGAAGAAGTGGACCGCGGGCGCCGCGGGCGCGTGGGGCGAGCACGTCACGGAGGGCGACCAAACGGGGGGGACCCGCGCGAGAGTCTCGCTGTCGTTCGAGCGGCTCGCGGCGCGAGGAAGCGACGACGTCGCGCACTGCGCGCCCGCGAAGCCGTGGGGCGGGGCCGTCGGGAAAGAGGCGCGTTCTATACACTGGTTCCCATACGACCGCGTTCGCGTGGTGAACGCCATTCCTTAAGGACTTTGCCCGGCACATCTCTCCGCCCAGGGTCCCTCGCTTTCAATCCCCGCCCGCGACGCCTTTCAACTCCAACTGACGCCTTTCAACTCCACCCCGACGTTCGCTCGTATGGAACGCACCTAAGTTGACGCCGCGAGCGTTACACGTCGTTCCGTCGTCGAACGCGGCTCGCGTCTGCGGCGGCGGCGGCGACGCGTTGACGAAGGCGACGTGCGACGCGCTCTCGCGCGTCGTCGGCGACGCCGAGTCGCCCATCTTCATCGTCGCCGCGGACGGAAGAGATCTCGAAGCGCTTCGAACGCTCGCGACGCGCGGGTTCGCGCGGTTGCGCCTCGCCGATCGCGTCGTCGTCGTCGCCGCCGCCGCCGCCGCGGCGACGCTCGCGACCGAGCTCGGGCTCGGGTCGACCGTCGTGCGCGTCGCCGAGACCGAGACCGATACCGAGAACGGCGGGGGTGAGCTAAAGCTAAAGCTAAAGCTCGCGATGAAGTGGCGGGTCGCCGCGATCGCGCTGTCGACGGGGCGCTCGGCGCTTCTGATCGATCCGGCCACCGCGCTGCTTCGCGACCCGTCGTCTTACTTCTACCGCGACGCGGATATCGAGGCGCTCTCGGACGGGTGGGACGACACGACCGCGTACGGGTACGATCACGTCGCGGACGACCCGGACATGGACTGGTCGCGGTACGTCCACGGCGGGAGGGTGTTGAGCGTAGATCCGGGGTTCGCGTTCGCGCGACCGACGATGGAATCCGTCGCGTTGGCCGAGTTGGTGGCGTCGCGGATCCTCGGGAATTCGAAACGACGCGGTGGGAATTCGAAACGACACGATGCCGACGCGGACGCTGAGCATCTCGCGTTCAACGAGGCGATGTACCTGCCTTCGCACGGGGCGTACACCTCCCCCGGGGCGATGAAGCGCACGCTCAATTACTTGTGCTTCGCGAACAGCAAACTCGCGTTTCGATTTTTACGCAAAGACGCGCATTTCAAGGACCGCGCGAAGCACGCGCCGGTCGCGGTGCGGCTGTCGTACCACGCGCGCGAAGTGAAACGTCTGGAAGCCGTGTACGACTACTACCTGGACGGCGACGTCGCCGGGATGAACGCGTGGAGCGACGGCGTCGGGGTGAGATCGAAGGGAGAAGCCGCGGAGGAGGCGGAAAAAGCGGCGCGGGACGCGCGGCTGTGCGCCGCCGGCGCGAACGCCGCCGCCGCGTCGACGTTCACCGCGGCTGAAATAAACGCCAGTGCTATGGGCGTTTTCATCGCGAAACATTCGAACTGGTCCTGGGCGGGCATCACGCCGTTCGCGTTCGAGACGGATGGGAGGTTGAGCACGCCGTGGGGGCGAGGGACGTGGACGCTCGTCCCCGCCGCCGGAAACGCTTCGGTATCGAGCGTTTCGGGGAGCGCATCGAACGTCGCGACGCCGCCGGACGCGAACGCTCTCGTCGCGACGTTCGCGGGCGCGACGCACGTCCTCCACTTCGAGCGCGAGAACGCGCGCGGCCAAGGCGAAGGCGAAGGCGGCGGCGAGGCGTTCGACATGTTCATAAGCACGCGGTGCGGCGACGGCGACGTCGTCGTCGGCCGCGCGGTCGTCGCGGACGGCGACGCGACGTGAGATTCGATGCGTACAGTACTACTTTCGAAATGCGAAACGATGCAAAATAGTCCATGATCGCGTCGACGCGCCGCGCTCGATGATAGTCTATCTCGACGCGCGTTCGAGAGTTCGACCCGGAAGATGCTCGAGTTTGTTGATCGATGGTTGAAAGGCAAAATCTGGCGTTTGAACGCCGCGATCGCCGCGTCCGTCGATTTCAAAGAGAAACCACCGATCAAATCGACCCCGCGCGCGGGCGATTCTCCGCCCGACGTTCCCGCGCCGAGATCGATCTGCGCCGCCGCTTCGAAACGCCTTCGCGCCATTCCCGCCCGCCCGCGCCGCCGCGTCCCCGCGTCGTCGCCCGCCGCAGGCAGCGCGTCTCGCATCGCACCGCACCGCACTCGACCCGACCCGACGAAAGCGATGGCGACGCTCGCGGAGCTCACCGCGTCGCTGACGACGCTCCGCATCGCGTACGACCCCGCGCTCGTCCCGCCCGGCGGCGCGGAGGTCGTGTCCGCGTGCGTCTCGCCCGTCTCCGGCGAGGGGCGAATGACCGCGGAGCCCGCGGGGAGAAAGTTCCACGAGAAGGCGATGCGCGCCGCGGGGCTCCTCTCCGCGGACGACATCGCCGCGGCCGCGGCCAAGGCGGAAGCCAAGGCGGCCGCGAAGCTCCGAGCAGAGCGGACGCCGTCCACGCCGCTGAGCAACCGCGGCTCCGTCGCGTCGTTCGGAGCGATCGAGAACGACGACCCGGAGTCGCAGGAGAACGACGCGTCGTACAAAGGTCCGAAGGAGCTCATCCGCGTCGGGAACAGGGAGTGGCCGGACCTGTACGACGTCATCGGCCTCGGCCGCGAGCGCTACCTGGCGACCGAGAAGCAGATCCGCGACGAGTACAAGCGGCGATCGCTGTGGCTGCATCCGGACAAGTGCGGCGTCGCCAACGCGAGCGAGGAGGACAAGGAGAAGATCGAGGCGCGGTTCAAGAACCTGCAGCTCGCGCTCGAGACGCTGACGGACACGAAGCGCCGTCGCGAGTACGACTCCGTGGACGCGCCGCCGACGAAGCTGCCGAGCGATCTGAGCCCGGAGACGTTTTTCGACGTCGCCGTTCCCGCGTTTAAATCGCTCGCCATGTTTTTCGACGGGAAGCAAGACGCGAACAAGTTCATCGAGGCGGACCCGGACGCGCCGTTCGAGAGGGTGCGAAAGATGTACGAGTTCTGGGCCAAGTTCAAGTCCTGGAGAGAGTTCCCCGCGAACGACGAGGAGGATCTCGAGCAGGCGGAGGACCGCTACGCGCGTCGAGAGATGGAACGCGAAAACAAGGCGAAACGCGAAAAGGAGAAGAAGCTGGACACGAAGAAGATCAAGACGTTCGTGGAGCGCGCGGAGGCTGCGGACCCGCGCGTGATCAAGAAGAAGCTCGAGGAGAAGGAGGCGCGCGAGGCGAAGAAGCACGCGAAGGGCGCGGGGAGGCGAGAGGCGGAGGAGGCGGCGAAGAAGGAGGCGGAGGCCGCCGCCGCCGCCGCCGCCAAAGGTGCGTTCCACACACTGGTCCCCATACAACCCCGTCGGCGTGGTGAACGCTGATCCTTAAGGACTTTTCCCGGCGTGTCTCTCCGCCCACCCCCCGCTTTCAATCCCCGCCCTCGACGCCTTTCAACTCCATCTGACGCCTTTCAACTCCACCCAAAGCCGCGGAGGACGACAAGCTCGCCAAGGCGAACGCGAAGAAGGAGCTCGAGAAGCAGAAGAAGGCGCTGCGCAAGGAGAAGGCGCGCCTGCGCGAGATCGCATCGACCGCGGAAGGGTGGGTCGGGCACCCTGGGGAGGAGGACGTCGAGGAGCTTTGCGGCGCGCTGAGCTTCGACGCGATCAAGACGCTGTGCGACGCCGCGGAGGGCGCCGACGCCGGCGTCGTCGTCGAGGGGCTGTGCAAAGCCCTCGCGGGGATCGAGAGCGCGAAGAGCGACGCGAGGAAGCAGGCTGCGGAGGAGGCTGCGAAACGCGTCGCCGCAGAGAAGGCGTCCTCGGACGGGGGCGGGGCGGCGAAGTCGGAGCCGTGGGATGACGAGGACGAGCTCAAGCTTCTGGACAAGGCGTGCAACCAGAAGTTTCCGATGGGGACGAAGGAACGCTGGGAGCGCGTGGGGGAATATCTGACCGAGCACGGGCCGCGCGCGCGGACCGCGAAGGAGGTGATGGTTCGATACAAGGCAGGGCTTTAACTTCCCATCGCCGTCCGCGTCGCGTCGTCCGATCGCCGAACGTATTATTTTTCATCGTCTCCGACGAGTCGCAAATGCGCGCGCGGCGCCGCTCTTTTAATCATAACTTATTAATAACCGAGATGACATCGTATTCATTCCAACGCGTTGCATCGTTCGCGTGACCCTACGCGTAGCTGGGCGTGAAACCTTCCGGCGCGGATTACGACAACTTCAAGAGCGCGAGGGATAAGAAGGGCAGCGCCGAGGTGACGGACGCGGCGACGACGCGCGAGCACGCGTTCACGGACGTCGCCGTCAAGAACCTGGTGCGCGGACGCCCTGTGCCGCACTGTGCTCTCTCGCGCCCAAACTCCGCGCCGACCGACGCGCACGCGAAATCCTAAACCACAAACCCCAAACCCCAAACCCTAACCCCCCTCCCCTCAGGATCAACACGGGTGGAGCGAAGAGCAGCGCGGGTTCCTCGCGCGCGCCATCGAGGCGGTGCCGAAGAGTGACGCGATGAAGGACTCGGAGCGATGGAAGCAGATCGCGGCGTGCGTCCCGGGGAAGGACGCGAAGCAGTGTTTCGAGCGGTACAAATCCCTCCGCGAAGATTTCAAGGCGGCGAAGGCGGGCGCGTGATGACGTTTTGTGATTTCGGAGGAGCGCGTTTAGTTCGCCGACGACGTCGACGAATGAATTATTACGTTTGTTTTCTTTCAATCGCGCCCGCGCCCGCGCCCGCTCAAAGCGGTCGGGTCTCTCTCCTATCCTTCTCCCTCGCTGACCGATCACAGCACGCCGCAGTCCGCGATCACGAGCGTTTTGCTCGTCTTCCCCCCCCCGCTGCCGAACTTTTCCATCGCCTTCACGACGTCTTCGTACCCTTCGATCACCTCGCCGAAGACGACGTGTTTCCCGTCGAGATGCGGCGTCTCCGAGGTGGTTATGAAAAACTGCGAGCCGTTCGTCCCAGGGCCCGCGTTCGCCATGGACAACAGACCCGGCTTGGTGTGTTTCACCTTGAAGTTTTCGTCGTCGAACTTCTCGCCGTAGATGGACTCGCCGCCGGTGCCGTCGCCGTTGGTGAAGTCGCCGCCCTGGCACATGAAATGCGGAATGACGCGGTGGAAGCCCGACCCCTTGTACGCCAGCGGCGTCTTCCCGTCCGCCGTCGCGCCCTTATCGCCGAGGCACAGGTGCTTAAAGTTATCGCACGTCTTCGGCGTCGTGTTCCCGTAGAGACCGAACGTCACGCGCCCGAGCGGCTCGCCGTCCGCGGTGACGTCGAAGAAGCATCTGTCCGTGAAGGTCACGTCCGGAGGCACGTCGTCGCGCTTGAGGAGAAACTCCCACGGGACGGGCGAACACTTCTTCAGCACCACGCGCACGACCCTCAGCCCTTTCTCGTTAGTGTCGATCTCCCAGTACGAGTCGTCCACGAAGCACGTGTTTGTCAGCGCCTCCTTGTCGAAGTACTTGGGGTGCCCGCGCACGCCGATCGATAGCTCTTTGCCGTTCATGACGTAGTCGACGTCTTTGCCCTTGACGTTGGAGTCGACCGGGATTTCGACGTGGACTTCGCCGTTCGTGTCTTGGTTCCACTCGTGGTACTCCATCCGTGCCGTATCGCGTCGATAT
>Ga0181560_10003472_pt1 | contig 14518 bp, 11 predicted proteins | sample 011ome_20_FD_133751 | JGI IMG/M metagenome (GOLD analysis project Ga0181560, IMG submission 133751) | Coastal salt marsh microbial communities from the Groves Creek Marsh, Skidaway Island, Georgia - 011509CT metaG (megahit assembly) | ecosystem: Environmental > Aquatic > Marine > Intertidal...
CAAGAATCGAATCGCGTCGTCGAGACGACGAGGACGACGAGTTGACAAATTCTCATCCACGACGCCGCCGGCGACGAGCGGAGACCGGGCCTTCCCGCGGTAGCCGTTCATCATTCTTTCGAATCACGACGTGATCGCTCGCTCGCGTCGCGCGGCGTCCGCGCGCGTCCCCGCCGCGAGGCTTCGCTCCTTGTCACTCCTCGACTTCCCGTCGTAGTCGCGAATTCGATCGAACAGAAGGAAAACCGTTTCGTTTCTCGCGCGATCGGAATTTCTACCGTTTCGCCTCTCGGGGGCGTTTCGCTGACAAGAAGCCGAAAAGTCTGACTAAATGCTCATACGACCGATACGCCGAAATTTCCCCATCACGCCTCTTGAAATCTCGTGAAAAGCAACGACGAAACGTCTCGGAGGCGCATTCCCCGCGCGCACGCCGCACCCGCTCCGCACGCACGACATCGACATTCACACGATGAACGCCGCAGCCTGCGTCGCCTCCAACGCCGCCGCCGCGACGCGCGCGATGCCGCCGTCGTTCAAGATCCGCAAGGTGGACGACCGCGAGCGACGCGCGGATCTCGAAAAGCAGGTCGAGGCCGCGCTCAAGTACGCGCGCTCGCGATGCGAGAATCGCGCGCGCAAGCCGCCGCACGCGCTCGCGTCGCCCAAGGCAAGCAAAGTCAACGCCGAGTCCGTCCTCGCCGGGTACGGCGTCGACGTCCTCGCGGCCGCGAAGCTCGACGGCGGCGAGAGGACGATGTCGGTCGTCCGCGCGTCGAGCCTCGTCGAGCTCGACAAGTGCCTCCGCGCGCGCGCGGAGCAATCCATCGTCGTCTCGCGCGCGCCGACGCGCGCGACGGACGTCCACGCGTTCCTCGCCACGGACGAGGACGCGATGGACGACGACATCCGCGACGACGTCGCGCACCTGTACGTCACGTACGACGACCCCGCGAGCCAGCACACGCTCGCGGTCGCGCGCGTGCTCGGCCTCGGGAGCGGCGGCGTCTCATCCGACAAGAACATCGACATCGACATCGACCGACCGCCGCTGCTCGTCGACCGGTTCCTCTCGACCGGCCTCTCGATGTTCGGCCCGGGCGCGAACCCGGTGAAGACGCCGTCGATCGTCCGCGCGCTGCTGTACGAGGCGTGCGAGGAGCTCGCGCGGCGCGACGGGCGGCGCGTCGGCGAGACGTTCGACGTCGTCGCCGTCCGCGGGACGCTGCCGGCGACGGCGAAGATCGCGTCCGAACGCGCCGCCGACGCCGCGAACGGCGACGCGAAGCCGACGGCGTGGGCGACGCGACGGCTGAAGCGGTACTCGGTCGCGATCGACGCGCCGCCAGGGGTCGACGGTTCGATCGATGAACCGACGCGGCAGCCGGTCGCCGCCGCGCCCATCGTCGTCGCCGCGCCCGCTTGCGCGAGGGCGCAGCCGCCGATGCACTCCGACTCGGCGAGAGATCTGAGCGTCGACCGCCGCGCGACCGACGACGCCGCCGACGCCGACGCGTCCGATCCCGTCGCCGCCGCGAAGAAGGCGCTCGAGGACGCGATGCGCGCGCTGAAGGAAGCGGAGGCGAACGCGCAGATCGCGGCGGAGAAGAAGGAGGCGCAGGCGCGGGCGGAAGTCGTCGCCGCCGCGCCGGCGGTCGCCGCCCTGCCAGCCGTCGTCGACGTCGAGCTTCCGCCGCCGCTTTCGTCGCCGGTCGAGGCTGTCGCGAACGAAGCGGACGAGCAGCTGAAGACGATGCGGCTGTCGCTCGCCACCTCGCGCGCGGCGCACGCCGCCGTGGACGCGATCCTGTCCTCCGTGAACGGCCCAGACGCGAGCGTTACGGAAGGCCCGCCGCGAGCGGCGCGGAGGGCGTCGGACGTGTTCACGAGAGCCGACGACGGCGCGCACGAAAAAATCGTCGCCGACGTCGCCGCCGCGGTCGGCTGCGTGCTGCTCCCGTCGCTGACGCCGCGCGCGAAGGCGTGCGACGCGACCGTCCGCGGGCTCGCGGGCGTGAGCGTCGGCGGCGGCGACGCGGACGCGGGGCTTTTGCGCGCGCTGCGCGATTTCGCGGCGGCTTCGGCGAAGGAAAAGAAGCGCGCCGGGGCGGACGGCCCGGACGTCGCCGACGACTTCAAGCTGTCCCCGTGGAAGGCGAACGACGCGAGGAGCGGCGGCGACGAGCTGAAGCGCCTCGCGAGCGACGACGCGCACATGCTGATCGCCGCGTGCGCGCGGATGAAGCCGCTGGGATCCGAGGAGAAGAAGAAGAACGCCGCGGGGCCGCACCGACGGCTGATGCGATTCGAGCCGCGTCCCGCCGCCGCCGCCGCCGCCGCGCCGGCCGCGAAGAAGCCGCGCGCCGCCGCCGCGCCGGTCGCGAACTCCGACGCCGAGGTCCCGTGGGACCCGCTCGTGGACACGGACTCCGACGCCGACGCCGACGCCGACGTCGACGTCGCGCGCCCGGACGCCGCCGCGACCGCCGAGAGACTCGCCGACGTCTTGGACGACCTCTACCAAACCTCCGGCGACGCCGGGGTGCTCCTCCTCGCGTCCACGACGCGCGACAGCGCGCCGAACACGTTCCAGGGCGCGCGCGCCGGTTCAAGGCACGTCGTCAACACCGTCGCGGTCGAGCACGCGTGCGGCGCGGTGACCGGCGTGCCGATGCATCAGCTGTTGCTGCAAGCCGCGGAGGTCGGCCTCGTGATGGATCCGAGCGGGTGCTTCGTCGCGCCGAATTCGGATTCGTCCGCCGCGGCGAACGACGAATCGCAGGCTGACACGTCATCACCCGTCCTCGGCGTCGGCGTCGCGCGGCTGCGGCGCGTCGGGTACAGCGTCCGGTTCGCGCGCGAGGACGACGTCGACGCGCTCGTCGCCGTCGAGGCGCAAAACTGGGGCTCGAAATCCGCGATGCGCACGCCGCGCGCCACCATTCTCGACCGCGTCGTCAACAACCCCGCGGGGAACCTCGTCGTGCAGTCCGACGACGGCGAGGTCAAAGGCGGCGTCTACTTCCAGCGCGTGAACGCGCCGGACGACGCGACGGTGTACGACTGGCACAACAAAGAGCGCGCGCGCCTCGTCGAGGGACCGTACGTGCAGCTGATGGACATCCACGTGTGCCAACTCTTCAGCGCGACGCTCGGACGCGCGGTGGGGAACGAACTGCGCGAGTTCGTGCTCAACGTCGCGCTGACGATGCCCGGCGTGAGAGGCGTGTGCGCGGTCACGCGCACGCGCGGGTACCGGAACAAAGAGAAGGTCACCGGCGTGAAGTACGAGGACTACGTCATGCAGAGCGAGGGGAAGCACGACCGCGGGCTGTTGTTTCACACCGGCGGCGGCGCGCGCGTGTTAAAGCCGGTGCATAACTGGCGCCCCGCGGACCACGAGAACGACGGCAAGGGGACGCTCATCCTGTACGACCTCCCGAAGCTGTCCATGGCGCGGATCGCGTCCGCGAAGATCGCCGCGCATCGGTGGAAGACGCGCGCGATGAAGCGCGCGGGCGAGACGAAAGCGGCGGCGGCGGCGGCGGCTTTGAAATCGAAGCCGCCGGCTTCGGCGGCGGCGTCGCCGACGTCCGTCGCGGACTTCGACGACGCCGCCGCCGACGATGACGTCCCGACGGTGTTCGTTTCGCTGAACGCCGGGCCGTCGTCGGAGAAAATCTCCGACAAAATCTCCGACGGATTCTCCGACGCGGTGCGCGCGCACGCGCTCGCGGAGTCGTGGAGCTCCTCGGACGACTCGAACTGACGCGGCGCCGCGCCGGGTCGCGGGCGGAAGTGCGCGCGCGAAGTGAGAGATGCGAGAGTGTACGAGTATGATATGATAAGTTATGATGAGTGTGTATTTCGCGTGGTTTCGTTCTGTTTCTTACATGTGCATCTCATCTCTTCGCGCGCTTCGCCGCCGTCTTCGCGGCGGCGGCGGCTTTGCGTTTCTCCGCCGCCGCGGCTTTCTTCGCCGCCGCCGCGGTTTTCTTCTCCGCCGCCGCGACTTCAAGATTCATCAATTCTCTCACCTCTTTGAGAAGACCCTCGGACCTTTTGTAACCGTTCTCTACGGCCTTCGCGAGCCAGTGTTCCGCCTTACCGAGGTCTCTCTCACAGTGTCCATAACTGAAATAGTAACAGCGCCCAAGGTTATTTTGCGCATATGCGTAACTCTGCTCCGCGGCTTGATGATACCACTTCACCGCCTCTGCCATGTTCTTCTCTACGCCTTCTCCGTGATAGTAGCAGCCCCCAAGGTTATATTGCGCACCTACGTAACCATGCTCCGCGGCTTGACGATACAGTTTCACCGCCTCCACGAGGTTCTTCTCTACGCCGTGTCCATCGCAGTAGCAGTTCCCAAGCCCATTTTGCGCGGCTGCGTGACCCTTCTCCGCGGCTTGACGATACAGTTTCAACGCCTCCTCGTACCGCTCTGCGTCTTCGTGCTCCACGCCGAGTTTATACTGCGCGTCCGCTTTCTTCACAGCCGCGGCGGCTTTGCGTTTCTCCGCCGCCGCGGCTTTCTTCGCCGCCGCCGCGGCTTCACGTTACACCACTTTGAGAAGATAATCGGACACTTTGTTCCCGTTCTCTACGGCCTTCGCGAGCCAGTGTTCCGCCTGACCGAGGTCTCTCGCGACGCCGTTTCCGTAATAGTAACAGTTCCCAATGCTATGTTGCGCTATTGCGCGACCCTGCTCCGCGGCTTGACGATACAGTTTCACCGCCTCCACGTGGTTCTTCTCTACGCCGCGTCCGTGATAGTAGCAGCGCCCAAGCCTATTTTGCGCACCTGCGTGACCCTTCTCCGCGGCTTGACGATACCACTTCACCGCCTCCTCGTACCGCTCTGCGCCGTAGTGCTCCACGCCGAGTTTACACTGCGCGTCCGCGTCGCCGCCCTCCGCCTTCTTCCGCAGCTCGAACGTCGCGTCGCTCTCCCCCGGGAGCCGCCGCGCCTCCCTCGGCGCGCCCGTCGTGGCCGCGTCGCCCTCCATCGCGCTCGTGAGCTCGTCGCTGAGTTTCTCCCCGTCCGACGCGCCGCTCGCGGACCCGCTCTGCTCGTTCTTCGGAACGACGCGGACGACGAGTCGCCCTCGCCGCGCCTCCTCCTCCAGGTCCTCCTCCATATCCTCTTCGTTCCTCGCGATCGCGGGCCACGCGCGCGCCGGCGGGTCCTCCCTGAACGCCTCGCGGTACTTCGCGAGGACGCGCGCGTACGCCTCCATCTCCGCCGCGTCGTTCGCGTTCACCCCCGCGCTGTCCTCGTTCGCGTGGTCCAGAACGTCCCCGAAGACGCGATCGCAGAACGAGACGTAGTCGCGAGTGCCGTTCAGCGCGTGCTGCCGCCACGCCTCGCCGACGACCGCGCTCGGGCGCAGCGCGATCGTCTTGAACGTGTTCTTCTATATCGTCATGAAACGCAGGTACTCCCGCAGGAGCGCGCGCGCGTCGTCCTCGCGGTCGAACCCGCGGACGTGGCGTCGGATGTTACCTAGCAGGCGCTCTTCCGCGTCGGCGTCGCCGACGGGCTCGACCGCGAGCAGCGTCGGCGCGAGCGGGTTCGGCGAGGGCGGCCTCCTCGAGACGACGCGCGCGACGACGCGCGCGGCGTGGCCGGAGGAGCACGCGACGGAAGCGGTCATCGGAGCGTCGACGGCGGGTCGTCGGGGCGCTTCGGAGTGTGTAGAGGAGGTTGCTGATGCGTCGGATTTTGATTTTTTTTTTTTAGAATTTGATTTTCGGCCTCGAGTCGTCGTCCGCGCGTCCTCGCCGTCTCCGCGACCGTGACCGCGACCGTGACCGTGACCATCTGTGCGTTATGTCCACGTGTTACATGAGCTATCTATCCGCGCGGCGTCGTCCCGTCCACCCTACCCTCGTCCACCTTATTTAACCCGTTTCATCCATTCCTCGGAGGACGACGAGCTCCACCCGTCGTCGTCCTTCTCGTCGTCCGCCCCCGCGTCGTCGCCGCCGTCGCCGTCCGCCTCGCCGTCGCCGCCCTCGCCGGCGGCGGCGTCCGCCGCGCTCTCTTTCTTCAACCTCGCCACGTTCTCCTTCCCCTCCTCCTCCTCCAGCCGCTTCTCGTACCACTCCGCGAAGTCGTTCCACACCGACGGCGCCTCTCTGCGGTACCTCTGATACTCCTCCTCGGTGACGTCGGCGAGGCATCGATCCTCGTCCTTTCCGAAGAAGTCCGTCGCGACGAACACGCGCCCCAACGCCCTCGCGTTATCCTTGAACCGCAGATACTTCCTCGGCGGCGTCTCGGAGATGATCCCGGTGTAGTCTTCCTCCGGCTCGAACGTCTTGAGCTTCCCGTTGGCGTCCACGTGCACGATGACGTCCGCCCACCCCGCGCGTCTGTCTTCTTTCTCGCGCATGAGATTTAAAAGGCCCTCCGTGCCGATGGTGTAGTTGGCGTACTTCGTCGCCGGCCCCGGGAAGTCTTTCAGCGCGGCGCACACGAGCCCGCAGTCGTGCACGATGAGCGGGCGCTTCAGCTCCTCGAACGCTCGCCGCGCCTTGTCCATCGCGACCGCCTTCACGGAGTCGGCTTGGATCTCCGGGATTTTCAAATCCACGCCCTGGACCTGGACGCGCGACAGCGACCGCAGCGACAGCGCGAGCCTCGCGCGCGTCAGCTTCCCCGTGTTCCCGGTCACGAACACGAGCGGCGGCGGCGGCGGTATGGGCGGCGGCGAGAACGACGCCGCCTTCGGGGGCGAGTACAGACCCGGCATGAGCCCCGCGCGCGAGAACCGCTTCATCCCGGGCGGCGACGGCGGGCGGTTGCCGCTGCCGTCGTTCGCGCCCGCGCCCGAGGGCTGCTGCTGCATTCCGGGGAGGATCCCGGGGATGGGCTGGAATCCGGGCATCAGGCCGGCGGCGTGCGAGCCGCCGGCGGCGTATCCGGGCATCATCGCGACCGCGACGGAGTCGGTGGAGGCAGGCGCGCGGGGACGGAGTGAGGCTATGAGACGCGCGACGCGACGGTTCGAAGGCGAAGGCGTCAGAAAAAAGTTCGGTCGTCGCGTCGCGTCGCGTCCTGTCTGGTCGCGTCGCGTCGTCATCAATTCCTACACCCGGGTGCCCTAATCGGCGCTCAGATCGAGCGGCGCGACGGCACGCGATCGACTCCCAGCACGGCGCGCGCGCGCGTCCCCGCGGGCCGCGGTCGTCGTCGTCATGTCCGCCTCGAGCGACGAGCGGCTGTCGCGGACGATCGAGGGCGCGTTCCGGCTCACGCTGACGGAGAGCGCGGGATCCGACGAGTGCGTCTTCCTCGCGGACCTCGCGACCGAGCTCCGATCGGAGGGCGTCTCCCCGCCGTTCGCGATCACCGCGGATAACCTCGAGCGCGTGCTCTTCGCGCGCTTGTCCACGCCGCAGGACGCGTTCCCGGAGGGGGCGTGGAGGAGAGACCCGGAGGCGGCGCCGTTCGCGTGGCTCGTGCGATCGTACCTCCGATGCTTCCACGCGTCGCGCAAGTCCGCGAGCTCGAAGGACCTCCAAGAGAAGCAGGCCGCGCTCCTCGCGGCGGCGAACGAGCTCTGCGTGTCCTACTGCGGCCTCCTCCTCAACCCCGCGATGGACGGGATGTTCCCGCAACCAGAGGCGGCGGCCGCGCGGGGGCCGTCGCAGCTGTTCGACGAGATGACCGGCGCGGATGGCTTGCCGCCGGGATTTCTCGACGCGTTCGCGAGGAGGTTCGAGAGCGAAGGCCTCCCGGAGATGCTCGACCCGTCGCTGACGCAGCTCCCGAGCCTCATCAACGGCGTGTCGCCGCTGGGCGAGGTGCACAAGCCGCTGACGCTGCTGTGCCAGCTGGCGGCGTGCAAACCCGTCGCGGCTCGGCTCGCGGCGCATCCGAAGTGGAAGCCGACGACGACGACGACGACCAACGCCTTCCCCGGGATGGCCGGGATGGCCGGGATGGCCGCGTCGTCGTCGTCGTCGTCGTCGTCGTCCGCGATCAACGGCCGCGCGTTCGAGGACGAGTCGCTGCTCGGGCCCTTCTTCGGGTGCAGCGCGCTGCCGGACCCGGCGCTGCTCCAGCGGCAGCCGTCAGTCGCGGAACAGTGCTTCAGGTGCGTTCTATACACTGGTCCCCATACGACCGCGTCGGCGTGGTGAACACCAATCCTTAAGGACTTTTGCCGGCGCATCTCTCCGCCCATCCCTTGCGGTCAATCCCCGCCCACGATGCCTTTCAACTTCAACTGACGCCTTTCAACTCCACCCCGACATCGCTTTGTATGGAACGACCCTCAGCGGCCTCGAGAGCAGACGCGGCGCGGACGTCGAACAGTCGATTCACACGCTGCGCGCGGTGACGAAACAAACACAGGAGGGGCTGTATCAGACCCTGTACGCGATGCTGAAACACGGCGGGGACGTGCGAGAGGGCGTCGTCGCGTGGCTCGCCGCCGCGTGCGACGCGAACGCGGGGCGGAGCAAGATGCAAATCGCGCCGCTCCTCTGCTCGTCGCACGGGTTCGCGCATAACCTATCGATGACGACGCTTCGACTCGCGGCGCCGTTCACCGAGCCCGGGGCGATGAAATTCACGAAGATCGACCCGAGCTACGTGCGGTCGAGAAAGTGCAGGCTCAACTTGACCGAGGTGACCAGGGTCAGCGCGACGGAGGAGCAGGCGCGTGCGGGCGCGTTGACCGAAGCCGAGGAGACGGCGACGGAGAGCTACGGGTTCATCTGCGAGTGTTTCTTCCTCGCCGCCCGCGCGATGCACTTGGGGTACGTCAAGTGCGTCAGCGAGCACACGTCGCTCGCGCGCGAGCTCCAGGACCGGCAGTCGCAGCTCGGGGACGTGGACGCGATGCGCGCGCAGTGGGCGGCGTCGTTGCCGGGCGGCGCGCCGAACGCGTTTCAATCCGCGCAGTTTGACAGGCACATCGGCCAGCTCACGAACGAGCTCGCGCGGTGTAAGGAACGGTACGCGTGCTTCGATAGCGTGCTGCAGGACCCGAGGGCGATCGGCGAGGCGATGGCGTTCTATCGGCTCGTCGCGACGTGGTTGATATGGGTCGCGACGGACGGGAGGGACGCGGCGGGGGGGGCGACGTTGGCGCGAGAAGTCGCGGGGAAGACGGGCGGCGGCGGCGGCGGCGGCGGCGGCGGCGGGTTACTTCCGACGCCGTGCCCGCCTCGGTTCGCGCTCCTCCCCGAACACATCCTCGAGGACTGCGCGGACTTTTTGTTGTACCTGTGCCGCTTCTGCGCGCAGAGCGGCGGCCCGAACCGCGACGTGTTCAACCACGAGCGTCTGGACGAGCTCATGTCGCTCTTCGTGTTGCTGTTGGGTTCTCCCGAGTACGTCAAGAATCCGTACCTACGCGCGAAGTTCGTGGAGGTGCTGCGGCACTGGCTCCCCGGCGACCCGGCCGAGCCGCGCGGGCGCTGGAACCCCGCGATGGCGAACTTGTTCGAGGGCCACCAGCTCGCGCTGAAGCACCTGATCCCGTCGGTGTTGCGGCTCTACGTCGACATCGAGTTCACCGGCGCCGCGAATCAGTTTTACGACAAGTTCAACATCCGGTACCAGATCGGCGAGATGTGCGAGTACCTCTGGAAGGTGGAGCCGCACCGCATCGCGTGGAGCGAGCTCGCGATTCGCGACCCCGAGTTCTACATGCGGTTCCTGAACATGCTCATCAACGACGCGGTGTGGCTGTTGGACGAGAGCATGCAGAAGCTTCCGGAGGTGAGAGAGTACGACCAAGATTCGAGCGACGTCGACGCGTGGTCGCGGCGGCCCGCGACGGAGCGCGCGGAGCGCGAGCGCGCGAACGCGCAGACGACGCGCGGCCTGAAAAACGACCTCATCCTCGCCAAGGTGCACGTCGGGATGATGGAATACACGAGCCGGGACATCGCGGCGCCGTTTTTGTTGCCGGAGATGGTGGAGGCGCGTTCTATACACTGGTCCCCATACGACCGCGTCGGCGTGGTGAACGCCGTTCCTTAAGGACCTTGCCCGGCGCATCTCTCCGCCCACCCCTCGCTTTCAATCCCCGTTCGCGACGCCTTTCAACTCCAACTGACGCCTTTGAACTCCACCCCGACATCGCTTTGAATGATGGAACAGCGCGTGGCCGCGATGCTCAACTATTTTCTGCTGTTCCTCGCGGGGCCCGAGCGCACCAAGCTGAAGGTCAAGGACCCGGAGAAGTACGGGTGGAAGCCCAAGGAGCTGCTCGGGATGATCACGCAGGTGTACTTGCACCTGTTCGAGGCGGACAAGGACGGCGCGTTCGTCGCCGCCGTCGTCGCGGACGGCCGGAGCTATAGAGACGAGGTGCTCACGGAAGCCGCGTCGCTCTTGCGGCAGCTCGGTCTCAAACCCGCGCACGCCGTCGCGAGTTTCGATCGACTCGCGGACGCGTGCCGGATGTCCGCGGCGGCGATGGAGGAGGAGGAGGCGGACCTGGGGGAGATACCGGAAGAGTTTTTGGACCCGGTGATGTGCACGCTGATGACGGATCCGGTGAAGCTGCCGGGGGGCGCGTCGATGGATCGCGCGAACATCATGCGGCATCTCCTGAGCGACCAGTCGGATCCGTTCACGCGCGCGCCGTGCTCGATCGAGGATTTGGTGGACGACGTCGAGCTCAAGGGGAAGATCGACGCGTGGGTGAGGGAGCGGAAGGGGATGGCCGCGGTGGGGAGAGGAGGCGCGTGACGCGCGCGAGAGACGACGAGAGGAGCGCCTTCGTGGATGAAGAGAAGACGACTGATTTTTTGCGACGATCGCGTTTGCGACGATTACATGTGCTCGCGCGTCCGTCGTCTAGTCTATCGATGATTCGCGAAAGAAGCGCGGCCCTCCTCGTCCACGGACTCCATCTCGAGATCTCTGTACGCCCCCGCCTTCGCCCCCCCCGCTCCCGGTCCCGGCGACAGGTTCAAAATCGCCACCGCGCCGCCCTCCGTCCCGATGTCGACGCTCGTCCTCCTCGCCGCGATCGTCGCTCCCCCCTCGCCCCCGGTTCGATCCCCGCCGCTACCCCCGTACTCCTCCTCGCGCGCCGCCACAAGCTTCGCCGCCGCCTCCTGCTCGTTCGCCTTCGCCTTGCTCACGACCGCGACGCCGCACATCGTGACGAACGACCCCGCCGCGCGGTCCCACCCGACGGCTGAGGGAGGGTCGGGGTGGCGTTGAAAGGCGCGTCAGGGGTGGAGTTGAAAGGCATCGCGTTCGGGGATTGAAAGCGAGAGACGCCGGGAAGTGAAGTCCTTAAGGAACGGCGTCAACCTCGCCGACGCGGTCGTATGGGGACCAGTCCGATACTATCTTATAGAACGCGCCTTCGTCCAGGAAAATATCCGCGAGGATCACCGTGAAGATCACCTGCACGCCACTGTACACCGTCGGCAGCACCCCGCTGACGTGCGATATCGCCCAGCTGTTTATCCCGTGCGCGAAACACGAGGACATGATCCCGGCGTACAGCACCGCGAGGTACGCGTGCGCGGGCAGCGTGGACCACTCGACGCGGCGCACCAGCCCGCGCACGCCGACTGAGACGTCGGGGTGGAGTTGAAAGGCGTCAGAAGCGGAGTTGAAAGGCGTCGAGGGCGGAGATTGAAAGCGAGGGGTGGGCGAAGAGAGACGCCGGCAAAAGTCCTTAAGGAACGGCGTTTACCACGCCAACGCGGTCGTATGGAGACCAGTGTATAGAACGCACCCGACGCGATGACGATCTCGCTGACGACGGTGGCGGCGAATAAGAACAACATCGGCCCGGGCGGCGGACGGTCGAGCCCTTCTATGACGACGTCGTCGTCGTCGTCGTCGTCTTCGTCTTCGAAATGACTAGTAGTAACGCTCTTCCTCGTAACGGCAGCTGTAGAATTCGAACCGTCACCAGCGCGGACGCGTTTCAGCGCCAACGCCAGGAGCACGACATACGTCGCGTACGCGATCGGCTGCGTCATGAGAAAGATCGAGTCCACCACCCCCGGCGCCTCGTCCTCGTTCGTCCACACCCGCAGCGTGATCGTCGTCCCGACCACGCTGACGAACAGCCCGCCCGCCTTCATCGCGTCCACGCGCTCGATGCGAAGCGCCGCGCTCATCGCCGCCGCCGCGAGCGGAATCAACGGCTGCACCATCGCGGTGTAGTTGGGCCCGCTGCGCTGATTGCACACGAACACGAGCGCGTAGGCGGTGCCGATGGCGGCGCCCATCGGCAGCGGCCACGCGCGCTCCCACCCGCGCAGCGCGCGACCGCCTTCGCGTCTCGCGAGCCAGTACAGGAACGGCAGCGCGAGCGCGAGTCGCAGCGCGCAGAAGGAGAAGGGTGGGATGTGATCTAACGCGCTCGCCGCGGTGATGTGCATGCCCGCGAAGAGGAGCTGCGCGAGGACGAGCGCGCCGTGGCAGAAGGCGTTCGACGGGCGCGCGTACTGCGCGAGCGACCAGTCGAGGAGGGCGCGGGACGCGGCGCGGACGGCGGGCGCGAAGGTGCCGCCGCCGCCCGGGGGCGCCATGAGTGACGTCGCGTCTCGCGACTCGGCACTTTTTGGTGGTTTACGCGTTTTCCGAGAAGAGGGTGATGAAAAGACGTTTGTCGAGTCTCGCGGAGCTCCCTCCGAGCCGCGCGCGCGGCGTCGTGATGATGTCGATACACGTCGTTCGTCTGTTTATACAACTACATGCACGCGTCGCGACTATCCGTATGATACATCAGGAGCTCTCGACGACGGCGCCGCCGCCGCTCCGGGCGCGACGGTCGACGGTTCACGTCCCCGCCGCCGCCGCCGCCTTCCCGCCCTCCGCGAGCGACCACTTCCTCCCGTCCCGCAACCACGGCAACCGCCCCGCGTCTGGATCCTCCGCGGCGTCCTTCACCTCCCTCTCGTACGTCTCCGCGTCGATCCCCGCGAGCGCGCAGAACGCGGCGTCCGTCCGCGTCATCGCGTACGTCGCCGTGCATGGCCTCGCGTCGCCGCCGCCCGCGCCGACGCCGCGCGCCATCAAGCCCTTCTTCCGCAGCGTCCGGACGCGAGGCACGATCCGCCCTTTCAGCGAGTAACTAACCAACATCACCGCGGCGTAAGCGTCGCACGCGGGGAAGAACTCGTGCGTGAGGTACGCCACCGTCGGCCGCAGCTTATTGTCCACGCTGTACGCGAGCACGTTCGGCCGCGACTCGACGACTTTCGCCGCGCCGGCGACGCCGAGCTCGAGCTCCTCCGCGAGAAATCGAATCGTCGGCGCGACGTTCTTCTCCACGCTCAGCGACAACACCCCGGGGCTCTTCGCGACGATATTCGCCGCGCGGTCCGCGCCGATATCGAGCGCGTCCGCGAGGTACGCCAGCTTCGGTCGCGCGGCGCCGTCGACGCTCACGGCGAGGAGTTCCGGGTGCCGTCGCAACGCGCCGTCGCGTCTCGCGTCGTCGCCGCGAAAGACGTCGGAGTAAAACGCGCGCTTCGCGCGCAGCGTACCCTCCACGCTCATGCAGAGCACCGCGGGTCGGCGCGTCGCGCACCTCGCGACGTCCCTCGGCGTCATCCCGAGCTCCTCCGTCAAGAACGCGAGCGTCGGCGTCAGGTTGTCGTCGATCGACTGCCACGCCAACGACGGCTGCTTACACAGCACGGCGCCGACGTCCTCGCGCGCGACGCCGCAGCGCTCGCGGAGCCACGCGGCGACGCGCTCGACGGACGCGAGCGAGCACACGAGGAGGCGCGCGTCGCGCCGCAGCGCCTTTTTGACCTGCGCGGGCGTCGCGCCGAGGCTGTCGATCAGGTACCGCACCTTGGGCGCGACGACGGACGCGACGTCGTAGCCGCGCAGCTTGGGCGCGCGCCGCAGCGCGTCGTCGATCTCCGTCGCGCTCATGGACAGCTCGGTCGCGAGGTACGCCTCGAACGGCGTCGCCGCCGCCGCCGTCGTCGCGGAGGAGGCGTCCGAGTTGGACGGGGAGGGCGCGGGCGAGGTCGTCTCCGTCGCGGACGCGGCGACGCGGACAGTTCGGACGGCGCGTCGCGTCATTTGACATCGGACGGAGCGAGGTGCGCGCGGAGCGACGACGTCGGACGCGCCGCGTCGCGCGAGCGGCCGCGGTCGCCGCGGAGACGCCGCGGTCGCCGCGAGCGCGACGGACGCCGGCGTCGTCGTCGTCGTCGTCGTCGTCGTCGCGAGCATGACCGACGGCTCGCGCGTCGAGCTGTGGCGAGGGATGAAGGGCCACGCCACCGCAGTTTATTATTTTCAAACGCGAAGCTATCTCGCGGACAGTGATCTCGGCGCCCCCGCGCGCGGATACCGTAACCCCCGTCGTCGCGCCCCCGACCCGCGCGCGATGACGTCCCCCGGCGGCGAGCGCGAGCGCGAGCGCTTCCGCCAGACCCTGGACGGGCTGCTGTACTTCAACCCCGACGAGCCGTCGTCGGCCGCGATCGGCGCACACCTCGGCGGGTCGTCCGCCCCCGCCTCCGCCTCCGCCTCCGCCGCGTCGCGAAGCGCGAACGA
>Ga0181560_10003480_pt1 | contig 14488 bp, 15 predicted proteins | sample 011ome_20_FD_133751 | JGI IMG/M metagenome (GOLD analysis project Ga0181560, IMG submission 133751) | Coastal salt marsh microbial communities from the Groves Creek Marsh, Skidaway Island, Georgia - 011509CT metaG (megahit assembly) | ecosystem: Environmental > Aquatic > Marine > Intertidal...
ATATTTGGATAACTGATAACTCAAAACTCTTGCTTTAGAAAAGGGGGCTTAAAAAGATAAAGTGATCAAGCAAAGTCTTTTCTGTACTAATATCCATTGAAAATTCATTGCCCATTATAAAGCCTATTACAGACTTAGTTGCAAAAGTTTCATTTTTTCAGTCATGTTTCATTAGTAACATAAATAGGTTTATTGAACTTATAAACGGGTGATATCTCCCAACGACTTTTTGGCAGAGCGCCCAGTATGACTGGGAGCGTTAATTCATCATAATTTACGCTGAACATGCAAAAAGACTCTGAATTACTCGCGTTAAAAAGGCACACAACATCGTTTTTTTCACGCAAAGCTTGGTTTCTTAATCAATTTTGTCTAGCCCAATTTCTCAGTGCCACTTATTTTGATTTTCTCTAATGAGGTTTCCGGGACGGGTAGTCTCATGCCCAATGCGTGATGAGGTCTGATCTGGTTATATTGCCTGACCCAGGTATTGATTGCTACCTGAGCTTGTTTGGTGTTGTGGAACCATTCAGCATTAAGCACTTCTTGTCTAAGCGTTCCGTTGAAGCGTTCGTTATATCCGGTTTCCCATGGGCTGCCTGGATAGATTAGCAGTGGCTGGATGCCGACCCTTTTTAGCCAGTCCTGAACGTGCAGCGCAACGCAGTCAGGGCTGTTGTCAGAACGTATGAACTCAGGCTTGTCATGTTTCATCAATACGTGGTGCAATACGTTGAGAACATCGTTCGAAGTCATCTTAGATCGTACCGCTTCGCACAGCGTCTCACGGGTATATTCATCCAGAACCGTCAGCATTTTGTAACTGCGCCCATTGCTGAGCTTATTGTGAACGAAGTCGATGGCCCAGATATGTTTGGGGTGTGTCGACTGCAGCATTATGAGAGCGCTGTCCTGATGATACAGCCGCCGCCAATTCTTATGCCGATGGGGCAATTGTAGCCTTCGCTCCATAAACGTTCTATCTTCTTATGGTTAACCCGGCAACCTTCGATGCGTAAAAGCGAGATAACCTTCGATAACCATATCGCTCAAACTATTTAGCCAATCGGATCACTGCCTGACGCAACCCATCAACCGTCAGGTCTTCAGCTTTAAGTAATCCACGCTTTCCTTCAGGATCAACTTGTCAAGCTGCAGCTCTGTGAGGATCTTCAATAGCCGTTCGTTCTCTTTATGAAGAGGACGAATCTCGGAAAGCTGCGAGCGCCCCATACCGTCAAACTTCTTGCGCCCATAGCAATAGGTCTTATCTGAAATCCCAGCCTCACGGCAGGAACTCACGACATCTAGCCCATGATGTGAATGTACGTCAATCTCACGCAAAACCTTCAACGCATCTTCGTTCGAATGCCGTTTCCATGCCATCCTTAAAACCTGCTGTGACCGTCTAGTAATGGCATAGTCGTAGGGGGGCTGAGACGTTAGTAAACGGGCCCTTCGCAAATACGGTTTTTACGTCCTTTGTCACATTGGATGGAATTGCTTTGACGTAATTGGTGTTGTTAGCAATGGCAAGAATACTTAAAGTCCATCGCTTTGTCTTTATTAAGCTGACAATTTTTTTATTTTGCATCCATGCCTATGACGATTCGGCCATGAATGCTCCCGTTCCTCATCCCGTTAATGCCAGCATTTATTCCGTCTAGTGAGATGCGATGCGTTATTAGATGGTCGAGGCTCATCTTGCCTGATTTGTGGAGTGATAGATACCTCGGAATATCAACATGCGGAATTGTTTCACCGCCATGTGAGCCAGATATGCTTTTGCCAAAATGAAGGGGCAATGTGTAGATGCTAGTATTACATTCAACAGGTGGCACCCCAACAAGGACAACGCGCCCTCCTGCACTTGTCAGGGAATAGCCAAGTTCAATAATTTTTGGGACCCCAGTATTGTCGATAAATACATCTACTGGTGCATTCTTCAAGATTTGTTCAATTTCTGACTTTGAGTCATCGGTGCTTGCATTAATGACATGCGTTGCCCCTGCTTTTTGGGCAATCTCTAAGCGTCCAGAATACAGGTCAACCGCTATTATTGGATGAGCAGATGTCATTGCTGCGGCTTGAATAATATTCAACCCAACCCCGCCGGCTCCATAAACAATGACGCTCTCCCCTATTTTCAATTTTGCATTATTGACAATCACACCAAATCCAGTAGTTACAGCACATCCAAACAGGGCTGCCAATTCTTTGTTATAATTCTCGGGAATGACGGTCAGTCTGTTTTCCGAGACTATCGAATATTCGCTAAATGTGGTGATACATCCGGCATTAACTTTTTTGTCACCCCACATATAAGTTGGCGGCACTGCCTCAATACCTTGTCCCTTTCTCCAGTGCATCACTACATGGTCATTTGGCTTTACATGCCGCACACCCGGGCCAACCTCTATTACAGTGCCAGATCCTTCGTGCCCCAGAAGGTGTGGCAAATAATTATCAAAACCTTTCACGCCATCTATTTCACCTAACTGAGACCCACAGATGCCGCTGAAGTGTATTTTAACAAGTACTTGGCCTGGCTCTAAATTTTCAGGCAAACAAATTTCATCAATGATCAGGGGCTTTTTCAACTCCACCAAGATTGCTGCTTTGAATTTTTTTTGAGGTATCTTCATTAATTTCCCTACTCAAAATAAATAAACGAATGATCGCCAGAATATCCTGTTAGCTTAAACCACCAGTCCCACTCTTCAGGGGTGTTAAAGGCTTCACAGGTGACTTGCCAATAAAGTAAGTTCGCCTTCTCCTGCTCGTTTCTGTAGGATTCAACGCATAAATATTTTTTGTACTTGCCAACTCGTTCCATTTCTTGCAGCGCCGAAAACAGGTCTTGTGCGTACAAATTGTGGAGCGTCGTAAGGGACACTACGAGATCAAATGAATCGGTTGCAAAGGGCAAATTATTGGCATTGCCAACGGATACACGGTCTCTGATTTCCGGAAGTGAATTTTCGATTGCATAAGTGGATACATCAATACCTGTTACCTCAACGCCGGGACAAACCTGCGTTAAATCATAAAGTAAAAATCCCTTGCCACATCCAATGTCTAGAATTTTATCCCCAGCTTTTATGCAATAATGTTCAACCATGGCTTTCGCCACTTTGGCCCACCGGCCATCATAGCTGTAGCCGCCATAATTCACCCTTCGGCTACCATCCCAATAGTCAAAATCCCATTTTTTGGCGAGAGTCGCAGCATAGGCCTTTGGATATTCTGGATCATTCACCCTTGCTAGGTAATCACGTTTGGTGCTTTTGTGAACAGATGACAAAAAATCTATATAGCTCATGTGGGGAAACCTTTGGCAGTTCGGATGATTGGAATGAACGCCTTAATTAAAGTCTTCATTCCAACGTAGTAGGATTAACCTAGCCGCTTTAATTCGGTCGCGACAAGTGGCTTTGTACTTCTGTATATCTTGGTCCAAGCCCCGCGCCTTGGCCCAGTCTAGCTTGAGTGGATTAAGTAGAATACAGCACCATCTAAGGCCAAATAACGGCCTGAGAAATTTTGCTCTGGTTATGTGGACTTGCAACCTATCTTTATTCAGATAGGAAAGGCAAGACGCCAAGAATTGGTCATAATATTCTTGCGGCACCGGTATTTGTGGCTGGAAAAAAAAATCCGCCGATAGCTTGGCCGGGTCATCCCATCCGGCATATTCAAAATCAATAAAAACAAGGGACCCAGATTTGGTTTTTATGGTGTTGTGAAAGCCGAAATCAGATGGCGATAAGCATCGCTCTTTCTGCGGTAGAGCTTCATCTGTTTTAAAGCCTTCATCCGTAACCATTGGAATTATTTTGGTCTCAATCTGCATTAACGAGGCCGCCATATCAGTTAACAGGTCTGTCGATGCAGTGTCTTGATCGTCGATTAGTTGGAGCTCGGTGATCTTGTCCCGCACAAAATCAATGTGGTCATTGATAGAGAATTTTGCATCCGAAGCAATGGGTAGATGAGCGGCAGAGTCTTGCATCAATGGTGTGTTAAGCGTTTTGATGAATTGTATGGCTGAGGAAATATTAGAGGCTGTAATTGTATCTGAACTTATTCTGTTGCCTTCAATAAATTCATAAATCGCCATACTAGCGTCTTCATTGAGTGCATAGGGCGTCGGGATAGGTGAGTTGCTGTCAACATTCTTGACCAGCGAGATAAAATCCCACTCGGCTTTTAACCTATTTCGATTGTCAAATTTTGAAGTGTTGTACTTTTTCAAGGCATAAAGACGCCCTGAGATTAAGACTTTTAGAACAATATTGTTGCCACCTACATTGCGCTCAATAATCTCCAAATCATCAATTGGTGCTTTGCAGAAAGCCATCAATTTTTCGATCTGCACCGGATCGGTATGTAAAATAGAGGTTAAGTTAATAATGTTTTGAGCTGATCCCAATGGCTGACTCTTTCAATATTTAGCTCTTTTAGGTGATGTGAGGACGGGTCAAAAAGTATTTTTCTGGTGCCAATAGGGAATTTTTCTGCCTTCAAAATCTCAGGCAAGTCATCCACAAAAACATCACATTTTTGGAGCCCTATTTGTTCTATTTTTTCATCCTTGGTTTGATGAAAAAAGATGAAGTTTTTTTCAATCAAGATGGTACTAGAATTAGAAAAATACGTCTCGATCCACTCTCTTGCGGCAGAATGCAAATCATACTTGGGACCTTTATAGGGGTGCTTTGTTTTATGACTGATAATTTTACATACGTGGTTTTTACGTTTGGCCCATTCTAGAAACTCTGTGACCCCATCATAGGAGTTCACTCTTTTCATTGCATTGCCATAGACAAACCCTTGCAACTTGATCCACTCTTTCTCCATGTTGTTTTCACGAAGGCTGTCCCTAACAGATATTTTATCAACGGGCACAGACGGATCAATCAGGCCTTTCTCGGTGGCTACAGTGTGGAACACAACGTCGTAGCAGGCTATGGTGTTGTCAAAATCCAGCCCAATGTTCATATCAAGTACGGCTCATTTTTCTGATCACTTCACAAACTTTAGCTGCATTTATTTCATATTGATCCATCGCAAAGTGATGATTGCCAATTTTATGGATAAACTCATCATTGCCTGCGATACTATGAAGCTGAGGCCGTTGATTTTGTTGTGCGCTGCACCATTCAGCAATTGCACCATATAGTCCGCCAATGCGACCATGTTCTTCGATTACAATCAATTTGTCGAAGGATTTAGAAAGCTCAACCAGCCTATCTTCGTCTAATGGCTTGATAGTGTGAAAATTTTCAACGCGCAGTGAAGTGCCTTTTGATTTTAATGTTTCCGCTGCTTGCATGGCCTGATTAAGAACTGGCCCAGAGCCGATTATGCACGCGTCAGTGCCCCCGCGCATTGTGACCGCCTTGCCAAACTCTATGCTCTCAGGGCCCTCATACAGATCAGGCTCCCCCTTCTTTCCAAGACGAATGTAAATCGGTGCATCGTAATCCAAAGCGGCCAGTAGCCCATCACGGGTTTCCTTGGGGCCTGAGGGACAAAAAACTGTCATGTTAGGCAGCGCTCTTAAGATGGCGATGTCTTCCATGGAATGGTGTGTTGGACCAAGAGAAGCATATGATAGTCCTGCACCTGTCCCAACAATGATCACTGGAGCATTGTTGTAACAAACATCAACACGGATTTGCTCAAAACATCGATATGTAGTGAATGGGGCGATTGTATAAACGACGGGTCTCAGACCAGACATTGCCAAGCCAGCCGCTACCCCCATCATTGTTTGCTCTGCAATGCCACAATTTAGAAATTGACCTTGCGTATCCGATTTCAATCCATCGAACATCCGGTTTCCAATATCACCGGACAGCAGAACAATTCTGTCGTCCTGCTTTGCTTTGTCGTGTATCGCCTTTGCAAAACTGTCCCTCACGATAGAACCCTTAACTCTAATTTGGCGTCATTGATTTCCTTGTCAGTAGGGATTTTATAATGCCAATTGTTATCATCTTCCATGAATGACACGCCTTTGCCTTTTACGGTATGGGCAATCACAGCTCGGGGACGACTAATTGTCGGTTTCTGAAGAATGTCTGAAAGTGCCACTATGTCATGTCCGTCAACTTCCACAGCATCCCAACCGAAAGACCGCCATTTATCAATCAGTGGGTCAATCTGCATGACCGCCTGACTGCGATCCGTTGCTTGCCATTTGTTGAAGTCCGTCACGACAGTTAAATTTTCAAGCTTCTGCGACCCAGCTAGCATTGCAGCTTCCCATGTGGTTCCCTCGTTACTTTCTCCGTCACCGATGAGAACGTCTATTCTGTTCGACCAATTATTTTTTTTGCTAGCAAGCGCAAAACCCAAAGCGATTGGCAGGCCGTGGCCAAGTGACCCAGTAGCAGCTTCAATGCCTGATAAATACTGAGGGGCAGGCGGATGCTCGCCAAATACATCTGTTCCATCATGTTTGGCGTTAGCCAACCGTTCTTCTGAGAAAAAGCCAGCCATTGCCAGAACCTGAAATAATGCCGGGGCGGCGTGTCCTTTGCTCAAAACAAATCTATCACGCGTCTCATTTTGCGGATGCTTGGGATCAATTTTCAAAAGGTGGAAATAATAGATTGTAAGGATGTCCACACAAGACAGACATGACGCAACATGCGGCGTGCGTGATGATGCAGAATATTCAATAATTCTTAAACGCAATTCAGCTGCAGTTACTTTTAGGTCCTGTAATGTTTTATCGCATACCGGTTTCATGGCGGGACCATTATAGCGTTGCACAGCTTGAAGATCGAATTTTTGCTGAGTCTAAATTCAAAATATTGATAGACCTCTGGAATGTCGAGTTAGGTCTTTAAATTCTTAAGTGACTTGATTATAGAAATTTCTGATGCAATTTACAATATAGCCGACCTCAGTATCGTGAAGTTCAGGATAAATTGGCAAGCTCATCATCTTTTTGGAAATGCGCTCAGCCACAGGAAAATCGCCTTCTTTGTAACCCAGAGCCGCTGCCGCTGGTTGCAGGTGAAGTTGAATAGGGTAATGGATTTTGGTCTCAACGCCAGCGCGGGCCAAATAATCCATCAACCGTTCACGTTCTTCCACCTGAATAATAAAATTGTGATACACACAATATTCATGTTCTTTGTCAAACGGAGTTCCAACCAAATCGCTCAAACCATTTCTATACAGATCAGCGATTTCTCTAAACCGGGCGGTAGTGCTGTCTAAATGTTCAAGCCTAAACAGGCCTATTTCTGCCTGCAAAGTATCTAATCTTGAGTTCATACCCCAAAACTCTGCAGAGTCACGGCCAATCATACCATGGTTTCTTAGTTTCTTTAGTTTCTCATAAAGGGCTGTATCATTTGTCGTAATCAACCCTCCATCTCCCATGACGTTCAAATTTTTCAATGGGTGGAGGCTGAAACTTCCGGCAATGCCAAGCCCGCCCACTCGGCGCCCTTTGTACATGGCGCCAATAGCTTGAGCTGCGTCTTCAATTACAAAAAGGTCGTGCTGCTGGGCTATCGCATTCAACGCGTTCATTTCGGCTGGTTTACCTGTGAGGTGAACCGCAATTATGGCTCTGGTTTTGCCCGTAATACGGGCTTTTACGCAATCCGGGTCAAGATTTAAATCATTGCGGATATCTGCAAATATGGGCGTGGCACCTATGTTTGAGATGGAACTCGCCGAGGAAATATATGAGTTGGGCGCCGTGATGACTTCATCGCCAGCACCCAAGCCAAGGGCAAGCATAATCATTGACAGAGAGTCAGTTCCGTTGCCAACACCTAGCGCATGTTTGACTTCACAATATTTAGCGACCGACGATTCAAATTTCTGCACCCCATCGCCCATGACATAGGCACCACTTTTTCCCACAGTTTGAAAGATTTCAGTCAGCTTTGCTTGTTGATTTTCAAATTGACGGGTCAAATTCACAAAAGGGACTTTTGGGTGTGTCATGAGTAAAAGCCTTGGATAAATTGAATAACGTCTTCTCGCTGTTCGTTGGAGATGAATTCATGGACAGGCAACGACATCACCGAAGCGGCAACATATTCAGCTCTCGGAAAATCACCCTTTTTATAGCCAAAGGATTTTGCGGCAGGCTGCAAATGCATCGGTGTCGGGTAGTGGATTTTGGCATCCACGCCCCGCTCTTCGAGATAGATTTTCAATTCGTCCCTGTTCTCAAAACAAAGGGAGTAAATATGAAATACCTGTTTGATGTAATCCTCATCTCGCGGAGGAATTTTTATTTGTGCGATATCTGATAGTGCGGTATCAAAGTACTGGGCATTTTCAATTCTTTTTTGCGTGATGTTAGGCAGCTTTCCAAGCAGGTGCTCTGCAACTACGGCTTGTATGGTGTCCAGACGCGAATTGTACCCAAAAAATTCACAAGTATCCCGGCCAGACAAGCCGTGATTTCTCATCAACCGCAGTTTTTGAGCTGTTTGCTCTGACTGTGTGCAAACGACACCACCATCACCCCAGACATTCAAATTTTTGAGAGGATGCATTGAAAAACAACCAGTGTCACCCATCGTGCCAGCATTGCGACCATGATAAGTGGCGGTAATTGCATGGCAGGCATCTTCGACAACTTTTAGCCCATATTTATTGGCGATTTTGTTAATAGCGTCCATTTCACATGGTCTTCCTGACCAGTGAACAGGCATGATGGCCTTTGTGTTTTGGGTTATGGCCGCTTCTATTTTTGAAGGGTCGAGATTATAATCGTCCATAATGTCAACAAACACCGGACGAGCACCTGCTGTTGCAATGGCACCGATCGTGGCGTAGAATGTAAATGGCGTGGTGATGACCTCATCACCCGGATTATCGCCAATGCCAAAAGCTTTCAAGCTCAAAAACAAAGCGTCGGTTCCGCTGCCCACGCCGACTGCGTGTTTGCTATTTACCATGCTTGCAAAATGCTCTTCGAACTCGTCAACCGCGCGGCCAAGAGTGAAGTCGCCATTTCGCACGACAGTCGCAATTTTGTCCAATATTATCTCATAGTCGGAAAATTGCTCGCCCAGATAATTGTGGTTAATGGACAGCGGGCGCGTTTGATCATACTGATGCGGCAAGAAATTCTTCACATTTTCCAACTTAGGCTCCTTGGATTAAATTTGGTGCGCGTATTCGAAAGGTCGCTTTTCGAGTTCTTCTATATTAGCCTTCACCCAATCAACTGTTTCGATAAGACCGCATGAAAGCGATATTGCTGACGACCAACCCAATTCAGCAAAAGCTTTTTTGGCATTCATTAAATAAGCCTGATCTTTCCCAGTCCGCTCTGGCCCATCGACACAAAAATCCTCCACGTCAACGTCCATGAGATTGCTGATTTTAACAACAAGCTCTTTGATCGAGATAAATTCATCGTTCGAGAAGTGATATGTCTCCCCCAAGGAACCATGCCTCAGGGTTGCAAGAATGCCACTCGCAACGTCCCTACGATGTATGAATGAGCGAATAGATGTTCCACCGCCATCAAGTGTTAATTTCCCCTTCCCCAGCGCAGCTAGTATTGTCCGCGGAACAATTCTGTATAACTGTTGACCTGATCCATAAAAGTTTGCAAATCTTGTCGTCATAACTGGAAAATCAAAATGACTGTGGAATGCGTTTAGACTCATGTCAGTGGCTGCGTGTGACACAGCATAAGGCGTGGATGGATTATAGGGCGCATTCTCTCTGAGAAGCTTATCGCTACTTCCATAAACTTCGGGCGTCGAAATCCGCACGTAGGCTTTGAGGTGTTCGTTGCCAATGAGAATTTTATGCAATTTTGATTTCGCCAGAATGTTGGTCTGATACCATTGATCGGGATTTGCCCAACTCTGCGCAACCATCCCTTGGCCTGCAAAATCTATTATTGCATCTGGTTTTACAAATTCTATCAAGCCAATAAGTTTTTCAAGATCGTTGTTTATGTCAACTTGTTCAAAAGAGAATTTATCAATGTTTTGGTGTTTACCATAAAGTCGGAAAGTATCATGTAATTCGCGTGATCTGCTGACACCCCAAACACTCATTTTCGAATTAAGACACGCCTCAACTGTTGCCGCCCCTGCAAATGAATTGCTTCCTAAAATCAGGATATTTGAAACAAGTCTCTTTGGAGGGTCCTTTCTTGGTTTGATTTTCATCTATCAGACTCTCGCAAATAAAAAGGGTTGATTGACTGATGGTTTCGTCCGAATCCGATAAAATTAAGCGCTCAAGAACACGTTGGGACGCTATACAAATAAGGCAGCTGCATGAATTAAAAGCTTTTTCTAAATGATCGATCGGCTTGATAATTATCTCATTGTTTATGTTGAAGCATCTCCGATGTCCACGTCCAAGATATCTACGTTTTCCAATAAGGAGTTTGTAACCGTTTTTTTCCAAAAAGTCGAAGGCTGTTTTAGCAGCCCAGAATTAAGCCATTACATAATGGTCACAGGGAATTTTAAAGATGGTACAAAAACGGTATTAGGACGAAGATGCGTTGAAGCTGACGCGTGAGGCCGACGCATTGCACCTAATGTTGATGAAGCATAACAAACCTGAGTTCATTTGTTCTGACAACCGGCCTGAGTTCGTTGCGCTGCACTGCCAGAACTGGCTACGAAGGATCGGCTTCCAGCCGCTGCTAATCTATCCAGGCAGCTGATGGGAGAGCGGATATAATGAACGCTTCAACGTCGCACGTAGACAATAAGTGCCAATGAAAAATGAGGCTAGACACTTTGTCATAGACAACATAAAAAGCTTGTACTCACAAGCGATAGGTTAATCACTCAACTCTGCAACTTGTGAACAAAATGGTTTTATTATTTTCAAGGTTAAACTATGTTTGGTTCGGAATCTAGGTTGAATGGACTAATACTCGGAGGCGATAGCGAGATAGGCAAAGCATGTATTAGTGACCTCAATAGTTTTTTTCCTTGTTATCTTAATGCTACATCAAGGATGCCAAAAAACAGGTCCAAGGATTGGATATTTTTTGATCTTTCAAAATCCAGTGCAACGACAATAGATTTTGAATTTTTTGACTTTATAGTTTTGTGTGCGTCGATGACTTCCATCCAAGATTGTGAAGCACAAAAAGCACTTTGCTTCAACTTAAACGTGGTAAAAACGAAAGAAATAATTCAATCAGCGATAAGTAAAAATTGCTTCGTCGTTTTTCTTTCCTCGGATGCTGTTTTTGACGGAACTGAAGCATTTTGTGAACCTGACAGCAAACGCCGCCCAATGTCAAATTATGGGCTTACCAAGGCCTTAGTCGAGGAGCACATAGTTGAGAACTGTGGTCATATGGCCTGTGTGCTCCGATTAACAAAAGTAATCAGTGCGAATACCTCTTTTATTTCAAATTGGCAAAATCAACTCAATGAAGGAAAAGGGGTAAAAGTTTATGCAAACAAACTATTGTCCCCGGTCTCAATAAATGAAGTCACAAAAGCAATAGCGCGCTGCGTAGTGTCCAGAAAGCCTGGCATTTACCAAATTGGAGGCAACCACGAAATTTCCTATCTTGACTTTGCTAAAGAGCAAGTAGCAAATCTCGGTTACCCCGATGCGAGCTTTATCATTTTAGATGATGACTCAGATAAAAATTGCGAGCCCCAACACAGCTCGTTAAAGACGGTTATCCCTTAATTTTTGCATAAGAAATATAATTATTCAAAAAGACAGGGGAAAAGTCGCCAGTATATCCAGTTTTCTCAAATCACCATTACCATTCCCAGCCAACTAAGAACATCTTTTCTCAGATCCAGGTTTGAATGCTTCCCAATTTTCATTGATGAAAAATCTTGAGCTGTTGTTCTCATTTAAACCTTACAGATTGGACTTCGTGGTAATCTTGGGAGCAGAAAAAATCAATAAGTTGAGTTCTGTGTAACAGGTCCCCTCAACAAGGAAGGATGAATAAATTCAGCTCTAACTTCTGGCAAGCCCTTCATAATTAACGCTAAAACATCGGCATTAAAGGGCATTACAACTGTTGTGGCGCTTTGAATTTTATCGGCAGATTGTATTTCCAAACCCTCATGCCAGCGACCGATGCGCTGAACATCTTGATCCAAAATGCGGTAACCAGCTCTCGTTTGATTTGTAAAATCACCGCAAATGTATTTCCAATTTTTAATTTTGGTAACAGACGATGTATATTTGTCAGACAAGTCAAATCCAGTTAGAATCCAATCAGGATTAACCAGTTTAGGTTTTACGTATGATCTCATCTGACCTTGCAAACAGTTCTTTCACCACCTCTTGGCTACGTTTCCCCCAGAAAGCTCCAGCAGAGGCTCCTCAACATTATCGAAGAGTTTAAATTAAATATTGCCTCTCTAATCCTTGTTAATGAGAGAATATCTGCCTGCACGAGACCATAACTCAGCTGCTAAGCCAAATAGCGAAAAGCGACCATCAGAGATAATTTAACGTGTTCGATATTTGTAAAGCTATTTAACTCAATATTATTTTCTGACTCGTCCATTTCTTCACCAACACCCTGAATGTTAGTGATTAAGGCCTCATCATCCCAAACGTATTTTTTGGATTTTGTTGTCATTGAATACTGGCCCCCATGATTCATACCAAAATTGCTTTAGAACCATGTTTTGAATAGCGCTATAACATCATCATCAAATGGTTTAATTACCATTGTCCTTGCCTTTGAATACAGCAGAAGAAGAGCAGGCCCATTATTCTTTGCAAGACTCAATAAAGCGTTTTCATTATTTTCTTCCTAATGTGCCTGATATTTGAAAAACCATTGGTTAGCCTCAGTCAATGTTTCTGGCCTACCGATGTCCTGAAAATACCTTTTAGTGAAGTAACAATTTATTCTGCCAATCATCATTGGGATTAAATCCTTACTAATCTCGTTAAGCGTTGGCGCTTCGCTACTTAGCTCGTGCAAAAATGATGCCGAAAATAAATATACTGCTCCACTGGCTTCTGCGGAGGGTGGGTCATCCACTTTTTCATGAAAATTAGTTAGAATAAAATTATCGTCATATCCAACAATTCCACATTCCCGTGGCCTGTTTGTTTTAAATACAAGCATAGTGCCATCACATGACGGCGGGCGATTTCTGAACGTGTTGCACATGCCTTCAAGGCTGTCTTCACAATAATTATCGACATGAACAACAAAACAATCATCCGTTTTAAGCCATTCCAAATGGTTAACTAGACTCATCCCAGTTCCTAATAATATAGGTTCAAAACTGATATTTATCCGGTCACATAAAGGGTGTGTTGAGATGAAAGCATCAACCTGATCTGCCAAATAATGCGTATTTATCAAAAAATCAGTAACCCCTAACTTGTCAAGCTTACCAAGCCAATGATCAAGCATTGTCTGTCCGCCCACTTTCATCAGGCATTTAGGTGTTGTCTTGGTTAATTCTCCTAACCGGGATCCAATACCTGCCGCAAGCAACAGAGCTTTCATGATAGAGCCTGGGTTATTTCTGATGATCTGATTGGCATGTTGCCCAACCTGCCAACTTGAATGAATGCTGCCACGCTTCCAAGCAAACTTGCCTGCCACAAAGTGGCGCCAGCCGCCAATGCCAGTGAGGCGGTGATCAGAACACTATCACCAGCTCCTGACACATCAACGGGGTTGAGGTTGAGGGCATCCAACCTCTCAGTGTGAGGCATACGATCCTGTTTTTTCGCCATTTGCGCTATAATTCCATCACTGCCAAGTTTAAGGAGAATATTTTGCGCTGATGCTTTGGCCATCAACTTGTCCGCAAGGACAACAAGCCCATCATCGTAGTTATGGAGAGCAAGCCGGGCTTCGCGCTCTGTTGGCGTGATGAGATGTGCGCCTTTAAAACGGCTGACATCCCCAAATTGTGATGAACTTTGGCTGTCAGCTGAGATCATTATATTATGGTCTTTGCATATATTAATAACGCGATCGACAAGCGGTTGAGGAAGGCAGCCGTAATTAAAGTCAGAAAATACCACAATATCAGTACCTTTTATGGTCTGTTCAAACTCAGACAAAATGATGCGTTGCAGATAATCAGAGATTGCCTGTTGCGACAATGTGCTGACCCGTAAAAGTGATTTCCCATGGCTTCTAAACCTTTGCTTAAGGGAAGTAGGGCGCGCAGAGTCAACAATAAAACTATAATCAACATTATACCTTTCTAATTCAGTTGCAGCGAAATTCCTTAACTGATCAGAGCCTACAACTGATAAAAACCGAACAGATGCACCAAGTTGGGCTGCATGTGATGCCACAATGCCGGCACCGCCAAGAAAATTCTTCGTTTCTTGGGGGCTCACAACCAAAGTTGGCTCTTCCTGGGACATGCCAAGCGGAAAACAATCAATATATTGGTCAATCATGACATCACCAATGACACATACCTTCAGCTTTGCGAACTTATTAATGATGCGTTTCAGTGAGCTTGTTGAAATCTGGTGACGATTTGAAAACGAC
>Ga0181560_10003484_pt1 | contig 14481 bp, 8 predicted proteins | sample 011ome_20_FD_133751 | JGI IMG/M metagenome (GOLD analysis project Ga0181560, IMG submission 133751) | Coastal salt marsh microbial communities from the Groves Creek Marsh, Skidaway Island, Georgia - 011509CT metaG (megahit assembly) | ecosystem: Environmental > Aquatic > Marine > Intertidal zone...
TCGATTCCGGTCATGCACGCGCGCTCGCGAAAATTCGCGGACGGACGGACGTCTTCTTCTTCGAAGGACGACGCCTTCGAAGGCGTCGTCTACTCGGGCGTGTACGTGCACAACCCCACGGAGACGTACGTGGACGTCCGGCGGGACGGCGTTTCCGGCGGTTCCGGCGGTTCCGGCACCGCGCGCACGCTGTGGATGTCCGAATCCGGCGCCGCGGACTTTTTCTTCCTGCCCGGCCCGAGCCCGTCGGCGGCGGCGTCGCAGTACGCGTCGCTGACGGGCGCCTCGGCTATGCCCCCCGCGTTCTCGCTGGGCTACCACCAGTGCCGCTGGAACTACCGCGACGAGGCGGACGTCGCGCAGGTGGACGCCACCTTCGACGCGCTGGACATCCCGTACGACGTGCTGTGGCTGGACATCGAGCACACCGACGGCAAGCGGTACATGACGTGGGACTCTGTCCACTTCCCGACGCCCGAAAGGATGATCGACGACGTCGCCAGCCGCGGGCGCAAGATGGTCACCATCGTGGACCCGCACGTGAAAAAGGATTCTTCGTACGAAACGCACGTGGAGGCGGAACGTAAGCGTCTGTATGTGCGTCAGCCCGACGGCACGGACTTCGACGGCTGGTGCTGGCCCGGGTCGTCCGCGTACCTCGACGTGGTGTCGAAACCGGTGCGCGACTGGTGGTCGGCGAAGTTTTCGCTCGACGCGTACCGAGGCTCGACGAACGATCTGCACGTGTGGAACGACATGAACGAGCCCAGTGTCTTCAACGGCCCGGAAATCACCATGCGCAAGGACCTAATGCACGTGGACGGCGCGATCGAACACAGGGAGGTGCACAACGCGTTCGGGATGTACTACCACGCGGCGACGGCGGAAGGTTTGCGTTTGAGGAAAAACGAACGACCGCTGGTGTTGTCTCGCGCGTTTTTCGCCGGGTCGCAGCGCGTCGGGCCGGTGTGGACCGGGGACAACGCCGCGGACTGGGACCACCTGCGCGTGAGCGTCCCGATGACGCTCACGCTCGGCGTCAGCGGCCTGACGTGGTCCGGCGCGGACGTCGGCGGCTTCTTCGGCGACCCGGACGCCGAGCTCATGACGCGATGGTACCAGCTCGGGGCGTTTTACCCTTTTTTCCGCGGGCACGCGCATTTGGACACGAAACGACGCGAACCGTGGGCGTTCGGCGAGCCGCACACGGGTCATATCCGGGACGCGATTCGGCGCAGGTACGCGCTCATGCCGTACCTGTACGCGCTGTTCGAAAAAGCGCACAGATCCCCACTCGAAAAAGGCACGCCCGTGCTCCGACCGCTGTGGTACGAGTTCCCGGACGACGACGCAATCGCGAGCGCCGACGACGTCGCCATGCTCGGCCCGGCGCTTCTCGTGGCGCCGGTGCTCGCGAAAGGCGCGGCGACGCGCGAGACGTACCTCCCCGCCGGGACGTGGTACGACTACGACACAGGTGAGGCGTTTGTCGGGCCGGTAACGGTCACGAAGCGCGTTACGGTATCGGACGCGCCTCTGTACGTGCGCGGGGGCTTCATCGTCCCGCGCCGCGACCGCGCGCGGCGCTCCGTCGCCGCCGCCGCCGGCGACCCGCTGACGTTGCTGGTGGCGCCCGACGCCGACGGGTTCGCGACGGGCGAGGCGTACTTCGACGACGGGGTCGGGTACGACTTTGTCGAGGGTGAGGGGCACGACGCACCGAACGCACCGAACACCGCGTCCTTCATGCGCCGGCGCTTCACGTTCGATGACGGCGTCTTGGCGTGCGGCGCGTCGAAGTCGACGGGTTCCGACGCGGAACTTTCGGATCCGAAAGAGAGAAACTTCCCAGACGCCGCGACGCGCGTGGAGCGCGTGGTGCTCCTGGGCGCGGACGCGGGCACTTACGCGTCCGAGGCGGAGGTTCGCGTGTTTTCCCAGACAGACAGCCTCTCGGAACGGACGTTCGCGGTGGACGTCGAGCGCGCGCCAACCTCCGAGCGCGGCGGAGAGGCGGGCGCGCTCGCCGCGCGCGCGCCCGACGTCGCCGTCGCCGACGACTGGAGCGTCCGTTTTTTTTTACGGTGAGCGACGGTTTTTACAGTGAGCGTCGCGTCGCCGACGGGGGTTCGCGGACGAGCGCTCGCGGACGTCGCGTGACGGTCGGTCACGCGATGGGCTCGACGCGGCGTCGGGGACGCGAAGCTCGCGCGCGTGGGAAGATGAGATCGCGCTTTTTGTCGACGCGTTGTGAATAAACCGCGACGTTCTCGTCATCGTATACACAATTTTCGCGGGTTCTCGTCGTCGCGCGTCGCGTTCGCGGCTTCTCATCATCGCTTAGCGGCGCGACTCCTCCTCCTCCTGGGAGTAGCACAGCTCGACGAGGGGCTTGTCGTTGCGGACGCAGCCGCGCTCGGACTTGGTGACGTAGTCGGAGAACTTGTACTGCATCTCGAACGAGCACACCGCCGTCATCTCGCAGTCGGACAAGCCGCAGTTGCCCTCGGCGGCGCCCGACGCGAAGGACATGTACACCTCGAGGTCCTTGTGGAACTTCGCCGTCATGTCCCCCTTGAGCGGGCGGAAGACGTCGAACGCCTCCTCGGCGGCAGCCTTCTTCAAGTACTTGTCCGCGACGGCGTTGTTGTACGTCTCCACGGAGGACTTGTACGAGAAGAGCGTGGAGTTGTACTCGAAGAACTTGTTCTCGAGCGCCTGGAACTTGTACGCCTCGAGCGACTTGGTCGCCATGCACTCCGACGCGAAGCACTGAATCTGGCGCGACGCGAGGTCGGTGTCAGCCTTGATCTCCTCGATGAGCTGCTTGATGTTGGCGCAGGTCTCGTTGTTCTTGGACGCGAGAAGCTTGCGCTTGGGGTGCGCCTTGGTGAAGTCGAAGCCGTCGAGGTCGTCGCACACCATCTCGGACACCTTCTGGATGTTGTCCATGTTCTGGTGGTGCTGGACAAACGCCATGCCGTTGTAGTCGCGAATCGCGGTGCCCACCTTGCAGGCGTGGCTCGCGTTGTTGTACGCAAACACCCACTCGTCGTACGCCACACGGTACGCCTCGTGCGCGTCCGCCGTCACCTTGTGGATGGAGGAGATGCACGGCGAGTTCTGCACGTCCAGGTGGTTGTACGACACCGTGGCGCCGAGCACCTTCTGCGACGCCAGAGTGCACGCCGTCTTGGAGTTGTCCATCGCGTCGCAAACCGTCTTGACGGTGGGGGCGCAGACGCCGAAGGACGCCTCGGTGGTGTTGCACTTGGGGGGCATGATCATGCGGCAGGTCTCGTCGCACTTCTCCGTGCCCTTGCAGTAGTCGGAGCCCTGGAAGTGGTGCGTGGGCGCCTCCGAGCAGGTGAGCGAGGTGAACTTCTCGGACTCAACCTCGAACTTCACCGACTCGTGCTCGCCGCGGAGCACGTCAAACTCCAGGTTGGATTCGGCGTGCACGTACCCCTCGGGGGGGGACGAGTCCAGCTCGTAGCACCCGGTGAGGGGCGCGCCCACCACGTTGGGGGGGGTGGTGATGGGCATGGGCTCGCCGTTCTTCACCTGGTCCTCGAACGTGGCCACAGCCTCGGGGTCGATGCCCGGGAGCGCCTCGAGCTTGGCCTGAGGGTCGCCGCCTTCGGAGATCTCCACGGCGATGTCCGCCGCCTTCAGCTTCTCCTCGGCCTTCTTCACATCCTCCTCATCCACGGTGGTGGGGTCGAAGTCAACCTCCAGCACGAAGGTGTCGGACTTGAGCGCGCGGCGGCGCGTGTCCACAACCTGGCAGCACAGGCCGTCCGCCTCCGTCATCTCCAAGATGGCGAGGAGCGCGTCGCACGACTCCTCCTCGGCGTCGGCGGGGAAGTCCACCGCCGCCGTCATCAGGGAGCCGCCCGAGAGCATCGCGTCGGCGTACACCTTGGCGCAGTTCTTGGCGTGCACGTCGTCGATCGACTCGATGAGCGGGTCCGTGGACACCGCCGCCATGAGCTGCCCGTCGTGCTCGACGTACGTCTGCGTGGGCGCCGCCTCCATGTAGTTGGGCTTGTCGTCGCACGGCACGGGGCCGTAGGACATGACGCCGTTCTCGTCCCAGGTGTAATCCTTGCAGTCGCCGTTGGGCTCAACCTTCTTCTTGGTCGCCGACGACTCCAGGATCGTGGGCGTGTACGTGTGGTGCTCGAACACGTCGAACTTCTCCTTGGTGTACTCGGGCTCGGCGTACGGGTCGAACGGCTGCGTGGCCGAGGGGCCGGGCGCGTCGGCGAAGCCCTCCGCCGGGCCGGGGGCCATGCCGGGGGCCATGCCGGGCGCGCCCTCCATGGCGCCCTCCTGCGCAACCATGGAGGCCCACGCGGAGGCGCTGGAGACGCCGGCGGCGAGGATCGCCGCCTGCATGATCAGGCGAGGCATCGTGAAGAGAGCTCGACGAACGCTGCGGCGAAGGGATGGAGGATGACGTGTGTGGGGTACCGAACGATCGATCGATTTCGATATGATGGTTAGTGTTACGGCCTCTTTGGACGCGCTATGGTGTAGTTTTTCGGGGCGCGATGCGGCGGGGTCGGGGGGCGCGCGCGCGCGCGCGCGAGCGTCTCGGCGCGCGAGAAGCGGCGGGAAGATCGGAACGGGCCACACGCGGCGAACGCGTTCATCCTGGGCGAGCCGACACGCGCGCGCCACGAGCGCGGCGCGTCTTCGTCCGCGCGGATCTGTAAGGCGGAACACCCCCGTTTCGCCCAAACCGACGTCGTCATCGCCCGTCGTCGCGACACCGCGCGCGCGCGGGAACGCGTGGGTTCTTTCGCCGGCGTACCTTAGGCAAGCGCCTCGGAGCTGTTTCGGCGGGTTACGTGTAACTCGACGAGATGAAGGGAGCGTACGCGGGTGTCGCGTGCGTTCCGAATGGCGCGCCGCGGCACGGTCGATCGAAAACGTTCGCGAGTGAGTTTCACAAAAAAGGGGTGTTACTCAGTCACAAAAAACACATTCGCGCATCCATCACAAATTTTGCGTTTTTGTCGACTGGGTTTCCCGTGCGTAGCGTTGAAACTCACACGATTCGGTCTGTTTCGTCGAGTCGGTCAAGAAAATTCTCTTCGTGTTCTACAAGTACTTTTCTCGCCAACACCCTCGTTCGTATGCGTTTTCAGTCACGTCGCGATCCCAAAGGCGCTAGTCGTGTACTTCAAGTACGTCGTATTCTGGGACAAGACGAGGTAGTAACCCCGTGGGGCTCCTCGCGCGTCCTCACTCCCGATCGAGCGGCACGCACGCCTCGCGACACCCTCGCACGCGTTCGTTCTCTCGCTCGTCACGCCACTCGCGCGTTCGTGAAACGCCGCACGCGTCTCCCGAGGCTCGTCCTTCGCGGTCCGTAGACGCGAATCTTCACGCAAGAAGAAGTGTCGAGGTACGACGTAACATGAGCGACCGCTCCGCGCTCATCCCCACCGCCGTGGCGGGCGGGTACGGCGCCGCGCCGCACGCGGCGCCCAAGAAGGGCAAGGCCGTCGGGGCTTCCGTGCGCGTGCTCGCGGCGGTCGCGGGCGTCGCCGCCTGCGGCGGCCTCGCCGCGCACGCGTCCGGCGCGGCGCCCGATCTCCTCGCCTCGCTCGGCGCGTCCAAGCACGCCGCGCTCGTCGGCGAGGACGCCGCGCACGCCAAGACGCTCGCGTCGTTCGCGGAGATGACCCAGAAGTACGGCGACACGCGCGCGGCGCTCGCGTCCGCGCACGCGGAGGGTGTGCAGGCGATGGCGCACATGACCGTGCGCCCCAAGGCGAACACCCCCAACGCCAGGCCCCGCCTGGGCGCGTCCGATTACGAAAACTGCGTCGCCAAGGGGTCGCGCGCCTCGGCGAAGTACGAGGCGGCGTTCGGCAACGCCACCGACGGCGAGAAGGAGATGCAGATTAAGGCGGACCTGGTGTTCGACGTGAACCGCGCGGACTTGCCCGCGATCACCGCGTACAACGACTCCAAGGCGCTTCTGATGTCCATCGGGTGCGAAGTCCCCCCCCCCGCGACGTTCCAAGAACTTCAGCTCTGCGTTGACGAGGACACCGCGGCGTTCTGCGACAAGTCGTGCTCGATGCCCCTGCCCGCGCACTGCGACCCCGAGTCGGGCAAGAGCTTCGGCACCTGCGCGCCCGCGGTGCAGGACCTGTGCGACGAGATCATGGAGTCGCGCGACAAGTGCGTCGAGCTCAAGCAGCACGTCACCGCCAAGGAGGCTGCGTACGACGCCATGGAGGTTGGCCACCTCACCTGCCGCACGTCGCCCGACGCGCCCTTCGCCAAGGCGGCGTACGCGCAGGTGAAGTACGAGGAGGCGTACACCGCCTGGGTGGACGCCACCAACGACGCCACGGAGGTGTGCACCATCGGCCACGCGCTGTGGGTGCACAACCTGGGTCTGTTCCAGTCGCACTACGAGCAGATCCGCGCCACCACCGACGACATCATCGAGATGTGCGACCTGTCCAAGGATCCCGACTCCAAGCTGGACATGACGGACGTCATCGAGGAGACCGCCTCCGGGTTCTACTCCAACTCCGCGACGCTGGACGAGAAGGCGCCCGAGGTGGAGAAGGAAGCGGTCGGCGACCCCGGCGGCGCTAACCCCACGGAGGACAAGCAGATCGTGGTGGATGACAAGTCGGACGCCGGCGTGAAGATCGTGCGCGACTCGAAGGTGGGCGACGGGTTCGATGCGGATCAGATCCAGGAGGACCCCGGCCACGGCGGACGCAAGCTGGTGTGGTGGCAGCAACTCTGCGACCCCACGATTGCGGCGATGGAGGACCTCCTGACGACGCTGGAGATCGCCACGCCGCAGCTGCAGTGCTTCGCCGAGACGTGCCAGCACAAGCAGAAGGCGGAGAAGAAAGCCTTCGACGCCCTGGTCAAGGCGTACGACGTCTTCGTGGTGGGGTACGCCAAGTACCAGGACGAGACGAAGAAGTACAACGCCGGCGTGGTGGAGAAGAACACCGCGCTGGCGGTGGTGGTCGCGGCGTACGAGACCTTCCACCCCGTGAAGGACCAGATCGCGGTTCTGTACGATAAGGACGTCACCAAGTTTGAGGCGTTCGACGCGGGCGACCGCTCCGCCATGCGCGGGTGCGGCCTGTCCGACTGCCAGGTGAACGCCATCTGCGCCGAGCAGATCTCCGAGGACCAAGCCTTCGAGAAGCTGATCGACGTGGAGTCGTGCTCGGCGAAGCCCGCGCCCACCAAGGCGTGCAAGGTGGAGAAGAAGCAGACCGAGTAGAGGAAAGGAGGCAGAGGCGGTCCGAGGGTCCGAGATGCAGATTACTCTAACCCGGCCCGGACCGAGCGATCCACCGTGGGTCTTCGGTCGGGAGCGGGCGAGGGCGCCGCGCGCGCACGAGACGCGCGCGGCGCGTTGTTAATAGTACACACGTCTCGCGATGAACGCCGTCGTAACAATCACTCACGCGCGACCGGATCCCATCTGACTAAATCCCGCGACGTCCGTCCGCGGTCTACACGCCACCAGTCACGCCTCCACGCCCGGCGCCGCGAACGCGCCGACGGCCGCGACGAGCGCGAGCGCCCACCGCGACCGCATCGCGAACCACGCCGCGAGCAGTCGCAGCGCGGGCGCGGCGAGTCGTCTCGCAACCTCCGCGAGCACGCTCCAGCCCAGGTCGACGCTCCACGCGAGCGCGCGCGGGTGTTTCGCCGTCCACGCCACGGTCGGCCAGTGCATGCTGGTCAAACCCCAGACCCCGAACCACACGCCAAGCGCGAGGCCGGCGAGCGTGCACCTTGACCAGAAGGATTCGCGTCGTCGGTCGTGTCCCGACGTCGTCCCGGCGCCGGACTCGGAGTGGGCCCTTTTTTCGTTCCCGGAGGTTTCTTCCGTCGCTCCGCCCTCCTTCGCGCCCGGATCGCCGCGCCTCGGTCCCCCCCGCCCGTCCCGCGGTTTCAGGAAAGGCACGCCCCCCGGATCGTTCGCGACCTCATCCCAGAAGTCGCGCTTGAACTTCTCTCGCGCCTCCGCGAGCGAGGGACCCTCGGGAGGCGAAGCGTCCGACGATCCCGGGGAAGCGGAGGACCCGTCGTCGCCTTTCGACGCGAACCGAGCGGCGCCGCGGCGGTGTCGGCGCGGTGGGAACGGCGAGACGGGACGCGCGAGCGCGCGCGCATCGCGGCCGCGGAGGCGCGTCGCCGAGCCCGGTGACGAAACCGACGCCGCGGACGCGCACCTCATCCCGCTCGGCGCCTCGTGGAGTGAACGCGAACCCGAGAGGGTTCCGCCGGTTTTTCGCCACGAGGACGTTTTCGCGATGTCATCTTCACGACATCACGTGCCACGACCACGGACCGCCACGAGTGTCACTTCGCTCCAGCGCACGCGCGCGGTTGCGATGCCTCCTCCAGGCGACGCGGCCGAGGCGACGTGCGCGGTGTGCCTCGAGGCGGTCACCCCCGCCTCGAAGGCCTCGATGCCGTGCTGCGACCGGGACACCGCGAGCGTCTCTCTGTGCGGTCCCTGCGTTCGGTTCATCTGCGCGAGAGGCCCGGGAGGCGTGGGGCGGTGCCCGAAGTGTCGAGCGCACGTGCGTCCCGCGTCGAACACGACCGCGCCCTCGCAGTCCCGACGCGAGGAAGACGCGCCGTCCACGTCCTACCGCGCGTCGTCTCGTCCCGGCGATGCCTTCGAAGGCGAAGGTCACAACGCGTTCGAGCTCGCGGTCATGCGCGGCACGTGCCGTCTCTGCATGCAGGAGAAGGATCTGGTGGATGAGCGCTCGGTGTGCGACGCGTGCGCGTACGGCGCGCGGTTCCCGCTGCGGCACGAGTGCTCCGTGTGCGCGCACGTGCAGCGCATCCCGCACCCCATGTGGCGCTACCAGGCCAGCGCCGAGGCGTTCGGAAACGTCACGTGGGCGTGCCACGGGAGATGCGGCGACTTCACCCGGTGGCGCGTCGTCGCCCAGGACGTGCGCCTGGTGCCCCCCGAGGACGCGCCCGCGTCCTGGGGCACCACAGACGCGTGGCTGGCGGGGATCCGGCGGGCGATGGGTGGGGATGCCGGTGATGACGCGGGGACGTCGCGGGGACGACGCGGGGACGTCGCGGGGACGCCGGGGACGCTGGCGGCGCTGCGCGCGCTGCCGCGCCGCGTCGCCGCATTCGCGTCACGGCTGCTCCGGGGCGACCCTTTTCCCGGGCGAGACGCCCCGGGCCGGTGACGCGCTCGCGCGCGTTTGATTTTAATCAAATCAATCGCATCCACCGACAGCGCCGATGTGGACGAATAGATACGTCGTCGTGTGTGGTGTGGAGTGTGCGTTGCGTGACAACGAAAGACTATCCCTCGCTTCGCGCCCTCGCTCGTATTTCGTCTTGTCCAAAACGCCGAAACCCGATCGAAATCAGATGGTGGAGGGGTAGAGCATGCACCTGATCTTGCCGCCCATGGAGCAGGGGGGGAGGTTGTTCTTGAACTTCGCCCTGACCACGCCGGAGGTGCCGTGCGCCCTCGTCACCTTGCCCCACGAAGTGCGGTACACGGTACCCTTCTTCTTCGTCTTCGCCTTGTACACGTAGCACAGCTTCTTGCCGAGGTAAAACTTCGCCGCGTCAGCCTCGTTCACGTTCTCCAGCTTGATCAGAGACGTGTGGTTCGTCTGGTTCATGCGGGCACTGCGGGGTCGGAAAAGGCACGGGGTGGTGGAGGTGAGTCAAGCGAAGTCGAGCGCGATTACGTCTCCGGCGCGACGCGTACGTACGACCATCGACATCGATGGTCGAAGTCCGCGCCGGAACGCCGCGTCGGCGTTCGACAAAACCGCGCGTGTGTGTTCCGGAGGGAGAGCGACGCCCGAACGACTCGCGAACGGCTCTGGACACGCCATCGTTCCCGCGTTTCGAGTCTCGCGTCGGTCGTCCCGGTCGCCGCCGAGGCGCGCGTCTCGCGCGAGAAAAACCCGCCGGGTTTTTCGTCGCTCGCGACGTGCGCGGCGAGCGACGCGCGGGAGAGGTTCAGCGGTGGGACCGTCGACGTACCGCTTGTAACCCAGAATGATACCGCGCACGTAGAGGCTGCGTGGAGATGGAGGGGCGGGTTCGCGAAGAGAGGGCGCGGTCAGCGACGGCAGCGCGGAAGCGGGAGGTGGATCCGCGAAAGCGCACGGCATTTGCCAGAAACCCTAAACGACACGCGACCGCCCAGACACGGGAATGGGCGCCTGGGACCGCGCGCGAGGTCCGCGGGTCCGCGCGCGCGCGTGGAGAGCGTGTCCATGACACGCACCGAGTGGATTCGCCGCCCATGATGACGTCTGTGTTGCTGAACGCTCTACCGCGCGCTGCAAAAAGGGCTCCCGCGTCGGCCTGGCGCGTCGTGATGAACGCGAAGAAACAGTTTTCACACGCAGGTTGGCTAGTCTATGGGCCAAATGACTCGAGTTAACCAGTTAACCAGTTAACTTTGGAGCTCATTAATAAAGTCGAGTTTTCTCGAGTGTTTTCTCCATAGTTGACTAATTAGGTGTTGTAACGAGCCATCGATGTTCGAGCGCTGGTCGGTCGACGCTCGAGAACCAGACGCGTGCCCAACTCTCGGTGCCGCGCGAGGTCCCCCGGCTGGCACTTCGTCCGCGCATGGCGACCCCCTCCAACCCGGAGCACTCTTCCCGCCTCGCTCGGTTCGTCGGGTGGGCGCTGGTCAAGAACCGGCAGCTCAGGCGCGACGCGCAGGCGCTGCGGTCTGCGCTCTTCTCGTTCCCTTTCGCGGAGGAACGCCGAGCGGGAACCTCGGCGGGGGCCGCGGAGACGACAGCCTCGGCGCCGCGCAGGCGCGTCTCCCCGACCGCGACCCCGGCTTCGACCTCCGCCCGTCCCCTGCGCGTCCCCACGGCGCGTCCCCGCGCGGGAGAGGCGCGGGACGGGGACCCGGACGGCGCACGGCGCGCGAGTGACGAGGAACAAAAAGAACAAAAAGAACAAAAAGAAGCGCTTTTCGACTGCGAGACGTACCTCCGCGCGATCGGCGTCCCCGCCGGCTTACCGCCGCTGGAAGTCTCGTACCGCGTCCCGAGCGCGTTTTTCGCCGGCACATCAAACGGCGCTTGGCGTCCCGAGCAGATCGAGTCCCTCCCGACGCTGCACGACGAAGACAGAAGGAAGGCGTACAAAGAAACGACCGGGATCGCCTTCCCGCGACGCCGTCGGCGAGATACGGTGGTGGACGAGCCGTCGAACGCGTCGTCGAACGATACTCGAGCGATATCCCTGGATCCCGCGACGAGATACTCGAACGACGCGCCGCATCGTCGTGACGGCGAGACGCACATCGTCGTGCGCGTCTCCCCGGGCGCGCGTTTCTCGGCGCGGCGGGACGTGTTTCTCGCCGCGCCGCCTCGCGTGGACTGGAGCCACCTGCGTTTCGGCGGCGGCGAAAAACGCTTCACGCTGCTGATGATCGACCCCGACGCGCCGGCGCCGCGAAGCACGCGCCGCCGGTACCTGCCGGGCGCGTGGGGGCCGTACCTGCACTGGCTCGTGACGGACATCGAGGCGGACGCGTTTACGCCGTTCGCGGAATCAGACGCGACGACGCGAGCCGGTGCGAAACGAAAACAAAAAGACGAGACTGCTCGAGAGGAGACTCCTCTCGCCGCGCCGCGCGTCTCCTACGTCGGCCCTTCGCCCCCCGGCGGCGGCGGCGCGCACAGGCTCGCTTTCGTGCTGTTCGAGCAGGGAGACGAACGAAGCGTCACCTCGGTGCCTCCGGGTTTGGCGATCGACGCGCCGCCCTCCGCGCGGAGGCGGTGGGATATCGAGGGGTTCCTCGCCGCGAACGCGCATCTAACGCCGAAGGCGGTGTCCGTCTTGTACTGCGCGAGTTGACGGACACCCTCGAAGGGGGATCGAGAGATATGGTTTTGGACGGCGGAATTCGTCGTCGTCAAAGACAAAGCGTCGCGCTACGTAGCTCTATATACTACCGCTCGTAGTGGCTTATGAGCTCGCTACGATGGTGCGTTTAACCCACCCACACCCACCCACAAAAAAAGAAACGCGTCTAGCACGCGCGCCTTTCACTAATACTTCCCAGTGAGCGCCGCCCACGCGATCTTCGCCTGCGCGACGAGCGGCGCCTGCAGTCGCGCCAGCTCCGGATGAAACGCGTCGAAATCCACCCGCTCCAGTTTTTCCAGGTACGTCGAGGCGGCGATCGCGGGCAAAAAAACCGTCTCTGGCTTTAGCGTACTCGCGTACGTACTCGTCGCGGTCGTTCCTTTCGCCGCCTTCGCAGCAGTCGCCTTCTCTCGCAACGTGTCCGCCATACCTCGCGCGGAGTCCAAGTGCGCCTTCGCGACGGATGCCACTTCGTGCGTCGCGTCTTTGATCGCCTCCGTGGATCGTCCGCGGTACACATCCTCCGCCACCGCGCCGTGCGCGGCGCAGACGTCCAGCGGCAGGTAACAACGGCGCTGCTTCGCATGGTGCGGCGTGCCTCGCAGCAGGCTCACCATCCCGAGCGCTTTGCCCAAGTGCGACGCCGCGTGGTCCGCGCCGGTGTCCCGCACGCCCCCGACGTCCAGCTGCGTGTATAACAAGCTCGCGCTCGTCGCCTCCGAGTACGCCTCGAGGTACGCGATGGACGCCGGGGTGAGGTTCTCCATCCCGAGCTCGGCGTCGCGCACGCGCGCGTCCGCGATGTGCCGCAGCCACCGCCGCGTCCGCGCGCCGCCGCCCCTCGCGTCCAGCACCGCCCTGAGGGCGATCGCGACCGGGTGGTCCGGAACCTCCGCGCCGGCGTCGTGCGCGGCGTCCGCGGCGTCGCGCCACCAGCGCAGGCGCACGAGCGCGAGCTGCGGGTCCTTGGTGGCCCCGAGCGCGGACGCGGTCTCGGCGTTGAACGCGCGCAGCGCCAGCGCGGCGGGCCTGTGCTCGCGCGGCAGGAACAGCGCGCACAGGTAGTTCTCGTAGTCGAGCTGGCGCACGCGCGCCGCGCAGTACTCGAACGCGGACGCGACGGACATCCGGTCGCGGCCGGGTGGCGGTCGGCCCGCGTCGCGAACGCGCGCGGACGCGGAGAAGGCACGCGACGCGCGGGTCGAGGCGCGCGCGTCCCGAGAAGGAACGTTCGATTCATCGTCTCTGCGCTCCGAGGCGGGGCTCGACGCTGAGCCCCGGGTCACGCCTCGCCGCGCGAGGCCGCCGCCGCGCCGCGCCAACATCGCGATCGCCGTTGTTACAATGACGTCGCGGCAGGCTCTCAAGCGTCGGAAGTGGAAGTTCTGCAGTCTGGCAGTTGCGTCGGCGGAGATTTCGCCGCGTTCGCCTCCTCTGATTTCTGAGCCGCGCGTTCCGATTCGCCACGTGGCTTCGGCAACCGAAAAAGCGTCCGCCGCCGACAACCGTCTTCCCATCCCCATTCGTCGAGCGCTGTCCACAACAGCTCCTCTCGTTCCGCGACCAGCGACGATGAGCGGCGGCGTATCCACGGCGGACGTGGAGCTCGGGGCGAAGCAGGGGATGAAACACGCCGCGAGCTTCGCCGCGCTGGACATGGACACCCAGGGCATCCGCATCACGGTGGAGAATCTGTCGTACCGCGTGCCCTCGTTCAAGGACAAGAAGACGGACGCCGAGCTCCTGTCGAACGTCTCCGGCGTGTTCAACCCCGGCGAGATGGTCGCGCTGCTCGGCCCCAGCGGTAGCGGCAAGACCACGTTCCTGGACGTGCTCGCCGGGCGCAAGGCGGTCGGCACCACCAGCGGCGTGACCAAGTTCGGGGGCCTCGCCCCAACGTCGCAGTTCCTCCGGAGGTACACCGGCTACGTCGAGCAGTTCGACACGCTCATCGCCGCGCTCACCGCGCGCGAGATGCTCCTGTACACGGCGGAGCTCAAGCGGCCGATGCATGAGAGCCTGCAGAGCAAGGAAAGCGCGGTGGACCAGCTGCTGGCTGACCTGGGCTTGTGGGAAGCGCGCGACGTCCTGGTGGGGAGCCCGATGGTGAAAGGCTTGTCGGGCGGGCAGAGTAAGCGCCTGAACATCGCCATCGCGCTGATCACCGACCCCTCGGTGCTGTTCCTGGACGAGCCCACCAGCGGTTTGGACAGCTTCACCGCGAACGAGGTGATGTCCGTGGTGAAGAAACTGTGCACGTCGGACACCACCATCGTCGCGACGATCCACTCGCCCACCGCGTACGCGTTTTCCCTCTTCGACGCCGCCTCCATCCTGTGCTCGGGGAAGCAGGTGTACTTCGGGCCCTCGGACGCGACGCTGCTCTCGTACGCGCAGACGGCGCTGCAGACGGCGCTGCCCGGCGGCGTCGAGCTCCCGGCGAAGACTGCGGGCCACAGCGACATCGAGTGGCTCATCGACGTCTTCACCTCGGGCGACCGCCGCGGCGACGCGCCGGCGTTCGCGGCGGCGTTCGCGAAGAGCGATTTAAAAACGGCGTTGGCGTCGACGCTGGAA
>Ga0181560_10003499_pt1 | contig 14449 bp, 6 predicted proteins | sample 011ome_20_FD_133751 | JGI IMG/M metagenome (GOLD analysis project Ga0181560, IMG submission 133751) | Coastal salt marsh microbial communities from the Groves Creek Marsh, Skidaway Island, Georgia - 011509CT metaG (megahit assembly) | ecosystem: Environmental > Aquatic > Marine > Intertidal zone...
GCATCGCCTCGCGCGAAGGCTCTTCAAACGCGTCCGCGCGCGCCGGCGGGCAGCGCGCGCGCTTGTCCGCGCCGGCGTCGTCGCGGCGCGCTCGTCGTCTCGTCCGAGAGAAAAAAATCCCGCATCAGAAGAATCCGTCGCGACCGAGGGAGGCGAAGGACCATCGTCACCGCGCGCGATGGGGGGCTCGCGGCACCACCCCGAGCGCGCGGCCCGGCGCGTATCGCTCCAGCAGCGCTACGAGGACGACGCCGCGCGGCAGCAACGCGAGAAGAAGCTCGAGCGCGGGGAGGACGAGCTCGTGCCCGTCGATCTGAGGGACGACCCGAGCGTCCCGGACGAGTTCGTGAAAGAGCTGTCGTGCTACGGCGGCGGCGTCAAGTCGCTGACGCAAATCACGCACCTTGCTCGGTTCGCGAACCTGCGATCGCTGTGCGTGAACGGATGCGCGCTGACGAGGATGGACGTCGACCCGCTCATGCGTCCGTGCGCGACGCACCTCGTGGAGCTCAATCTGTCCTCCAACGCCATCGCCGCCGTCGAAGGCCTCTGCGCGTTGCCCGCGCTGAAGCGGTTAGACCTGACGAACAATCGCATCGCGTCGTTGTCCGGCGTCGACGACGGCGCGCCTTTACTGGAGACGCTGATGATGCGGGATAACAGGGTGCGGTCCCTGCACGCGTTGACGACGCCGCGGCGGGACGGGAAGCGTTGGGCGCTGAAACATCTGGACGTTAGACGGAACCGCATCGGATCGTTCGCGGACGTCGCCGCGGGGCTGCGCGCGGTCGCGTCCCTGCGGTCGATACGATTCAAGTCGACGCCGGACTCGGACTCGACCGCGAGTTCGTTGGACGCGATGAGCGTCGCGAGGAGCGGGAACGACAACGCGGTGTGCGCGATGGCGAATTATCGCGACGCCATCGCCGCCATCGCGCCGTGGATCGAAGAGTTGGACTCCGTCCCCATCGCCGCGGACGCCGTCGCGCTCGAGCGGGGTGAATCCGCGGTCGGGAAGGATTTGAACGAGAAACGCGCGGTGAAGGAGACGGAGGCGGAGGTTCGAAGCGCGGGCGGCGGCGGCGGCGGCGCGAAGCCGGCGGTGTCGAAGTCGCCGAAGCGCACGCCGAAGATCGACGAGGCGCTGCAACGGTACCGCGCGAGGTCCGGGCGGTCGATCGACCTCCCGCCTCGGCGCGACCTGGAATACGAAAAGGCGCCGGCGCGAGAAGAACCTGAACCGTCGCGTCGAAGCCGACGTCGCGAGCCGGAGCCGGAGCCGGAGCCGTCCAACTCGGACGCGTCCGGCGAGTCGTACGAGCTCACGCCCACGCGCGCGGTCTCGCGCCGCGAGCGCGCGTTCACCTCCCCGGCGCGCTCGCGGAAGAGCGTCCAGGTGGCCGTGGACGACCCCGCGGTCGTGGACCACGAGATGCGACTCCAGCGGATCGAACGGAATATCCTCCCGGTGGTGTCGGAAGCCAGGCGGCGAGCGGCGGCGACCGTCGCGGAGGCGGAGGATGCCGCGCGACGACGCGAGGCGGGGACGCAAGCGACGAGCAGCGCCGCGGACGCGGACGCCGCGGACGCGGACGCCGCGAATCGCGCGTCCAGGAAGAGGAAGGAGGAGGAGGACGAGGACTCCTCCAGAGTCGCGAGGGTGTCGGGGGAGCTCGCGGCGTTGAAGAAGAGAGTGGAGGAGGTGGCGGCGGCGGCGGCGCCCGAGACGCGGGAGGAGCCCGCCGCCGCGGCGTCGGCCGCGGCGGCGACGGGTAAGCGAGAGAAGCGGGCGGCGAGCAAGGTCGTGCCGCCGCCGGAGCCGCCGAAGACGCGCCGCGGACGCTCGGAGGCGAAGGCGGCGGCGGCGGCGGCGGCGACCGCCGCCGCGCCGGGGGCGCCGACGCCAGCGCCGGCGACGCGGGGCGGGGGACCACAAAAGAAGCCGAGCGCCGCGTCGTCGACGTCGTGGGCGGACATGACCGAGGTGGAGGACGCGAGCGGCGCCGCGGTGGCGTCGAGTTCCGCGTTGGACCCGACCGCGCCGTCGTTCACCGCGCCCGCGGTGGTTTCAAAGGAGAAGAAGGACAAGAAGGAGAAGACGAAACCGGGAGCGATCGAGACGACGGTGGCTTCCTACGTCGCCACCGCGGGGGCGCTGCCGCCGACGCCGTCGCCGAAAGACCGCGAGATGCAGCGCGTGAAAGCGGAGCTCGAAGAAGCGAAGGCTGAGATCGAGATGCACGTGGAGGCGATCCGGTGGCTGACGGAGCAAAACGCGGAGACGGCGTCTCGGCGCGACGCCGCGGACGCCGCCGCCGCCGCCGCCGCCGCCGCCGCCGCCGCCGCGGAGGCGACGCTCGCGGAGGTCCGAGAGGAAGCGAGCGCGAACCTCGGCGCCATGCGCGCCATGCACGTCTCCGAGCTCGAGTCGAAGACCGCCGCGCTCGAGGCGGCGACGCGCGCGAAGGACGAAGCGACGCGGCTCGCCGAGGCGTCGCGCGCGAAACTCGCCGCCGTGGAGGACGAGTTCCGCGCGGCGCTCGGAGAGTTCGAGACGGAGCGCGCGGTCGGCGCGCGCGAGGTGGAGGAGCTCCGCGCGGTCGCGCGCGCCGCAGTCGGCGGGCGCAAAGACGCGGAAGCGCTCGCGGAGGAGCTCGCGGACGTGTGCGAGCAGCAGAGGCGAGCGCTCGAGGAGCTGTCCCGGGAAAAGCGGCTTCGCGCGAGAGCCGAGGACGACCTCGCGGCGGCGCGGAACGACCTCGGGGAGATGCAGACGCGGACGCGCAAGGCGGAGAAGCGCGCGACGCTCGCGGAGGCGGGGGAGAAGGCGGCGAAGGAGGAGCTCGCGGGGATCAGGGAGACGGAGCTGAGAGCGACCGCGGGGTTGAAGGAGGTTGACGCGATGAGGGCGCAGATGGAGTTGGCCAAGGATAACGTTCGGATCAAGGACGCGATGTTGGAGTCGCAGTGCGAGCTCATCGCGTCGCTTAAACAGGAAGCCGCGCGGAGCAAGGACGCGAAGGACGGCGCGGTGAAGAAGGCTGCGGACGCGGAGCGTAAATCCGACGAGAAGGCGCGACGCCTCGAAGAGGAACTCCGTCTGATGCGCGCGGATCTCGCCGCCGCGGACGCCGCCGTGGACAAGCTCGAACGCGACGCCGAGGACGCCCGCGTCGCGCGCGTCGCCGCGGAGGACAAGGCCGAGGCGATGACGCGCGAGATCGAAGAGCGCGACCAGATGCTGTCGTACGTCAGCGGCGAGGTCGAGAACGTCAAGTCCCTCTTTAGCGAGCGCGAGCGAAATCTCCGCGCCGAGCGCGACGAGCTCGCCGCCGCCGTCGCCGACCGCGACGCGATCGAAGCCGACGCGCGCGCCGAGGCGAGACGCGCGCGCGAGGACGCGGTCGCGGTCAGAGCCGAGTGCGAGTCGTCCATCGTCGCCGCGCGCGAGAGGGAGGCGGCGGCGGCGAAGCGGGAGCACGCCGCGGGCGAGCGCGTGCGGAGGATCGAAGGGGAGATGCGCGCGCTGTTGGCGGAGGTGGCGTCGCAAAAACGGCACTCGCGCGATCGCGCGAAAGAGCTGGGGACGATGCTGAAGGACCTCTACGCGTGAGTGACATGACGACGCGTCGGACGCGAGGGCGGGCGGGTCTTAGGGAGAGCTGTTGTTAATTAATACGGCGCGTCCGCCCGCGCGAGGTGCCGCGTCGTCGCGCGCGCGCGACGCCTTTCCTTTCGACGACGGGCTTGGTTCGTAATTTAATTTTCCTCGCCAGCGGCTCTCGACGTCGTCAGGTCGTCGCTCGTCGCCGGTCGCGATTCCTCCCTCCCCGCGCCTCGTCACTTCGTCGCGCGCGTCGGCGGACCGAACACCGCCCGCGCGGTCGTCGCGTCATCATGTCCCCCACGACGACGACGACTCCCACCCCCGCGGCGCCGTACGCCGTCGTCGCGCTCTGCACGCTCGTCGCGGTGCTCGCGTATCCCGCGCTGAGGTGCGTTCTATCTCACACTGGTCCCCATACGACCGCGTTGGCGTGGTGAACGCCGATCCTTAAGGACGTTTCCCGGCGTGTCTCTCCGCCCAGGGTCCCTCGGTTTCAATACCGACACACCTCGACGCCTTTCAACTCCACCTGACGCCTTTGCACTCCACCCCGACAATCGCTCGTATGGAACGACCCTGAGGCTGATCCTCAAGATGCTCGGCCAGATCGCCTCTCTCCCCGGCGGCGGGAAGCGCGTCGTCGGCGGCGGCTACGGCGGCGCCGCGGGCGAGTACACCGTCTCGGAGGTGGCGAAACACGACACGAAGGACGACCTGTGGGTCGTGATCAAGGGGAAGGTGTACGACCTCACGGAGTACGCGGACGAGCATCCGGGTGGCGTCGCGGCGATAACGAAGCACGCGGGCGGGGACGCGACGGCAGGGTTCTTCGGGCCGCAGCACCCGTCGCGGGTGCACGACATGGTGGACGAGTACAAGATTGGCGTGATCGTAGACGAGGGGAAGGCGGCGTGAGGAGGAAGGAGGAACGGCGGGCGAGGTGGTAGAAGAGAGAAGAGCGGCGCGGAGGATCGGATCGGTCGAGGACGTCGCGAACGCGAACGACGACTCGCGATCGCTCTTCTTGAGGATAAATTTTAAATTATGCTTCTTCGCCGCCCGCCTCCCCGACCTCCTCCGCCTCCTCGTCCTCGACCACCGCGGACTGATCCTGATCCTGATCCTGATCCAGCAGCAGCGGCACGTCGAACAGCTCCGAGTCGCTCCCTTGCCCCTCCCCGCTCGCGATCGTCACGTCTCTCAACGACGCGAGCTCGGCTCGTAGCGCGTCCGCTTCTCTCCGCGCCGCCGACGCGCTCGCCTCCGCCTCTTCCAGCGCCTCGCTCTTCTCCCTGAGCGCGCTCTCGCGCTCTCGAAGCGCCGCGTCTCTCTGTTCGAGCTGCGCGTCGCGGTCGTTGAGTTCGTCCGCGAGCGCCGCGCACGCGGCGACGGAGGAGTCGAGCTGGAGTTCGCGCGCCGCGAGTCGTTCCGAAGTCTCGTCGAGCTCGGCTTTGGCGTTCGCGAGGGCGGCGTTGACGCGCGCGAGCTTGTCTCGCATCGCGGCCGCGACGCCGGTGCCTTCCGCGTCGATCAAGATCTCGAGCGCGACGACCGTCGGCGGGTCTGGGGGGGGTTTGGAGGAGGCTTTCTTCGACGGAGACTTGGCCTTCTTCGGCGTCGTCGCCGTCGTCGTCGCCGCCGCCGCCGCCGCGGGCTTTTCCTTCGTCGACCACGACCACCAGGACGACTTCTTCTTCGCGGGTGGTACCGGCCGCTTCGGCGAGCTCTTCTTCTCCGCGGCGCCGTCCGGGGTCTTCGACGACACCTCGTCGTCCGCCGCGTCGAGGGAGTCGCGCGGTCGGTCGCTCCCGTCGGAAACGCTCGCGGCGGCGGCGCCGAACGACAGCTCCCGCGCGGCGTCGTCGTCCCCGACCGGCGGCGGCGGCGGCGGCGCGGACGACGACGTGGACGGCGCGACCGCCGCGGGCGGTGGCATCGCGCCGGTCTCGGCGCCGGCGCCTTTCGAAGCGATCGCGGTCTTCTTCTTCTTCGTCTTCGCCGCGGCCGCTCCGGCGGCGTCGTCGCGGAGAAATGTCGCCGTCGTCGTCGCCGTCGTCGTCGTCGCGCGCTTCGACGCCGCCGACGCCTTCCCGCCGCCGCCGTACACCTTCGCGCGCGACACCGGCGTGCAGTTCGGCCCGCTCACGGCCGGGGAGAACCACGCCTCGAACTCCCTCGACGACTTCATCTCCGCGTCCGCGTCCGCGGCGTCGGCGTTCTCCTTCTCGCACGCGGCGCGCGTCGGCGTCGGCGGCGGCCCCGACAGCCGCGGCAACGGCACGGCTTCCCCCCACGCGCGGTTCGACCCCGCCTGCGTCTTCGGCGACGACGCCAACGACCGCATCCTTCCATCCCCGATCGCCCTCGTGAGCTTCCTGTGCTGCGTCTTGTACTCGTGCATGACTTTCTCCCACGTGATGTCGTCGTGGCCGCTCGTCGCGACGGCGAGCAACGCGCTCCCGTCAAACGCCCCCGGCGCGAGCGTCGCGAACGTCTCCATGAGATTGTCATTCTCCGGCTTGGCGCTCTCCAGCAACCGCTGCGAGTTCGCGTCGATCAGCGCGAGCGCGATCTGGAACGAGATGGCGCGCGTGCGCTCGAAGAGTAAGACGTCCCAGACCCGCAGCGCGCACTCCCACGGAAGGTGGTTCACGAACAACGTGAGGAACCACGACCCGGTCACCGCGCCGAGCGGCGTCCCGCACGCGTCGATCGCGTTCGACACCGACGGGAACTTCTGATCGACGAACGTCCGCAGCACGGCTTGGTCGACCGCGGACGCGAGCATCGAGCTCGTGAAGTACCCCGGGAGGATGTCCTCCACGATGGACGCGAGGCACCAGAACGCGGCTAAAGGGTCGAGGGTCCGTACGAGCGAACGTCGGGGTGAAGTTGAAAGGCGTCAGAAGCGGAGTTGAAAGGCGTCGAGGTGTGTCGGGATTGAAAGCGATGTGTGGGCGGAGAGAAACGCCGGGCGAGAAAGTCCTTAAGGATCGGCGTCCACCACGCCAACGCGGTCGTATGGGAACCAGTGTGAGATAAAACGCGCCTTCTTCTTCCATGAGCAGCAACAACAGCGCGGCGAGGAAATTCATGCCCTGGCAGTAGCCCACCGCGGGGTTATGCAACGCGTAGGCGAGGAGGACGCGTCGCAGGGCGTCACGGCCGATGCCGTCGAGGAGCGGGTGCGCGGGGAACGTCCTCGAGAGGTCCTTGTCGACCTGGTCGACGATCGCGGCGAACGTCTCCGGGGACGTCTCGGGCGCGCCGCGCGACGGTTTTCCGCGCGGCAGCGGCGGCGCGTCGGCGGCGCCATCGTCCGCGTCGTCGTCCGGAGCGTCCTCCTCCTCGTCCGAGTCGATCGCCGCCGGTCGGTCAGTCGCGCCGATGCGCGTCGTCGGGTCCCTCGGCGGCGTCGGCGGCGGCGTCTCCGGCCCGTCCTCCGCGTTATCGTCAGCCTCTCTCTCCTTCTCTTTCGCCGCCGCCGGCTGCGTGGGTGAAGCGATCGGTCAGTCGAACGTCTTACCGGTCAAACGTTGAAATGGAAGCGCGGGTGAAGAGTGCCGACGGGAAAAGTCCTTAAGGAATGGCGTGCACCACGCGAACGGGGTCGTATGGGAAGCAGTCTCACCGCCGCCGCCGCCGCCGCGCCCTTCGTCGTCGTCGCCGCGGAGCCGCTCGCGACGCGCGCCTCCTCCTCCTCCTCGACGCGCTTCAACGCATCACACACGAGCGTTTTCACCGCATTCCTGATCTCCACGTCCTCCCTCGCGCTCTCGTTCGCGGCGTCGAGCTCGTCGTCGTCGTCGTCGTCGAGCGCCGTCCCCTCCGAGTCGTCCCCCCTCCCCGCGGCGGACGCGGGCGACGACCCCCGCGGCGGCGTCTCCCCCGCGTCCGCGAGCATCCGCTCGTACAACCCCGCGCGACGGCGATGCTGCACCCCCGCGAAGAGCTGCCACAGGCTCCCGCGCAGCGCCATCGGGACGCCGCCGCGCACGAGCGCCTGGAGTTCGCGCTCGCGCGACGGCGCGTCCGGCTTCGTGCCGCCCGGCGCGCGTCCGTCGAGGATCGCGACGACGGCGGCGAGGGAGTGGCGCCCCCAGACGTCCGTGTCCGCCGCGATGTCGCGCGGTTCTGAACTTCTCCCGTCGTCGCCGTCGTCGCTGGCGCTACTGGCGTCGCTGCTCTCCGCGTCGTCGCCGCTGCGAACGCGCGCGCGGTGCGACGCGCGCTTCTCCGGCGTTCGGATCGAGCCGTCTCGGCCGCGCTCGAGGAACCCGTCCCATCGGTCCGCGCGCTCGGACTCCTCGCTGACGTACAGCGGCGCGTTCGCCGCGTACTTGGACGCGTGCTCGGGTTTCACCTGACGATGGACGCGCGCGCGGGGGGGGGGCGAGGGCGCGACGCGCGTGAGCGTGATGACGCGAGGGGGAGGGCGACGCGACGTCGCGCGTCAAATCTCAACGGTTCGAGCCGCGCGCGAACAGAAAGCAACAACGACCGGAACGAATCGAGTCGACGAGATGAGAGACGAGGACGCGAAGCGCGCGACGAGCGCTCGCGCACCACGAAGCCGTACGCGTCCCGCGTCGGCTGCTCGTCCACGGCGACGACGTCCTTCTTCTTGCTCCAGCCCATCGCGACGACGGGGACGACGTCGCGTCCTCGCGTCTCGCGCGCCGGTGCGTCGCCTCCTGTGACCGCCCGCACACGTCGCGTCCGCGTCGCGTCGAATCTCTCAACGGACCGATCGCGATCGATCAAACGCTGACTGGTAAACTGGTGTCGACTCGACTTCGAAAGCGCGTCGTCGTCAAAAAGCGAGTCGCTTTCCGCCCGAGCGCCCTCTCTCATCGCGCGCGCGGCGCACGCGCGACGCACCGCGCGCCGGTCCGGTCGTTCGCGCGCGCACGCGTCCTTCCCTTCCTCTCCGCGCGGCGGTGCGGTCTTCACCGCGGAGCGAGGACAGCGCGCGCGGGCCGAGGGACCCGAGGGATCGAGGTGGAACCCTCGCCGCGCCTCTTATCCTGTTCGACGTCCGCGTCGACGTCGACGGTCGCGGGCGGCGTTCGAGGGCGGGCGGCGGCGGCGGCGGCGGCGCGCGCGGCGGCGGTCATGGCGTGCCGCGGGACGCGGTCGCGCGTCGACGGCGAGGAGATGTGCACGGTGTGCCTGGAACCGCTCCCGCTCCCCGGTCCCGGCGCGGACGTCGTGTTGGTGCTGCACGCGTGCGGGCACTGCTTCCACAGGGACTGCGCGCAGCGCATGCTCCTCGCGTCGCTGCGAAAGCATCAGAAGCCGCGGTGCCCCAACTGCAGGGCGACGCTCGCGACCGCGCCGTTCGGGACGCTGCTGGGACAGCGGAAGCAGCCGCGGGAGAAGCGAATGCGGAACATGCGCGAGCTGTTGAGCGTCAGCGAGGTGCGTCGCGCGCGCGGAGGCGCACGAGGGGAGGGGGGGGTGGCGGCCGCACCCCTCCGATATTTCCGTCGACGTCGACGCTGTTGAAACCGTCTTTTTTAACCGTCATCAGTCGGTCGCTTTTTATCCGAAATCGCTGACCCCCCACCTCCTCCGCCTCCTTCGAACGCAGGACTACATGAAGAGCAAGAACTGGAGGGTGCCGCGGAGGAACCCGCACGGGTCCACGGAAGCGCAGCGAAGCCTCGCGAAGCTGATCATCCAGACGCGCAGCGCGTTCAAAGACGAGTTCGGGTGCGAGCCTTGAAGCGACTGATGACGCGACGACTTTCGCGCGAGCGAAGGAAGCCGTCTCCCCGCGCCGTCCTTCTTCGAGAAGAGGGCGGCGGTGGGGCGCGCCGGCGATCGACTCGATCGGCTCGAGGCTGGCCTCGTCGATTCTTTTCTTTTCCTCCCGCGGGGGGGAACGTATGACCCCCCACCCGCGCGGATGCCCGTACGCGTAGCCTTATTGGCGACTGTGAAACACAGACAGCGGTGTGAACCGAAAAACATCGACGACTGCGCGTGCGTGGCGGACCGATCGGTCCGATCAACTCTCGTATGAAATCGCGTTTCATGCGAAGCGTCGCATTTCTCGACCCATACTGTACCACCGATGAAGCTTAATCGGGTGACGTGTCATTTTCCCTGGCCAGTGGCTCCGAACCGTCGGTCGCGCGAGCGCCGCTACGTAGAGATAAGAGCGCGACGCGCTCGCGCCATCGCACTCGCTCGCGCACGTCCGACGCGCTCGACATCCCGAGCGTGATTCACGGTCGCGCACGAACGCAATGATGCACGCGAGCAGCAGCGTCGCGATCGACGCGCGCGCGCGCGTCGCCGCCCTCGCGGCGTCCGCGTCGTCGCCGCGGAGCCGCCCGCGCGTCGTCGCCGCGGGAGGAAGAAAGATCGCCTCCGCCTCCGCCTCCTCCTCCTCCTCCTCCGCTTCGTCGTCGTCGTCCGCGCGCCTCGCGAAGGCGGCGTATACGGCGGCGGCGGACTCGCGCGGCGCCCGCCGCCGCGCGAGCCTCCTCGTCGCGAAGGCGGCGTCCGAGGACGACGACGCCTCCTCCGCCTCCTCGGGCGGCGGCGCGTCCGCGGATCAGATCGACGACGACGAGAGGGAGACCGTCGGCGGGACCATCCGTCGCAAGAAAGCGCTCGCCGCCGCGCAGAAGAAGAAAGAGAAGGGATCCGACTTCAGCGTGAACGACGTGAACCCACTAGACCTGGGCCGCAGAGCGCGCCAGGCTGCGGACGGCTTCTTCAAGTCCTTCACCGGCCTCGCGCAGCTCGCGCGCTCGCCGTCGTTGGACGAGACGAAATACGACGCCGTCTACGACGCCGATCTTCTCTCCGGCGCCTCCCTCGGGGAGTACGAGACCCCCAACGCGCGGTTCACGACCGTCCTCGTCGTCGGCGCCGCCGGACGCGTCGGCCGCGTCCTCGTGCGGAAGCTCCTCCTCCGCGGGTACACCGTCAAGGCGCTCGTGCGGAAGGAGGCGGATAAGGAGCAGTTGCCCGCCGTCGTGGAGTGCTTCGTCGGGGACGTCTCCGACGCGGGGGTGGTGAACGAGGCCATCGGGGGCGTGAACAAGGTGGTGTACTGCGCGCGCGCGAAGACGTTCATCTCTGGGGAGCTGAACAACGTCGACGGCGAGGGCGTCAGGGTGGCGGTGAAGGCGCTGCAGGATTACAACAACACGCTCGCGACGAGGCGCGCGGGGACGAGCAACAAGACGAAGCTGATGCTCACCAACTTCGTCAAGTTCAAGTCCGTGTACGACGACTGGACGATCGACGAGACGCGATTGGTGGACCCCGCGGACGGGAAGTGGCAGGCTGCCGCGGAGGTAGCGCAGAGAGTGGACTTTGGCCCGATGGAGGAGGAGGACGGCTCCGAGAGCAAGTTTCCACTCTTCTCCGGGTACGTCTTCTCGAGAACGGGCATCGCGCAGATCTCCTCGGCGCTCGACGACCTCGGGAGCCTGGACATGCGAGGCGACGTCTCGCTCGTGCGTCACGAGGGCGTGCTTCTGCGTCTGAAAGGCGACGGGAAGCGGTACTCCGTGTCCCTGCGCGAGCCCGGCGTCGACGGCAGAACGTTCATCGCTCCGTTCGCCACCACGGGGCGGTGGCAGATCGTCCGCGTGCCGTTCTCGCAGTTCCGACCGGAGGTGTACAACCGCGTCTTCAACGCGGGCGACGGCGAGGCGGACATGGGCCCGCCGATGCGGCTGGACAACATCGAGCGGATCGGGATCCGGTTCGAGGCGCGGAACCAGACCGCGAAGGCGGCGGCGGCGGTCGCCGGGCAGCCCGCGTGGATGTCCGAGCTCGACAGCCCCGGGAATAACTCGTTCAACCTCCAGCTGGAGTACGCGAAGCTCTTGCCCATGGGCGACGAGACGGACTTCGTGCTCGTGTCCTGCGGCGGCGCCGGGATGGAGGAGGGCGAGGACAAGGACCGCGTCGTCAAGGCGAAGCGCGAGGGCGAGCGGCTGCTTCGCAACAGCGGGCTCGGGTACACCATCGTTCGCCCGGGGACGCTGCTCGAGGAGCCGGGGGGGAACAAGGCGCTGGTGTTCGACCAGGGCGATCGCATCACGCAGTCGATATCGTGCGCGGACGTCGCGGACGTGTGCGTCAAGGCGCTTCACGCGGAGGAGGCGAGGAATAAGTCGTTCGACGTGTGTTACGAGTACGGCGCCGCGGAGGGGGCGGAGTCCCAGTACGAACGCGTGGCCAACGTGCCGAACAGGAGCAACAACTACCTCACTCCCGCGCTGTCTGTTTTGGAGAAGAACACGTGAGCGATGAGCGCGTGTCTGTCGCGAGAGGAATATCATGCGGGGGAAGTGCGGGGGTAGACGGATTTCATAATACGACGATATCATTACGACGATATCATCACGACGACGATGACGGCGCACAGCTGTGATTTTATTCGCGAGATCTGAACGACTTTTAGGGTTCGCTTCTTCAGACGAGCGGGCCTCTCGACGCCGTCACCCCCGCCCGCGCGCGCGCACGTCGCGGTCCCGTCATGCCGACGCCGAAACGTCTTCGCTCGCCGCCGCCGGATCCCGCGCCCGACGGAGGCGTCGGCCTCTTCGCCGTCATCGCGACCGCTCGCGAGGCGTGGAGCGCGCTCGAGGAAAAGCTCGAAGACGCTCGCGAGGACGCGCGAGCCGCGGAGGAGGCGCTCGACGCGACGAAGGCGGCGCTCGCGAGGAAGACGGAGGAATACGACGCGCTCTACGCCGCGCGCGTGCCGCCGTTCAACCCGAACGAGCAGCTCGCGAGCGTGCTCTTGTCGAACGTCCACGACCTGAAGACGCGCCTGGCGCTGTCGCAGGTGAACAAAACCTTCCTCGCGGCTTCGAAGCAAGACGCGAGCTTGCCAGGCCCTGAGGTGTTGTGCGAGTTCGCTGAAGTTTGCTTCCATACTCGGGAGCGCGACAAGGAGAAATACTTCTATCTTAAGGCGGCTGCTCAAGGGCACGCGGAGGCGCAAGAGACGGTAGGAGTCATGTGTTTCAATGACGACGAGTACGCCACGGCTGTTTTCTGGTTTCAGATGGCGGCTTCTCAGGGAAACGGCTACGCCTTGAATATGCTTGGATACTGCTACAGAGACGGCCTGGGCGTGGAGAAAGATCCTTCGAAGGCAGTTGCGTTGTGGGAGAAAGGTGTCACTACTCACGGAAGCGTTGATTGCATGACCAGGTTAGGGTTCTGCTACCAGCACGGCTGGGGCGTGGAGCAGGACGAGGCGAAGGCCTTGATGTGGTACCGCAAGGCGAATGCTGGAGGTTGTTCCGACGCGGCCCAAGTTCTACGAGATCATTTCGACTATTAACTGCCACATCACGACGTGCATCATCCAACGTTACTCTCATTTGAAATACGAACGTTACTCACTTCGTCGACAGCGACTTCATAATCTTTTCAAACTCGTCGTTTCCCATTTGCGCACGCGTCGGCGTCGGCGTCGTCTCCGCCCGCGGCCGCGCGAACGGGTTCATCTCCGCCGGGTACCTTCCCGACGACGCGGTGGAACCAGGCTCACCTCCCCCGCCGCCGCCCGCGCTGTCCGGGGGATCGAACCGCTCCCACGTCGCCTCCCCGTCCGTCCGCCGCGGGTCCGCGGAAATCTCCGTGGGTCCAATCCCGAACGTCGCGGTCGGGAACGGCACCGACGCGTCCAACGACATCGACCCCAACCCGGACGTCGTCTGAAGCTCCAACGTCGCGGGATCGTCGCCAGAGAGGTCGATGAAGTCCGGCAGCGACGGCTGCGGCGACGGCGGCGAGGATTCTTTCGGCGACGACGCGTCGTCGCTCCCGACGACCTCCGCCGCCGGCGGCGTCGGCGTCGTCGTCGTCGTCGTCGTCGTCGGCGTCGTCTTCGCGTCCATCTCCACGCGCGTCGGGTCGCTCCGCGCGGCGAACCGCCGCTTCGCCTCCTCCTCGTGCTGCTCGTCCAGAAGCGCGAACACGACGGGGACCAGCTTCGCGCCCGAGCACTTCGTCAGCTCCCCCGCGACGGCGCGCCAGCTGGACACGTCCACGGCGCCGTGCACCGAGCTCGGCGCGCGTCGCAGCCACGCGGACGGGACCCCCTTGTCGGCCTTCTTCTTGTCCGTCGTCGCGCTCGGTGGAGTAACGGGCGAGGACGCCAGCGCGGGCGTCGTCGTCGTCGAGCCGTCGCCTCCGACGCCGCCGCCGCCGCCGCCGCCGAAGACGAGCCCTCTCGAGCCGAGCGACGCGCCCTTCGGCGTCGCCCGCGCCTGGCGCGCGGCGTCCACCTCTTCTTCCTTCGCGAAGCGGTACGTCAGGCGCAGCGCCCTCGCGCGCAGCGCGGGCGCGCTCCCCCACGTCTCCCCCGCGACACACAGGAACAGGCGCAGGCGCAGCGCGCGCTCGACCCTCTCGTGCGGGTTGTTCGCGCCGCGCGAGGACGGCGGCCCCGCGAGGCGGACGCAGAGGTCGTGCGCGCCCGCGAAGAGCGCGAAGAGCGCTTCGACGGCGGTCGCGTCGTCCTTCACGCGGAGGATCTCGTCGCGGAGCGCGCGGAGGGCGTCCTTGAGGACCTTGGAGTCCTTCGACGCCGTGCGCAGGAGCGTCGTGAACTTCTCGATCGCGAGGCGCGCGTTCTCGGCGTCGTCGCGCGGCGCGAAGCCTCCCTGAGCGCGGGCGGCGGCGGGAGCGGCGAGGAGGAAAAAAGGTTGGTGAGCGAGGTGGGGCGCGCGAGGAGGCGCGAGAGGGAGGGCGGCCGGGCGGGCGCGAGCGCGGCGCGGACCTGCAGGTATTTCGCGAAGAACCGCGCGGAGTACTCGTCCACGGACATCGTCTTCGTCCCCATGGTTCCTCCAC
>Ga0181560_10003501_pt1 | contig 14448 bp, 8 predicted proteins | sample 011ome_20_FD_133751 | JGI IMG/M metagenome (GOLD analysis project Ga0181560, IMG submission 133751) | Coastal salt marsh microbial communities from the Groves Creek Marsh, Skidaway Island, Georgia - 011509CT metaG (megahit assembly) | ecosystem: Environmental > Aquatic > Marine > Intertidal zone...
CGCGCGGCGTGGTACCGCTTCAGCTCGCTGACGTCTGAACTCGGACCCGTCGCGGCGGCGAGGTCGCCGAAGCTCCCGAACGACCCCCCGCCTCTCGATCCGCCTCTCGAGTGATGCACGGAACCGGGCCCGCCCCTCGACCGCGAGACCGAGTCGATGAATTTCAACAGCACCCCGGACGCGGCCGTCAGCTCGACGCCTTCCCCCGAAGCCGCGCTCACGTTGCTCTCCGACCGCTGATGATGGTGCTTCCCCGCGACGGCGTCTTCGGTCACGATGGAAACGCTTCGACCGTTTCTGTTTTCAACATCGCCGTGTCCGCCGCCGCCGTCGTCCACCAGCACCGCTTCGGACATCTCGTCCAAACTCTGCCTGACGAGCGACTTAAACGCTTCAAAATCGAGCGATTTCGACGACGCGTTGCCGCTCATCCCCTTGAAGTGCATCTCGCACCGCCGCCGCCACACGTCGCTCGCCCAGTCGAGGTCGCCGCCGTCGCCGGCAGATTTCGCGGCGGCGGCGGCTACCGCGAACGCGTCCCGCGCGAAGAAACGCGTCGCCTGACCCTCGCTCAGCGCTCGTCTCTCGTCCTCGTCCGCGCTCTGGAAGCACAGCGACACCTTCGCGTCGAACGCGCCGCCGCACAGCATGCACGCGAGGCACGTCAGGCGGTTCGTGGACACCGCGGAGCCGCGCGAGAAACGCTTGTTCGCGCGCGCGAGCCCGTCCACGGTGACAGCCTGCAGCATTCGGTTCGGGATGTCGTCCGCGCGGAGGCCCAGGTCGTCGAGCGCGCGAATCAGCGCGCTGCCGGTGATCTCTCTCGGGAGCGCGGTCGAGGAGGACGACGGCGCGGAGGCGCGGCACACGGCTGCGATCGCGTCGGTCGCGTCCACGTGTTTCCCTGCGGCGAAGGATGACGCGTCGTTCGCGATGGATTCAGATTTATTCTCTCGGAGACGGACGAGGCGAGAGGCGCGAGCGGACGGGCGGTGCGGACGACGACGCGCGACCGCCGCGCGGGGCCGCCGCGACGCGCGACGCGACGTCGAGATCGCACGACGTTCGACGCACATGGACTGTTTTCGAGGACGTCGTGCAGCGCGAGAAGCGTGTCCAGGCGCGGCATCGCGGACGACGACGACTGTTCCCCCGCGTCACGGCTCCGTGACGCGAGGCGCGGCCTCCGGGTCCGCGACGGACGGCTGCGGTCGCGAGACGACGCGCGAGCGAGTTTGTCTCCGCTCGAGCACGGCGCGACGAGAGAAGCGTCGCCGAGCGCGGTCGCGGGTCGCGCGCGCGCGATGAACTGCGGCCGTCGCGCGCGCGTCGCCGCGTCGACGCGAGAACGAGACGAGACGAGACAGGGTGGGCACCTCATCAGCTCGATGCCGCGACGCGACGCTGGCGACGACGAGTTTCGTTCGCGTTTCGACCGCGCACTCTCATCGCGCCCGCGGCACGCATGAGCGGCGAGTACGAGGTCACCGTGGACGTCACGCGGTTGGACGCGACGCCGAACCCGGCGCCGCTGGACGCGGAGCTCAACCTCGAGGCGCGCGAGCGCGGCGCGCGTCGGCCCGTCGCGTCGGATGTTTTTATGTTTTTCCTTCGCGCGCTCGCCTCGCCTCGCCTCGCCTCGCCGTCGTCGCGAACGCCGTCCCAACCCACCCACCCGCTACCTTCCTCTCGTCGCAGATCGACTACACCACGAGCGCGGACATCCCGGGCGCAAAGTGGGAGATCCGGTACGTGGTCGACATGGCCGCGAACCGCTACGTCATCGCGGTGCGTCGGCAGCCGTCCCGTCCATCGTCCATCCTCTCTCGTTCGTCCCGTCTGGTTCTGTTCAAAAAAACATCCATCATATCCGTCGTCGTCGGACCTCCTCCGTCCTCACGACGCGCGCCGCGACGCCACGAACCCTTCTAACCCCGTCCTAACAGGTCGGCGAGGGCGAGGTCGCGGACGTCGAGAAGGGCGCGAACGCGTTCAGGTTCCACAGCCCCGGGATGGAGCTGGACGGCGTGAAAAAGGTGCGTTCTTACAAAAGTTGTTCACCCTTTCCCGGTTTCAACATTTGATCGCGTCCCCTTTCAACTGACCGGTGAACTATTTTTGTATGGAACGACCCAAAGTCGTGGTTGAACAACGTCGGGCTGCTCCTCGCGGTGCTTCTGAACGCGAACGGCGAGGAGATGATACAGGTGTCCATGGTGACGCAGGTGATGAAGGGGAGCGACGGGAAGCTCGAGCGGTTCGTGATCAGCCCGCTGGAGTGATGCGATGGACGGGGGGGCGTTTGGCGTTTGGTTTTAGCCGCCCGTCCGATCGACGACGCCGTGGTCGTCAGCTAGCCGCGCGCGCGTCGCGAGTGTGCGATAGTAGTAAACGCGTCACCGGACGTTACAACCCCCACGCGCTTCAAATCATCACTCGCCGCCGTTCGCTGTTACGCAACCATCACTAAATCATCGCTCAATCGCTCGATCGATCTAGTTGCGGCCGCCACCCCCACCCTCCTTGCGCTGGAACCCGCCGCGGTTCCCGCCCCTGGTCTGGAGCGTCACGCCCGGGAGGTTACCCATGTTCAGAGACTTGAGCATGTCCATCGTGTCGCGGTCGACTTCGATCGTCTCCACCGCGAGCGCGGACTCGTCCGGAACAAAGTCCATGCGCCTTTCGCGTTCCTCCTCCTGGAGCTTGAGCGAGATCCCGCGCACGGGCCCGCGTTGGATGCGCTTCATGAGGTGCGTCGAGAACCCCGCGATCTTGTTCCGAAGACGCTTGGACGGGATGATGGCGACGTCCTCGCAGATCCGCTTGTTCGTCGCGAAGTCGAGGGTGAGGCGAGAGTAGTACTTCTCGATGATCACCCGCGACGCCTGAGCGGTGACGGTGGGGGTGGGATCGGGCGGGGACGGGACGCGTCAGCTGATGAGTTCGTTCGTTCCGCGGTGGGTTTCGATTCGAGCGACCGCGCGAGAGCGAAAACCCCGACCGCGGAGGGACGCGACGACGCGGCGACGCGCGCGCGTCGACGCGCGCGACGACGCGGCGACGCGCGCGGAACGTCGCGGAGCGGTCCAGGGGGTGGTCCCGGACGTTCCGCGGCGTCGGAACGCGCGCGACGACGCCGTCTCCGCGTCGGCCGCGGGCGACGATGGCGCGCGCGTCGTTCGCGCGACGGGAAAAACACCGCGCATCGCGCGCCCGCGACGAGGCGCCGTCCGCGGCCGACGCGACGCCGCCGGACGCGATGCGAGACGCGATCCCGCGAGGGACGCGGCGCGCGCGCGCGTCGACGCCGCGCGCGCGACGCGCGACGGCGTCCATCGCGGAAGGCTGCAGCCTTCCGCGCGCGATGCTCGCGCTCCGCGCGAGAAAACCCTAGTCCGCAGATTTACGCGCGCGGCTTCGCGAACGGAACGCGCGGAAGCGGCGCGCCGCGCTCGACGGAGGAACGAGCGGACGACGCGCACCTTCTTGACGGTCTTGGTGCGAACGCGACCCATGCTGGCTGAGCGACGTGCGTGTTCGACGCGCGCGCCTGGTTGAAGAGGGCGACGCGACGAGGCTCTCGATGCTTTTGAGAGAGCGAGGAGCGTCTGTACACGCTACAGGTTAACGACGGATATGGGCTCGGTTTCAAACCACGCCCCGATCGACCATCCGGTCAATTTGACCCGCACTTCTCGCAACTGACCGACGGTCGAAGCGATCATCACGTCCTTTCACCGCCGGTCTAAAATATTCCTCCCGTCCCGACGATGCGACGTCTACGTCTGGCATCGATCAGAGCGGACGACGCTCCGCGACCGTCTGGGCGTTCGATATCCGGCCGGCGTCCGGGCGTCGCGCCGATGCCGCCGCCGCCCCGTCCGATCGACGCGCGAGGCGGCGAAACCCGCGACGACGACGCGGCCGCCGCGCCGTCGACGTCGGCGGCGGCGTCGGATCCCGCCGCGGCGCCACCCCCGTCATCAACCTCGCCCCTCCGCACTTCGCCGTTGAGCGCGACGAACGTGCCGACGGTCCTCTCCAAGCTGCGGAAGTGGGGCGACTACGCGAGCTTCGGCGAGCCCGCGCTGCCGTCGAAGTTCATCCCGATGAAGACGCCGCTGTCGCCGACGCTGCTGCGCGAGGACACGTTCGAGAACGTCCTCCTGCTGCCAAACTTTCTCGCCGAGCAGCGCGAATCGCGCGGCCGCGACGTCGGCCTCGTCATCGACCTGTCCAACCACGACTGCCTGTACGGCGACGGCATCCCGGAGGGTCTCGAGCGCGTCCACGTCCGGAACGTCGCGAAAAGCGTCCCGGACATCGCGTGCACGAGCGAGGTCATCGCCGTCGCGTCCGAGTTTTGGTCGCGGCGGCCCAACGCGTTCGTCGCGATTCACTGCGCGTACGGGTTCAACCGCACTGGGTTCGTGTTGTGCTGTTACCTCATCGAGGCGTGCGGGCTGAGCGCGGACGACGCGCTCGCGTCGTTCGCGGCGGCGCGGCCGCCGGGGGTGAAGCACGACCGGTTCAAGGTGGCGCTGAGGAGGCGGTATCCGACGCCCGGGTGCGCGCCCGTGCCGCGCGACGACGCGGGGGAAGACGACGGCGGCGACGGCGACGCGGATCGCGACGGCGGCGACGACGGCGAGGTCGGGTCCGGGGGCGACGGCGGGGGAGCGCGCGGGGGCGAGGGGGAGTCGTGGCGGAACGAGACGTTGGATCTGGACAACGTCGCGGAGTTAGAGGAGGCGTTAGTCGAGCTCGAGGAAGAGCGCAGGGCGAGCTTGGACCGGGGGTCGTAGCGGTTCTACACCTAGTAGGATATTCAATCAGTGTGTGTCCTTTCGTTGAAGCTCGTGACTTCATCGCGTTCTTCGAGAGTCGTCGTCCCCCGCCCCTCACTCGAGCCCGCGCAGGTGGTCGGCCGCGCGGTCGTCCCGTCCTCGCGTTCGCCCCCGTCCTCGTCGCGACCGTCGTCGTCGCGCGCGAGAGAAGGCGTCGTCGCCGAACCACCCGCTCCGGTCGTCGGGAGGCGCCGAGTGCCATGCCGTACGAGTCGTTCCCGCCGTTCGCGATCATCGTGGGAGCGATCACCGCGATGGGGGGCGTGCACTACGCCGTGCAGATGCTCTACGAAGGGAAGCCGAAGCCGGTGGGGCAGGATAACTTCGATCGGCTCATGAAGTACCGCGACGAGCGCGTGCGAGCGGAGGCGAAGGTGCGCGACGACTCCCTCGGCTCGACCGAAAGAAGACGCCCCCCCGTCGCCCCCCGTCGAGAGGCCGTGCGGTCAGATTTAGGGTTTCTTTTCGTCTCCGCCCGCGCTTCCGACCACCTCGCGCTCTCTCTCTCTCTCTGTCGTCGACGCTTCACGTCATCTCGATGCGCACGGTGCTGACGACGCGCGTCCTCTCTCTCTCGACTCCTCAGAGCGCGAAGCCGGTGTTGTGATGCGCGGAGGCGCGAAGAAACGCGGGCGCGGCGACGGGCCGTCGCCGGAACGGTCGCGCCGACGGCCGCGCGCGCGTAGGGAGGGTTCGCCCGCCGCGGACCCTCGCGCGTTGTAATGTACGAAACGTGTTAGTCACACTCGAACGCGCGTGATGTGTGAGCGCGTCGTGCCGGGTGTCGTCCTCGAAAGAGCGCCACAGAGCGCGAGGGCGGGGGTCCCGCCTGAGAAACCATCCATCAGCATCATATCATCAGTGCCGTGTTGTTCGTTTCCGTCAGGTTTCCGTCCTCCTGTCCGATCGCACAACGCGTCGCGCGAAGAGCGGGCGCGCGCGATGTCGTCCCTCGCGTCGTCCTCCCTCGCGCGCTGCGCGTCCTCCCCGCGCGCCGTCGCGTCCGCGCGGAGACGCGCGCGCCGTCCCCGCGTCGTCGTCGTCGTCGTCCGCGCGGCGGGGGACGCGGCCGATGACGCCAGCGCGACGAGCGACGACGACGACGACGCGCGGAGGATCGCGTTCATGACCGCCAACTACCGTCCGTGGATCAAGTCCGAGGAGGACGCGGTGAAGTGCCTCGCGCACATAAGGAAGACCGAGGGGTTGATATTGAACGTGGAGAAGGCGGCGTCCGTGCTCGCGAGCATCAAGGCGGACCACGAGAAGAGCACGCCCAAGGACGTGCCGTTCAAGCTCCCGCAGATTTATCCGGGCTTCCTCCTGATCCTCCAGAGGAGCTCGGACAAGGCGGCGTGATCGATGATGTCATCCATCATAGACGTTTAATTTAACGCGAAGAAAGAAGAACTATGTTGTGTGCACGTCGTGACAGCGATGCGCGATGCTCGAGCGACTACTGTGCGACTCGCTCGCGCCCGCGACGTCTATGGCGGCGCCGTCTGGCGTCGTTCCGCGCGCGACGCGAGGCCGCGTAACATCTGCGACTTCGCCGGCGACGGCGCCGGGCTCCTCTTCTCGTCTCCTCCGTTCGCGTCGCCGCCGCCGTTCGCCGTTCTTCTCGACGCGGACGACGGCCGGTCGATGAACTGCCTGAGCTTCGCGAGGGATTCGCCGTCGCTCCTCGCGCTCCCCGGTCGCGGCGGGGGCGGTTTCGACGCGGACGGCGCCGTCGTCGTCGCCGTCGCCGTCGCCGCCGTCGTCGTCGTCGCGCCAGCCTCGACGCCGACCTCCCCCCTCCGCGACGCCTGCCGCGCCGGCCCGGGGGACGCGCGTCCCAACTCCTCCTTCATCTCTCCGCGCATGCGCCGCTCGTTCATCGTCATCTCCGCGATGACCCGCGGCGGGACGTTGTCGACGGTGAGCTTCGCGCTGCGCTTCCGCGAGATGATCCGCTTCATGACCTTCTCCGCGGCTTTGCCGGTCTCGCCGCCGCCGTCGTCGTCGTCGCCGTCGTCGTCGTCGCCGCCGTCGCCGTCGCCGTCGCCGTCGCCGTCGCGCGCCGCGGCGGCGGCGGTTCGGTGCGCGCGCGCGTCCGAACCCCTCGCCGCCGCGTCCGTCGCGGCGGCGGCGGCGGCGTTCGCGTCGCCGTCGCCGTCGCCCGCCGCCGCCGCCCTCAGCCCAGCCTCCCCGCCGCTCTTCTTCTTGACAACTCCCGCCCCGTCCTTATCCTTACCCCTGACCGACCCCAACGCCTCCGCGTGCGCGTCGATGACGCCCTGCAGCCGCGTCAGCACCGCGTCGAAGCTCGGCCTCGCGCCCGGCTCCTGCGCCCACGCGTCTTCGATCAACGCGTCGTACGACGCCAGCTCCCCGAACGTCGGCTTCGGCGTCGCGTCCAACGGCGGCCGCGACGCGTCGTCCACGACCGCGTGCATTAGCTGCCACTGCCCCAACGACTCCCACGGGAGCTTCATCGTGCGCAGTTCCCACAGGACGACCGCGAAGGAGTACACGTCTGAAGCGGTGCTGTAGGACGCCGCGCGAAGCACCTCGGGGGCCATCCACCGCGGCGAGTGCAGACCGCCTTGCGAGTGCTGCGCGGCGGCGGCGACTCTGCCGCCCGGGAGCGCGCCGGTGGTCGCGCTCGCGACGGCGACGCGCGAGAGGTTGAAGTCGCCGACTTTGACGCGGAAGTACCGGTCGACCATCAGATTCGGCGATTTCAAATCGCGATGAATGATCGGCGGCGAGCACGCGTGAAGGTAGCACATCCCCGCGGCGGCGCCGAGAGACATCTGAAGCCGCACGCGCCACTCAAGCGGCGGCACCCCGGGCTTGCAATGCCTCTGAAGGACGCTGTACAGAGACCCGCGCGCGCAGTACTCTTCCACGATCGCCGGCGGCGAGCGCACCGCGCCGAGCAGGAGGACGATGTTCGGATGCCGCAGGCGCGCCATGATCGAGACTTCGCGTTCGAGCTCGTCGAGAACCTCCGCGGCGGCCGCCTCGTCCGCGTCCCGCGTCGTCTCCGACCGCGGGTCGTCCGAGTCGTGGGTTCCGTCGGAGTGGTGGGTTTCGTCGTCGGCGGCGGTCGCGCGCGCGTTCGCGTCGTCCACCGCGCCCTCGTGCGCCGCCGCCGCGGTGGCGCCGATCGCCAACCGACCCGGGTACCGCCCGCGCTGTTGCTTCAACAGAGGGTCGTCCCCGCCGGTGAAACTCGCGGGCGGGCCTATGAGCTTCACCGCGACCTCCGTGTGCTTGTTCCACACCGCGACGTACACCCTGCCGAAGCTGCCTTCGCCGACGCACTTTTTCAACCGAATGTCTTCGTATGGAATGAGCGCCGTGTTCGACGAGAGCCCGTCGACGCGCGCGGAATTCTCCCCCCTCGAGGGCGTGCTCGGCGCGGACGACGACGACGGAGAGCTCCACCCCGCGAGATGATACCCCGCCGACGACGCGTCGCCCGCCCTGCGGATGCGAGCGCCCGCCGGCGCCGCATCCTTGGGGGAGTACCGCGCCGCCGCGGTTCCCCCGGGTTTGTTCGCCCCCGCCGCCGCCGCGACCGCGGCTTCGAGCTCCGCGACGGGCCAGAGCTTGATCGAGCCAAACTTCCCGGCGGTGACGATACCGACGTGCCCGCCGCCGTCGACCGCGCGCAGGAGCACGATCCCGCTTCGGTGGACCTTGATGCGCGCCGACGGGCTCGGTTTCGTCGCCGTCGTCGCCGTCGCCGTCGCCGCCGTAGCCGCGACGCCTCCGCCCGCCTCCGCGAGCGCTTTCACGCTCGGCGTGCTCCCCCACGCGCCGCCGCCTCTCGGGAGCGACACGATCTCCATGTACCCTCTCGACAGACCGACGCACAGGAAGCCCTCGATCGCGGCGGCGGCGACAGCCTTCGCGCCGCCCTTCTTCGCCTCCGTCAGAAGCTCCGCCCTCGCGCCGACGGCGATACCGCCGCCGCCGCCGCCGTCGCCGCCGCCGCCGGCGTACCACAACTGCGTCGCGCCGCTCGCGTGCACCGTCGCGAGCTGCGACGCCGCCGGTATCGGCACGAGCGCGACGCACGGTCCCAAGTCCCTGTGCGGGCACACCGCGACGCACTTCCCTTCCGCGACGTCCCACGCCTCCAATACGCCGTCGTCCGCGCTCGCCCAGCAAATCGGCCCGAAGCGGATGAGCTCTCGAATCCCCGCGTCGTTTCGCCGCCGCCGCCCGTCCTTCGCGCCCCATCGCAGCAATACCGCCGCGTCCGCGACCTGCGTCTCGATCGGCGTCGGCGCCGTCGACGCGGACGTCACCGGCGGCGAGATGACGCGCTCGTTCTCAACGTCGAGCGGCCTCGCGTCGCCGCGACCGCCGACGCAGAGCGTCCGCGTGATCGTCACTCGGTCCTCGGGCGCGTCCGGGGCTTCGCACTCGACGATCGTGCCGTCGTTCGCGCCGACCCACGCTTTTCCTCGCGCGGTCGGCGTGACCGCGGTCACGGTGACGCCGCTCGAAACCCCGGGGAGGAGCTTCAGCTTCGTCGCGACGCCCCACCGCGACCCCTCGTCCGCGTCCCAGGTCTGGACCTCGCCGCGTTTCGTCCCGGTCCAGAGTAACGCGCTGCTCTCCTCCGACGCCATCGCGGTGACCTCGCCGAGGCACGTGCCGCCCGCGAACGCGCAGCAGACGACCTTGGAAGAAGGGCGCTCTTTATCGAGGGACCCGCCGCTCGTCGACGTCGATTTCGATTTCGATTTCGATGCCTCGCCGCCGCCGTCGTCGTCGTCCACGAGCGCGCGCCGACCGTCCAGCGTCCGTCGGTGCTGCAGGAACAGGTCGTACGCGCACAGCGTCTTGCTTCGATTGCTCGCCCACCACAGTTCGCTTCCGTCCACGCCCGCGGCGCACATCGCGCGGACGTCCCCGCCGATCAACCACGGCGCGAACGCGCCTCTCAACACGCGCGTGCGGCGGTCCGGCCCCGCGCGCAGCGTGCTCATCCCGCCCTTCACGCCGGGCTTCCTCTTCCCCGTAGACGCGGAGAACCCTCGCGCGGTGGCCGTGGTGCCGCCGACGCCTAAACCGCCGACCGCGCCCGTGAGCGTCCACAGCTGTCGCTCCAACGTCTCCAAATCAACGCGGAGCTCGTCGAATTTAAACTCCGTCGCGCGGTAACGCGCGAGCCTCGCGAACTTCTGTGCGCGGCTATACTGCCCGTACACCCTCGCGCGCGCGACCGCGAGCCCGAGCGTGGAGAGGATGCCGCTGCAGATGCGCTTCAGCTGAAGCAGCGTGATCTGATCGAGCGCGGGGGACACCGCGTCCGCCTCCGCGAGCGCGACGCTCACCGCGACGGCGGCTCCCATCACCACCGCGCACTTCTCGCGGTGCGACACCGCGGCGCGCGTCGCGAGCTCGAGCTCGTTCGCGGCGTCTCCGCACGCGTTGAAGATGCCGCGGAGATCGTTCGTCGCCACGGAGACGGGCTGCTGCGCGTTCACGCTCATCGCGTTATTCGTCGAAGACGCGGCGGATCCTCCTCCTCCTCCTCCTCCGGGGGAGGCGCTCCCTCCGCTGAGTCGTCCTCCTCCCAGGCCCAGGCCCAGGCCGCCGCGAGGGGAGGGAGACGCGTGCCGCGGGGTCCCGCCGTGCCGCGGCGTCGACCGCGCGGACGGCGGCGCGGTGGTCGTCTTCAGCGGGCCGAGCGCGTCCGGGGGATCGACCACCGCCGCGTCGCCTCCTCGGACCGCTCCAGCTGTGCGCCGATCGCGCTCGTCGCGCTCGCCGCTCGCGCGCGGCGACGACGACGGTGCCGCGTCCACCTCGACGTCCACGTCGCCGAGGCTCAGGACGCCGTCCGACGTCGCCGCCTTCGTCGGCGACAACGCGGGAGACATGACGGACGGCGACGGACGGGGAAGGAGGGGCTCGCCTCGCGGACGGAACGGCACGCCGCTCGCCGCCGCGATCGATCGTACGATCGACCTGCGCTACGACGACCGGACGCCTCCTCGGCGGGTCGGCAACTTACGCGCGGACTCCCATCGAGTCGATCGACGCCTCCGTCGTGGTCTCACGACGACGTCCGATACGACAGCGCGGCGGTCTGAGCGCGCGCGTCGTGCGTCGCGCCCGCGTGTGACGCCCGCGCCCGGGCCTGAGGCGTTTACAAAACTGTTTGAAGACGAGGAGTGCGAGTGGCGCGCGCCGCGCCGCTCCGGTGGGCGTGCTCCTGCTGCTCCGCGCGCATTTCAGATCTCCGCGCGCGCGGCGCCTCGCGGAAGGACCACCGAGGGCGAACCGCCCCTCGAGCCGTTCAAGCTGTTCAACTACGGCACGTCCTCCTCCTCCTCCGCCGCGATGCCGCAGACGGCGATGGACAAGGTGAAGCTCATGGTCGGCATGGAGCCCTCCGCGGAGCCGGAACTCCTGGACGAGCTCAACAATTGCTTCGAGCTCACGCGGATGCAACGCTTGTACGGGTTCTGCATCACCGTCTTCTGCGGGATCGTGTGCTCGTTCCTCGCGTCGCTGATGTGGCTCAACCCTCGAAAGTTCGCGATCCTGTACACGCTCGGGAACGTCCTCTCGCTCGGGAGCACGGGCTTCCTCACCGGGTTCTGGAATCAGCTGAAGAACATGTTCAAGGGCACGCGGTTCGTCGCGACGCTCGTGTATCTGGGCGCGATGGTCATGACGTTGGTGTCCGCGTGTTACTTCCAGTCGTTCGGGATGACGTTGGTGTTCTTAGGCGTGCAGTGGTGCGCGCTCGTGTGGTACTGCCTGTCGTACATTCCGTACGGACGGCAGATGGTCGGCGGGTGCCTGAAGTCGTGCTTCGGAGGCAGCGGGGACATGTTTTAGTGGTAACTTTATTATTAACCGAGCGACGGCGCCGTCGACGGACGCGGGGGGTCGTCGTTAAGTAGCAACCTGCGGCGCGCGTATTCACGTGATGATACTGCAACTTATGTCGCCTCTCACATCGTTCGTCGCCTTCTTCCTCTCTATCTATTCTAACGAGGGGGGCGGCGCGGGTCCTCCTCCCGGTCCCGGTCCTCCTCCCGGTCCCGGTCCCGGTCCGCCGGCGTCTCCCGCGGCGTATCGCGCCTTGGCCTCCGCGAACATCTTCGTCTGCAGCGCGAGCGCCTCCTCCGCGCTCATCGCGTTCGCCGCCGCCTTCTTCTTCGTCTTCTTCACCTCCCTCTGCTCCGCGTCGAGCTTCTTCTCTTCCTCCCACACCTCGTTCACCGCGGGGAGGTACGCGTCGAACTCAAGCGCTTCGAGCGCTTTGACGACGTGCTCGGGCGTGATCGTCGTCTTCCCCTCCTTGTCGCTGATCTCGCTCGCTTCGCCGCTCACGGCTTGGATGAACTCGTTGCACGCCTCTAAGATCATGTCCTTGACGTCGTTGCCCATCTTCAGGCCGGGGGGGAGGTTTTGGTTGATGAGTTTCACCACCGAGGCTGCGGGCGGACGGGAAGGGGGCGGGACGGAGGTCATCAGGACGTTCGGTTGTTACGACGAGGGTTCGGTTCGGTTCGCGCGAGGAGGATTTCGAACGGGGCGTCCTCGCGGCGCGCGCGCGCGGCGAACGAACGAAGGACGCGACGGCAGGCAGCGCGGGACGCACATCTAGGCAGCGAGCCTTCCCCCTCTTCCGCCATGACGACGACGGGAACGAACTTCTTCCGCGTTCGATGCGAACGCTCCGGTCTGCCTGCGTGCGCGCGCGGCGGATTTTGATGACTGGACGACGCGACGCTCGTCTGGCGGGACGAGCACGATGATCGAAAAACAGCGCACGAACGCCCGCTCGCTTCCGACAAACCAAACTACGCCCACCCCCCGCGATCAATCCGACCGCGTCTCGCCCACCCACTCGCTCATTCAAACCATCCGTCGTCGCGTCCACTCCCCTCCCCGCGCCGCCGCCGGGCTCAGCTCCCCATCTCCGCGGACGTGTACACCTCCCGTCCCGTGCCGTGCACGAAGATGACCCTCGGCAATCCCTTCACGAGCGCCTCGATGTATCTGGCGTACGCGCTCGGATTTCGCATCACGATCGCGTCCGGGTCGGGCAAGTTGACGATCACGAGACGCGCGTCCTGGCTCTTGCCGCGGATGATCTTGTTCAGCGCGGCGGGGCCGCTCGCGTCCTCGACCCAGCCGCCCGCGGCGGCGGCGGCGGCGGCGGCGGCGTCGGTTTTTTTCGTCGCCGCCGGCTGCGGCGCGGGGGAGTACGACGCGGTGACGTCGTTATCTACGAAACCGACAGACTTGGAGCGTTTTCGCACCACCGGCGGATTCGTATCGGCCTCCTCCTCCTCGAGGATGATCACGTCGTCGGACGTCACCGACGAGACGCTCGGCCGCGCGTCCGCCGCGCCTTCGCCCGCCTCCGCCTCCGCCGCCGCCGCCGCCGGAGGCGGCCTCGGCGAGTCGTCCGCGATGGGCGCCAGCGGCGGCTTCGCGGGCTTCTCCCCGCTCACGCTCGACATGTCGAAGATAGACGACAAGCTCGCGTGCTCGTACGGCGACGCGTCCGCGGACTCGTTGCTGCGGCGGTCGTGCCTTCGTCGCGCGAGCAGCGTGTTCTCGACGTCCCTGTGGTCCAACCCCTGCACGAGGTCAATCTCGGACGGGAACGCTTTTCGAAGCGAGAGCCCGGCTTTCTTCGAGCTCTCCAGAGACGGCGAGGACGTGGACGCGCGACCGGGCGGGGAGACGTCCCCGGAGCGCGGTGGCGTCGCGTTCCCGGACGACGGATCGTCGAGCGAATCCCTTCCTCCCCTCGGGGTGCCCGTTCCCGGCGTCCCCCCGAGCGAATCCTCGCCGAGGCGGCCGAGGCCCGCGCCTGCGTCCTTGTCCTTGTCCTTCTTCCCGCCCGTCGCCGCCAACAGCGCGTCGCGGAACTGCTCCGCCTGCTCCTTGCGCATCGTCCAGTCGTGCGTGTACGCGTACATGTCCGCGTCCTCGCCAGCCTCGACGACGGACACCTCCGCGTCGATGCGAAACTCCGCCAGAACCTTCTCCAGCCCGCGTCGCACCGCGCTCGGGTCTTGCGCCGACTGCAGCACCGTGTGCACGCGAAGCTTGCACCCGGACCACGTCTTGTGACGCAACAGCAAGTGCGCGATCATGAGGAGTAAGCCGCCGTCGTGCAGGACCCACCACACGTCCACGAAGCCCTCCGCTTTGTCGGCGTCGGACGGTTTCGGGAAGTCGTCGAGGCCGAGGCACAGAAGCACCGCCTTCTCCGCCGCGGTGCACTCGCACACGGTCTCGACGAGCACCTGCGCGGCTTCCTCTTTCGCGTCGTCGTCGTCGTCGTCGACGCCGTCGTCCGCGTCCTCGTCGAAGTCCACCGCGTTCCTTCGCGGCCAGCCGAGCAAGACGGTGTTCGGCTCTAAACCGCCGAATCCTAAGGGTCGTTCCATACGAGCGAACGTCGGGGTGGAGTTCAAAGGCGTCAGAAGCGGAGTTGAAAGGCGTCGAGGGCGGGGGTTGAAAGCGAGGGACCCTGGGCGGAGAGATGCGCCGGGCAAAGTCCTTAAGGATCGGCGTTCACCACGCCAACGCGGTCGTATGGGGACCAGTGTATAGAACG
>Ga0181560_10003502_pt1 | contig 14447 bp, 5 predicted proteins | sample 011ome_20_FD_133751 | JGI IMG/M metagenome (GOLD analysis project Ga0181560, IMG submission 133751) | Coastal salt marsh microbial communities from the Groves Creek Marsh, Skidaway Island, Georgia - 011509CT metaG (megahit assembly) | ecosystem: Environmental > Aquatic > Marine > Intertidal zone...
CCGTCGCGCGCGTTTCCTCGCCCGCACCGCTCATGCGCGTCCGCGGGTCATCGTGACATCGTCCGACTCGAGAAGCGGTGCCGGAGCCGACGTGCGACGGCGGGCGTTCACGAGATGGGGAAGACGCCCGGGAGAGTGCCGGAGCGGACGCAGGTCTCGTCGGCACCGACCACGACGCCTCGTGGTTTTTTTTCAGAGCCAGTGGCAGAATCGAAGCGACGTTTTTCTCGCACGATCTCGGATGATCGCGTTCGCCAAAAAAACGTCTTTCGTGACACGAAGGTGCCGCCGCAAGAGACGCGGGCCACTCCCCACACCCCGACGCGCTTGAACGTTTTGTTCCGCGAGCTTCCGTCGCGCACGCTTTCACTTCGCGTGCATCACCGCTCCCTCGAGGCGTGCCGGCGAGCCTTCCCGGTCCCCACCCCAGAGCGCGTTTCTCGTGACGCCCGCGCGTTCGTCGGAAACCTTCGTCGCCTCCGAAAAAAAAGGTCACCCCGATCGCGTCGTCTCGCAATGTCCCAAGACTCGCCCGAGCAGCAGATGCCCCTGGCGCTGTCCCCCACCGCGCTGGCGCAGAGGGACGCCAACATGATACCGACGGAGTACCCGAAATCCATCGGGAAGAAGACCCTGGACGCGAGGTACGCGCGAGACGCCCGACGGCTTGGACGAAACTCCGACGATGACGCGATGACGCGCACCGCCGCGGTCTCTGACTTGTCTTTTTTTTTCGTCGCCGACGACGACGAAGCGACGCCGCTGGAACTCACCTTTCCCCGACGCACACTCCGCCTTTCACCGCGCAGGTTCCGGAGCCCGACGGACTCGAACATGTCCCCCGCGTCGAAGTTCGTGAACGCGAAGAAGGGTGGGAAAAGGTCCAGCCACGGGTGCGTCCGCGCGCGAGCCATCAGTCCGCGTCCGACGCGCCGTCGTCTCGCTTTCACCAAGTTACGAAAAAAAACTGACATGTCTCCGTTTCGACTCGCAGATGCATGCCCTCGCAGTTGGAGGGCAACTTCAGGCGTGCGGCGCCGCTGAGTCAGCCCGGGGCGTCCCGATTCGCCGCCCCTCCCTCCCGATTCAGCGCGCAGAGGTAGGCGAAGGCTCCGGCGCAGTTGCCATCCTCGCCGACGCGTGACAAATGTACACAAGATTTAACCCTCGATTCGAGCGTTCACCACCCTCATCCAGTTTGTTACCTCGTGCGCCTATAATCCCGTTCGACACGCGAGAATCGCGCCATTCCCGCCTCCTCGCGGGCCCCTCGTTCCGGGGTCTGCGCGGGGTTCTCAGCTCGGACCCGGGCCGACCGTCATGGTCGTCGCGGTGTACCATGGCGTGAAGAATAGTAAGGAGGTGGATGAAGAGGAGGAGATGGACCGCGAAGCGAGCCGTGCGCTGAGGAAGAAACGGGGCGAAAAATCAAGGAGCCGAATGTGCGTACCGCGGGCGTGTCACCCGCGCCCCCTCGGCGTGCGACGCTCGTTCGCGACGGACGCCGAACGCGTCTCGTCGAACCGCGCATCTCGTCGCTCGGTTCGCACGCGCGAACGCGGAACCCGCCACGCGTACGCGACGCCCGTTCCATAATTGTCCAGTGTCACGCGCGGATTTCCGCCGGCGGCATTCCCCCGCGTGTGACGCGGGAATCCCGCCCTCCCGCGCGCGGACGCGCGGTGGACCCCGCGACGGCACACGTTCGCGGCCCAAAACGCTCGCGCTGACCTCTTCCACCCTTTTCGTGCCTTTTCGCGTCGCGCAGGATGATTCGGCTGCGCGCCCCCGCGGAGACGGTGGTGTTGCCCCGCCCCAACGCTGGGTGGAAGAAAGTCCAGTGCATCCTGCGTTTCATGGTGCGGCTCAACCGCGTGCGGCGGCGCGCGCGCGGCGAGGATGTCCCCGATGGGACCGTCCCCGGTTTGACGAACGCGATGCGCGCGATCATCATCACGCGGTGCCTGGGGATCCGGTACGAGGGCGAGGAGGACCCGTTCGACACGCTGGATGACTTCCTGCACGAGACGGTGCTGCCCGGCAAAGGCGGCGACACGGATGACGACGACGACGAGAATATGGAGGGCGGCCCGTCAGGGAGGCCGCGTGGGAGGCGGAGCGCGTCCGCCGCGCTGGGCAAAGCGACAGAGAACACGTCCGGAAAGACGGCCACGTCGCGGTTCACGTTGGAAGTCAAAGCGCCGCCCAAGCTCGTGGTGAACAAGCATGCGAGCATGCGGTCGCTGATGCGGTTCGCGTCCAGCGTGGCGGGAGATTTCGGGAGTCCACCGGCGGCGGGTCCGAGCGAGACGCCCGGCATGCGGCGGCAGGATAGCATCCAGAGCGCCTCGAGCGGCGGCGGCGACCAGGATAAGACGGTGGTTCTGAGCACGAAGGATCGGATTTTCCTCACGTTCAACGACCCGGAGTATAGCGACACCTCCAGGTGGGTGAGCCTGGTGATTCTGACGCTCATCGTCGTGTCGACGACGTCGTTCATCATGGACACCAGGTCGGAGTACGAGGGCCACCTGGCGCTCTGGGTCATCGAGGTGTTCTGCATCATCGTGTTCACCTTCGAGTACGCGGTGAAGCTCGCGACGGCGCCGAGGCGGTTGGAGTTCGCGCGGCAGCCCATGAACGTGATCGACCTCGCCGCCATCGTGCCGTTTTACTTCGAGCTCGCCATCATCGCCTTCTCGGGCGGCGACGGCGGCAACGTCCCCACCGGGCTTTTACGGCTGTTCCGCCTGTTCCGCGTGTTTCGGGTTTTGAAATTGGGCACGAGGATGAAAAAGCTGGAGGTGGTGGCCGCGTCGGTGGGGGACTCGCTCGATATGTTCGTCATGCTGGTGTTTCTGCTGTTCCTGGCGCTGGTGCTGTTTTCGACGCTCATCTACTTTTGCGAGCGGGACGAGTGGGTCGGCGAGGACGCCGTGATGGCGCTGGCGGGCGACCCGTTCGCGTCCATCCCGCGGTCGTTCTGGTGGTGCATGGTGACGCTGATGACCGTAGGGTACGGCGACTCGTACCCGGCCACCATCGAGGGCAAGGTGGTCGCGTCCGTCACCATGATCGCCTCCGTGCTCATCATGGCGCTGCCCATCTCGGTCATCGGCGCCAACTTCACGCAGCGCTGGCTGGTGTATCGCGACGACGCCTCCGCCAAGGCGCGCGAGGAGACCATGCTGCCCTCGTTCCTGACGCTCGTCGCGGCGCTCGAGTCGCACAACTTCGTGCTGAACGAAGTGCTGACGGTTACGGAGGAGATGGAGGTGGACGTCGAGCAGGAGAGCGGCGAGCTGCGCGCGCTGTTCGAGGAGGCGACGGAGATTGCGCGCGCCGAGGACGGAGACGCGCGCGCCAAGCGCCGCGCGAAGCTCGCTGAGTTTGACGCTCGGTTTTCGAGTCTGCAGGACACCCGCGAGGACCTGGACGAGGTGCTGGCGTACGCCGAGCTCCTGTCTTCGAACCTGTTCACGTCCAACCTCGAGACGTGCGCGAATAAGAACCGGCGCCTGGAGAAGGCGATGGACGCCGCGGACGAGACCATCACGGAGGTGGATGCGCTGATCCGCAAGGTGAACATGATCAACGAGCTCGGAGGGGAGGGGTCGCCGAGGAACAACGTGAACGTGTCCTCCATCTTGCGGGGCGGGGGGCCCTCGCCGACGCTGAGCCGGCAAAACACGCAAGGCTCGCAATGAATGATAGACAAAATACTTCTGGAAGGGACCCACACCCAAGCGCTCGTCCCTCTCGTCACCGCCCCTTCGTCTCCTTCTCCAGTTTGAGCTTCTTCGACGCCGCCGCCGCCTTGGGCTTGTGCTCGCCCAGCGACGCGTCGGCGTCCGCGAGATCGACCAGCCCGAGGAAGTCGTCGCTGTGCCGCAGCAGCGGCGCATCCAGCAGCCGAAACAGGAACTTCATCGGGGTTTTGTTCGGGAAGTGCTCCAGCACGCGGAGACGGCCGCAGTACACGTACTCGCACCCTTCCATCCGCGCGAAGAAGTGCAAGGGCCAAACTGAACCCGACGCGCTCTTCTTTTTCGGTTTCGGTTTCGGTTTCGGTTTCGGTTCCGCGCCCGCGTCGTCCGCCTCGCATACCCCCGCCTCTGCGCCCTCCTCCCCCTCGTCGATCCCCCCCAGCGCCTCGGGCGCGGTGGCATCCTGCGTGTTGTCGTGCTTCTCGTGCGCGGTTTCCAGTATGCGCGCGATCACCGGCGTCTCCTCGTGCTGCGTCGGCTGCGCGAACCACGATATCTGCCCGCCGGCGTGCGTGAAGACGTTGTCGTACGAGTTGCCGTTTTTGTCGCCGACGTTGGCAAAGAGGCACACGCAGTTCTTCCACTCCTGGATGCCGCTGTACTTGGAGAAGCGCGGATTCGCGATCGGCGCGAGCTCATGAATCACTGCCGCCTTCAGCGCGCCCGTGCCGTCGGAGATGGGGCGGCCCAGGTACTTCGCGGTCACCGCGTCGACGCGCGCGGCGAGCGTCTTTATCGATCCCTTCGCGGGAGGCGCCGGCGGTTTCGGCGGGCCTCTCAGCGCCAACTTTTCGCGCGCCACCGCGGAACCGCCCGAGCGAGAGGACGCGCTCCTGCGCGCCTTCCGGCGCGCGGCGCGCGCGCCCGCGTCTCCGAGGTCCTCGTCCACCTCGAACGAGGTGTAGATCGGCGCGGGCATGTTCCGGATGCGACCCGACCGCCTCTGCTCGCCCTCGGGGATCGAGGCAGCTTTGCGCTTCGCGGACTTCGGTTTCGGGGAGGATGGCTGATCGGCCTCCATCAGCGATTTGTGCGCGGGGAGGTCACCCACGAGCCGCATCAGGATTTCGCGGTTACGCGCGATGCGCGCCTCACGGCGTTGCTCGTACTCGTTCAACATCTCCCACGCGTCCCGGAATCGTGCGCGCGCGTGAGTCTCAGTGGGCAGCGCGAACGTTGCGATGACACGTCAGTTCGTGGAGATGTAGCTACGTATCACGGCTACGGGAGATACTTGCATCGCGTCGCTTGATTTTCCCTTTTCCTCCATTTACCCACGCACCCCTCGCCCCTTACCACCTACACGCAATGGCTCCTCCCAACTGCAACGCGATGGCGCTCGTGTCCCTCCCCCTCGCCCCCGGGAAGGCGGACGAGGCGCTCGCCCTCTTCAAGGACCACGAGTGGGGCCTCAAGTACACGATGTCCATGAAAGGCGCCGTGCAGTTCGACCTCGGGATCGAGACCGCGGAAGATGGCTCCGAGACGTTGTACATCTTCGAGTACTGGCACGAGGTCGCGGACTACGCGGCGTACGTCGCGACGCGAGGCGACGCTGAGCTGATGAAGGACTGGAACGCGGCCCTCGGCCCGTGCGTCGCGGGCGCTCCTTCCATCAAGTGGTTCCCTCACCGCGCTTCGTACACGAACTGACCGCCATAACGCATCCGTATGATAGCGTTATGCACGTCACGGGATTTCTCAGCACTGATTTGATTTTACACCAACCACATGTACTCTTTCGCTCTCGCGTAGCTTCCGAGTCATTCGCTCCCCCATCCCGGCAGCGTCGCGCATGTCAGGCTCCCGTCGTGGAACCCGCTCACCAGCCTCCCCCCCCCCGGGTCCACCGCGAGCGCGCGGGGGGGCTCGCGCGTGGGGCGGTGGTGCATGCGGACGGGCGCCCACCCCGCGTCGCGCCACCGCGGCGCGCCCATCGCATCCGCGGCGGCGAGCGGTTCGGGAAATCGCCGCGGCGCGAGAGCCCGCGCTCCGCGGAACCCGCGATCGTCTCCCCTGTGCGTGTGCGCGAGCGGCACAAACGGCGCGCCGCGGTGCTTCCCCGAGTTGGACTGGTACGGCGCGCGCCTGAGGTCCCCCCCGCCCCCACCCCCGGGCGCGCCCCAGGCCGCGACGCCCAGCGTCGCCGGCGACGGCGCCGACCACGCCGCGAAGGAGTTGTCCTCCGCGGCGGTGACGACGGCAACGCCCCGCCGCGAGCTCTTCCCCACCTCCACCAGACACACGCCGCCGCCGTGCGCGTGCGCGCGCCCGACGCACGCCCAGGAAGACCCCGTGTCCTCGCCGCGAGGGTACCCGTCCGAAAGCGCGCCCGATCCCGGCGCCCAGAGCCTGACGGCGCCGTCGTCGCCCCCGGACACCAGCCCGACGCCGCCCGCGCGGAGCAGCGTCGCGTCGGCGGCGCCGTCGGCGGCCCCGTCGGCGTCGTAGGCGCCCGCGGCGAGCGCGTCGTCGGCCAAGCTCTGGTAGACGCTTTCCCTTCCGCCGGCGCCGGGCGCGTCGACGCCGCGCACGGCCGCGAGCGCGCGCACGGGGCCGAGGTGCCCGATCAGGCACCCGCGCCCGCCCCCGAAGCCGCCGCCGATCCCGCGGCCGCCGCCGCCGTCGAGCGCGACGGCGCGCACCGCGCCGTCCTCGCCGGCGGAGCCGGCGACGTCCGCGCGGGAATCGTCCAGGGCGGTCACGGCGGTCACGGCGCCGGCGTGCGCGCGCGCGGATGCGAGTGCACCTCCTCCCGCGCGCCGCCAGTCCCAGGCGCGCACCACGCCCGCGCCGTCGCCGGTGAGGAACGCGCCGCTCCGGCCAGCCAGGGGCGCACCGCCGGCGCCGGCGCCGCGCGGGCGCCAGCGCGGCGACACCGCGGTGACTCCCCCAGTGTGCCCCGCGAGCGCCGCCGCGGCCTCCCTCGGCCCGGCGCGCGCGTCCCAGAGCCTGACGAAGCCGTCACAGGGTGCGTCGGAGGCGGTGAGCGCGATGGTGGGCCCGAATGCGCCGCCCGCCGCCGGGCCGGGCGCGAGGCTTGCGCCGCCGGGCGCCGCCGCCGCGACGGTCACCGCCCCGGCGTGGCTCCCGGGATTGGCGAGCACGCACGCGCCCTTGACGACGTCCCAGGCGGCGACGCCGCCGCCGCGCGTCCCGCCGAGCACGAGCGCGTTCGAGGGCCTGGCGTGCGACTCCTGGAACCCCTCCTCCTCCTCCGCGCCCGCGTCGGACAGAAAGCACAGCGCGGTGATGGCGGAGTGCGCGAACCGGCGGCCCGCCGTCGCCGCCGCCGACTGCGCGCCCCACGCGCCGGGCGGCGGGCGGACCACGGCGCCCGTGCCCGGATCCCAAACCGCGAACGCGCCCGTCGCGGAGCCCGCGGCGACCAGCCCGCCGCGCGCGCGCGCGCCGCAGGTCAGGCGCACGGCGACCACCGTGACGGGCGCCGCGAAGAGACACGCGCGCCGCGCGTCGCCGGGCAAAAGCGCCGGCGAAAAAGAAGAAGCGCGAGAAAAGGCGTCGCTCACGCCTCCGCCGGCGCGCGCGCGCCGCGAACGCGGCTCCGCCTCGTCGTCGTCGTCGTCTGAGAAGCGCCCGGAGAACAGCGGCGCGTTCTCGTCGTGCCCGTCGCGTTCGCATTCGTCGTCGCCGCGAGGGTACCCGTCCGAAAGCGCGAGCGCGAACGGCTTGCGTCGCCCCACCCCGCGCGTGGTCTCGTCCGCGGCCCAGTCGGGGGCGCCGGCGCCGGCGCGGACCGAAACCGCCGCGGCGGAGGACACGCCCGCGCGCGCGCGCTCGACGTAGCCGTCGTGCGCCACCGCGTCGCCGGGGCCCGACCCCGCGGGCTCGGCGGCGAGTGTGCCGGGACGCGCGCGTGACGTCGCTGGGACGTTCCACACGCGCGCGGTGGATCGCCCCACGCGCGAGGACGACGGTCGCGGGGCGTTTCCGTTAAACGTTTCCGGAGCGTTTCCGGAAACGGAACGAGAGGCGAGTTCGTCGCCCTTCCCGGGAGGCTCGAGCCCGTCGGCGCCGCCGCGCCGCGCCGCGCCCTGCGCGCGCTCCGGGACGGGCAGCGGGCCGAGCCGCGCGAGGATCTCGGCGACGGCGTGCGGGGAGAGGCCGGTGGCCGCCATCGCCGCCGCCAGCGCGCGGCGGCGGCGCCTCGGGGGCTCGCGCGGGTGGAACAACCACTCGCGCGACTCGTCGGACGCCGCCGCGCCGCCCGCGCAGACCCGCGCCGACTCAATGCCCCGCCACGTGCGGACGTCGCCCCAGAGCGCGACGCCGCCTGGCAGGCGGCACAGCACCCTGCCCACGTCGCCGTTAGCGACGGCCACCGCCGGATCGAAGGACGCCTCCGCCTCCGCCGGGTCCGCGTCCGCCAGGTGCTCCGAGAAGGACGACGAGGACGACGCGACGCGTGCGACGCCGAGCGCGCGGAGCAACAGGCTGGCGTCGCCTGCGGCGGCGGCGGCAGCGGCGGCGGCGTGCACGACGGCGAGCGCGCCGGGAGTCACTGCGATGGCCGCCGCCTCTTCGGCGCGAGCCGCGCGCGCGGCGGCTTCGTCCGCCGCCGCCGAGGCCGCGCGCCCCGCCGCCTCCGCCGCCTTCATCCTGCGCTCCGCCGCCGTCGGAGGTGCCGCCGGTGGTGACGTGAGCGCCGCCGCCGCCGCCGCGGGGGACGACAGGGACTCGCCGTGTTCCTCCTCCAGGCTCATGAGCGCGACGCCCGCCTTGAGCAGAGGCGAGGGGCCGCGGCGGAGCCCGTCGCTCTCGGCCGCGCCGCCGCCCTCGAGCGCGAGCACGACGCCGACCAGGTCCGTCGCCGCGAGCTCGGCGGCGGCAGCGGCGGCGAACACCGCGCCCTCCGGCGCGAACGGCGACGGCACCGCGCGGATCGCCGCCGCGGCGACGGCGGCGCGCGTGGACATCGAAGCGTCCGCCGAGGCGAGCGCCCACAACTCCCGCAGACGGGATGCGAGGATGTGCGCGGCGTCCGCGTCCGCGCGCTCGGCGTCCTCGCCACCGCCGGGTGTCACCGGCGGTGGAGAGGACGCCGCTGGTCCGTCCGGCTCCCGCGGCGACGCTAACGGCGAACTCGTCTTGACGGGTTCGCGACGCGCGCGCGGTGCCGAGCGCTCGTCCTCGCTCGAGCCCGCGCTGGATGCCGGGTCGCCGCGGTCGCTCCCGTACGTCTTTTCCTTTTTGACCCGGGGCGGCTCGCCGTCCCCGGCGGCGGCGAGCCACCCGTCGAACGCCGAAACCGAAGCCGCGCGCTCGTGCCCGCGCCTGAGCGCGGCGAGTTCCTGCGCGGAGCCCACGCTCTGCGCCGAGCGCCGGCGGTCGCGCGCGAACGCCAGCCCCGAGTGCGCGGACTCCCCCCGGCCGCACACCTCCTGCTTCGCCTGCTCCATCTTCTGCAGAGGGTTCGCCTCGCTCCTCCGCCGCGACCGGCGCGTGCCGAAGATTGAAAACGAGAGCCCGAGGTTTTTCCCGGACCCGGAGCGCCGCGGGTTTCGCTTCTCCGGCGACAGACCCGCCGCGTCGTCGCCGGACTCGAGCGCGTCCCGCTCTTCATCCGAGTCGTCTCCGAGGCGGCGCTCGCCGGCAGCGCCGCCGGCGGCGGGCGAGCCCGCCGCGGACCCGGGGTGGGAGAAGACGCCGGGCGCGAGCGCGTCGACGGAGTTCCGGCGGAAGGGGGGCGAGCGCCGTGGCGACGGCGACCGCCCCCGCATCGAATCCGCGCGATGTTCCGGCGACCGCGAGCCGCGTCGCGGGGCGGGGGACTCGTGCCGCACTCGGCTTTTTCTCCGCTCCAGCAGATCCAGGTTACGCGCGTCCAGGGCGGACCCCAGGCCCTCCAGGGTCACGGGCGAACCCGCGACGCCGCGCGGGTCGGCCGGGCCCCGGGAGCCGCCGGGCGTCCCCCGGGTCCCGTTGGGGTCGGCATTCGCGGTGGGCGGGTCGATGGGGGGCACGCGCGCGCGCGGATACGCGGGCGCGCGCGGGGCGAAGCCACCGATATCGCCCGAGAGCGCGAGCGCGTGCGCGGCGGGACCCGCGGCGGAGGCGGCGGAAGTGAACCCGTCGTCCGCGGCGGCGAACGACGCTCTCGGGGACGTCGACGCCGCCTCGGACTCGCCGCTCGATTGCACGGTGCGGAACGTCACCGAGACGACGCGTCGTCTCGGGTGCCCCGCGTCGGCGCGCGCGGACAGGAGACGTGCGTTCCCCGCGCACACGATCGCACCCGCGCGGAGGTACTCTGGCTCGGCGGCGGCGGCGACGGACGTCCCGAAAAAACCGCCGCCGCGAACTTTCCGTTCGTTCCCGCGGGCCCGCCCGGTTTGTCCCAGCGCGAGGCGCTCGTCGCTGTCCTCGTCGAGGAGCGCGTCGAACAGCGCACCGTCGTCGGCTCGACCAATCTCGGCCGACGTCCACGGCGGACGCGCGGCGGCCTCGCCGCCTCGGTCCGCGGCGTCGTCCGCGACGCCTCCAAAGAGCGTCGCGCCGTTTTTCCGTTTTTCCTTTTCCTCGCGTCGCTTCGCGGCGCGGATCTGCGATCCGGCGTGCGCCTCGAACGCCGCCGACCCCGCCACCAGGCGCACGAACGGCGCGGCTTCGCGCGTGCCGCGGTCCTTCGAGGCCACCTGCGCGCGATAGAACCCGGCGGCGTCGAAAACCCCGGCGTCGAATATTGGTAAAACGCTCTTCTCGCTCTTACCGCCGGGAGGGGACGCCGCGCCTTTCGGTTTTCCGAAAGGCTCGGCGCGCAGGAACGAGCGGTACCCGCGGAAGCACCGGCGCCAAAACGCGCGGAAGGATTCGCCGACGGCGTCGTCGTGGTGCGCGGACCACCTCCTGCCGCGTGCGGCGGCGCGCGCAGCGGCGGCGTGCGCGGTGACGCGCGCCCACTCGGGCAACGCGACATCGGTTTCGTTTTCGGCTCTTTCGTTTTCGGCTCCGTCCGTCCGATCGCGCGGCTCGCGCGACGCCAGCCGCCGGAGATCCGCGAGCAGAGGCTCGGCGAAGGCGCGCGGGAAGCCGCCGTCGCCCGCGGACCCGTACCGGATCCGCGCGGCGTCCCCCACGCCGCGCACGTCGTTCGCGTCCAGGTCCACCACCACCGCGTTCTCCAGCGCCGCCTCCGGCACGACGAAGTCGGCCTTGACCCCGACGACGAACGGCCCCGGGCGCGCCAGCGTCGCCGCCGCCAGCGCGCTCGGGAGAAGCGGCACGAAGGCGTGGCGCCACCGCATCGGGCGAAGCGTCCGCAGCAACGCCATGGACGCCGACACCAGCAACGCGTCGTTCCGCGACTTGAGCAGCACTCTGCGTTCCTCCGCCACCGCGCACGCCGCGCGGACCGCGTTGCGTTCGTCCAGCGCGCGCACGAGGAGCTCAAACCCGGAATCCGTCGCCGAGGCGTCCCAGGCGGGCCCCGACGTCTTCGGCGCCGACGCGTCGTCGTCTTCCCGAGTGGCGTTCCCGAACGACGGGGCCGTGAGAGTGGCAGAAGACGGGCTCGGGTGTCCCGCTGGGTTTCCCGGCGGGTTTATAGCCTCGACTTCGCCGTCTTCGCTCGCCACTACGCCTTCGTCGTCGGTTGCGTCGTCGTCGTCGTCCGCGGCGGGCACCACCATCGGTCGGCCGAACACGGTGACCAGCGCGGGGGGTGCGCCCCGCTCGGGGAACGGGACGCCGTCCACGAGCGCGGCGACGACGTCCGCGAGCGGAGGCGCGTCGCGCCGAGCGCGCACGAAGCACGTGCGGTGGATGGCGCGCAGAATGGCGCGGAGCACGCTCATGGGTGTCCGCGCGCGGGATACCAGGCACAGGCACTTCCGCGCGCACGCCGAGCGAAGCGCCGGATGCGCCGCGCGCGCGGCGTCCGAGACGGGCTCGAGGAACGAAAGGCACATCACGTGCACGAGCGCGCCGTCTGGTTCCGTGAGGACCAGAGGGTACATCCGAGGCGCGAGCGCCTCTTTCGGCGGGTCGCGGATGTGCACGTCCACGCCCTCGGGCATGCACATCAGCGCCAGCTGCGCGAGCACCGATCCCACATCTTCGTTGTTACCGGCGGAGGATGTCGACGGATAGCTCGACAGCACCTCGGGGAGGTACCGCTCCTCAGCACCCACGAACCCGCGCGCGTCCCCGCTCACAGTCACGGGAGACGCAGAGAGGCCGCACACCGCGAAGCAATCCACCGCGCGCGACATCCCGCACCACCACGTCGCCGGCGCCGCGCCCACTGAGCCAATTGGATTTCATCACGAGATCACACGCGGGCCACGGCGTAGTGGACCACGCAGACCTCGACGACTTGGATTTATCCACTTTTTCGTTCAAAGAGGCGCCACACACGACGTGCAGGCCGCACGCGCACGATGTCGGCGTCGACGCTCGCCTCGGGCGCGTTCGCGCGCCCGCTCTTGTGCCGCGGCGGGGTCGCGCGGCGTCACGCGTGGCGCGGCGTCGGGATCGGCGGGTGGGACGCGCCGTCACGCGCTCGTCGTTCGTTGACGGTGACGTGTTCGTCCACCGAGGACCGCTTCGCGCACGTGCGCCCCGGCGACCCCGACGGTCGCAACCGCGCGGACATCTCCGTCGGCGCGGAGGTGGACATCGTGTTGAAGGCGGACCAGGGCACCGGGAGGCTGACGCGAGGCGTCGTGCGCGAGTTCCTCACCAACTCCAAGCACCACCCGCAGGGCATCAAGGTCCGGCTCGTGGATGGCGCCATTGGCCGCGTAGAGCGCGTCGTCGCCGGAGGCGAAGACGGCGGCGTGCGCGCGGGGGAGACCGCGAGCTGTAAAATCACGTCGTCGTCGTCGTCGCCGCCGCCGCCGTCGTCGTCGCCGCGGGAACCGAACGGAGACGTCTCGACGAGTGAGGATCCTCCGCGCGGCGCGCCCTCCACCGTGTACCTGAGCAACATCCCCAAGGCGCTGAGCAAGGCGGACGTGCGTTGGCTGGTGGAGGAGATCCCGGGCGTGACCGGCCTGCGCCTGCCGCGACGCGGGGGCAAGAACATGGGGTACTCGTTCATCACGTGCGACGGCGAGGCGGCGGCGAGCGCCGTGATCGCCGCCGTGCACGGGATGGAGCTCGAGGGCAAGGCGCTCGTGGCGGAGCGCGCCAGGACCGAGACGCGGTCGGCGCGCGAGGACGACGCCCGAAAGAAAGCCGACGGGGACGAGAGCGCGAAAGAAGCGGGAAAGAAGGGAAAGAAGCGCGGGAAGCGGTGGAAACGCGAGGAGGAGGATGCGGAGGAGGATGCGGAGGAGGACGCGGCGGCGGATCCCATCGCGGCGGCGCGCGCGGAGATGGAGGCGGAGGCGATCCTCGAGCTGGAGCGCGCGAAGCGGGCGGCGAAGAAGCAGATGGAGGCTGCGGAGGCGGTCGCGGCGGAGCGCCGCGCGAAGGAGGCTGCGGCGGAGGCGCGGACCACGGCGATGCTGGCGGAGCGACGGCGCCGCGCGGAGGCGGCGGCGAGCGCGGCGGCGGCGAAGCGCGACCGGGAAGAGGCGATGCGGCGAGAAGCCGTCGCGCTCGGGCCGATCGTCGTGGACCCGCGGTGGGAAACCGAGCTCGTAGAGCTCGCGGAAGAGCTCGCGGCACTACGCGCGAGCGTCGAGTAGCGCCACGGCCGATTCCTTTTCCTATTCCGGCGTTTGGGTGTTCGAGCGGTTCGCGACGTCGCGTACGAGGTATGCATAAGCGATCCAATCGCCGAAAACAGGCCCCACCTGAAATACCGAAAACCGGTGATTTTTTTTTTTTTGGTTGTGTCCGCGCAGTCTGCTGCGCCGCCCGCAGCCGCTGTGACCTGTGAGCCACAGACCCCTCGCCTTCGAAAAAACGCAAATCCAAGGCGCGTTATTATTACCGAATTTTAGGTTCGACGCGTCGCGCGCCGCTCTTTCATCACACCCCACGCGCTCACTCGCAGGAACCCACCCCACCGCACTCGCACCATGCCCCCTAAAGCCGCCGGTAAGAAGGACAAGCTCACCGATGCCGAGAAGAAGAAGATCAAGCAGGAGAACAAGTGCGTCTGCCCGCCTCCGATCACGAAAATCGCCCCCTCTTCACGCGGTGACTGTTTGCTCACCAGAAACGTATCATCGTCGACGCGTTTCGCGCGCGATCTCGCACGTCGCTGACGCGTTCATACCCCGTTCCCGCGCGCGCAGAGCCAAGGCGAACCCCGGGAAGGCCGAGGCCAAGAAGGAGAAGAACGACGCGAAGCGGGAATCTCGCGCCGCCTCCGGCTCCCAGAAGACCTTCTCCTAAAAGTTGGCGCAGCAGAGCGCCCCGGGAACGCGCGTCGGCCGGTTCGAGACTCGTACGGACGCACCATGATGAAGTTCCTGAGCCCCGGTTGAATCGTATAGCGTCGTCCGACATTGATTGTTGAATTGTCAATTGAAATTCGAATCCGAATGGCGAATCCGCTGGCAACCGAGTTTCACCGACCTCCTTGATCGATGGAGGGTCAGCGCTGAAACGGGCCCGAATTTTAATCGGTCGATTTGTCCGCCAATATGTCCCCCTTGAACCGTGCTCTCGCTGGGTGCATTCCTCGTTGCGGCGCTGTCGATTTCACAGACTGTTTGATCATACGACATTCGCTTTTGTTGATATCTTCGACAGAATAATTGTTGA
>Ga0181560_10003506_pt1 | contig 14439 bp, 9 predicted proteins | sample 011ome_20_FD_133751 | JGI IMG/M metagenome (GOLD analysis project Ga0181560, IMG submission 133751) | Coastal salt marsh microbial communities from the Groves Creek Marsh, Skidaway Island, Georgia - 011509CT metaG (megahit assembly) | ecosystem: Environmental > Aquatic > Marine > Intertidal zone...
AGAATGGCTGAGGTATACCCATGGTTGTAATGGCGCCAATCCGTGACGGGCCGCAACGCGGCGCCCGCTGCAAACACATCCGGCGCCTTAAACAACGCCATGAAGGTCATGAAGCCCCCGTAGGATCCGCCGTAAATGCCGACTCGATCAGGGTCGACATTGTGCTCTTTAATCAACCAGTGGACGCCGTCAATGTAGTCCTCTAACTCGGGAGTACCCATTTGTCGATAAATACTCGTTCGCCAGTCTCGGCCATAACCTTCGCTCGCTCGATAATCCATATCTAGCACGTGGTATCCCCGTGCTGTCAGCAGGTTGTGAAACATCTGCTCGCGGAAGTAGTAGGGAAACTTATGGTGAGTGTTTTGGGTATAACCCGCACCGTGCACGAATAACACCGCGGGTCGAGGCCCCACAAACTGAGTGGATGCGGGATAAAACTTAGACCAAATGGGCAGCTCCGCTCCGTGGCTTGAAGGAATGGCGACGTACGTGGGCTGCTGCCACTGATACCCGCGATATTCCTGCGTACGGGTATCGGTTGCTGCGGACATCGCGCCATCGCTGATATTAACCACTAGGCTTTGGGCAGGTTTATACGATTCGGAATACCGAACTAGGATCGACTGCTCATCTGCTGCCAGCGTAAAACTTTCGACTCCCCTGAGCTGAGTAACCTGCCGGAGTTCCGAAGTCCGCAGGTTTAGGGCAAATACGTCCCATTCAGTGGCGTGGGCCCTATTACTGAGGCCGAACACGGTGGCGCCATCTCGAGTGAATACTGGTGTTATAAATTCAAAGTCACCGCGGTTATGCGCTTGCTCCCGGCCGCCAGCATCAACGGTGTATAAATGTAGGTAGCCACTTTGTTCTGACAATACCCAGGCACTTTCGCTGTTAGGAACCCAGCCGAATTCTGTGTTGTACCAATTCACCCACGCTTCATCGGACTGACGGTGTATCTCCTCACCGCTTTTGCTATCTGCCTCAAGACGCACCAGCCACTGATCTTTATTATCAAGGGCGCGCAGCTGAAGTAACGCCTTGGGTTGACTTGGATGCCAGCGCACGCCATCGACTCTAATGGGTCGCAAGTTGTTGGCGTCGTGCAGTGGCAAATCCTGCGCCAATTTCAAATCAGCCAACGGGTCAGCGTCACGTCCCGATAGGTAGTCTAGATTAAGTTTATGAGTCTCACGGGTTTGCAAATCTAAGAGCCAAAGCTGTTCGGGAACAAAACCTTTTCTACCTACCAAGCGACGCACATCCTCAACTTCGACGTAGCCAGACTGGGTCACGTAGTGGGGCATTTTGTCCGCAGTGCCTTTGCCCTGTTCATCGGCAATAGCCACAACAGTCACAATCAACCAGCGGCCATCCGAGGATAAATGTGTGCCGGTAGGTTTGTACTGATCGCCCAGATACCAGGGCGCCGGACCAAAATCAGCGGCCAGGCGCTCCCGCTCCAAACGATCTGCGTTACGCTGTGCCTTTTGCCCCCGAAGTCGTTCAAGAGTACTGAACAAGCGCAACTGCTCAGCCTCAAAATCATCGGCAACGGCCTCAGGGGAATCCTCAAAAATCAGATTCGTCACAGGCACCGCTGCAGAGCCATCCAGTGCTACATGCCACCATCGTTCATTCGACCGGAAATAAGCGCCAGCACCATCGGCAGAAAACTGCGCTTCAACAACAGGATCGACACCAGTGTAGAGCCGCTTCAGCGTAGTCGCGCCCTCACCCAGCTCTCGCACAACCAGACTCCCCTCCACAATGCTCAGCGCTAAAGTCGCATCACGATTGAAAATGGGATCAGGGCCATCAATGGTTAGCAAGTCAGCACCAGTTAACTTCTCAATGCTGCCATTGCGAGTGTTGTAATGTGACAGTTCCCGGACAACGCTGCCCGCGGTTTTTGTTTTGAAAATATAACCAGATCCGTCAAGCAGCCACCACGCGGATTCCACCGGCGGCCCTATCCAGTCGGGGTCCTGCATGATGGTTTGCAGGGTCAGCGGACGGTCTTCGGCTTGAGCCTCAACTACCGTTAGCACGACAAGCAGTGCCGCAGTCAAAAGCAGCTTCCAGGATCTAAAAAGGTTCATGAGCAAATCTCAATGGCAGGTCATGCGGTGAAGCATTACCAAACATGTGCCTAGAAGCAATCTCTGCGTCACCACAACGCGCATCAATCGCACACTAAGCGAAACAAAAAACCAACTCTCGAGGATAAGGAAAGGAGCTCTGAGGCATATAACTGTCAGTAGAAAACCCCATTATTTACCTGATCAGCGCGAGCTATTAGCAAGAATTCTGGGTAGTATCCGCTCGCACTGAACTGCCGGCGCTCTCAAGTGAAGCGCCAGGCATGATGTCGTAGACACCGCCTTGATCATCAATACGCGATCAAGATTCCTTGGGCTGAAAACTAAGGTGGCAACGACAAACCTTCTGTTTTCTGTCGCTCTGCAGTGAGAGCTTCCCCCAATTGGAATCCCTATTTCATGACAACGTCATCACCCGTTAGTACGCCTTTTGCAGACCTCGGTCTTCCCAACTCAATTTTGGACGCGCTTTCTAGCCTTGGCTATCAGAACGCTACTCCCATTCAGGCCGAGACCATTCCGTCACTTTTGGCCGGTCGAGATGTGGTAGGAATTGCTCAAACTGGCACCGGTAAAACCGCAGCCTTTGCTTTGCCTATCCTCTCGGACATCGATTTAACACTGCGTAAGCCCCAGGCACTCATCCTCTGTCCGACCCGAGAGCTGTCCATTCAAGTGGCTGACGCTTTCCGCAGCTATGCTAAAAATATTCCCGGTTTAAAGGTACTGACTGTATGCGGCGGCGCAGACATGCGTGGTCAACTGCGCTCATTGAAGGAAGGTGTTCATATCGTTGTAGCGACACCCGGCCGCCTGCTCGACCACTTGGATCGCGGCACCGCTGACTTTAGTCGCGTCACCAGCGTTGTTCTTGATGAAGCCGACGAAATGCTTCGCATGGGCTTCATTGATGACGTGGATGCCATTTTGGCGAAAACACCCAAACAGCGGCGAGTTGCTTTATTTTCCGCCACCATGCCACCGCGGATACGCCAGATTGCAGAGAGGCACCTGAAGGACCCCGTAGAGGTTGCGGTCACTGCAGGAGCCACAACCAATGTCAACATTGAGCAGCACTACTGGCTCGCTAAAGGTTGCAGCAAAATTGAAGCGCTATTGCGCCTGATGTCTTTTGAGGATCGGGATGGGGTCATCGTGTTCACCCGTACCCGTGAGAGCACGAGCCAGGTAGCAGATCATTTAACCAATGCGGGTTATCGTGCTGCAGCATTGCATGGCGACATGGAGCAGAAAGCCCGCGTTCGTACAGTTGGGCAGCTAAAGGACGGCAGCCTTGATATCTTAGTAGCCACCGACGTTGCGGCCCGCGGCCTTGATGTTGAGCGAATCACCCACGTGATCAACTTTGACATTCCCTTTGATGAAGAAGCCTACGTGCATCGCATCGGCCGAACTGGTCGCGCCGGTCGCACGGGTAAAGCAATCCTGTTTGTGGCGCCCCGGGAGCGCAGAATGTTGCGCAATATTGAACGCGTAACCCAGAGCCGTATCCCAGAGATGGAGCTGCCTAGTCGTGGTGCCGTAGCACGTAAGCGGCAACAAGCCTTCGCTGACAGTATTCGCGAGCAACTAGAGCACCATGAGCAGCCCATGATTGGCGAGCTAATCAATGAACTGGGGAGCACCAATGGCGAAGACTATCGCGCCATCGCGGTGGCGCTGGCCTCCATGCTGGCGACGGAACGCAGCTTAAATCTCGCTCCTCAAAATACCGAAAAATCGAATGCGGGAGCTGCCAAGCAAAGCGCGGGTCCCTATCCGTCCCGGGACGGGGGCGAGGATGATGGCGCTCAAAAACGCAAAAATAAGCGCGAGCGTCGTCAACCGGAAAAAAACTCGGACAACGCCGAGTTGGGCCGAGCACTACCTCTGAAGAACCATCCCGAGGTAGCAATGGAGCGCTTTCGGATCGCCGTTGGTAAACGCCACGGTGTAGAACCCCGCGAGATTGTGGGCGCAATAGCCAACGAAGCGGGTATCGAGGGCCAATACATCGGCATGATCAACATTGAGCAGGATTTTTCTACGGTGGATTTACCAGAGGGCATGCCAAAAGAGATCCTCAAACATCTCAAGAGAACCCGCGTTAAGGGTCAAAACCTAGAGATGACTCGAGTCAATTGATGTCCAAGCAATAAAAGTTTTTGCCGTCAAGGACTTGCCAATACGGTATCCAGCGGTCTCAGAAAACAAAAACCCGCGATAGCTCGCGGGTTTTTTTTGGCCAAAAGCGCAGGTCATCTGAAGCTTGTATCTGGGGCGCTTAATCAAAGCCCGCAGTTAATACTTGGCGTCGTGATAAACGTTTTGAACATCCTCACAGGCGTTGAGGAGGTCGATTAGCTTTTGAAATTGCTCCAATTCTTCCCCAGCGATTGGGGTCTCTCCTTTGGGCACGAATTGAATTTCCTCAACCTCAAAATCCACCTCGGGATACGCTTCAGTCAGGGCGTTGCGAACCTTCGCAAACTCGGTATTGGGCGCAATCACCGTGAGCATGCCGTCATCGTCTTCGACCTCCGTCACATCCACATCTGCCATCAACAATGTCTCTAACACATCTTCTTCATCGCCTTTGAAACAAAATACAGCCGCGTGATCGAACATGTGCGAAACAGTACCGGGCGAACCAAATTTGCCCTTTCCTTTGGTGAAGGCGGGACGCACATCGCCAATAGTGCGGTTGGCATTATCTGTTAAGCACTCCACCATAATCATGGTGCCGCCCGGTCCAAATCCCTCGTAGCGAGCAACGTGGTAGTCCTCGCCAGCACCCGAATTAGCTTTATCAATGGCTTTATCAATCACATGTGAAGGCACCTGATCTTTCTTCGCACGATCAAGCAGTGAGCGGAGTGCTAGATTCGCGCTGGGGTCCGTTCCTCCCTGTTTTGCACTCATATAGATTTCTCGGCTATAGCGGGAGTAAATCTTAGTTTTCATGGCAGCTGTTTTTGCCATGGAATCCTTGCGGTTCTGGTAAGCGCGACCCATGTAATGCTCCGATAAAGATTGATAAAGACCGAGATTTTAGCCTGAAATGACCCTTCGGTTAACGATGCTTGGGGAATTCAAGCAGTAGATTTAACAAGATGCCGTTGTTGATTGGCGGTGCCAACAAAATGGGGCGCCTCTAGGTGCTATAGCCTGCTAATTTCGGGAAACTGTGCCACTCTGTATCAATGCTGACTCAGCCCTAAACCTCAAGGAATCCTCTATGTCTACACCCGAGCATCTCAATACCCTGTCTTCGGATCTTCTACCAGGATTCATGGGCATTGTCGTGACCCGGGTAGGCGACGGCGAAATAGATGCAGAAATTGAACTACAGCCAAAACACATGGCACCCAATGGATTTCTGCATGCCGCCAGCATTATTGCTTTGGCAGATTCAGCCTGCGGTCACGGCTGCAGCACCCATCTACCGACCGGCGCCGAGAGCTTTACAACCGTCGAATTAAAATCCAACCATCTTGGAACCGCCAGAGAAGGGACTATTGTCTGCCACGCAAAGCTTAAACACGCTGGTCGAACGACTCAGGTGTGGGACGCTGAAGTGATCCATGCCGACACGGGTAAAACCATTGCACTGTTTCGCTGTACGCAGATGATCCTTTATCCCCGCTAGTTACGTTATTGGACAGCAGCTTGGTGCGGTTGAATGCCACCACCACCGTCGCCGGCACCGATGACGTCGTCGCTAAGGCGGTGGTACAGAGCGCTAGCAGAAAAGCTGGCAGGTAAAGACGCACATTCATTGCTCACAAATCATCAGAGCCCGGAGCCGTCGGCGGAGTAAATCACCCAGATTTTGCGGTACCCCGGGGTCTCCCAGCGGCCCATCCATTCCTTAGGAATAGTTACCGCCTCGCCGGGGCCAATAGTGACCGGATCTCCCCCCAATGGAGTCAGCGTCACGCTGCCCTCGAGGAAAAACATAAACTCGTCCACCCCATACGGCTCAGTAATATCGATCGCCTGGGGACCTGCACTGTACACACCCGAAGCAAACTTACCGTCACTTGCGGTCAGCGATGTAAAATCAAGGACGGTGCCGGCGTCGCCTTCTGTAATAATGGTATCTGGGCTGTTGAAGGCGCCGCCTGCAAGGTCCTCCGCCGAGAGTTTTGCCAACGCCCCGCCCTCCCCAGCTGCCCCGGCATTGACCGATACGGCCAGAGTCAACGGCCCACCAAGTATGACTAGGGTCTTCTTTAGTTGTTCTAACCACATAACAATTACCTCAGTTTCAGTCAGTCATTTCTCATTTCAGAACAAACATGGTGACCTTATGTTTGAAGTTGCTCACCGACGGCTCGATAGGCGGCATCAATAGCGCCATCGGCATAAGCGTGGGCTTCCGAATCAGAATTCGCAATGGATATTCGGCCGATTTGAGCACGCCCTACAATATGAGGGCCGTTGTAGCGTCCAAATTCTGGATTCACTCCAACGCCCTCAAACTCGTAGGCGTAACCGTGGGGCCAGCGATTCAGCGTAATCCCAGCCAGATCCCGCTCCACATCAAATCCATGAGGACCCAGCATCCCGTCGAAGTGCTGAACGATATCTTCTTCAAAATCCTGAAACGACATGGCCATCAGTTGTGCGCGTCCCGCTCGATATTGGTCCATCGATGGCAGTCCCGGCGCCCGAGGTGAGTACCAGGCGGTCACGAGTATGGGCTCCTCGGTTTTTTGGGGGTACTGGTACGCCCCAAGACTGACGGGAAAATCCAAACGCAGATGTTGAAAGAACACGTTTCCGGGAGAATAAAACCGGTGGTAGCCAGCCTCAAAAAATGGCTGCCAATTACGAAGCGCAAAGGTACCCAGTACAAAAGGAATTTTGGTCGCCTGCGCGATGGCCGCGTTTTGTTCGGCGCTCGCCTCAGGGCAAAGGTGCGGGATCATCTGGTTATAACAGGCCATCACCACATGTCGCGCTCGTACGCGATAGGTCTGGTTGCCTTGGCTGTAAGCAATATCGACATGATCACCCTTCGGCGTATGGCGCACCTGCACAGCAGTACTGTTAAGCCGAATGCGAACTCCATTCTCTGGTTGGTCAAGTTGGCTGTAGTCAGCCCTTGCAGTGACGAGATCCTCCATCGTTGTGCCCGGCAGCACCTGAGGTATTAGGTGTCGCACCAATGCTCGGGCGATGCTGGCATTGCCGTCTGGAAACTTATAAATATAGGGCTCATCGACTCCATCTTTGGGGCTCACCTGGAGGCTGTCTGTACCGGGAAAACCATAGTTGAGCGCTTCCCAAGCCGATATCGCTTCCCATCCTGCACCCATCATCGGCAAAAAAGAGTCCTGCAACAGCTGTCTGACAGCGGGTGGTTGGGCAGCGTAGACGTCAAGAAAATCGAGATAGCTGGTGTTGTACAGAATATGCTTTCGCTCTGAGTGAGATTTACCAACCAGATAGTCAACGCCTCCCGCCAATAGCGCCTGAAAGCTTTTTTGATCCTTTGCATCCAGCGGCATAGACGCGGTGATGTCGCCTAGCTCGGCCGCAGAGAAATCTGACCACCTCTCGATGGGATTTGGGGTTAGTCTCGAAACGCCGTAAGTCGCCTTGTCAAAGTAGATCCCGTCGGTCATACCTCTGCTGGAGAAAAACTCCTGATCAAAGTATTGATTGAATCGCTCAACGTAGATACCAACATCTCGCAGTAGCTGACCGGCAACCTTGGAGTAAGCGGAAGGCGTGTCTATGGCTTGACTACCGCCGTAGCCTATAAGAGTTTTTCCATCCACCGTGAGCTCGTTGCGCCGCGCATGGCCACCAAAGTCATCGTGGTTGTCTAACACCAGAATGCGTGCGTTGGCCCCAGCCTGATCCCGAAAGAACTTGGCAGCGGCAAGGCCCGAGATGCCGCCTCCAACCACCACCAAATCATAAGTGTTGTCCGTCTGATCTGTGGGCATGGGAAACGTTTTGCCTTCCCGGGCTAGAGCGTGAGCAACCTCGTAGCTGCCCTGAACGCTTCCCCGCATCCCGCTAAGCGCCGGCGGATAGTAATCCGAGCCCAGCACATTACCGGACAGAAGGCCCTGGGCAACAGCTTCAAGGGGCGACAAGTGCAGACCTGCTGCGCCGAGTGCGACACCATTGAGAAAGTCCCTTCGGGATATTCCAGAGCTCATGTCTTTTCTCCCCTTTTTATCTCAACGTCTAATCGACCTTCGGTGCTTGGCTATCAGGGCTTCACCGACGCCTGTGCACTAGCCATTCTCCCATCATTCGCTCAACTGTCTATGATCTTTACCGCCCCGCTAAAACCAAAGTTTGTCGAGGCGCAGGCCGTCTTACATTGCTGCATTAAGGTAGTCCTTAAGTAACGGTCGCATCCAGTGTAGAGGGAAGGTGGAGTAGATAGCAGGGTTATCCGCAACCACACTGGGCCGACCCAAGGCAGCAAGTCCACAGAGCATGGCTCGGTAGCCGAGATAGACTGCTCAGTCTTTATATTTGGTTATGAAAAGCGGAGTTGGAACAATCTGATTGTCGCATTCCAAAAGAGGGAATACTCTAGAAAATCGGCGCATAGCGCTCAATGAGATGGCAGCAATGACTAACCCCAAGAGCAAGGCAGCAAGTCACGCACACCAGCAAGGCGTCGATTATGAGAATGTCGACACCGATTACTTAGAGAAACGACAGCTTAAGCAGGGCGCCGCGGGCTGGATTCTGCTAGCAGGACTCGGCGTCTCGTATGTCATTTCTGGCGACTTTGCAGGCTGGAACTTTGGACTGGCGCAAGGTGGCTTCGGCGGGATGCTGATCGCCACCCTGCTCATTGCCACCATGTACACCTGCATGGTGTTCGGTCTCGCGGAACTTTCCGCGATGGTCCCCACCGCCGGGGGCGGCTACGGTTTTGCCCGCCGGGCCATGGGACCGTTTGGCGGCTTTCTAACCGGCACAGCCATCCTGCTTGAATACGCCATCGCGCCCGCGGCCATTGCGGTTTTTATTGGCGGTTATACGGGCGCACTTCTCGGTATTGACGGGCCCATAGTCTACGCCGCTTTTTACACGTTATTCATCGGGATTCATTTATGGGGAGCCGGAGAGGCCCTGAAGATCATGCTGGCAATTACAGCAATTGCTGTTGTCGCGCTGTTACTTTTCGTGGTGGGAATGCTGCCCTATTTTTCCTTGGACAACCTGACGGACATGCCGGTGAATTCCGACGCCGTGGGTGCAAGTCCATGGCTGCCGAATGGGTACTGGGGAATCTGGGGCGCCATTCCCTTTGCTATTTGGCTATTCCTAGCTGTAGAGGGTGTGCCACTCGCCGCTGAGGAAAGCAAGGATCCAGCCCGCGACATGCCCAAGGGAATCATCACTGCGATGCTAATTCTTTTGCTGCTAGGTGGCCTTGTGCTATTCCTCGCACCCGGAGGTTCAAGCGCCGCTTTTATGGCAGACCACGCCGCACCGCTGGTCGGGGCGCTTCAGGCGGTGTACGGTGACGACTCAATGTTAGCTACAGTAGTGAATGTGGTTGGCCTGGCTGGCTTAATCGCCAGCTTTTTCTCAATAATTTTTGCCTACTCACGTCAGGTCTTTGCATTATCGCGGGCGGGGTATTTACCGCGCTGGCTCTCCGTTACTAGTCAACGCAAGGTACCCACCCTCGCTCTGGTGGTGCCCGGAGTCTTTGGTTTTGGATTGTCATTAACCGGGGCCGGCGATTTGATGATTACCATGGCGGTTTTTGGCGCCACGCTGTCCTACGCACTGATGATGGCTGCTCACATTCTGCTGCGCTTACGCGAACCCGATCTAGATCGGCCTTACCGCACTCCAGGTGGCGTGATAACAACAGGCATAGCTTTTACGCTTTCGCTAATCGCCTTTGCTAGTACGTTTGTAGTGAGTCAGGAGGCAGCCTTGTGGTCGGCCGCCTTCTATGGACTGCTGCTAGCCTACTTTGTGTTCTATAGCCGCCACCACTTGGTTGCACAAGCTCCCGAGGAGGAATTTGAAGCGTTGGCGCAAGCTGAGGCAGATCTCCGTTAATGGCATCCCCGTGCTGAAGACGGTGCCAGCCTGATAACGCGTTTATGCGGCGACAAAGCGCACCAGAGAAATAATCAATAATATTCCTTATAGACTAACAGCGAGGTCTACCGTGCTAAGCCCACAATTTATTCACACCGCTGAAGACGCTAAGCGAATCGTGGAAGAGCGGAATCTCACCCACGTAAAAATTGGCTTATTTGATATCGATGGCATCATGCGGGGTAAATACCTGCGTAAGGAGAAATTTTTCTCCGCCCTTGATAAAGGGCTGGCATTCTGTGACGTGGTCCTAGGTTGGGATTCGAGCGACCAGCTTTACGAAGGGGTTGGCGTGGAGTTCACGGGGTGGCATACCGGCTATCCCGATGCGCCTGTAAAGATCCTGCCCGGAAGTTGCCGTGACATCCCTTTCGAACCGGGCATGCTTTTATTTCTGTGCGAGTTCGATGGTGACGCTGCGGCTCTGTGTCCAAGGAATGTGTTACGCAAGACCATCGAACGTGCGACCAACATGGGATTCACCGTACACGCCGCCTTCGAGTATGAATTCTTCCTTTTCAATGAAACCCCCGACTCGGTGCGAGATAAACACTACCGTGACTTGAAACCTATCACCCCAGGCTTTTTCGGTTATTCCATGCTCCGTAATTCGGTCCATGCCGAGCTCTATCGGGAGCTGTTGGATTTGGGAGAGTCCATGGATTTCCCGATTGAGGGGCTACACACCGAGACAGGGCCGGGGGTTATAGAGGCAGCACTTTTGGTGGATGAAGCCGCCAACGCTGCCGACAAAGCTGCTTTGTTCAAAACCTTTGTCAAGGTCTGGGCCCAACGTCGAGGCATGATGGCAACCTTTATGGCAAAGTGGTCAAACAACTATCCCGGACAATCGGGGCATATCCATCTTTCGCTGCGCCATCAAGACAGCAAAAAGTCCGCTTTCTACGACCCCAATGCCACACTGAATATGAGCGATACCCAACGGCATTTCATGGGCGGTCAGCAGAAACTCATGCCGGAGTTTTTAGCTATGGTGGCATCAACAGTTAACGCCTATACGCGATTGGTGCCAGGTTTTTGGGCGCCCACCCATTCGACCTGGGGCAGCGAGAACAGAACCACAGCCCTGCGCGTCATTGGGGGCAGCGAGGCCTCGCAACGGGTGGAATATCGAGTGGGCCCTGCGGACGCAAACCCCTATCTGGCGTTAAGTGCGGCGCTAGCATCTGGGTTGTACGGCATTGCCAACCATATTGAACCCGAGCCCATAGTCACGGGTAACGCCTATGAGCAAGCTCACCCTGAGTATTTAGCGCTCCCCGAATCGCTGTCCGAAGCAGCGGCACGGCTTAGACAATCGCAGGCTGCCCGGGAATTGTTTGGCAACGCATTTGTTGAGCATTTCGCCGCCAGCCGAGTATGGGAATCGACAGAATATCGCAAGCATGTAAGCGACTGGGAGCTAGCCCGTTACTTTGAAATTATTTGATAACAGGGCTTCCACCGTCCAATCACCCACAGTAACGAGAGCCAATGAACCATGACGTTTGATATCACGGAGCACGCCAACTGGAATTATCCAACGCAGATCGCCGTGGGGGTAGGTCGGAGCTGTGAACTCCCCGACCTCTGTCTGACACTTGGAATCCGCGCCCCCTTATTAGTTACGGATCCCGGTTTAGCATCGTTGAGCATGGTGACCGAAATACAACGAGCCTGCCTCGACGCGGGTTTGGCCATTCAGTGTTTTTCTGACGTTCAGGGAAATCCTACCGGCGAGAATGTGATTGCTGGCGTCAACTGCTTCAAAGCAGGAAATCACGACGGCGTTATTGCCCTGGGCGGAGGCTCAGCACTGGACGCAGGCAAAGCCATTGCTTTTCTGTCCGGACAAGACAGGCCACTTTGGGATTTCGATGATGTGGGTGACAACTGGACCCGTGCCAATGAAGATGGAATTGCGCCTATCATCGCGCTACCAACCACCGCGGGCACTGGATCGGAGGTCGGTCGAGTCTCGGTGATTACCGACACTGACGCTAGGCGCAAGCGACTTATTTTTCATCCGCGCATTCTGCCCTCGGCTGTCATTCTCGACCCAGAACTCACGGTAAGTCTCCCCGCGCACCTAACCGCTGCCACGGGAATGGACGCGCTCTCACATAATTTGGAAGCCTACTGCTCGCCGCAATTTCATCCCATGGCCGATGGCATCGCGCTGGAGGGGATACGTCGAGTTAAGCAATACCTACTTCGAGCGATACAGGACGGACAGGATTTAGAGGCACGCACTCAACTCTTAGTAGCATCGACCATGGGAGCCACCGCTTTCCAAAAGGGCCTGGGCGCTATGCACGCCCTTGCCCATCCGCTGGGAGCCCATTACAACGCGCATCATGGTCTGCTCAACGCGATACTGATGCCCTACGTGTTGCACGCCAATCGGTCTGCCATTGAAGCAAAACTCGAAAATTTGGCCCGCGCTCTGAATCTGGCCAATGCCAGTTTTGATGGTGTATTCGAATGGGTAATTGACCTGCGTGCCGCGACTGGCATACCGCCGCGACTTTCTGATATCGGCATCGATGCCACGGACGCCGAATTTATTGGCGAGCGTGCGGCAGAGGATGCAACCGCGACGACTAACCCCATTAACTTCAGTCCTGCCCAGTATAGCTCACTGTTTTGTAACGCCGTGCATGGATCCTTCGATACTATTGTCTAGAGCCACATCAAGGGGGCGACATAGAATGCTCGGCAATCGCCTAAGGTCATCACCTGCGGTGACAAAACACGACTAAATTTTTGAGGAAAGAGTTATGACCGCTAAAGCTATTCATCTCGACCCAGATCCACTCGCGCCCTATCGAATATCACCCGGCTTTGTTGCCAATGGAATGGCCTATCTATCGGGTCATGCGGCCATTAGTGAGTCGGGGGAGCTCGTCGGTATTGGCGATTTCGACGCCCAGGCTGACGCAACATTTCAATCGTTACAGCGGACACTTCAGGCGGCGGGTTCTGATTTGTCAAAGGTGATCAAAGTCACCATCTTCCTTACCGATATGTCCAATTTTGAAAAGATCGTCGATCTGCGGGGTAAGTGGTTTACCGAGCCCTATCCGGCAGACACCATCATAGAAGTAAAGAGCTTGGCCTTGCCGGAACTGATGATCGAAATCGAAGCTATCGCCACCGTTGATTGATTATTTGTGGGCGCTATATCCAGCTATCTTTCTCGCGTGGGCGTATCGAGGGCACGACTGGATCAGCATCCGCCGGATAACCAGAACCATCTGAGGCGGGGGCAGCATTAAAGCCGTCACTGAGCTGCGTTATTGCGGCATTGGTCATTGGTCATTGGGCTTGCCAAGTATCCAGGCTATCTTCATGCTTACCGATCGATCTAGGAGACACACATGCGACGATGTCAGCTCGTTGCTAGGCTTCTTTCCATCGTGCTGCTTTTTAGCGCGGTGTCTGCAAAGTCAGCGACCCAAGTCGTCATGCTCGGCACGGGAACACCTATTCCAACACCTGAGCGATCAGGGCCCGCGACCGCCATTGTGGTCGATGGCAAAGCCTATCTGATCGACTTTGGGCCCGGCGTCGTCCGACGCGCAGCAGCGGCATCAACCGAATATGGCGGAACGATTCCCGGTCTGGCCGTTGATGAGCTTGGCATTGCCTTTCTTACGCACCTGCACCACGACCACTCGGCAGGATTGCCCGACCTGGTTTACACCAGTTGGACCCATGGACGTGAGCAACCCTTCGAGCTTTATGGCCCCGCGGGCACCAAGGCCATGGCCGAACACGTGGGCAACGCCTACGCGGAAGACAACCGCTACCGTTTATATGGTCTTGAACCGGCGACCCATGAGGGCTGGAAGATCAATGCGCAGGACATCAGTGAGGGGGTTGTCTATCGCGACTCCCGGGTAACCGTTGAGGCCTTTAAGGTAAAACACGGCACATGGCCCAACGCGTTCGGTTATCGCTTCACCACCGCCGATAAGGTCATCGTGATCTCTGGCGATGCCGCCTATGACCCCACCATCGAAGCCATGGCAACGGGCGCGGACATTCTGATTCACGAAGTCGTTTCTGAAGCAGCGGTGAATGCGCGGGATGCTTTTTGGCAGAATTATCATCGCAGCAATCACACCACCAGCTATGAGTTGGCCGAACTCGCTTCCCGCGCCAAACCCGGTCTGCTCATTCTTTATCATGTATTGGTCTTTGGCCTGCCCGATGAAGTGGTACTGGA
>Ga0181560_10003514_pt1 | contig 14425 bp, 12 predicted proteins | sample 011ome_20_FD_133751 | JGI IMG/M metagenome (GOLD analysis project Ga0181560, IMG submission 133751) | Coastal salt marsh microbial communities from the Groves Creek Marsh, Skidaway Island, Georgia - 011509CT metaG (megahit assembly) | ecosystem: Environmental > Aquatic > Marine > Intertidal...
TCGCAGTCGACAGACCCTGAATCCCCGCACTTTGCGGATCAGACCAAGCTTTATTCGGATAAGCGTTGGGTGCGCTTCCCATTCTGTGAAGAGGATATTGCGGCTAGCCAGATTGGAGACACATTGCTGTTGCAGGAGTAGGCTGTTTCTACGAATGGGCGGTGAGCTTTGAGCCGGAGTTGATTTTTAGGGTTAATACCGGTGTAGTGCCGCCCTAAGGCGGAAAAGTTCGACTGATGTGATCGACAACGCGGTGAGTCACTGCCGCAAAAAGCGTTCGGAGGAAGCGATGCTGAGTATCGTGGTTGTAGTACACAATATGCCTGAGCAGGCGAGCAAGACCTTGCACTCCTTATCAAGCCACTACCAGCGTGATGTCAGCGAGGATGAGTATGAAGTCATCGTTGTCGAGAACAGATCGACCAACAATCTAGACACCGCCACACTCCGAGCACTCCCTGCTAACTTTAGTTACCACCTGAGAGTGGAGTCCGAGCCAACGCCGGTTCACGCGGTTAACTTTGGTGGGAGCGTTGCTAACGGGTCTCACATTTGTGTGATGGTCGATGGCGCTCGGATGGTCACGCCGGGACTGGTGTCGGGCGTCATTAAAGCTCATAAGCTCGCGCTGGATACGGTAGTCAGCGTGCCGGGCTATCACCTTGGGCGTCAACTTCAGCAAAATTCGGTTGAAATGGGATACGGGTGCAAGGAAGAGGCTGCGCTTTTGCAAAAAATAGCGTGGCCTGCGCGCGGTTACAGGCTTTTCGAAATTGCCTGCTTTAGCGGCTCATGTACGGCAGGAATATTTAGGCCGAACAGTGAGAGCAACTGTATCAGTGTCCCACGCCATATTTGGGATCGACTGGGCGGCTTTGATCGACGCTTCACGCTGCCGGGCGGGGGGCTTTTAAACCTCGATTTTTATCGCCGATCTTGTGAGGCTTCGGGAGTACAGCATGTTGTGCTGATGGGAGAGGGCACCTTCCACCAGTTTCACGAGGGAGTGACGACCGGGGGCGTTGAACGGGTAAAGCGCGAAGTGCTTCTCGAGCAGTTTGAGGCACAGTATGCCTCGTTGCGGGGAGAGTCTTATCAATGCCCCCAAACAGAGCCGATTTATCTGGGGCAACTATCACCCGAGGTCGAGCGTTTTATTCGGCTTTCAATCAATACGCCCATGCCGGAGGCTGAGGATAGTCAGGCCATCGAGATTTCGTCACGCAGTGCGGTGGACTCATAGTGGCCGGTTCTCCGGCGGCGGGTGGCAGAAGCGCGGTACCCCTATCGGCGAATACTCGTCTCGCGTGTTCGGCGCAGAGGTGCAGGGTCCAGCTTTGGAAATCCTTTAACCGCTGCGGATAAATGCTCGATTATCAGTTCTGAGTGAACGGCTTAGCAGGCGCAATGGCAGGTAAACAACAAAAATTCGTCATTTTTTGTCAGGCGCGAAGCGGGTCGACCTTATTGCGACTTTCCCTGCACGCTCACCCGCAACTTGTTTGTCATGGTGAGGTTTTATCGAGGGAGTGGATTAATGGTCTAGTGCCCTTGAGTGATCCTTTGCAGGACAGGTCGGCTAAAGAATCTGTCGAGGCCTTGCTGCCGATCCGCGCAAGCGATCCCGTCGATTTTTTAAAGCGCAATGTCTGGAATTTTGACAGTGAAGCGGTGGGCTTCAAGCTGGTGCTCGAAGATTTTTTCAAGAGTGAACATAAGGCGCGATATCAAGACTATTTTATTTCGGAGTCTATAGTCCCCGTTATTCTTTACCGCCGCGATCAGTTGGCAAATTACGCCAGCAGGGTCCGCATGGTGAAATATAAAATCAAGCACACGCCGACTGAAGAAGCAGAGCTGTCTGAATCCTCACACCAAAAAATCGAACTTTCACTCGCAACGCTCGAGCGCTTCGCTGCCGAACAGAGAGACTACCTGGTGCAGTTGCGAGATCTCTTCAAGAATCCGCTTCTGATGACATACGAGGGCCTTCGCGACGATTACCCGATGTTGCTAGCACGCTTAGGCGTCGCTCAACAGGTATTCACTGAAAAGCTTGTGAAGACCTCGCCCGATGATTTGTCGCAGGTTATTCACGATTATGATCGGCTTCGACACAGTGGAAATTTTGAGATCAATTTGTCATGAGCCGCTTCCCGGGGCTTGTCGGCGGTGTGTATCATCTGGCCTCGCGTGCAGTGCTAAACTACCATTTTCCGGATCGATGCTGGGCACCCAGTGGTGAATAAATGAACTCTTTAGAGGCGCTTCGCGCCGAAATCCAGTTGCTACGTCAGCGTAATCAGGCGCTCGCTCGTGAGCTGCGTATCACGCGGGAAAAAGATCGGCACTTGATGAGACTGACCGATCGTTTTTACCGCCGCTTTGACGAGGGCATCGACTTCTCTGACGCGTCGGGTGGCGCACCCTTTGATGGCATCAGTTTTGTGGTGGTGGCCTACAACATTCCGCGCCATCTCAGGCGCACCCTCACAAGTCTTTCGCCGTCCTTTCAAGGCATTGCTCCGGAGCATTTAGAGGTCATCGTCATCGATAATGGATCCTCCCCAGCGTTGCGGAAAGAAGACTTTCAGGAGTTTCCACAGGTTGCCAAGGTCATACGTGTCGATGGTCATCCTTCGCCGGTGTCGGGACTCAACCAGGGTATCGAGGCTGCCAAATTCAGCACGATTGCGCTGATGATTGATGGGGCGCACATTCTGAGTCCCGGCGTGGCGCGAAACACGAAGTCCATTGTTCAGTCTGTGCCAAGACCTGTGATCAATGTCCCCCAATATACGCTTGGCCCCGCGTCGCAGAATCTCCGGTCTGTCGAAAATGCTTTCGAGGTCGAGGAAGAGGCGCTTAGAGAATTGGGCTGGCCCGCTAATGGATATGCGCTGTTTGATTACGCGGTCATTCCTGGTGAAGTTGTAAACAAGCACACGCTTGATGCAATCGAAACTAACTGTTTGATTACCACGCGCGAAGTGCTCGCGGATTGTGGTGGTTATGACGAACGATTTGACGAGGCGGGTGGTGGTCTTGCAAATATCGAAATTTTTCATCGACTGACCCACGACGAAAGCAATCAATATATAAGCTTCCCGGGAGAGGGCTCCTTCCATCAGGACCACGGCGGGACGACGACGGCATTGACCTCTGAGCAGCGAGATAAGCTTGTTGCTGAATACTATGAAAAATATAGGGAAGTCACGGGAGATGACAAAAATTTTAGCCTCAGACCTACCATGGTGTTTGGCGAGGTAAGCAACTGCAACCGAACGGTACCGACGATTTCTACCGAATACGGTCAAGCACGACAGTCGATCTTGCGCCAATTGGCCGACATCTACATCAGTCGAGTTCAGCAAAATGTGCAGGGGCCCATGCCGTCTCTCACCCTCAAAGCAACCCACGCGGATGAGCGAAAGATTCGACCTATTCTGTCTCCAGTGGGGTTACCACGAGACGACGAGAGGCTGGGTTACCGCAAGCTTATGCAAAAGCTCCACAAGGCGATTAAGCCTGCGGCGTACTTTGAGATTGGGGTGGATGACGGAGGGAGCATTTCCCTCGCGGATTGTCCGGCCGTGGGTATTGATCCCGATTTTGAATTGGTCCATCCGCTACGGCGACCCACGCGGATATTTCGTCAGCCAAGTGATACCTTTTTCGCCAATGATTCACTGACCGAGCACGTGTTCAGTATGAATTTTGAGCTTGCCTTCATTGACGGTATGCATCTTTCTGAGTTTGTGCTGCGGGATTTTATGAATGTCGAGAAGCGCGTTAGTAAAGGCTGTGTGGTCGTGGTAGATGACGTACTGCCCGAGCAGTATGTGATGGCGCAACGAGAGCGACAGTTTAACGCCTGGTGCGGTGATGTTTATAAGCTTATTTTTGTTCTACAGGAGCTGCGCCCGGATTTGCATATACACGTGGTCCCCGCCATGGCGGGCCCGTACCGCAAGGGTATTGCGGTTATCAGCAACCTCGATCCCGCTAACGACACGCTGTGGACGCAGTATGATGCCATCGAGAGTCGCCTCAAGGCGGATGACTATGATGTCGAGAGTATCGATGCGCTGGAGAGTCGCATGCCGATTTGCTCCCTTGAGCAGTTTGATGAGCTGTTGGGCTCTCTGGAAGAAAGAAGCGCGTCCTAATCATGGTGTTCAATGAGAGCCTGCTCTTCATTCACATCCCCAAGGCGGGTGGGACTTCATGCACCAACTATCTCTGCGAACATCTCGCTCAACCTTCGTTTTCGTCGTCGCTGAAATCGCAAACCGACGAGTGGCACTTCGATGCAAAACTGCTCCCCGGATACAGTCACGAGACCCTTTCAGAGGCTTATGCGGATCACAAAAATATCTATGAGCAAAGCGGTATTGACGTAAGGGCTATTCCCACACTGCTGGCAGTGATTCGGGACCCGGTCACCCTGGAGCTGTCGACCTACAACTTCTATCGAAACGGCGCTAATAACGTGCTTCAAGCCAAGGCGTTTCAGGTGCCTGAAGTCAAGGCGCGAATTGAGCTTGCCCAGGGTGGATTGAAACACTTTATTAGTCACTGGGGTTATTTTCGGGACGGGTTTAGCGGTGATGGTCTTCGCACTGAGGACTACGTGACCCTCGATGGTGAGCTTCCCGAGAACCTGACGCTGCTGAAAATGGAATGTTTGGATCAAGAGTTTACGGCGTTTATGCGACCTTTCCTCGGAGGCGAGGTGTATCCCTTTGAACAGGCTAACGTGACAAAAAATCCGAACAAGGTCACGGCCGATGACCTTGATGGTGAGACCATCGAGTGCATTTATCACAAACACCGCTGGCTGTACGACCAGGGCTTCTATGAGGTGCCCCAATGAGTGCTGATCTGGAGCAAGTGACGACGCTACAGCCCTTCACTGATTCAAGTGGACTGGTAGATCAGCCTGACAGACTCAGGGATAACCTTGAACGGGATGGGTATTTGTTTCTACCCGGGTTATTACCCCGCGATGCCATTACATCGGTCTTTAACGACTTCGCGAACATCCTGGTGGAGGCGGGTGTCGCGTCCCGAGAGGGCGAGGAGCAGCAGCTCAAGCCGGCCTGTCGCCCCTTTCGCGAAGGCGATGCCGATTATTTTTCGGTGCACGATCAGCTGTATAAAGTGGAGGCGTTTCACGCGCTTGCCCACCACGCCGACCTGCTGAGGGTCATGGAGATTATTCAGGGTCCCGGGTGTTTTCCTCATCCCCTGTCGATCATCCGCATGGTGTTTCCCGAGCACACCCCGGCCACCACGCCACCGCATCAGGATTTTCCCAACAATCAGGGTTCTACCAAGCTGACCGCGGCCTGGATTCCCCTGATGGCCTGTCCGGCAGAGCTCGGGCCACTTCGCGTGTTGCAAGGCTCTCATCGACTGGGTGTGTTGCCCCTGCAATATCACCTGGGCCCGGGAAATAGAGCCGCAAAGCTCCCGGAAAGTGCGTCGGCCTTAGCGTGGCACTGCTCGGATTTTGCGGTGGGAGACGTGCTGTTATTTGGGGCGATGACGGTCCATGCCGCCTGCCATAACCTGAAACCAGACTGGCTGCGATTATCGGTGGATTTTCGTTTCCAGCCTGCGGGAGAACCGTTGACGCCAATCTGCCTGTCGCCACATTTTGAACGCCTCTCGTGGGACGACGTGTATCGCGGCTGGTCGAGTGATCGTCTCAAGTATTACTGGCAGAAAAATAAGTACGTCACGGTAGACTGGGACGAATCATTGCACGCGCTATCCGATGAAGATGCGGAAGAAGGGCTGAGGATGGCGTTGGAGTATGCCGCTCACCGAGGAGAAGTCACCATTGACCTTAGTGAGAAGCGAAAGGGCTGACTTTCGTGCGGCATGGGGCCTTACCAGCTGAGAGGAATTTGGTTCGCCGGGAAATTCACGCTGTCGAAAAACCAGGTTTCGATGGCATAGCGGGGTCTGGAGAAGTCCTCGCGGAACTGTGTTCGATGCAAATAAAAGTGATCAAAGAAAAAGGCATCACCGGCCTTAAATTCGGGGCTTAATACCGCGTCTGCCCCAAAGGTCTTATCGATATCATCGCCCCCGACGGACCAGCTGAAGACGGCGGAATCCTCGCCCGGGCGGACGATCTCTGACAAGCGTTTGGGTACCACATCGAGGCCCGGTGCGCCGGTGTCACCGCCGCAGGTATCCAGCGGTATCCACATGTTAATGCTATTGATGTCGTTGCCCATGAAGGCGCCGTCCTGATGCCAACCCGCTTCTGCAACGGGTAGTTTCGAACGCCTGAGTACCCACTTCAAAGCAGACAGGCAGGGCGGTTGTCCGAGATATGCTTCGATGAGGGTCTTGAGGCCCTTGGCGCTGTAAAACTCCAATAGCTGTTCTGCGGCGCTCGCTGATTCAATACACATGGCAGACCCCGATTGGCGATGAAAGCCCCGGGAGTTTTGTAACTTGGGAAAAGGTAGCAGCTGCTTAAGCGCCTGAGGCGGATTGCGATAAAAGCCATCCGCCGACTTTGGATTGCCCTCCTCATCTTCCTGCTCAACACAGCCATCGACGACCTGGTCGACTACATCGCGGAAGTGCTTCACCTCGTGCTCTTGGAGAAGTCCCCGAACGATGAGCGCGCCGGCGGTGGCGATGGCCGATTTAAGGCTCCTCACATCAAGATTACTGACATCGACCTCAGGCAGTCGGGCATCGCCGGGCCATCGCGGCTGAAGATGCTCTTCCTCAATGGGTCTTTTTTGACTCCTCGGCTCTTTGTCTCGAAAGAAACTAAGTCGCTCAGAGAGTCTGACCGCGTCTTCTTCGGGGTGGCGTGAGTGTAGTTCGCGAACAAGATTCATAATGACTCGGTGACGACTGTAGTGATTTGATGATCGCCGCTATTTACTGGGTAATCAAGTTGTCGGCTAATGAAGCATTGCGCCCGACTGCGCTGCGACAAAGGTGCTATATTCTCAGGCTCCGTTCGATCGTTGAGTCCATGAAAACATTGTCATCCATTTCGCCGATTTTTATTATTGGAGCGCCACGCTCGGGCACCTCGATCATGAATTGGGCTATCGGCCAGCATCCCAACATTCAGGTGATGCCGGAGACCGCCTGGCTCGTGGATTACATCACTGGCGCATTCGCAGCCTTCGATAGGGGATCTGCTCGTGGCGAGTTTTCTCATCTCTCCAATGTGGGTTATCCCCTTGAGAGTTTTCTCTCCACCGTGGCTGAAGGTATTCATTCCATTGTGATGGAGGCCTACGATAGGCGGTGCTATTTCCTCTACGGTGACTACGAGAACCTGGGCATCGAGCTAGACTTCTCTCACCCAGAGGCCCAGTTTCAGGTGAGACGATCACCAGACGATCCAAAAGCGCGTTGGATAGACAGCACGCCGTTAAACACCCACTACGTGTGGGCGCTGGCACAGGTATTCCCTCAGGCAAAGTTTATACATAACCTGCGTCACCCTGCGGATGTGGCGCTGTCGCTGCAACATTTTGATGCGGCGGGAGCAACCTCATCGGAGGTTGAAGAGGCCTGCTCTATTTGGATCCAGCATACCCAGAATGCGTTACTGGCGGAGCGGGCGTTCGGCTCAGGGAGAGTATTTCGTGTGCGGTATGAGCGGATAGCGCATGAGCCCGAGGCGCTGATGCGGGAGGTCATGGCATTCCTCGATGAACCCTACAGCGATGACTGCCTGTTGCCTCTTGAGACTCGAGTAAACTCATCACGAGTCGATACAGAAAATACCGATGCCCCGTCGTTCATCGAAGAGTGCGCGCCGTTGCAACAGGCGCTGGACCTGTATGCCGATACCTTAGCAGAAGCGGTACCAACAGTAGAAAACAGCGCAGCGCGAGAGCGGTTAAAAGAAACCTTTGAGAGTCACTGGCGTGCAACGTTTAGTCGCTGATGCTAATTTTTCGCCGCAGGGATGCCGGTTTTGACTGAACACGCAACAGCGTATTCCTCCAGAACGAGAAGCGCTTATCTCCATGAAGTGGAGTGCTTGCGAGGGCTCGCGATAACGCTGGTTTTCGCCTACCACGTGTGGGGCATTAGTTTTGGAGAGGGTGATGCCAGCACGCCGTTTCCCCTCGTCTTCTTTGCGGCTGGTCAGACAGGCGTGACGCTATTTTTTGTTCTTAGCGGCTTTTTGCTGAGCCTGCCCTGGGTGCAATGGGCGGGAAATAAGACTGGGGCCAAACCCAATATTAATGCTTACTACCGCGCCCGACTGTTGCGTATTCTGCCCTTGTATCTTAGCTGGGTGCTATTGGCGGCTGTGCTGACGGGCGAGTGGGCGACCGCAGGAAAAGCGGCCACATTTCAGTTTATTGGTTTTGATATGTTCCCCTACGGCGTGGTGTGGTGGACCTTAACAACGGAAATGCAGTTTTACCTGTTCCTACCCTTGGCGTGGTTAGCGTGGTTGGCAGGGGGCTGGTACAGGCTGCTGCTGTCTATGGGTTTGCTGTTGTGGCTGGGCGCTTATATCGCGGTATTCGTGTTCGGTGTGGTTGACCAGCCCGTGTGGAGTTATTGGCTGACCAAGTCACTGTTTGGGCGATTGCCTGCGTTCCTGATTGGCATATTGTGCGCCGTGCTCTTTGTGTTTGCCGCCGGTAGGGCATTACCCAGCGGTATTCTCGACAATCGGCTCGTGACGACACTCAGTTTCTTTGCCATTTTTGTTGTGCTTGGGCTTATCCTTCAGCACACCTTAAAAGAGGGTGATTGGATTACGGAATCCAAATGGCACCTGCATCACACCTACGAAGCTATTTTGTGGGGATCGCTGCTGCTGTTGTTATTGCTGAGCAAACCTTGGTTGTATCAATTTTTGGTCAATCCCGTGATGGCACTGGTTGGAAAGCTGTCCTATTCCATCTATTTAAGCCACGTTGCGATTCTCTATTTCCTGATTGACGGCGGCAAGGAGATAGTTGGCAGAGACCTGTACGCCGAGACACTGGCCGCGTACTACCTCCCACTGGTGGGCGTGGTGCTAACGCTTGGACTTTCTATGCTGACCTATCGCTACATTGAGCGACCGTTTTTAACCCTAAAAAAAACCTTGGCCCGTTAACCAAATGTAACGGGTTACCACTTCATAGGGATTTGATTTTTAGGGAAGTTCCGCTCGCCAAAAAACCAGGTTTCGATGGCGTATCGGGGTCTGGAAAAGTCGTGTCCAAATTGGGTGCGGTGTAGCAGCAGGTGATCAAACAGAAAAATATCACCCGGGTGAAAAACTGGGCTTACCGGCGCTTGATCGCCTTGAAAGCGTTCGATGGATTCCGGCCCGGCTGACCAATTGAACACCGCGTCGTCGGTCCCGGCTGCAACGATGTCATGAAATCTGAACGGAATGATATCCATCCCGGGTGCCCCCGAGGTACCGCCGCAGTGATCGAGGGGCATCCACATATTGAGGCTGTTGATCTGTTTGCCCATAAAGGCGCCATCCTGATGCCAGCCATTTTCGGCGATGGGGAACTTGGTTCGCCGCAGCACCCATTTCAAGGCGGAAAGGCACGCGGGTTCGCCTAAATAGGCCTCCAGCAGATCGCGAAATCCAAGCGAGGAAAACCACTCTGCCAAGGCTTCCGTGATGCCGGCGGACTCTACGGTCATGACCGATCCAGTGTCACGATGAAAGCCCCGAGCCCAGGTCAAATCGGGTTCGGGAAGAAACACGGATAAGTTGCGGGGTGGGTTGTGAAATACCGTGGGCCTCACCTCTCCCGACGAGGCATGATCCGCAGCGGCGATGTCTTCATCCATCACTCGATCAATCGCGATTTTGAGCGGCTCGATTGACCGGGTGTCGAGAAAATTACGGACGATTAAACAGCCTTTGTGCGCCATGGCGGATCCCAAGGTCTCGATGCAAAGATCGGCGGCGTCGATTTCCGGCAGGTCTGATTCACCCTGCCAGGGCTGGGCGTTAGCTTCTTGCTCGATGGGTAGAAGACCTTTGACCGGGGTTTTGTTATGAAAATAGACGAGTCGCTCGGCAACAGCCGCCGCGTCTTTTTGTAGGTCTCTGTCTATCAGGTCATCGAACACAAACATGAAGCCGTTTTCTCTTTACCGGGTTGTCTTTACTCTAGCGAGCGCGGTGGCTGCTGGTTGAACTGCTATGGGCCTCTGGCGCCCCTGGGTTGAGATGGAGTAAATCATTTCGCCCATCGACCTGGTAGTGGATTGTTGCGCGGGTTGCGCCATAGATGAGGTCGAGGGCCGTCAGCGAAAACCCAGGTTCCCCAGAGGGCTTCTGGCCATACCACTCTTGATAGATGAACAAAAAGTCATCGTCTATCTCGGCGCCAATAGTCTCTATGCTCCCCTTGGCGCTCTCTGCTTCGAGACTGAAGGTTTCCGCCACGTGAAGGGCGATCAAAGCCTGACCTTCAAGGGAATCGATAGCGGCGTTTGCATCGAGAGCCTCCAGCAGCGGCAGAGCATCGGCGAGATGGAGTTGGTGGGTAATCTCAAAGTGCGTCTCGGCCCACAGCACCTCTGTCCACACCCCGTGGTCCCGGTGCGCGCGGGCCCCAGGGTGCCAGAGTAATGCGACCAGCAAGGTGGCTGAGAGCACGTAGCGCAGTGAAGACTGGCTCGGGCACGCTGTCATTTAATCCACCACCGCCGGGGTGAGCGGAATGTCGCGCTGAGAGGATGCGTCCTCATCTTTTTTCTTGAGCTCAACCAGCAAGTCGGCCATAAGATTTCGTACATCGCTTTTTGACTTGTAGGCTTCCAAACGAGAGGTTTCGATAGTGGGTGGAAAGCGATTATTGCCAGTATTGGCGTCAGCAGTCTGATGTTTGATGTCGGTTTCAATGGCTTCGATCGGCCGAGATTCGATCAGTCGATAGGTCACCTTGTTAGCGTCCCGTCGCCAGATTTCGGCGGGCAGCATGAGCTCGCGCTGCGTGCCGTCGCGATAGAAGATGGTGAGGGGCGCCGGGGAGGGAACCCCGCCCTTATTTTCAAGATCGACAAAGTAATAAATTAACTGCTCGGTGACCGCCCGATCCAGCGCCCGCTGCTCCCAGGGCTCCAGCTTGTTGTACTTCTTGGCTGCGTTGTTTCGATCTTTGTTAGTCACCGTAAATCGATCGGCGTCACTGTAAAGATCGTTGAGTTCTTCGAAACGATCTTCCCGCGGGACAATGCCCTCGGCTTGATTGCGCTCGATGCTGATGGGCGGTGGCTTGTTGCGCTGCTCCTCGGCACGATCGGCGGCAAAGTCGATGTCAGGGTCGTTCGCTTTTAGGGTGTAGGCGCGGACATCGGTGATGGCGATGTCAACGTGATCGGTGCCGTAAAACCAGGCTCGCCAGAACCAGTCCAAGTCGACCGCGGACGCGTCCTCCATGGTCCGGAAAAAATCCGCGGGGGTCGGCCGCTTGAATTTCCAGCGCTGGGCGTATTCTCTGAACGCAAAGTCGAACAGCTCCCGGCCCATCACCGTCTCGCGCAGCACGGTGAGTGCGGCGGCGGGCTTGACGTAGGCATTGGGACCGAATTGTAAAATGGAGTCCGACTGGGTCATGACGGGCACTTGATTGTTAGAGGTCATGTAGCTGGGAATGTAGTCCAGCACGTTGGTGTCGTTGCGGAAGGCGGGGTAGTCCTCTTCCCATTCGAGCTCAGCGACGTATTCGAGGAACGTGTTGAGGCCCTCATCCATCCAGGTCCATTGTCGCTCGTCGGAGTTGACGATCATGGGGAAATAGATGTGACCGATCTCGTGGATGATCACCCCGATCAACCCGTATTTGATGCGACGTGAGTACGCTCGCTGCTCCCGCGCAAGGGCGCCGGCATTTTCGGCATCACTGGATTCTTCGGCGTTGGCCTTGGGCGGATCGGGCCGGTAGCCGTTGAAGGTGATCATGGGGTATTCCATCCCCCCGGACTTCCACGCGTTCACCGATTGGGCGGTGGGGTAGGGGTAGTCAAAGGAGAAACGGCTGTACACCTCCATGGTGTGGACGACCGCATGGGTCGAATAGGTTGACCAGACGGGTTCGGCCTCATTGGGGTAAAAGGACATCGCCAGGACTTCGGGTTGGGTGGCATTGGGCTGGCGGTGAATCATGGCGTCCCAAATAAATTTGCTCGAGCTCGACCAGGCGAAGTCACGAATATTAGAGGCGGTGAAGCGCCATGTTTTCGTGCCGGTGGACTGGGTCTTCTCGTTTTTCGCCGCTTCTTCGGGGGTGATGATGAAGCGTGGGGCATCGTCGCCTATTGCTTCGAGGCGTTGCCGCTGGGTGGCGCTGAGTACCGCTTCGGGGTTTTGCAACACACCTGTTGCGCTGACCACCTGGTTATCGGGTACCGTCAGAGAGACGTCGTAATCCCCGAACTCCAGGGTGAACTCGCCACGGCCCAAAAACGCTTTATTCTGCCAACCCATATAATCGGTATAGGCGGCAAGCCGGGGGAACCACTGCGCCAAAAAGAAAATTTGGGTGTCATTTTCTTCAAAGACTTCGTAGCCACTGCGACCACCGATTGCCGCTTCCTCGGTGATATTGAATCGCCATGCGACGTTAAACGCGATCGATGCACCCGATGCTAGCGGTGAGGGTAGGTCGAGTCGCCCCATGGTATCGACGATGGTGAGCGGTAGCGGCTTGCCGTCCTCGTCGGTAATCAGCAGCCCCTGGTAACCGTAGGTGTTGTCGGCCATCGACTGCTGATCCCGTAAATCCTGCAGGCTTACGCGATCGGAGGATTCGGTGCGCGAGCGTCTATCGAGAGAATCCGGACGAAAACGGTTCTGGTCGAGTTGAAGCCATAAATAGCTGAGCGAGTCGGGGGACTTGTTGGTGTAGGTAATGGTCGCTGTGGCTTCTATTTGGCGTTTCCCTTCATCGAGGGTGGCGTCAATGGTGTAGTCGACCTGTTGCTGCCAGTAGGCATGGCCCGGCGCTCCCGAGGCGGTTCTAATGGTGTTGGGTGAGGGTAGCTGTTGCTCCAACTGCGCGAAGGCTATTGCACCGGTACCCGCGGGATACTCATCCGGGGCTTGGCTCCAGGCAGTCAGGGAAAAAAAGAGGGCCGACAGGCATAGAAGAGGAAGCTTCATGGGGCGGTGGCTCTGGCGCGGTCATGGCCCACCAGTATAACTCAGCTGACAATAGCGAAGCTCATCGCGAGGCCCTGCCCTTGAGGCATGTGGGCCGTTGCGGCTTGATTTAATCCTGGGTATCGGCGCTTGCAGGGGCGTTGCTTTTTACCGTCGCCCATCCCTGTTGCATAAACAGGGTATAGAACAAAAACCCCGTGATAAAGAGCCCGAACTGGTAGTGGTCGGGGACGGCCGTTTTATGCAGCGCCCAGCCAAGAATGCAGATGTAAAGGTGAATGCTCAGGACCATGACCCACGCCCGCCTGTCGCTGCACCCGGTCGCCAGGAAAAAATGGTGGACGTGACGCCGATCGGCATGAAAGGGAGAGAGCCCCTTTGCCACGCGGTGCAGGGTAACGAAGGTCATATCGTAGAGCGGTAGTCCCACCAAAAAGAGCGCGGTGACCGGTTGAATAAGGCGTGTTCCAACCGTATTCGATGCCGACATAACGAGTAGCAACACCATGGCAAAGCCGAGTAGCTTACTCCCCGCATCGCCCAGAAACGTCTTTGGTAGCTGTGGCACAAGCTGCATGTTGGAGGCCAGAAAAGCCAAGACTGCGCCAACAAGGCTGGGGCCAAACATTGCCGGCGCGCCGGGGGTAACCATTTTTATCGTCACCAGAGACACCAGGAGTACGCTGGGCACTAGGCCGTCGAGTCCATCGAGCATATTGAACGCATTCATAATGCCGAAGATGGCAATGATCGTGAAGGCCGAGGAAAAGGCTGGATTCAGGCGAAGAGCGCCACTGCCCAACAGATTGCCCAGGTTGGTAATGGAGATGTCCATGGATTCCACCACAAACACCGCGAGCGCGAACTCGGCAAGAATGCGAACAAACACCCCCAACTTGAACCGGTCATCGAGGGTCCCGACGACGAGAAGAAATAGCGCCCCTAGGACCATTGAACTTATAAACGACTCGTTGGCGCCGGCTAAAAATTTGGGTTCTGGGCCAACGGGCATGCCGAGAGCCCAGGGCAGTATGCTCATACCTATGCCGAGACCGATAGCGAGGCCCCCAACAAGGGGGATTTCGCCGCTGTGCTGTTTACGTGCGGAGGGCTTGTCCACGAGCCCAAGTCGCGGGGCTAGCTTGGCGAGAACAAGCAGCGCCCCAAGCGTTGCCATAAAACTGACGCCAGCTTGGGTGAAGGAAGGAGCGGATTGAAGAAGCATGCGCAATTCTGCGATGGCAAGGGCTGTTTTGTAAAATGCTTATGGCGTTATATTGAAAAAAA
>Ga0181560_10003517_pt1 | contig 14420 bp, 8 predicted proteins | sample 011ome_20_FD_133751 | JGI IMG/M metagenome (GOLD analysis project Ga0181560, IMG submission 133751) | Coastal salt marsh microbial communities from the Groves Creek Marsh, Skidaway Island, Georgia - 011509CT metaG (megahit assembly) | ecosystem: Environmental > Aquatic > Marine > Intertidal zone...
CCCCCCCGCCCGCGCCCGCGCCGCCGCCCGTCAGGAACGACCGCGTCGCCGAGTCCCTCGCTCCCGCGACGACGGATCGATTCGCCCCCGCCGCGCGCGACGCGGCGCCGTGCGCCGCGCGCGCGACGCTCGGCGGCGCGCACTGCACGCGCGACATCGCGCGGAAACACGCCATCGTCGCTCGGCGGCCCGCCATCGCGCGACGACGTGTGCGGACGGGCGGGGCGAGCTAGGGCAAACGGTGCGACGACGACGACGCGTCTGCGGTCGGCCGACGCGACGTGCAGTGCGATCGCGCGATCGAAGCTCGAGCAGTTTGAAATCTACTGTGGGCACACCTCAGTCCGCGCGACGTCCTCTCCCACACTCGTCGCGCGCGAGAGAGACGTCCACGCGCGCGCGCTCACGTCGCCAGCCAGCGAACGCCGCGACGTCATCGCGCGGACGTCTCGTCTGAGCCTCCGAGAGACGACGCGAACGAGACGCCGGGGCGCGGTCAGATCGCGTAAGAAGACTTTTATAGCGTAAGAAGACACGCAAAAAAAGTGAAACGATCGCGATGCTGTGGGTGGACAAGCATCGCCCGCACGCGCTCGACAAGTTCGCGCACGCGAACGTCTCGACCGCGGAGCACCTGAAGCGCCTCGTCGCGGACGGCGACTGCCCGCACTTGCTCTTCTACGGCGTCAGCGGCGCGGGGAAGAAGACGCTCGCGCTCGCGGTGCTCCGAGAGATCTTCGGCCCGGGGGTTGAGAAGGTCAAGGTGGAGGGCAAGACGTGGAAGATCGAGCAAGGCGAGCGGAAGATCGAGGTCGAGCTCACGACGATGAGCAGCAACTACCACGTCGAGATGAACCCCTCGGACGCGGGGAACAAAGACCGGTACGTCGTCCAGGAGGTGATCAAAGAGATGGCCAAGTCGCGGCCCATCGACGCCGCGGGGAACCAAGGCTTCAAAGGCGCGTTCTATCTCACACTGGTTCCCATACGACCGCGTCGGCGGGGTGAACGCCGATCCTTAAGGACTTTTCCCGTCGTCTCTCTCCGCCCAGGGTCCCTCGCTCACAATCCCCGCCCTCGACGCCTTTCAACTTCAACTGACGCCTTTGAACTCCACCCCGACGTCGCTTCGTACGGAACGACCCAAAGTTTTGCTCCTCAACGAGGTCGACAACCTGTCGAAAGAGGCGCAGCACGGGCTGAGGCGAACGATGGAGAAGTACTCGCAGGCGTGCCGGCTCGTGCTCGTGTGCAACAGCGTCTCGAAGGTGTTGGACGCGGTGCGGAGTCGGTGTCTTCCCATCCGCGTCGCCGCGCCGTCGACGACGGAGGTGGAGGCGTTGCTGCACGACGTCGCGAAGAGAGAGAAGCTGACGCTTCCGCCCGAGCTCGCCGGACGCGTCGCCGCGCACTCCGAGCGTAACATGCGCCGCGCGCTGCTGTCGTTGGAAGCGTGTCGCGCGCATCAGTACCCGTTCACGCCGGACCAGGTCGTGCAGGGGACGGACTGGGAGGCGTACGTCGCGCAGATCGCGAACGAGATCTTACAGGAGCAGTCGCCGAAGCGTCTGCTTCAGGTGCGTTCATTTTTTTACGAACGTTTTTCACCCATCGCCCGGTTTCAACATTTGATCGCATCCCCTTTCAACTGACCCGTGAATACCATTTTTTTGTATGGAATGGATTTGCCCTCTTCAGATCCGAGGACGGCTGTACGAGCTCCTCGTGAACTGCATCCCGCCGGAGTTGATCATGAAGAAGCTCGCGAGGGAGCTGTGCCGGAAGATCGACGTGGAGCTGAAGCACGAGGTGGCGAAGCACGCGGCGTTTTTCGAGCGCAGGCTCGCGGAGGGTTCGAAGGCGATCATCCACATGGAGGCGTTCATCGCGAAGTTCATGGCCGTCTACAAGAAGTACATCATCGCGTCGTTCGGGTGAGACGCGGTGAGGCGAGGCGAGGCGAGGCGAGGCGAGGCGAGGCGAGGCGCGTCGGCGGCGTGGCGCGGGGGCGACGAGAGAGCGCGCGGCGCGCGGGGTTGGGTTGGTTCGCGGGTAGCGAGCGTCGAATCGAAAAACATCGAAACGAACGAAACGTTTTTTTTCGGCAGTCGTCGCCCTCCTACCCTCTTCTTCGAACGAAACGCGTCTTCATCACTCGGCGTCTCGCGCGCCGCCGCCGTCGCGATGGCGGAGGTTTACCTGCACGACGCCGCACGGAACGGCGACGTCGAGGCGATCAACAAGGCTGTCGCCGCGGGGCAGGACGTGAACGCGCGGGACGCGCACAAGCGCACGCCGCTGCATCTCGCCGCGCACGCGGGACAGGTCCGTCGTCGCTCGCGCTTCTTCGCGCCCGCTCCCTCGCTCCTCTCTCGCTCGCGTCGCGGTCCCGTCCCGTCGCCGCCCGTCCTCGCCGACCTCTTCCCCCCCCTCTCCCTCCTCGCCCCGCCCTCCGCAGATGGACGCCGCGAAGTTCCTCGTCGCCTCCGGCGCGAAGCTCCACCTCGAGGCGACCGACGGCGTCAACGCGCTGCACTTCGCGTGCATGCGAGGACACCACGATCTCGCGCGCGAGCTCGTCAACCTCGGCGCGAACGCCAAGGCGGTCACGTACAAGGGCGAGAACGCGCTGCACTTCGCCGCGCGGACGGGGGACGTGAAGCTGATATCGATGCTCCTCCGGAAGCAGGTCAGCGCGCTGACGAGGAGCAAGCGAGGGAAGCGGCCGCGGGAGGTGGCGAAGGGCGAGGACGCGATCGCGGCGCTGAGGTGCGTTCATATTTACACTGGTCCCCATACGACCGCGTTCGCGTGGTGCACGCCGTTCCTTAAGGACTTCTTTACTTCCCGGCGTGTGTTGTGTTTCTCTCCGCCCATCACCACTCGCTTTCAATCCCGACACACCTCGGCGCCTTTCAACTCCACTTCTGACGCCTTTCGACTCCGCCCCGACAGCGCCGCGGAGGCCAAGGCGGAGGAGGCGGCGCGACGCACCGCGGAGGGTCTCAGAGCGAAGGGGGGGGAGACGACGAGCGACGGCGACGGCGAGGGCGAGGGCGAGGAAAGAGGGGATGGGGGGGAGATAGGGTCGGCGATAGGGCCGGCGATAGGGCCGCCGGGACGGCCGATGCCGCCTCCGGAGGAGGAGGACGACGACGACGACGACGCCGCCGCGCCGTCGATCGGACCGTCCATCGGTCCGTCCATGCCGCCGCCGCGCCACCTTCGCGAGAAGCGCGAGATCGCGGAGGTGGAGGACGCGCCCGCGGACGCCCTCGTCGCGGCGGCGGCGGCGCCGGTCTCGAAGAAGGCGAAGAAGGCGAACGGGAAGCCCGTCCTCAGCTTCGGCGACGACGACCCCTGACGAGTTCGTTCAACATTCATCCGTCGAGCAGGAGAGAGAGGTAGGAGAGAGAAGAGAAAACGAAATTCATCAAGCATTTCTGAGTGCTCTTCTGTGTTACAACGACCGAATTTGATGATAGTCTACGTACATGAAATCGAACGAACGAATCGTCGATCACTCCGACCCCTGCCCCGCGGTCGCCCCGACGTCGTACCCGCCGAACCGAAACGCGCGAAGGTAATCGATCACGACGCCCTCGAGCTTCGCCGGGACGATGCCGAGCTCCTTAAACCCCTCCGATTTCAGATCCTTCAGGTAATCCTCGCCCTGCGCGTCGATGTACGACCGCGTCAGCCCCGTCGGCGTCGGCAGCGGGAACGGCACGCGGTTCAGCAGAAACTCGTGCGGCGCGGCGAGCATCTTGAGAATAAAGCTCGGCACGTAGACGATCCTCGACGCGTTTTGCGCGCGAATGATGCTCTGCGTCATCTTCAGCATGTCCTCCATCGTCAAAATCTTTTCGCCGCACAGCTCGAACGTCCTCCCCGCGGTGCTCTCGTCGTGCACGATCGCTCGGATCGCGAGCGCGACGTCGTCGACGTACACCGGCTGATGTTTGCTCCCGCCGTCGTCGATCAGCGTCTGCACCGGGAACTTGCACGTGTGCTCCGCGAAGACGTTGAGCAGTCGGTCCTATACGAGCGATGATATCGGGGCGGAGTTGAAAGGCGTCAGAAGCGGAGTTGAAAGGCATCGAGGGCGGGGATTGAAACCGAGGCGTGGGAGGAGAGATGCGTCGAGCAAAGTCCTTAAGGATCGGCGTTCACCACGCCAACGCGGTCGTATGGGGACCAGTGTGAGATAGAACGCGCCTCCGTGCCGATCAACTTGGCGGGCTTGACGACGGTGGCGTTCGGAAACGCCGCGCGCACCGCCTCGTCCCCCTCCGCTTTCGTGCGGTAGTACTTCGACGGGTGGTCCAACGTGGCACCGAGCGCGCTGACGTGGACCAATCGCTCCACGCCGAGCTCTTTGCAGATCCGCGCGAGTCGCTCCGGGAAGTCGCGGTGGACGTCGTCGAAGGAGAAATTCCGCGTCTCCCACTCGCGGCCGAGGAGGTTCACGACGACGTTGGACCGCTCGACCGCGTACTTGATCGCGGAATCGTCCCGGATCTTCAACCCGGCGAGATCCACGATCTGACCGAGGTCGCCCATGACTTTCAGGTGCTGCTTCGCGTTGTCGCCGCACCGCGTCGGGAGAATCATCCGCGATCCGCTCTTGCCGAGGTGGTTCACGACGTACCGTCCGAGAAACCCCGTCGCGCCGAACACCGTGGACGTGATCCCGCTGCGCGACGTCGCGATCGGGTTTAGGGTTCGAGGGTTAGGGTTGAGGGGACGACGCGACGCGCGGCGGGCGCGCGGGATGGACGGCAGATGGGACGCGGCGGCGGTGGGGGGAGGGGGGGGGAGGGCGCGAGGGATCGGTCGATCCGTTTAGGGTAAGAACGCGCGCCACCAGACCGCGCGGCGGGCGGACGATCGATGATCGATCGCGCGGGGACGGACCTGATGGAGGAGCGTCCGCCCGTGCCTCTGCTCTCGTACGTCACCGGGAGTCCACACCCGGACATCTCCCGCGCGAAGATCTGCGCGACGGGGGAGAGCGACGAGGGGAAGGTCAGGACGCGGGCTCGCGCGCGGAGGCGCGCGTCTCTTCGGCGAGGACGACGGACGCGAGGGACGGATGGCTCTTCAAGACGCGGAGCGCGCGCGACGCGCCTTGTTCGGATCGAATCCGTCGCGGACGGACGCCGCGACCGCGGCCGCGGGCGCGGTCGGCACCGCGCGCGCGAGGCGTCGCGTCGACAGCATCTCGCTGCGCGAGTCGAGTCTGGAGCCGCCGTCCGACGCGACGCGCGAGGTTTTCGACGCAACCCTGCGGCCCTGCCCTCTTCTGGCTCGCGCTCGCGTCTGGTCGTATGAAACCGCAACCGTTATGCTGATGACGAGACCTCGCGCGCGCGCGCCAGTTTCCCCCCGCGCCCCCCCCTCCGCGCGCGGGGCTCCTCCTCCTCCGCGCGATGCCGTCGCACGCGGAGAACATCAGGCGCCTGACCGCGCTCGCGAACGACGGGAACAGGATCGCCGCGCACGCGCTCGCGCGCCATCACCTCGACGGCACCGGCGGCCTCGAGGTGGACCACGCCAAGGGATGGGCGATGCTGGAACACGCGTCGGATCTGGGCAACGCGCGCGCGAGCAAGGAGCTGTGCACGCCGCGGGGACTGAAATACAAGCAGGCGAGGGCGACGGGGAGCAGGAAAGCGCTCGACGCGTTCGTGAGGGAGTGCGAGGCGGAGGACCGGACGCCGAGGTCGCCCGAGGGCGCGCGCGACGAAGAAGAAGACGAGAAGCGATGGTGGCGCGGCGCGTCGCTGAAGAAGCGCGATCCCGCCCCTCCATCGCGCGCGTCGTCCGTTCTCGCGTCGTCCAGGGCGACCACGCCCGGGTCGTCGGAAGCCGACGCGGACGCCCTCGCCGGTCGTCTGCGTCGCGCGGGGTTGACGGACTACAACGCGATGGCGAGCGGCGGCGGCGGCGGTCCGAAGTCGACAATATTTAAGATGAACGCGTCCGCGGCGTCCGCGGCGCCGTCGACGACGTCGCGCGGCAAAAACGACGCGCGCCGCGAGAAGGAGCTCACGAAGCGCGCGCGCGCGGGCGACGCGGACGCCGCATGGGAGCTGTCCGACGTCTTCTTGAAGAACGCGACGTTTGAGGGCGCCGCCGAGGGCGTCGACGTCGCGTCCGGGTGGCTGTGGATCGACACCGCCGCGGGGTTGGGGCACCGCGCGGCGGCGGCGGCGATGAAAACGCGAATCGGACAGCTGTACAAAGACGGCCCCACGGCGCTGTTTCTCAAGGTGGCGCCGCGCGGGGAGAAACGGTTCGACTGGAGCGTGGGCGAATGCCACGAGCGAGGCGAGGGCGGGGTGAAGACGCCGTCGATGCGAGACGCGCAGCCGCACTACAGAAGAGGCGCCGACGCGGCGACGCCGGAGGAATGGCATCAGCTCGCGAAACGCTGCGCGGACGGTGGTCACCACGCGGACGCGCTGCGGTGGTACACGAAAGTCGCGCGCGCGTCGACGCCCGGGAACGTCCTGCCCATCTCCGTCGACGCCGCGTACAGAGTCGCGATGTGCCACGAGAAAGGGACGGGGGTCGCGGCGAACCACGAAACCGCCGTCGCGTGGTATCGCGCCGCCGCGGACGGCGCGCACGTCGAAGCCGCGTCGCGCCTCGGGATCCTTCTGTTCGACAAGTCGAAGGCGTACGACGAGGCGGTGAGGTGGCTGGAGATGGCGGCGACGCGCGGCGACGCCGTCGCGGGGTTGAAGCTCGGGTTGGCGTACGCGACGGGAAAGGGCGTCGAGAAGGATCCGCGCGCGGCGGCGAAGGCGCGTTCTATCTCACACTGGTCCCCATACGACCGCGTTCGCGTGGTGAACGCCGATCCTTAAGGACTTTCGCCGGCGCATCTCTGCGCCCACCCCTCGCGTTCAATCCCCACCCTCGACGCCTTTCAACTCCGCTTCTGACGCCTTTCAACTCCACCCCGACGTTCGCTCGTATGGACCCTCGACCCTGAAGTGGTACCAAAAAGCCGAGGAAGAACACCAACACGCGCGGAAGGGCGTGATCAAGGAGGGCAGGAAGCACATCAAGGAGGTCAAGGCGGAGCGCGCGAAGCTCAAGGCGGGGAAGCGATGGTGAGACGAGCGGAGCGACGCGCGCGCGCGCGGTGCCCTTACCCTTAGACTACTGTAGACTACCTTTAGTTACCACTCCGACGCGCGTCCGTCGTCGCGAGGAGAGAGCGCTCGCGTTCGCGTTCGCGTTCGCTCGAGCGCCGCGGCGGCTTCCCTCGCCGGCTCCACCGGCCGCAACCCGATCGCTTTCAACCGCGCGATCGGCGCGCACTTCATCGCGACGGACCGCCCGCCGCCCACGCCCACGTCCCGCGTCGCCGGGCTCGCCGCGTTGCACGCGCTGAACGTCGTTCCATACAAAGCGATGGCGGGGTGGAGTTGAAAGGCGTCAGATGGAGTTGAAAGGCATCGAGGTCGGGGATTGAAAGCGAGGGATGGGCGGAGAGAATCGCCGGGCAAAGTCCTTAAGGAACGGCGTTCACCACGCCAACGCGGTCGTATGGGAACCAGTGTATAGAACGCACCTGAACGTCCCCTCCCCGCGCGGGAGCTCCGCGTCGTGCCACCGCGGCGCGAGCGACACCGTGAACACCTGCTCCCCCAACGTCTGCGCGTGCCCGACGGCGGCCAAAACGCACGCGCCCTCGCGCTCGCCGACGCTCAGCGCGGCGTAGCCTCGAAGCGCGTGCGCGTGGAAGCGAAATTCGTCGTCGTCGCCGGCGGCGCGGTCGAGACGCGCGACGACGCGCCCGTGTTTCCTCGCGAGCGCGACGGCGGCGCGTTTCAACGACGGAGGAAATAAGCCGATCCCCGCGGCGCCGGAGAGCCACACGTCCGCGCGCGCGACGCCGTCGTCGATCGTGCACGACGCTTCGCACTCGAACCCGCACGCGTTTTTTGGCGGTAAAGTCCCAGGCGGCGGGCGGCAGCTCGCGCAGCCGATCAAATTTTCAATCTCCGGACCGCCGTCGGCGCGCGCCGCGAGCGCGCGCGACGCGCGCGACGCGTCCGTCGCACCCATCGTCCCGGCGTCGCAGCCGCACGTCCTGCATCCGTATCGAATCGTGAGCTGCTGCACGGCGACGACGCGCGCGCGGACGTCCCACGCGCGTCGATCGATGACGCCGCCCGCGAGCGCGGCGCCGTTCGTCAGCTCGCGAAGCGTCGTCCGCGTTCCGCTGTACACTGGTCCCCGTACGACCGCGTCGGCGTGGTGAACGCCGATCCTTAAGGACTTTTCGTTCCACGCGCCATCGCCCATCGTCGCGCGCGCGGGGGTCGCGACCTCGACGACGCTCTCCGCGGTGATCTTCGCGTACAGCGACAGCGACGCGCTGGCGTGCCGGTGCGCGCCGTGCACGACGACGCGCGCGCCGCGGCCGGCGCCGAGCGGCAGCGACTCGACCGGCTCGTTGACGTAGGCGTCGATCGCGTCCGCGCCGCCGCGGACGTCGCGCAGCGTCCACCGCAACGACCAGCCGCGTCCGAACGCGTCCGGGGAGTACCTCTCCGCGATCACGATCCCGGTGAAGGAAAAGTTGCGCGACGGCGGCGGCGGCCACGACTGCGCCGTGTGACGCGTCGCGAGCGTTCGCACGCGGACGCCCCCCGGAGGCGGCGGCCGCGGTTTCGTTTTCTTCGTACGATGCGCGTCCCCGTCCTCCTCCTCCCGCTCCCGCGGGGCCCACCCGCCTCTCCGGCCTTCCGTCGGGACCCAGAGCAGCATGTCCGAGACGCTCTTGATCTCGTCGCCGTCGCGGCGGCGGTCGCGGGCGCTCGGTCGACGGTCGCGCGCCTCGAAGCCGGGGCCGGGACCCGGCCGCGGCGGCGGCGGCGGCGACGACGCGACGATAACGGACGCGAGGTTGACGCGGAGGTAACACCGCGGCTCGCGCAGCCGAGGCGGGAGCGCTCTCGTCGTCGCGCCGCTCGCGTCTCCGACGGACGCCCTCGCGCCCTCGCACACGACGATCCAGTCCGTCGCGACGAACGCGGCGCCGTGCGGCGGCGGCGGCGATCCGGACGCGCCGTCGCCGTCTTCGAACAGGACGTCCATCTCCGCGGTGTCGTCGTGCGCGGTGACGCGCCGCGCGCGTCCGTCGCCGCCGACGCCCGCGTCCGCGACGCGCGCCCACGCGAACAGCGCGCCCCCCGCGGCGCGGCGGCACACGTCGCGCGCGCGCAGGACGATCCTGTCGACGTCCACGGCGCCGACGCCGGCGCCGAACGGGATGTTTCCGTTTCCGTTTTCGTCATCGCGCGCTTCCTCGGCGGCGCGCGCGAACGCGGCGATCGCGCGCTCGCGGACGCGGCGCATCGTCGGCAGCGACGGCGCGCGGCGCTCGTCCCCGCCCAACCCGGACGGCGTGAAGAATTCGCGATACAGCGTGTCGCGTTTAACGACGAGCGCGGCCGCCGCCTCCGCGTCGTCGTCGTCGTCGCCGCCGCCGCCGCCGAGGAGCGCGCGCAACGCGCCGTCCAGATCGAACCCACCGCCGTCGCCGTTCCCCGCGAACTCGTCGACGCCGCTCAGGCTCGACCGGCGGCGTTTCCTCCCGAGAAGGAGTCGCTCCGCGCGCTTCCTTCCCTCCGCCGAATTCCAGACGTCGAATTTCTCGCCGAGCGCGACGGCGAGTTCGCGGACGCGCGCGGCGGCGACGAACCCGGACTCCTCGCACGCGCGTCTCAGCGCGTCGCCGCTCGCCCACGCGTCGGCGTCGTCGCGGTCGGATGCCGCGGTCGATGGAAACAACGCGGGGCACCCGTCGGCGTACGGCGACGGCGACGCGATCGTGATTTTCGTGCGCACGCACGCGCCGACGGCGCGTAAGCCGCCCGACGCGTCGTCGTCGTCGTCGTCGCCTTCGTCGTCGTCGTCGCGACGCCACACCGGGTGCGCGTGCGTGAGGACGATCTTCGATCCAACGCGGAGCGCGGGGACGAGCGACCCGCGCGCGCGTCGCGTCAGCGTCGCGTGCGTCATGATGAGCGGCACGCCGCCGCCGCCGCCGCCGCCGCCGCCGCCGCCGCCGCGTCCATTCAAAATCACGCCGAACCCGATCGGATCCACGCCGGTGACTATCGCCTCGTACCTCGCCAACGTGTCCCCCCTGACACACGCGTCGCACGGACATTCAGCCGCGTCAGCAGCACGCGAATCCGCGTCGATCGCGGCGGTTAGGGTCCACGCCCCCGGGGTCGCCGTCGTCGCCGCCGTCGCCGCCGCCCGCCGAATCTCGCGTTCGCTCCCTTCGCCCTTCATCAGCGTCGACTTCCGCAAGTTATCCACGACGACGCACCCGCCCGCGCACGTCATCGAGGCCGAGTCCGAGACGGCGTCCCCCGCGTCCGCGCCCTCTCCCGCGCGCGATCGATCGCCCCCGACGAAGAACGGCCGCCACCGCGCGGCGGCTTCCCCGGAGAAAATAATCCGCCGCGAAAACGCGGGCGCGTCGTCGCCGCCTTCGCCGCCTTCGCCTTCGCCGCCGCCGCCGCCGCGCCCCGGCTCCGCGCCGCACCGCGCGCACTTCCCGAGCTCGAGAAGGAAAAACCGCGACGGCGGGTCCGCCAGCGACACCACCGGCGACACCGCGACGACGGCGCCGCGGACGGTGATCCCCCCGCCCTTCTTCGGCGGCGGCGGCGCGCGCGACGCCGCGTCCGCCGGCTCCGGGAGCGGCGTCGCGGTACCGCGCGTCTCGTCGTCGAGCGCGATCAGCCCCGCCGTCTCGAGGTACGCCGTCCCGGACTCGCCGCCGCATCGAACGAGCGACCACGACGTCGCGAGCACGCGGCGGTTCAGAAGCCGCGCGTCCGGCGTCGACGTCGCGACGAAGACGGGCACGGCGCCGGTGGCGTCCTCCAGGAGCAACGCGTCCGCCAGCTGCGCGTCGTCGTCGCAGCGGTTCGCGTTCAGCGGGACGCAGGGCGCGAGGCGCAGGCGGCCGACGATCGCGCGCGGGACGACGCGCGCGACGCGTCTTCTCCCCGCGTTCGTCGCGAGGTCCCGACGCGACGCGTCGGCGTCGGCGGCGGAATGGGGATCGGGATCGGCGGCGAGACGGCTGGACGCCCAGAGCCGCGTCAGGTCCGAGACGACCGCCGTCGTCGTCCGTCGCAGCTCCGCGACGGAGAGGAGGCTCGAGCGCAGCGGCAGCGTCGGCAGCGGCGTCGTCGTCGTCGTCGTCGTCGTCGTCGTCCTCGCCCCGCTCGTCGGCGTCGCGTCGAATCGCAGGCGCGCGCGCGTCAGCGCGCGGACGAAGCGCGTCGCGAACGACGGCGACGTCGAGGCGGGGGTGCCCGCATTATTCTCGACGTCGTCGTCGTCGTCGTCGTCGTCGTCGTCGTCGCTCGGCAGCAGCGCGACGAGGTCGCGCGTCGTCGTCTCGAGCCACTTCTCCTCCGCGTCTGCGCGATGCGATTCGCGGGAGGGAGGGCGCGTCGGGTCACGTCACGGGGGGAGCGGAGGGAGACGCGGGGCGGGGGGCGAGAGCGACGACGCGCAGCTGTGATGATGAGATTTGAAGACGACGACGACGACGACGACGACGACGACGACGCACCCGTGAGCGTCGTTCCCAGCGCCGTCGCGGCGTCGCGCGCGACGTCCAACGGCGCTGCGGCGTCGCGCGTCATCGCGGGCGATCGGCGCGCTCGACGGGGGCGACGCGCGGCGTCGCCCCTGCGCCGGTGGCGTGTGGTGCCTCCAGTTCTTTTCGCGGGAGTTATTAGTTAAGCTTTGATCGGCTCTTGCGATGAAAGCAGACCTTTAAACATTTTTCATCGGAATGTTATCGATCGATTTGATCGATGGTCGGTCGAAAAGGGGTTAAAAAACACGCCCTCTGAGAGTAACTTAGTAAGTTATCTGACGTGTACACGTGTACGGTAACTCCCCCACTTTCTCGAGCACCGATCGAGCGCGCGTCGGCGTCACTTCGCGCTCGCGTTCGCGCGCGTCGCGTCTTCACTCGCGCGCGCGTTCGCTCGCGTCGTCCCCGCGACGTCCCCGGAGCGCGCGACGGTCGAACCCGCGCCTCGGGAGGCGACGCGAGCGCGTTCGGCGACCGCGCGAGATACTTTTTAAATCCGGCGTTCAACGAATTCGCCTCGAAAGGTCGCCGCGCCGTCGACGAAGCGCGGACGCGGACGACGAGGAACCGCGGCGTCGGCGCGCTCGAGCGTCGACGGTCGCGGCGCGCGGCGCCCTCCTCGCCCGCCCGGTCGTCGCGATGACGCGCCGCGTCGCGGTGGAGAAGCGCATGGGGATCCCGCAACTCGGGTTCGTCACCGGGCTCCTGTACGCGGTCCGACGAGCCGGGCGCGCGCGCGCGGATCCCCCCGACAGCCTCCGATGCCCGATCACCCAAGAGCTCTTCCGCGATCCCGTCGTCGTGACGCAGACCGGGTACACGTACGACCGAGACGCCATCGAGCGCTGGCTCCGGCAGAAGACCCCGCCCACGGACCCGTCGTCGAACGTCGAGCTGTACGCCACGGACATCGTCCCGAACTGGGCGCTGCGAGACGCGACGAACGAGTGGTGCGCGAGAAACGGCGCGCGACAGCTGGACGCGCCCGAGTGCTCCGGGCGCAAGCTCGCGGGGGGCGTCAACGCGAGGGACGGGAAGCCGCCGACGACGACGAGCGAGGGCGGCGGGGTGGGGGGCGGGGGATTAGGGTCCTCGGTCTCCGTGGTGAGCGGCCTCCTCGGGAACCTCGGGCAGGCGTGGGCGGTGCTCACGAACGGGTTCGCGAGACGCGCGATGTTCAGCTTGGGGCTCTCGCCGTCGATCGCCGCGCAGGTGTTCGCGTTCAGCATCCTCGCGCTCGCGTGCATCACGCTCTCGTGCTTCATCTGCTTCCTCGAGATCGCGCTGCAGTTTGTCGGCAGCAGCGTGTTCAACTCGCTGAGCGGCGGCGTCGATCAGGCGCGTCCTCCTCGCGCTGGATCCTCGGAGACTTTCCTTTCTCTCCCGGCGCGCGTTTCTCTCCGCCCACTACCCCTCGCTTCGCTTTTAATCCCGACGCGCACGCCTCGACGCCTCGCGACTCAAACTGACGCGCCCGTGAACTCCGCCCCGACATTCGTCGCCTCGCGCGGATCCTCGACCCTCAGTACGCCGCGAAGTCGGGCCCCGCGTACTCGTTGGCGTTTTGGGCTGGGCTGTTCGCGATCGTGTGGCTCGCGCAGGGCGGCGTGTCGAGCAACGAGCACGAGCGCGAGCGCGCGCGCCGACGGCGTGAGCGCGCGTTTCTAACGCACGGCGGCGTCGGATTACGGCTCGACCGAGACCGCCGCGAAGAGAGAGCGCCTCACTCGCGGAGCGAGCGACGAGAGGCGATGCGCGCGTTGCACCGCGCGGCGCCTTTGCGCGGGTGGTGAAGTATTTTCAGTTATATTACGTACAGGTGATTATGGTGTTGAATATGGATGACGGGATACGATCGGTCATCAGCGTGTGATCAGATTATATGACTGATGACCCTCGAGAGACGACGTTCGAGGACGATCGGTCGAGAGCGAGAACGCGACGAGGGCTGGGGTGGGGTGGGGTATCTGTGATGAACGGCGTCGTCCGCGCGAAGGGTGGACGAACGCTCGCGGGTGTTGTACTCTGTTTAGTTTTGAGTTTATCGAGCGAGTCCTACGAGGCGTCGAGGCGTCCTTTCAGTGTAAGGTTAACCTTAAGGTCAGTGCGTTCGAGAAAAAAGGTGAAAAAGCCCACTTCGCGTCAAAAAGCCCGGCAGACATGATAACGTGATGTCCCTTCGTTGTTTCCCCCAACCCGTCCGCCCGCCCCCGTCTCGAGACACTCGACTCGGCGCGCGATTCCGTCTTCCGCGCGATCGCATCTTCCGCCGCCTCAGAAGACGAGACGACGCACCGCGCGTGAGCCTCACCTCGCGCAGCTCGAGCGCCCTCCCGCGGTGACTAGGATCTTTTCGAAGGCGCCAACAGGATAACCTTGTGCGTTACCAGCCGCGGAATGTCAGCTCTCGGGATGGCCGCGCGCGCGGCGTTCGTCCCCGCCGCCGCGTCGCGCCTCGCTGGGAAATCCGCGAAGAAGCAGCGGCGCGCGGCGCGACAGGCGCGGACGCCGCGCGCGCGGCGCGGGCTCGTCGTTCGCGCGGCCGACGACGAGCTCGCGCGCATCGCCGCCATGATCGACGCGCTCAAGGCTGAGAACGACGCCATCGCCGCGAGCCTCGAGTCCGCGACGCCGGCGCCCGTCGTGGTCGAGACGTCGCCGCCGCCCGCTCCCGCGCCGGCGCCGCCGCAGGCTGCCGCCGCCGCCGCGGCGCCCGCCGCGGCGCCCGCCGCGGCGCCGCCGTCCTCCGCGCCGACGCGGACCC
>Ga0181560_10003519_pt1 | contig 14415 bp, 9 predicted proteins | sample 011ome_20_FD_133751 | JGI IMG/M metagenome (GOLD analysis project Ga0181560, IMG submission 133751) | Coastal salt marsh microbial communities from the Groves Creek Marsh, Skidaway Island, Georgia - 011509CT metaG (megahit assembly) | ecosystem: Environmental > Aquatic > Marine > Intertidal zone...
CACACTTCGATAAACCCAAGGTAAAAGCTTAGAATGACTGATGAAAAGAAATTCAATATCTTTATAAAAAAAAGTATAAAAAAATGAAAACAGCCTTAATCACGGGAGCAACCTCAGGAATAGGAATGGCAACGGCCAAATTATTTGCACAAACAGGGCACAAACTCATCCTCTGCGGTAGAAGAACCGAAAGATTAAACCAATTGAAAAATGAACTCAATACCGAAGTTCATACCCTGAGATTTGATGTGAGAAATAGAGAGGATGTTTTCAATGCAATTGACTCCATACCAGAAGAATTTCAAAATATTGACATCCTGTTGAATAATGCGGGAAATGCTCATGGATTAAGTTCTATCCAACAAGGCAACTTAGACGATTGGGACGCAATGATTGATGGAAATGTGAAAGGCTTATTGTACGTAACCAAAGCCATTTTGCCCACTATGATTGATCGAAATACAGGATTTATTATCAATATTGGTTCCGTAGCAGCCAAAGAAGTCTACCCCAACGGTAATGTATATTGCGCCTCCAAACATGCAGTGGATGCGTTGAGCAAATCCATGCGAGTAGATTTGGCAGGGCACAATATTCGAGTGTCTGCCATTCATCCAGGCGCGGTAGAAACCGAGTTTTCGGAAGTTCGTTTTAAAGGCGACAAAGAAAAAGCTGCGGGCGTCTACCAAGGTTTTGATGCCTTACAAGCCCAAGACATTGCAGAAATTATTGAGTTTATCACTTCTCGACCAAGTCATGTAAATATTGAAGACTTGATTGTTTATCCTACTGCTCAAGCCAACACCACTACCCTCACCAGAAAATAAGAGTATAAAAAACATCTCAGTGAATCAACCCTTAGATGTTAGCAAAAATTTGCTTAATCAGTTATTTTGTAAAGAGTCCACCGAGTTTACCAAGCATTCCCCCAATTCCTCCTGACTTTGCTCCACCGAGCATACCAAGTAAATCTCCAATTTCAAAATTGCTACCTAATTTGTCGCCAAATAGAGCTACAACTTTATCCATAATCATAGAAGTAATTCCACCCGATTTATCACAACCAACCCCTAATTTCTCAGAAAACTGGGAGCTTAAAGCTCCTTTTATGCCATCAAGCAGAACTTCCTTCGCTGTTGTTTTGATTGGATGAAAATAAATTCATTCTTCCTGACATTCTTCCTCCCATCGCTTCTTTTGAAACATTGTCAGAAATTGTCTCCTTGGTAATGTCGAGTGCCTTGTCTTTTTGACCCGCATCCAATCCAAACTTTTCCAACAAATCACCTCCGATTTGATCTTTTATTGTGTTAATAATATCGTCAATCATTTTAGTTAGTTAAATAGATAGGTTGCAAGTATACTTTTATTGATCAAGTTCTGAAAAAATAGAATGTTATTTATTTCTCAAAAAACACGACTTGTTCAACGGAACATATTCTCTCATTCTAACTAATCTGCTACAGTTATATTTCACCATATTTCGATGGATTCGCTTCGTGCATGATGTCGTACACTGCCTCGAAAATCGTTTCCATGTTAGGTTTAGAAAAATAATCTCCGTCACTTCCGTAAGCAGGTCTATGCGCTTTGGAAGCTAAGGTAACTGGTTTAGAATCCAGATATTTATACGCTTCTTGCTCTACCATAACTTTGTCGAGCATGTAGGCGGTTGCTCCTCCTGGCACATCTTCGTCTACAAAAATCACTCGGTTTGTTTTTTTGATCGATTCCACTATCTTGTGATTCACATCAAATGGCAAGAGAGTTTGCACATCCACAAGCTCCACAGAAATATCTACTTCTGCCAATTGCTTGGCTACTTCGGTACAAATATTAAAGGTAGAACCGTAAGAAACCAAGGTAATATCGCTTCCTTCTCGAGTAATTTCGGGCACACCCAGCGGAATTTTGAATTCCCCTAAGTTGGTTGGCATATTTTCTTTGGTTCGGTATCCATTGAGGCATTCTATCACCAAAGCAGGGTCGTCACTTTCGAGTAAGGTATTATAAAACCCAGCGGCCACGGTCATGTTTCTGGGTACACACACGTGCATTCCTCGCAAAGCATTGATAATCATTCCCATGGGCGAGCCTGAGTGCCACACACCTTCTAGTCGGTGTCCTCTTGTTCTTACAATCAACGGGGCTTTTTGTGTTCCTTTGGTTCGGTAGTGCAAGGTTGCCAAATCATCGCTCAATATTTGAATTCCGTACAGCAAATAATCCAGGTATTGGATTTCGGCAATTGGTCGCAATCCCCTCATTGCCATTCCTATTCCTTGACCAATGATGGTAGCTTCACGTATTCCGGTGTCGGACACACGGCTTTTGCCAAATTTTTCTTGCATTCCTTCCATGCTTTGGTTTACACCACCTATTTTTCCGGTGTCTTCTCCAAAGGTAAATATCAGTGGATTTTTACTGAATTGCACGTCAAAGTTTTCTTTCAGCACGAGTCTTCCGTCCACCAAGTTTTCTCCGTCAAAAGTAGGAGCTACCGCAGGAATATTGAGTGCGCTCTTTTCGTTGGTAGGCAATAAATACGAGTTGTATCTGTCGGCATTTTCGGCATCGCTTTGTGCCAGCCAATTTTTTAACTGTTGTTTGTGGTCGAAGTGTTCGGTGCGAGTAAGTCGAATGGTTTTTTTAGCTGCCGATATTATTTCTTTTCTTCCTGGATCGGTAATCGCTGCCAGCTCGTTGGCTATTTTTTCTACAAATACTTTGCTTTTGCTTTTTTTTGCAATGTTTTGGATAAGTCCTACCACCAGTTTTTGCTCTTGCAAATAGGGAGTCAAAAAATTGGTCCAAGCCTCTTTTTTGGCATCTCTAGCAATTTTTTTGGCTTCATTGTCTATCGCGTCTAGCTCCTCTTGCGAGGCTATTTCTTTCTTATATTCTTTTTTGTAATCCAGAATCCAAGTTTTGAATTGGTTTACCCCATCGTATTCGGTTTCCCATTTCAATCTCTCTTCGGATTTGTATCGCTCATGCGACCCCGAAGTAGAGTGACCTTGTGGCTGAGTCACTTCTTCCACATGCACCAAAACTGGCGTGTGGTGTTCCCTAGCATAAGCTACGGCTTCCTGGTAAGTTCTACAGAGCCCAGGATAGTCCCAGCCTTTTACCTTCATTATTTTGAATCCCGATTTTTCTTTCGTTTCTTCAAATCCGGCCAGTAGCTCTGAGATACTTTCTTTGGTTGTTTGGTATTTTTTTGGGACCGAAATTCCGTGCCCATCATCCCACACACTCATCACCATCGGTACCTGAAGTACTCCTGCGGCATTCATCGTTTCAAAAAACAATCCTTCGCTTGTGCTGGCATCTCCAATCGTCCCAAAAGCGACTTCATTTCCTTTAATAGAAAACTGTGTGAATTCATTGAGGTTGTCGTTTTCACGAAATTTTTTGGAAGCCAATGCCAATCCCAACAGTCGAGGCATTTGTCCGGCTGTGGGCGAAATATCTGCCGAAGAGTTTTTTTGTTCGGTCAGTCTTTTCCAACTGCCATCTGGGTTGAGTGATTGTGTAGAAAAATGTCCTCCCATTTGTCTTCCTGCCGAAAACGGTTCGTTCTCTTGATTGGTATCTGCGTACAAACCAGCAAAAAAGTTGGTTGGAGTCATTTGTCCTATGGCCATCATGAGCGTTTGGTCTCGGTAGTATCCCGAACGAAAATCCCCGTTTTGAAACTGTTTTGCAAGTGCAATTTGTGGCAATTCTTTTCCATCACCAAAAATCCCAAACTTCGCTTTTCCGGTCAATACTTCTCTTCTTCCTAACAAAGAAAGCTCTCTACTAATGCGCGCAAGTCGGTAATCTGCAATTACCTCTTGTCTAAAATCTTCAAAAGTTACCTCGGTATTGGTGGTCGATTTGGCTGTTTCCATTCGTTATTTTTGATGAGTAATTCTCCCTATGGGACTGCCACAAAGATAGAAAAAAACGAAAGATTCGACAATAGGAATTTATGGTGAACAGAGAGAGTAAATTTTTGGTTTTGGATTTTTATTTTTTCCGTACTTTTACACCATGGAATTCAACACTACAAAACTTGGTATTTTGGGCGGAGGACAACTCGGCAGAATGTTTATTCAATCCGCAATTAGTTACGGCACACCCATCGCTATTTTAGACCCAAACCTTCATTGTCCGGCAGCTAATTTGTGTGATTCTTTTACTCAAGGCAGTTTCCAGGACTACGATGCGGTGTTTGAGTTTGGGTCGGGATTGGATGTGTTGACTATCGAAATAGAAAATGTAAATACCGAGGCTCTCTATCAACTCGAAAGAGAAGGTGTAAAAGTATTTCCACAGCCTCGTGTAATCGAACTCATAAAAGACAAAGGAATTCAGAAACAATTCTATGTAGACAACGCTATCCCGACTTCTGAGTTTGTCTTGTGCGATTCGCTAGAAGAAGTGATCCAAAAAGCTAGTTTTCCTATCGTTCAAAAAATGCGAAAAGGAGGATATGACGGCAAAGGGGTTCAGATATTATCTTCGCCATCCGATTTGGAAGAGGCATTTGATGTGCCTTCGTTGCTAGAAAAAAAGGTGGATTTTGTGAAAGAAATTTCGGTGATTGTAGCCCGAAATGAAGCGGGCGAAATTCGCTCTTATCCTACTTGTGAGCAGGAGTTTAATCCGGAGGCAAATCTAGTAGAGTTTTTGTTTTCGCCTGCCAAAATAAGTCCTGAAACCGAAAAATCTGCTCAAGAAATTGCTCACACTATTATCCAAAAACTCGGGATGGTTGGTGTCTTGGCAGTAGAATTTTTTGTGCTGGAAGATGGTTCTGTATTGGTAAATGAAATGGCGCCAAGAACACACAACAGTGGACACCACACGATGGAGTGCAACTACACTTCGCAGTTTGAGCAGCACTACCGAGCCGTTATGAATTTTCCGTTGGGAAGTACCGCAATCACTACCCCTGGGGTGATGATAAACTTGCTGGGCGACAAAAATCATGTAGGCACTCCTGTGTACCAAGGAATGGAAAAAGTCATGGCTCAAGAAGGGGTTTATGTTCACTTATACGGAAAAACCGAAACCAAACCCTTCCGAAAAATGGGGCACATTACGGTGGTAGACTCTGAGTTGGATAGAGCTATTGAGCAAGCTAGGAAAGTGGCTCAAGAAGTGAAGGTGGTGAGTTAGCCGTTGTTCTCCTTCTATTGTCTTTCATTTTGTTTCTTCAAACTCATAATCGTTTCCAGTAATTGCTCGTTGGTTACTTCGTCAGGCTCTAAGTCTTCCACATTTATAGCCGCTCTAAACTCCCACAATTCAATAATTTCGTGAAGCGAAACTGTATAAGGATCGTAAAACTTGTTATCAGAATGTAGCACAATGGATTTGATTCCTTGGTGGACTCTTTTGTACACAATTCCGTCATCCTTGGTGAGCACCACATATGTTTTACCGTTTTTTACTTGGGTAAGGTGCTCTACATACTCTCCTATTACATACGAGCCATCTTTTACGTTAGGAGTCATGCTGTCACCCGAAATAGGAAAAGCCCTATACTTGCCAGCTCCTAAAAAAGGCAAAGAAATTGTTTTGAGCGACTGAATAAACTCTGGGTCTCCATATCCCAATGCATAACCAGCCTGTGCCGATTTTGGGATTAACTCTATCGGTTGTTTGTCTTTTTTGGAAGTCATTACCGGAAACAGCATCCGATTATTTAGTTTCAGTAAATCTTCTGGATTTGTTTTTCTTAAATCTATTTGAAGCAAAATATCAATCGTAATCGTGTAATAATTCGAAAGCTTAATCAGTGTATTATGAGGGGGCTCAGACCTTGCCTCTTCATATTTTTGATAAGCTCCTCGTGTAATAGATAATACGTCTGCAATCGCTTGCTGACTCTTTCCTTTCTTACCTCTCAAATATTTTAAATTTTCGCTTAGTACTGACATAATGATATAATTTGTATCAAATTTAATTAAACTTTTTGATATAATTATTCGTTATTTTGAAAAAGTGATTTAGGAGGGTTTGTGATGCTCGTTTTAGAGAGAAAAGAATAGACAAAAAAGAAAATAGAGAGATGAAAAATAGCACGTCAAACAATACCGAATCCTGAGGGCTTCGATTTTCAATCGGGATGGGTGTGAAAGAATTAAACAAAATAAAAGTGAACAAACGCTCAATATTACATATGGATTTAGATACTTTTTATGTATCGGTAGAGAGGCTCCTTGATAGCAGGCTCAATAATGTTCCTGTGCTTTTGGGTGGCACTAGTGATCGCGGTGTTGTGGCCTCTTGTAGTTATGAAGCCAGAAGTTTTGGCGTACACTCCGGAATGCCTATGCGAATGGCAAAGGCTCTTTGTCCAGAGGCGGCAATTATTCGAGGAAACACGGCTACTTACACCAAGTACTCTAAGTTGGTTACCGATATTGTAAAGGAAAGAGTTCCCGTGCTGGAGAAAACAAGTATCGATGAGTTTTTTGCAGACCTATCGGGAATGGATAAGTTTTATGGGTGCTACCAACACGCCAGCGAATTGCGCCAGCTCATCACCAAAGAGACCGGATTGCCCATTTCTTTTGGTTTATCTATCAATAAAACAGTGAGCAAAGTAGCCACAGGCGAGGCCAAACCCAACAACCAAATACGAATTGACTCTGGAAATGAAAAACCCTTTTTGGCTCCGCTTTCAGTAAAAAAAATACCTATGGTAGGAAATAAAACTTACCAGTCATTGCGAAATCTTGGGGTTAAAAAGATAGGAACTATCCAAGAAATGGAGATCGATATGATGCGTTCTGTTTTTGGAAAAAACGGTGAAACCATCTGGAAAAAAGCAAACGGAATAGATAATTCCCCTATCATTCCATTTACCGAGCGAAAATCTATCTCAACAGAACGTACTTTTGACCGAGATACAATTGATATCCACAAACTCACGGGTATTCTCTCTGCTATGGCAGAAAACTTGGCTTTTCAGCTGAGAAGAGGAGGAAAAGTTGCCTCAGTAATTACGGTAAAAATTAGGTATTCGGATTTTAACACCTATACCAAACAAGTGAAAATCCCTTATACTTCTGCCGATCATATTTTGATTCCCAAGGTGCTCGACATTTTTAAACAACTCTACGGAAGGAGACTGTTGGTGAGGCTGATAGGAATACGATACAGCGGATTGGTATCGGGGAGTTATCAAATTAATTTATTTGACGATTCGGTGACTCAAATTAATTTATACAAAGCTATGGATAAAATTCGCCTTAGGTATGGCGAAAGAAGCATTATGAGAGCGGCTGCAATGGAAGCAAAAACCATTGGCCGCTTCCATAATCCTTTTAATGGCGAACCACCAGAGTTGCTGGCGCATAGGAAATCGTAGGGGTTTTAGGAAATGACTTACGACATACGACTTGTGATGCTCGTTTTAGAGAGGAAAGAAAATAGAGCTATGAATAAAAAGACTTACGACCACTATCACTTTAGGATTTATGATGTAAGAGCAATGAAGAAGGATGCTTTGGAAAGAAATGAAAAAACAATCTGAAGCCTGAGTTCGACCGAAGGAAGAGTATCGAAGGCCGACGATAGAAAGTTGACTTACAACTTGATTTTTTTTGCTTCTTTTTTTGTTTCAAGACAAAAAGAAGAAGGCAACTTCATTAACTATTAAAAATCCCTATCAGAACCGAGTAAACAATGTACCTCAACTGCCACACATATTACAGCTTGCGCTACGGAACTTTTTCAGAAAAAACATTGCTGGAAATGGCGAAAGAGTATGGATTAAATACGTTGGTTTTGGCGGATATCAACAATACTTCTGGGTGTCTTAATTTCATTAGGCTTGCGCCAGAATATGGTGTAAAACCAGTTGTGGGAATTGATTTTAGAAACGGGAACGAACCTTGTTTTGTGGGAATTGCTAAAAACAACCAAGGCTGGCTAGAGCTCAACAATTACCTTTCTTATTATTTACATCAAAAAGAAACCATTCCCAAAAGGGCCAAAGCCTTTGAAAATTCCTTTGTGATTTATCCATTTCGGATAGCTGGTGAACTTGAAATTGACTCGCTTCTTCCCAATGAATTTATTGGTGTGGCGGCTCACGAAATTCCTCAACTCAGGATGTCGTGGTTGCTGAAATACCGAGAAAAACTAGTGGTTTTGCAAACGGTTACTTTCCGTAATAAACGAGATTTTAACGCCCATAGATTGCTGCGAGCTATTGACAACAATACGTTGCTAAGCAAATTACCCAAAACCGAAGAAGCCCATCCCGAAGAAAAAATGATACCGATGGAGGAATTGACAAACGTATTTTCGGAATTCCCGCTTTTAATACAAAATACCCAGCAAATTTTGGACAGCTGTTACATTCATTTTGATTTTAGTGCGGATAGAAAGCCTCAAAACCAAAGTGTGTATACCAAAAGTCGCGAAGAAGACATTGCATTGTTGCGTAAATTAACGTTTGACGGATTGCCGTATCGGTATGGAAATGAGGTAACTACTCAAATAACTGAACGAATAGAAAAAGAGCTCGATTTAATTATAAAACAGGATTACGTTTCGTATTTTTTGATAAACTGGGACATCATTAGCTACGCCAAGCGAAAAGGATATTTTCACATCGGGCGAGGAAGTGGAGCCAACAGTATTGTAGCTTATTTACTAGGAATTACCGATGTAGATCCTATTGAATTGGATTTGTATTTTGAACGGTTTATCAATCTTTACCGAAAAAATCCGCCCGATTTCGACATTGATTTTTCTTGGCGCGATCGACAAGATGTAACGCGTTATATTTTTGAAAGGTTCTATCACGTGTCACTGTTGGCTACTTACAATTGCTTTCAGTATAAAGGGACAGTGCGCGAACTAGGCAAAGTTTTTGGCTTGCCCAAAGAGGAAATTGACAAATTGAGTAGCGGAAAGTTCTTAGAAAATCGATTGGATGAACTCGCTTTGTTAGTTCTGAAATATGGAAAATTAATCCAAGGATTTCCCAATCATTTGGGGATTCACGCTGGCGGAATTTTAATTTCTAATTCGCCTCTTCATTCGTTTTCGGCAACTAACCTACCTCCCAAGGGATTTCCTACAGTACAGTTTGATATGGTAATTGCCGAAGATGTGGGCTTATACAAATTTGATATCCTGGGGCAAAGAGGGTTGGCCAAGATAAAAGAAGCCGTGCAAATCATTAAAGAAAATCAGCCTGAACGAGCCAATTTTGACATTCACGATGTAAAGAGTTTTAAAAAAGACCCAAAAATTAATGCCTTGATTGCCGAAGCAAAATGCCTAGGTTGTTTTTATGTAGAATCGCCCGCCATGCGAATGTTACTGAAAAAATTGCGAGTAGATACTTACTTGGGATTGGTAGCAGCAAGCTCCATTATTCGTCCTGGTGTGTCGCAAAGTGGAATGATGCGCGAGTATATTTTACGCCATCGCTATCCCGAGCGAGTAGAAAAAAAGGCACACCCCATCATGCTGAAAATTATGCCCGAAACTTATGGAGTAATGGTGTATCAAGAAGATGTGATAAAAGTGGCTCACCTTTTTGCAGGGTTATCATTGGGCGAGGCCGATGTGCTAAGAAGAGGAATGAGCGGGAAATTCAGATCGAGAGGAGAATTTGAACAGGTGAAACAAAAATTTATTGATAATTGCCGTTCCAGAGGCTACAAAGATGAAATAACTTTTGAAATTTGGAGACAAACGGAAAGTTTTGCAGGCTATGCTTTTGCCAAAGGGCACTCAGCCAGTTATGCGGTAGAAAGCTACCAAAGCTTGTTTCTTAAAACCTATTTTCCGCTTGAATATATGGTGGCAGTGATTAATAATGGCGGTGGTTTTTACCGAAAAGAAAGCTACCTCCACGAGATAAAAATGCTGGGCGGTACGGTGAATCCTCCGCACATTAATTACAGCCGAGGCGAAAGCGTATTGAAGGGTAAAAATATCTATTTGGGATTTGCAAGTATTCATGAGCTTTCAGAAAATACAATCAGAGAAATTTTAGTGAGCAGGCAAAACAAAGAATTTAAAGGTTTGAGCGATTTCATGGAGCGAACAGCTGTAAGCGTTTCTCAAGCCGAATTGCTTGTGCGAGCCGGTTGTTTTAATGAGTTTGATACCAACAAAAGGAGTTTGTTATGGAAACTAAAACTCAATTATTCGCCCGAACTGGTAGTGAAAGAACAGCCTAAGCTTTTTGAATTTAATCATGGAAAACACTTTGAAATTCCTTCGTTGGATTTTGATCGAGAAGAAGTAGCCTTTGACCAATTAGAGCTATTTGGATTTACACTTGGCAACCCATTTGAGCTGATGAAAGAAAAGATAGAAAAGGGATTGTGCGCCAACGAAATGAAATACCACATCAATCGAAAAATAGAGATTTATGGTTATTTGGTAACGGTAAAAAACACCAAAACAGTCACTAAAAAACGGATGCAATTTGGCACCTTTCTGGATTATGAAGGCGAATTTATAGACACCGTTCATTTCCCCAATACAGTAGAAAAGTTTTTGTTTAGAGGAAAAGGCGTGTACAAACTCTACGGAAAGGTAACCGAAGAGTTTGATTTCCTTACCCTAGAAGTTCACCACATGGAAAAAATGGATTGGGTAGTAGATCCAAGGTATGCGGAGTGATTATTGTTTGATGATTTTAACCGTTTTTCGATCGTTTTCTCCTACAATACTCAAAAAATAAACCCCGGTATCGCCCTCCAAATCAATCTCGTATTGCGACACATTTTGTGGGGTAATTTCTTTTACTAATCTTCCGTTTAGGTCGGTGAGGAAGATTCGGTTTAGTTGGGTTTGTTTTCCAAGGTCTAGCGTGAAGTTTCCGTTAGTTGGGTTGGGGAATAAAGAAATGTCTATGTTTTCTTGCTTTTCTTCCTCTATCGAAACCGTAATTTCGGCTTGTTGGATTGCCGCAGTAGCAGTCACTTTACCATGTCCCCATACTGGACTTCCGTTGGTCGGAATTGTTCCGGTGCGCACATCTTCTCTGGCAGTATTCCTCAGAATATCTCGTATTTGCCTAGGCTCCAAAGTGGGACTCGCTTCCAATAGTAAAGCAACCACCCCTGCGGTAGCGGGTGACGCCATACTTGTGCCCGAAAAAGCAGCAAAATCATAGGTTCTTCCGTTGTGGGTAGTGGTAGTAACGGTGGTGTAACTTCTTGTTGTGTATGAATTAATAGAAGAAATTACATTCATCCCCGGAGCAGATACATCGGGTTTCATTCGCTCATCGTAGGTAGGTCCTCGGCTAGAAAACACAGCGATATTTCCCGGAAATACTTGTCCTGTGATGGCTACATTTTGGGATTGATGAGCTGCTACCGTAATGGCGCTTTCGGTGCAAGCTGGCTCGCCCAATCCATACAAATTGTCTCCTGCGACACCGTCATTTCGATAGGCATAAAAATCTAAGCCCCAGTTTCCTACTCCATTGCTCAGTTCTACCACATTCCAATAGTGAACCGTGCCCGAAGAGGCATAAGAATGCAGCACAACTCGTAGGCTGGTATTTGTGTTTTGTACTCTTAGTCTTTGGTGCGGTCGGTTGTTGTTGGGATGAGCCGAATCGATTGCATAATTGTAAAAAACTGTATCGGTCCCCACCAATAAATAATCGGAATGATATCCGTTGTCGTTGTTTGTGCCGTAATACCTAGAGCTTGCCACCAATTGATTGGCCGAATTGTACACTTCTACTCTGGAATAAAAGGGATTGGCTGGCTGGCCCCACATAGAAATGCATTGTCCCCACATCGAGGGATGAGCCGAATAGGGATAAAATCCTATTCTTGTTCGGATGCTGTCGGTCGAAAATGTTTTTTTGATGTGAAAATCGGCATCGCCATTGTTTCCTCCCGAAGTCACAAAAGTCACTCCTTGAATACTGAGCGAATCTATGGCTTGACTTACCAGAGAGGTGCCATCCATGGTTCCGAGGTAGTACAATCCCCAACTCATGTTTATAACGAGTCTTTTGTTGTCGTTGTCGGCAATGTTTTTCATCCACACAAATGCATCGATGGCAGCTCCAGCATCGAGCCTGATGGAATTGAAAAGATACTCCGACTCAAAAGCAACTCCACGGTGTATGGTTCCTCCTCCGCTTCCTGCGGCTGTTCCCGCTACGTGATTTCCGTGGGTGGCATAGCCGTAATAATCTCCTGCGGTATCCGAATTGGCATTGTCCAATTCTGTTGGTGTTACATATTCTACGCCATAGCCAAATCCTGCTGGTTGGTTTCCTGCGTGCTTAAAATGATCCCAGGCTGCTCGGATTCTTGAGGTTGTGAGACTTGTGTCCATAAACATTGGGTGGTCGTAATCAAATCCCCAATCTGTGATTCCTATCAATACATTTTTGCCTGTGTAACCAGCTGACAGTCCATACCCCAACCAAACACTGTCGGCTCGCACATCGGCAGTCATTTTGTGATTGTGAGGCAGGATTCGCTCGGCAACATTGAGTTGGGTTATGTTTTCAAAACTCTGTATATTGGGCAAGTTTTGAAGAGGGATTTTTAGGGTAATTACATCGGCTACTCTACTTCCTACGAATGCTTGGTCGAGTACATCGGCTGGGGTAAAATGGCTGTTTACTTTGGCTATCGTAGACAAGCACAGCACGCCATTTACTTGATAAATTGGCAGGAGCGGATTGTCTGATTTTATTGCAAGATGGGTCTTGGTTTTGGATTGAGAGATGAGGCGATTAATTTGATGTTGAGATTCGCTATTGATTCTGATTTGGGAATAAGAACTAAGCGACAAAACGACAACAAAAAGTGTAAATATGGATTTCATGAGGGTGATTTTGGAGGTGTAATTTACGACAATCGTAGTAAATATAGAAAATTGATGGGGATGTTTTTTGGGGTTATTTGGAATTGGTTTGTGGCGATTTTTCCACTTTGGGAAAGTGAATGGAAATGGAATATTCCGAGATTCTTGGGGAGTAATTTTGGTGGATGATTGACATTTTTGTTACCTTTAAATCTTACGAATTTTGGAGTAAAAAATCACAAATGACTTAGTAAAACAGATTATGAAATACCACAGAATAAACAAAGATCTCTTCATTCACCAACGTGCAGAATTTACCAAGCACATGAAGCCCAGCTCGATAGCTATTTTTAATAGCAACGATATTTTTTCGACCTCGGCCGATAGTACATTGCCTTTTGTGCAACACCGCGATATTTTGGCGCTTTCGGGGGTGGATCAAGAAGAAAGTGTGTTGGTTTTGTTTCCAGATGCGAGCCAAGAAAAACACCGAGAAATCTTGTTTTTGAAAGAAACTTCAGAGACGATAAAAATATGGGAAGGCGAAAAACTGACTAAAGAAACTGCCTATGAAACTTCGGGAATTAAGACAGTGTACTGGCTTCAGGATTTTCATAAAATACTGAAAACACTGGTGGCTGAGGCAGACAATATTTACATAAACAAAAATATGCACACACGTGCCAATACCGAAATGGAAACGAGGGAAGACCGTTTTGTGTCGTGGATGATGACCGAATATCCTGCTCATACTTACCTACAGTCAGCTCCTATTGTGCATCGAGTGCGTTCCATAAAACATCCGATAGAAATTGATTTGATGCAAACCGCTTGCAACATTACCGAAAAAGGATTTAGGAGGATTCTTCCGTTTATCAAACCTGGGGTGATGGAATACAACATTGAGGCAGAATTGATGCACGAGTTTTTGAACAACCGCTCCAAAGGGTTTTCGTATACTCCAATTATTGGTTCGGGATATAATGCATGCGTGCTGCACTACATCGAAAACAACGCAGAATGCAAAGATGGGGACGTGATTTTGATGGATTTTGGAGCAGAATATGCCAATTATGCCAGCGACATGACCAGGTCGGTGCCGGTAAATGGAAAGTTTACGGAAAGGCAAAAAGCCGTGTACAACGCGGTGCTTCTCGTAAAAAAAGAGTGTGAAAAACTCTTGTCGCCAGGCGTAAATTTACACGAATATCATGCGGAAGTTGGGAAACTGATGGAAGAGCAATTGTTGAAACTAAAACTGATTGACCAAACGGATATTAAGAATCAGAATCCAGATTGGCCAGCTTACAAAAAGTATTTTATGCACGGAACTTCTCATTTTATAGGGCTAGATACGCACGATGTGGGATTGTGGCACGAACCGATTCAGGCTGGAAACGTATTTACGATAGAGCCAGGAATCTACATCCCCGAAGAAAATCTGGGAATAAGACTGGAGGATGATTATGTCGTGCAAGAGTCTGGTGGATTGTTTAATCTTATGCAGAATATTCCGCTGGAAGTGGAGGAGATTGAAGAGCTGATGAACTCTTAATGAGATATTAGATTATAGAACTTAGATGTTAGACAAAAGAGCAAAGC
>Ga0181560_10003525_pt1 | contig 14401 bp, 5 predicted proteins | sample 011ome_20_FD_133751 | JGI IMG/M metagenome (GOLD analysis project Ga0181560, IMG submission 133751) | Coastal salt marsh microbial communities from the Groves Creek Marsh, Skidaway Island, Georgia - 011509CT metaG (megahit assembly) | ecosystem: Environmental > Aquatic > Marine > Intertidal zone...
GAACGCGCGTTCAATGAGCGACGCACGCGAAATCGGGCGCGAGCTTTGCGCGGCGCGCGAACCACAACGCGACCAGTCCCGGGACCTGCGCAGCCGCCGCCGCCACCAATTTCGCGACGCCCCGCATCTCGTGCACGCGCGCCGTCTGCGCCAGCTTCGCGCGCGCCGCGCGTTTCGGGTCGTTCGAAAACGCTGAGCCGGTCCCGCCCTCCGCGCCGCCGCCAACCTCCGTCGCGCCGTCCAGCGCGAGCGTGCCGCGGAAGGCCACGCCGCCGTCGCCGGCGAGCGCGCGCCAGCACAGCGCGGCGGCGCCCTCGACCGCGGTCTCGCGCGCGGCGTTCGCCGCGAGGAACACGGCGGCGATCAGCGCCGCGCGAAGGAGCGACGCGTGCGCGGTGCCCTCCGCGAGGCACCCCGCGGCGAACGCCAAGGGCTCGAGCACCTCGCGCCTCGGCCCGACGCAGCGCGCGGACGCGCAGGCGCCGAGCGCCGCGCAGTCGAACAGCGCGCCGTCGTCGAGGGCGAACGCGTCGTCGCCGCCGAGGCACATCCGCACGACACTCTCGTCCATCTCGGCGAGCGTCCGCGCGGCCGCCGCCCAGACGTCGAAGCGCTCGGAGGATGTCGCGTTCGATGTCGCGTCCTCGACGGCGAACGCGACGGGCTCAGAGCCGCGGTTCGCGGCTTCGGCGAGGATCGCGTCGGCGTCGACGCACAGCTCGACGCGTCGCGCCGCCTCGCCCGCGCGGCGCGCGTCGGCGGCGGCGGCGGAGACGCGCGCCTCGGCGCGCGCCAGCCGCGCGGCACTCGCCGGCGCGGACGACGCGCACGTGCCCCTGCGCTCGCGCTCGACCTCGGCGTTCCCCGTCTCGAACGCGCGCGACGCCGCCGCCGACGCGTAGTTGTGCGCCAAGGCGAGTGCGTTTTTCGTGGCGAATGTCCCGCCGCGGCCTGCGACGCACCCGCGTCGGTACGCGTCGTGGAACGGGAGGTACGCGTTCGTGACCAGCGCGGTGACCAACGCCACCGCGGCGACGCGGACGACAGCCTGACACGCCGGGTGGCCGATCGCGGCCGCGGCGCTCATCAACGCTGTCCTGCGCGGGCCGGAACCCCGCGACGCGGCGGCGGCGGCGGCGGCGGCGCCGACGGTCAAATCCACCGGCGGGAGTCGCCCGCGCGTCGACCCCTCGAAGTGTCTCGCGACGTGCTGAAACGACCTCGCGAAGCGGTACGCCAGGTCGGCTCCGGCGAGGCCGTCGGCGGCGGCGGCGACTGCGGCGACGGCAGCGCGCCACGCGCCGACGTCAGGGCCGGCGACGCCGAGCCATTCCGCCGCCGCCGCCGCCGCCGCCGACGCGTTGGCGGCGGAAGCGTCCAGCCGTTCCGCCGACGCCGCCGCGAAGGACGCGACGGTGCCGGCGAGGTCCGCCTGGGAGACGGACGACGCGACCTCGTCTTCGAGGTCGGTAACCTCGCGCTCGAACGTCTCGAACGTCTCGGTGGTGTTCGTCCGCGAGGCGTTCAGCGACTCGCGCTCGGCGTCCACGGCGTCGGCGGCGGCGTCCACCGCGGCGGAGAATCTGGACCACCGCGCGTCGGCGTCGCCGCGCGCCGACGCCGCGAACGCGCTCGCCGCGCGCACGCCTCCCGGGTCGTCGGCGGGGTCGTCGCCCTCCGCGTGTGTCTCCCGCGGCGGCGGGTCATAATCCGCGAACACCGCGAGCGCGGGCGTCTCGAACGCGGCCGGCACGCGCGCCGCCGCGTTCGCCAGTCTCAGCCGCGCGGCGTCGGCGGCGGCGGCGACGGCGTCGGCGGCGGCGGCGCCGGCGGCGCCGGCGGCGGCGACGGCGGCCGAGACGTCGGGCACGACCTGCGGGCTTAGCTCCGCGACTCTCAGCGCGGGCGGCGCGGGCGCGTCGACGCTGGGCAGCGAGGTGGCCAGGTCCCCGAGCATCGACTTAACCACGGACCCGATCCCCGCGAACGTGTCGAACCACGCCTTGGCCTCTGCGAGCTGCGCGGAGACGTCCGCGACGTACGCGCGTACCGAAGCGACGTACGCGCGCGCCGCCGCCTGCACTTCGTCCCTCGTCTCCGCCAACGCCTCCGCCGCGTCCGAGGCGACCGCGCGCAGTTTCGCGCCCGCGTCGGCGTCGAGCGCGCCGAGACTTTCGCTCGCGAGCCGCACGAGCGCCACGAGCTCGGCCGTGACGTTGTGTTCGAGCGCCGCGCGCGCGGCGGCCAGAGCGGACGTTTTGTTCGCCGCGTACGCGCGATCGTACGCCGCGCGCGACGTCACCGCGGCGGCGGCGGCGTCCACCGCCGCCTCCGTCTCCGCGCGGTACGCGTCCGCGGCGACCCGGTACGTCGCGGACGCGTTCGCCAACGCGTCTGCCATCGACATGTCGAAGGGCGTGGATGCGTTCGCGATTTGCGATTCGCCCTCCGCCGGAAACGCCGCGCGCGCGCGCGTCGCGGCGCGGTCGCGCGCCGAGCAGCCGCGCGTCGCGGCGTTCGCTCCGGCGTCGCTCGCGGCGTTCTCTTCCGCGTCGTTCCGCGTCGATCTCCAGGGCAGGTCCTCCGGCGCGCGCCTCGCGGCGACCACGCGCAGCGCGTCCCCGACGCGCGCGTCCAGCGCGACGCACGTCTCGGAGACGGCGGCGGCGAGCTCGGCGACGGCGTCGTTCCGCGCGGCGACGTCGTCCGCGCGCCGCGACTCCGCCTCCGCGTCGAGCCGCACGTTCCGGACGCACGCGCGCGTCTGCCGCTCGGCGCACTTCGCGAGGTCGCGCTCGGCGCGCGCGGCGTGCGCGGCGAGGAGCGACGCGGCGTCCGCGACGACGGAGGCTTCCGCGGGCCGCCCGGCGGGGGGGAGGAAGAGGTCAACCAGCGCCTCGGAGGCGGAGAGCGACGAGCACCACAGCAGGGAGACTGAAAACAGCGCGAGCGCGATGCGCGCGTCGCCGCGCGCGCGGGCCGCGCCCCCACGCGCGGGGGGGGCGTCCACGAGGCCCTCCCGCGCGCGGGCCACTCGTGGCGTATGCGGAGACGCGACGCCATGGGGCTTGGCGCCGGCGCGGTCGCCCCGCGGCGGCATCGTCACCATTTGTGGCCCCCACCGGAGGACACGAAGCGGCGCCTTTCTCGGAAACGCTTGTTTCGGCGAAAGCCGGATTTTCGGTGCCGACTGCCACTGCCGAGGCCAGGGTTTTTTCTTTTCAACGACCTTCTCCGTTCCCGGATCTCGCATCATCCCCTCGGCGGTGCCACCACAACGAAACGCGCGCTTCCGGGACGGCGCGTCCAGTTCGGAGTCCCCTCGGACCCGTTCGAAGGCGACCCCCTCGCGCGGCGGTCGCCCCCCTCGCGACGACCGGACCGCACGCCGCTCGTCGCCACTTCGCTGGAAGCGCGGGGAGGACCGATCCCGAAGAAAGAGGCGCGCGCGTGATCCCCGCTCCGCACGGAACCCGTCGCGATGGCGCCCAAGCTCTCGCTCGCGGAGCAGAAGAAGAAGCTCAAGGAAAAAGAGCAGCGCGCGAAGGACAATGAGAAGCGGGAAAAGGAGAAGGAGCGCGGCGAGCGCAAGGCGCAGGAGCAAAAAGACAAGATGTTCGGGTTGAAGAACAAAGCCGCGGGGAAAGCCGCGCAGGAGGCGTTGACGGATGCGGAGCGCGCGCTGAAGTCCATTCCCGGCGAGCAGCAGAAAGCGGAGGCGAAGGCTCGCGAGAACGCGAAGCGGAAAGAGGCTGAACTCAAGGCGCAGAAAGAGTTCGACGACGAGATACGGCGGTCCATCCGGCAGCCCAAGGTGCCGGAGGGGGTCGACCCGAAGACCGTGCTGTGCGAGTATTTCAAAATGAAGGTGTGCCTGGACGGCCCCAACTGCGCGTACTCGCACGATTTCTTGGGCAAGGCCGAGGTGTCGTCGCAGCTCAAGGACGTCGCCGCGAACACGGGCGCGGTCACCAAGAGCGGCGCCAAGAGCAAGGCGCAGCTGGACAAAGAAGCCGCCGACGCCGCGCGCGCCGAGGCGAAGAAGGCGCGACAAGCCGAAAAACTCGCCGAGGACTTGCGCCGCGCCGCCATCGCGAACGACCCGTACTACGTCGACGACGACGATGTGGACCTGGACGAGCTCGTGTCGCTGGTCATCAGGCCGGAACCGGTGGAGGCGTAGGGGGGCGTTTCAGGGAGGAGGGGAACCCGAAAGAAAGAAGAGTGAGTGGGTTGTAAACGCGACTGACGCGCGCCTCAAACTTGCACGTTGGCCTCGATATCCGATATCGTCAAGGTCGCGCGTGATGGCGGAGAACAGGTCATGATGCGGGTCTCGGTGCAGTGACGAGGCCAATCAATGTACACGTACCCTGCTTGATATTTCCCAGATGACACTATTTTATGACTGAATTGCAGTGAGCTTTCGTTATGACGTTTATTGTTATGCGAAACGCTTGATTTTATGAATATTCCTTTCCAGCGTGCGTGCCTCGCGTGCGCACTTCGTCGGGCCCCGGCAACGTCGCCCGAGACACCATGGAGTCCTTAGCGAGCTATGAATGGATCGTGATATGCTCGGGGTTCCTCGCGTTCTTCACCGCGTTCGGCATAGGTGCGTCTCCCCTTCCGTGGCGGCTATCGGTCTCGCGCGTCGTCATCCGAAAGCATATTCGCGAAGCCGCCGACGACGCTCGCGTCGCGTCCCCCGAACGCGTCCGAACGCCTCGTCCGCCCCGGCCTCTCTCGAACGCCACCCCCCGCCCCCGTTTCCTCGCTCACGCGCTTCGTTCCTCCTCCTCCGTCCTCTCAGGCGCGAACGACGTGTCGAACGCGTTCGCCACGTCCGTCGGGTCGGGCGCGCTCACGCTCCGCGACGCGGTGGCCATCGCGGCGGTGTGCGAGTTCAGCGGCGCGGTGCTGTTTGGCGGCGCGGTGACGGAGACCATCCGCAAGGGCATCGCGGACGTCGCCGCGTACGAGCGGGAGCCGGAGGTGCTGATGTACGGCATGATGTGCGTCTTGCTCGCCGTGGGGATGTGGCTCCTCCTGGCCACCAAGCTGGGCTTTCCGGTATCCACCACGCACAGCACCGTGGGCGCCGTCGCGGGCATGTCCATGGTGGCCCGGGGAGCGTCCTCCGTGTACTGGGGGGCCGAGACCACGCGAACGTTCCCGTGGCTCACGGGTTTGGCGAAGATCATCCTCTCGTGGGTGTTCTCGCCCATCCTGAGCGCCGCCGTCGCTGCGAGCCTGTTCGTCGCGCTCCGCGTCCTCGTGCTGCGCCGGGCGGACCCGTCGCGCGCCGCGCTGGCGGCGCTCCCGGCGATCGTGGGCCTCACCGCCGCCCTGAACGCGTTCCTGCTGCTGACCAAGGGCACGGCGTCGCGCAGCGGGACGGACGCGTGGCCCGCGGGGAAGACGGCGTTCGTGTGCCTCGGCGTCGGCGCGGGCGCGCTCGCGGCGGCGGCGGCGCTCCTGCCGGCGCTGCGCCGCCGCGCGGAGGCGTTTGAGCAGACGGCAAAGGCGAAGTACGCGGCGCGCTCTCGGCGGGCCAGGGAGGGGGGCGCGGCGGCTTCGGCGCGCGTCTCGCGGGAAGACACCGCGCGTGGGTCCGCGGACATCGCGACGGAGGTCCGGGTGGAGATGGTGGACGTCTCGCCGCGCGCGCGGCCGCGGCGGGACTCGTTCGCGTCGTTCCAAGGCGGGCTCGGGACGAGCGAGACCTCGGCGCGCGACTCGGGGCGCTCGGGCGCGCCGCCTTCCTCGGCGATGACGCAGGCGGAGACGCTCGCGGCGGACGAGGAGGAGCAACGCGAGTTTGGGTGCCACTACGGGCTGCGCGAGTGGGCGCAGGCGCGCATGACCCCTTCGTACGACGCGACCACGGAGTCGGTGGTGTCTGGCGAGTCGCGCGCGGTGCGCGACGTGCACGCCAACGCCGAGCGCTTCGACGCCAAGGCGGAGATGATGCTGACGTACCTGCAGGTGTTCACGGCGTGCGTGGACTCGTTCGCGCACGGCGCGAACGACGTCGCGAACGCGTGCGGGCCGTTCGCGGCAATCTGGGGCATCTACCAAACCGCGGAGACGGCGCACGACACGCGCGCGCCGCTGTGGACGCTGGTCATCGGCGGCTGCGGGCTCGTCATCGGCCTGGCGTCGCTCGGCGTGAACATCATCAAGCAGATCGGGATGCGGTTGTCGAAAATAACCCCCAGCCGAGGGCTGTGCATCGAGCTCGGCGCCGCGATCGTCGTGCTCGTGGGCACCAAGTTCGGCATCCCGCTCAGCACCACGCACTGCCAGGTGGGGGCCACCACCGGCGTGGCGCTGCTCGAGGGGAGCGGCGGCGTCAACTGGCGGTTGCTCGCGCGCGTCGTCTTTGGCTGGGCCATCACCCTCGCCGTCGCCGCGCTCGCCGCCGCCGCGTTCACCGCGCAGGGCTTGTACGCGCCGCACATCGAGAGGCACGCGGCCGGGGACCTGTGACACAGACGCGGCGTCCGATCGCGGAGCCGCGCGACGGACTAGCTAGTGGTTAGGAACTTCATCACATGTAATAATGTAGGGGGAATATTTTTGGGACTCGCGAATCCATTCGAGCGGCAAGAGAATCACGTGTCGACCCGGCGCCGCGCGCCGCGGCGCCGGAAGGACTCGGAAACGGCACACGCCCGTCACGAGAAACGTATTGTTGAACGTGTCGGAGAAGCACAGCAAGCAGCGCGCGGCGGAGGCGTCGAAACGGAGCGCGGAGGGGTCCGCCGTTCGTTCAGCGGCGGCGGCGCGTCACCGGCGCGCGCGCGCGACTCACGCGCGGCGCCGCGCGAAGTCGAGGCGGAGGCGAGTGTCCAGATCTGGAGGTTGTGTTTGACCGGACACGCGCGACTGCTGGGATTCCCTCCTCGGCGAGCGGCATGGACCGCTCGGGGACCTCCAAGTGGGGCTTGAATCGCGAGCCCTCCGGGGAGTTCATGCCCACGCTGGATTTCGCCGGGGCGGACCGGCGGTCGTCCAGCGTGCGCGGCGGCGGCGAGACGCAGCACCGCCTGTCCGAGCGGCGAGGCGCGGCGATATCCTCGCTCGAGATCCCCTCGCCGATCGGCAGCGCGGGCGGGTCGGACGGGTTCCCCGAGCGCAGGTCCCCCGGCTCGCGGTCCCCCGCGGGGACGCGGTTCTCGCCGCACCACCGGGACGCCGGCGACGCGTCCGGGAAGTCGGGCGCGCGCCGCGCGCCCGCGGGCGGCTCGGGCCGGGGGCCCTCGGGCAAGAAGGGCAAGTGGCGCGCGCGCATCAAGTGGGGCGCGCGTTTCGCCGTCGCGTTCGCGCTCCTGTATTACTTCGGGCGCACGACGTACCAGCTGACGTTCTTCGCCAAGGCGGGCCTGAACAGGTACGTGTACCACCCCTTGGCGAGTCACAGGCCCATCCCGTGCGGCGTGGACACGCCGCCCACGGACCCGTTCCTCGCGCCCCTGGCGCGGCGCGCGGCGACTCCGAAGGGCGTCGACGACGCCTCCGCGCGGGTCCCCGGGTCCCGGGGCCGCGCGCTGGCGGGGTCGCGGGCGCCCGCGCGCGGCGACGGCCTGCGCGAGCCTCGAGTGGCCGGCGGGGAGGACGCGGAGCGGCGCGGCGCGGATGCGCGGCGGAGGCGCGGGCGGAGGGCCGGCCCGGGGGATGGCGACGCGCGGAACGCGAAACCGGGGGGGGACGAAAACGATTTTATTTCGGGCGGATCCGCGTCGGCGTCTTCGATCGCCGGGCTCGCGAGCCTCGACTCGACATCACTAGAATCGGGTTTAGGCGAGTCGTCATCGTTCGCGTCCGCGCACCGAGAGAACCGAGACGCGTTCGACGCCGCGAGTCACGACGCGGCGGACGATTCCCTAATCGCGGATTCCGGCGCGCCCGGCGCGGCGCGCCGGTTCGCGATTCTGACGCTGTGCGACGCCGCCGCGGGGTACATCTGCGCGGCGAGCGCGGCGAACAAGCGGCGGTACGCGGACCTGCACGGGTACGACCTGATCGTGAGCCGCACGGCGGCGGACCCGAGCCGCCCCGCGGCGTGGAGCAAGATCTTGGAGGTGCGCAAGCACCTGCCGCGCTACGACTGGCTCATGTTCATCGACGTGGACACGCTCATCATGAACCCGGCGGTGCGGCTGGAGGACGTGGCGGACGACTCGGTGGACCAGGTGCTCGCGGCGGACCACAACGGCGTGAACTCGGGGGTGTGGATGGTGCGGAATACGCCGTGGTCGTTCACCTTCCTGGACGAGCTCTGGGCGCAGGACGACCTGGTGAAGGGGCCGTACCTGTTCCACTACGAGCAGCGCGCGTTCCACCGGCTGTTCCACACCGACCCCTGGTCGAAGCAGCCGTCGACGAAAAACGCGGCGCCGTACGCCGGCGCGGCGGAGGTGCGCGCGCACAGCAAGATCGTCAACCAGTGCGTGTTCAACTCGCTGCTGCCCTGGTACGTCTCCGGCGACTTCGTCGTGCACTTCGCCGGCCTCAAAGGGGTGTGGGAGTGTTTCATCTTCTTCAGCTACTTCGACGCGTCGCAGGAGATGCCCGGGATGCGCGTGAGCGACGAGCAGTGGGCGCGGGAGCTGGGGGGGCGGAGCCGGGGGAGGATGAGCCAGACGTGGCAGTGCATGCAGCTCAAGACGTTGTTCCGATAGATAGACGGCACGGGATAACGATTCTTGGTTCCGGTCATCGTGTTGTCGTGAACGCGTGTTCAGGGAAAATGAATCGGAAAACGAGTCGCGAAGCTCACTGTTCCGTCTCGAACAGCGCCGCCATGCGCGGGTCGGCGCGCATCTTCCTCTCCAGCGCCTCGAGCGCCGCCGCCGCGTGCGCGTCGTGCCTGCTCCGCCGCTGGTCCAGGATCTTCATCAGGAACGCCATGTCCTCGTTCGCCTTGTGGTACGCGTCCACTTCCTTCTTCGTAAGCAGGTCCACGTCGCGCTTGTACACGGAGTGGCGCTTCGCCGCCGCCGCGTTCTCCTCGTCCTCGCGGCGCCCGATGATGGCCCTCCGCGCGTCCAGCTGCGCGCGCGTCGCCGCCAGGCACTTCTCGCGCGTCGCCGCCGCCTCCTTGGCGCTCATGGACTCGCCCGCCAGCAGAGGGGGCATGTACGGCGATAGGTAGTCCAGGGTCTTCTTCACTTCCACCTCCTCCTCATCGTCGTCCTCCTGCTTCACGCGCATCGCGTCGTAGTACGGCGTGAGCAGCACGATGTTCGCCTCCTCCTTGGCGCGGTTCTTGACGAAGTCGTCGCACTCCGCCTCGGCGTCGCGCAGGTCCGCCGCGCACGCCTTCTCGGCGAGGCGCTGCGCGTGCATCCGCTCCGCCACCTCCACGTCCGAGGGGTGGGGGACGGTCGGGTCCACCTGCGTCATGACCGGGGGCGAGCCGTCCTTGAAGAAGGTCCGCGCGTTCGCCGTCACGCGCCCGACGCCGCGGTGGTACTCGACGTAGATCGCGCCGTTTTTCAAGTCGAAGACGCGCTTCTCGACGCGGTCGTGCGCCGGCGCCACCTCCGGGCCGTCCGGGTCGTTCGCCAGCCGCGCCTTCCGCAGCGCCTCGACGTCCGGCAGGGAGAACTTCTGCGAGATCTTGGCGATCACGGGCGGAGGGGGCTCCACCTTCTTCTTCTTCTTGCGGCGCTTCCCGGCCGCCGCCTCCGCCGCCGCCAGCGCCTGCGCGTGCGCCTCCGCCTCCGCCGCGCGCAGCGCCGTCTCCTGCTCGTCGTACGTCACCGCGCGGTACACTAGGAAGTCGTCGCGGTCCGCGAAGGTCTCGGTCATCTTCCGGCCGAACTCTTCGTGCCTCGTGAGCAGCCCGTCCTGTCGCCCTCCCGGGAAGAACTCGGTGCGGCGGTCGCGGTCCGGCACGAGCGTCGTCTCCCGCGCGCCGAACGCCGCGCCCGGCTCGAATCGCTCGACGCGCGTCGCGCCTTCGCCCCTGAAAAATGACACGCGCTCGCGCAGACGGTCCTTCCGCCGCGCGAACGTCTGGCGCTCCTCGAGGAGCGTCACGCATGCCTCGTCCTCGAAGATGCACAGGCGCTCAACCATGCCGTCCCAGCGCATGCACGGCCCGAACACCGCGAACAGCTCATGCACGCACTTCTTGTACTTGGTCGTCTTGTGCCCGCGCGGGCACATCGTGTCGAATTGCTCCTGCGAGAGCTTGAGCTTGGGCACCCAGGAGGGGGGCCGCTCCACGACGACGCGGTAGGGGTCGTGGTCCAGGTACTCGTTCTCGGGCTCGGGCGGGGGTTCAGGAGCGGTCGAGGGCTCGTCCTCGGCCGGGCCACCGGGACCCTCCGCGGCGGAACGCTCGACGGGAACCGCCTCGGCGTCGGATCTCGCGCTCGAATCCGCCTCGGCGTCGGACCTCGAATCCGCCTCGGGATCGGCCTCCGTCTCCGCATCCTCCGCGTCCTCCGCGTCGCTCCGCGCCTCCGGCTCCGGCTCCGCGGGCACCTCCTCCTCCTCCTCCTCCTCCTCCTCCTCCTGGAGGTCCAGCTCGCCCTCCTCAGCCTCCTCGACGACGGGAATCTCGATCTTTTCCACCTCCAGGCACGCCTCCCACTTGGCCGGGTCGTCCAGGTCGAAGTCGATCCCGCGCACGGCCTCGCCGGGCGCGCCCAGCCACGTGCCGCTCTGCGCGTTGACCCAGTAGTTGACGTGGTTCCACACGCACTCCAGGCCCTGGTACGGGGACGCGTCCACGGGGTACCGCCGCGCGGTCGTGGGCTCGACGAACACCGTCTCGTCCACCTCGCGCTTGCCCGCGCGAACCAACACCCAGGCGTGCACGCGCTTGCCCTCGTACTTTTTGTCCAGCCGCGCCTCCTCCGCCGCCGGGTCCGCCTCCGCCTCGGGCGCCGCCGCGCCGAGGTCGAGCGGCGCAGGCTCCGCCGCCGTCTCCGCGGGCAAAAGCTTTTCGGTCTCCTCGGGCCCGGGCTCGGGCACGGCGGGAGGGTCCTCAGCGGCTTCGGCGGAAAGGTCCTCGCCGCCTGCCTCGCCGTCCGCCGCGGCGGCCTCCTCGCCGTCGCCGGCGGGCGACGCCGCATCGCCGTCGCCCTCGGCGGCGGCGTTCTCGCCGGCGTCCCCTCCCTCAGCCGCCTCCGCGAGCTTCTCCCTTCCCGGGCTCCCCGGCTGGGACGCCGCGGCCGCGGAGGCCCTCTCCACGGCGTCCGCCGCGGCGGCTTCCGCCTCGGCTCGCTTCCGACGCTCCTCCTTCTCGAACCGCTTGCGCGCCTTCATCGCCTCCTTGGCGGCGCGCGCCTCTTCGCGCGCGTACGCGGCGTCCTCGAGCTCGAGCTTGGAGGTGAGGTCGATGAGCTGCTTCACCTTGTACTTGCTCTGCTTCACCTCCGGCGCGGGCGCGTTCGCGCGCGCCTCCTCCTCGCGCGCGCGCTGCGCCGCCTCGCGCTCAAGCACGGGGCACTCCTGCTCGGTCTGGTCGTTGGTCGTGACGCGCTTCGGCGCGTACCCGACGCACACGTACGCGTCGTACCCGACGCCGGTGAGCAGCGAGCACAGCGCGACAGCCAGGTCGAAGCAGTCGCCGGCTTGCCACTCCATCACCGTGTACGGCGACGGGACGGCGCTCGGGAACAGCAGAGGGGACTCGAGCTGCTCGTACTCCAGGTAGTTCGCCACGAACTCGCAGCACGGGCGCAGGTCGTACAGAGACGTGTGCTCCAGCTTCGACGGGCGCACCGTCGTGCACACGAACTTGCGCACGCCGCACTCGTTCAGAGGGTCCAGGAGCAGCGGGCGCCGATCGGGGTAAAACTCCGCAAACTTCGCGCGGAACTCGTCCACGTATTTGAGCATGTCATCCTCCAAGCGCGTGTTCGCCACCAGCCTGGCGCGCACGCGGGGAAGGTACTCCTTCCCCTTGGACGTCGTCGTGTGCTCGACGCGCAGCTTTTTGCCATTCACGGGCACGAGGTCCTCCGGCCGCAGCTCGCGCTCGTCCAGGTCCAGCACGTCGCCGACTTTGTACACGTCCCAGTACATCTCCTCGGGCGTGTTCACCGCGCCACCGCCCACCTTGGCGTCCGCGGACCCCACCTGCAGCGAGTGGAGCGTGCCGTCCGGGGAAATCACCCCGACGCGGCTCTCGTTCAGGGAGAGCTCGGATTCCATCTCCGTCCACTCGCCGTCCGTCTTATCCAGCCCGACGCCGCCGGCGTTTTCGGCGAAATCCAGCCGGTACACCTTCGAGCACTGCCCGCCGAGCTCGTCGAATCCGCCGTACGTCCAGAGCTTCCCGTCCACGAACGCGAGCTCGTGGCCGTAGCACGGCATGGGGCGGCGGCCGGAGACCGTGAGCTCCTCCCACGCGGGGTTCGCGCGGTCCGAGAGGTCCAGCGCGTACAGGTCGTCGCGCACGAAGTTGTCGCGGCCGGCGTGCAGGTACACGACGCCGTCGCTCGCGCACAGCGCGACGTCCTGCCTGGGCGTGGGGATCGCGCCCGCGCACACCGGCGTGCTCCACGCGCAGTCCTTCGAGCTCATGTCCAGCACGTACACGTCGTTGAACCGCGCGCCCTGGCCCTTGCCGCCGAACAGCACCGCGGTGTTCTCGTCGAGCGCCACCATCTTCGCGCCCTCGCGCGCGTCCGGCCGGCGGCCATCCGGCGACAGCGGCATCCACCGGTCCTCGTCCAGGTCGTACGCGTAGAGGTCATCCAGGCGTTTTTTTTCCTTGGACTTGCCCCCGAAGATCAAAAGCCGACGTCGCGCCGCGTCGAACACGGCGGCGTGGCCGTCGCGCTCGCGCGGCGCGCCCGCGCCGTACGCGCTCGTCTTGCGCCACACCACGCGGTCGAGGTTGGTGACAAAGAGGTCGTTGCCTTTGCGCTTGTCGTGGTACGCCAGCGCGCCGCCGAAAATGAACAGGTGGTTCGCGCCGTGCGTCAGCGTATGCCCCGTTCGTAAGTACGGGCGGTCATCCTGGGGGTCTCCCGGCCCGCCGTTGCCCTCGTTGTTGCCCTTCGCCTCGATCTTCGTGCGGTACTCGAGGTACTTCCCGACGCGCGCGGCCACCGGCTTGAGGCGCTCGATCTCCTCCTGAATCAGCCTTTGCTCCTCGTCCCTGAGAAACTTCAGAAGGCCGCTCAGCGGGCCGAGCGCCTTCGTTCGCCCCGGTTCGCGGAGCTCGTTGTACCGGACGTCGAAGTCCTTGAGGTTCGTGAGGTGGCCCATGGACGGCGGCAGCTCCTCGATTTTGTTGTTGTTCACCTCGATGCGCGTCAACCCTTTGAGGCCGCCGAACGTCTCGGGCAGCGCCGCGAGCCGGTTGTTGGACAGGTCCAGCACGGACAGGTTCTCCATCTCGCCCATCTCCTCGGGCAAAGTCACGATGGAGTTGTTCTCCAGGTTGAGGTACGACAGCTTGTCGTGCCTCGCAATCGCCGGCGACACCGTCTGCACGCGGTTGCCGGACAGGTCCAGGTCCCGCAGGAAACGAGAGGACAGGTCCCCGACGACGTCGTCGACGTCGCGAAGCAAGCACCCGCCCATGTTCAGGCTCGTCAAGCGCTTGAGTTTCGTCAGCACCGGCGGGATGGTCTCGAACTGGTTGTACGACAGCTTGACGGTCCGCAGGTTCTTGAGCTCCGCGAGCTCGTCGGGGAGCTCCGCCAGGTCGTTCGACCGCAAATCGAGCTCGACCAGATTGGGAATCTTCTCCTTGATCTCCAGCACGCGCGCCGCGTCGAAGGTGGGGAGGTCCATGTACGACACGTTGAGCTTCCCATCACGTGCCGCATCCTGCAGGCGTTTCGCCCAAGTCTCGTCATCGAGCTTGCCCGTCATCCTATCTTACGACCGGCTCGACCGAGAGTCAGCGCTTCGCCTATTTTAGGCTCGAACGGAATGCTGCAAACGCGGGGCCGAACGACCACCAGCCCGCGCCCCAGCCCACCGCTGCCCCCCGTGCCACTCTCCGAACTCGTCGACCTTCTCGACGAGTCGGCGGGCCCGAGCGCCGTGCGACAGTGTCGTGCGCCCGAGCGCACAGTGGCGAGCCCGCCCAAGCCTCCCGGTGTTCGTTCTTGGGGCACCGTGGGAACGACGCATTTACCATAATTTGACACTGGAAGCGTGCTGATTGAGAGATTGAAGAGATTGAACACTTGAGATAGTCGCAAAAAACGGTAAATAGACACCCGAATTTTTCTTCTCATCCTCGATCGGCACAAGGGCGCTGGACGAACGCGCCCGCTCTCCCTTTCGAGACGCGCCGGCGCACGTAGCGACCGGAAAGATGCCGTCTGCCACGTACTACCGTAGCTGTACGTACCCGCCCCCGTCGCCCTCTCGGCCGCGACCGTCGCGCCGCGCTCCACTCGCGCATCCGGCCTTC
>Ga0181560_10003526_pt1 | contig 14401 bp, 11 predicted proteins | sample 011ome_20_FD_133751 | JGI IMG/M metagenome (GOLD analysis project Ga0181560, IMG submission 133751) | Coastal salt marsh microbial communities from the Groves Creek Marsh, Skidaway Island, Georgia - 011509CT metaG (megahit assembly) | ecosystem: Environmental > Aquatic > Marine > Intertidal...
CGAAGCGCGTTGGTGATGCGAACGAAGAACACGCGCGTCTTCGCATCTAACGAAAACGGCCCTTTGTTGGAACTTTTGAACGACGCGTTGGATGCGACGGCGGCCGGTTCGATCGCGCTTTCGGTTTTGTACAGTTACTGCGATGATTCGATCGTTCGAGCGAGCGATGGTATCGATTACGACGATGAAGATGATGATGAGAGTGATTTGCGCACGCGCTGGACGGTTTCCTCGTGCCTCGCGTTGCTCCCGATATTCGGCGCCGCGAGTTGGTTTTTACCGCAACTTTCTGTCGGCGCGTGGGAAGTCGAGCAGAAATCGGAGGAGGAAGTGCAACGACAGAAGAGATTTGGCGCGTACGCGGTGGCGTATCTGCTCGGGTACGCGCGGTTCGGCGGGTTTGATTTGACGAGGAAAGAGACGTGGTTGGTCGCGTTGATGTGCTTCGCGCACGCGCAAATCGAGTCGCCGTTTGGGTTGTTGAAACCAAAGAGGCGAGGAAATCTTTTGAGTAGCGAAGGTGGGAATAAGGAGATTGACGGTGACGGGGAAAATGTCGACGAGAATAAGATTGTGATCGAAGAAATCGCGTCGAGTTTGAAATCGAGTTTGTTGCTCGTCGGCGGCGCTAATAATAAAAGTAACCTCAGCGATAGTAGTAGCAGTAGTAGTAGTAGTAGTAGTAGTAGTAAAGGTGAGGAGAGACGGAATAGTGATGTCATCGACGATAGAGACAGCGCGATGGGTGCGAAGAAATCTTCGTTTGCGAAACACTTGGGAGAATACATCGGCGAACTTCAAGTGCAACTGCGAAACCTCCCGATGGACGTTCAAGAAGGACGCATTCGCGCTCAAATCGAGCGAGAAATCTTAGCCACCGAAGAAATGTTAGAGAAGGAAAAATCAATAGCCGCGGATGAAATCGAAAAGTGGGATCGAAAATGGATGTTGCGAAGGATGAAAAAGCCAGAGTTGATCGAGACGTGCAAACAGAACGGCATCAAAGGGTACTCGAGGCTAAACAAAATCGAAATCGTGGAGCTGATCGAGCGATTCGAACGAATCGAGCGGTGAGTGAATATAATAAGAACATCACCGTGAATCAGGATGTAAAACAGTGTAATATATACATAAAATATACACATACTACAGCGCGTACGCATGCATGTGAGCACAAAACGGCAAAAAAAAAGGCTGGGCTCAGCCGATAATCGAAATCGGGGCCTCTCGCATATTATGATTTATAATAACTGCAGTTTTAGCAGCGCATTGAAGTAAACAATCCACTCCCAAAGCGAGAATCATACCACTAGACCACTGAGCCATTCAACTTTTTATTCGCCTTCAACCGGTTAGAAAGCTATGGTACGAAGTTAGGGTTTAGTTTTTTGTACAAGAACAATGTTTTTTTTTCTCTCGCCATTCACAAACTTTTTCTCTTCCCAAACAAACAAAAAAATCTAACATCAAACACAAGTCGTCACACACTTACACACACACACGATTTCTCAATCATGGGAAACCGCGGTTCAACCGCTAGCGGAACGAAGACGAAGCGCCCCAATCATTCCTCCTTGTCGTCGTCGTCGTCGTCGTCGTCGTCTTTGAAGAAAGAAGCGTCGCTTTTGTTGTCAACTTCGGAACCCGAAAACAAAGCAGTTGCCGCCACATTCGACGCGCTGAGAAGGAAAGCTGCGGAGCTGTGGTTTCGGTACGACGAAGAAGATAAAGACGAAAAAAATCATCGCCGCGCTTCGGCGCTTTTGATAGACGCGTTGTATGAAAATCGCTGGTTTATCAAACATTCAGACGCGCAGAAGAGAGAAGATTTAGACGCGTTGATTTCGAGTCAATTTGGACAGTTACTGGACGAGTTGCGGATTTTTTATCGCGAAAAGAAAAAGAAGAAGGAGAGCGACCGCACGAATAATAATGATCAACATCACGAGTTCATTCGGGAATGTTTACACGACATCGAAAAGAACGAGGATAAGGAAAGCGCGACGAATAATACGGTAGTGCCGACGATCGTGGTACTCGACCAGTTCTCGAGACACCACTTTCGCGGTTGCTCTTCTTTGCGAGAAGGATCCGCCGCCGAAGCCGAAGCGAACATAGCTCTGTTAGATGAAGTGTGCGTTACAATCGTAGATAGATGTTTAGAGAAGATTGACGTCACCTCGCACCTGATCGATGCGAAGCAACTGGTGTTTCTCCTCATGCCGTACAGACACACGCAGAAAACGTTGCCGAGATTGAAAAAAATCATAGACTGTTTGGATGAGCGAATCGAATCGGATTCGGCCAGTCTCGAGTTGCTGAAAAAGTTCAAAAAGACTTCTTTGCGATGTTACCAAGATTTAGAAGGGAAACAGTGGCATCCAGAAACAAACAGCGAGATCTTGGAGTTTTTCGAATTCGATCCAACCGCGGAGCAAATAGAAAAAGCGATGCGCATGCCAATCGTCGACGCGGTGAGAAAGTTCATGGAGTCGAAACGAGACCGGTTTGACTACGTCGAAGGGAATGATAAAAAACCAATCGCGGTATCCCTCTCCGGTGGCGTCGACTCGATGGTTTTAGGGATGATTTTGAAACAGTTAGGGTACACAGTGATAGCGTTACACATAAACTACGGCAATCGCCCAGAGGCAAACGCCGAGGCGAGTTTTTTAGACGTGTGGTGTCGGAAACACGCCATCGCGTTCGAGATTAAAAACATGAACAGCGAAGGCTTAAAACGAGGAGTGACACCACGAGAAACGTACGAAATTGAAGCCAGGAAAATTCGTTTCGATTTCTACAAGCTCATGCGACAAAAATATAGGTATCCCGCGGTTCTTTTAGGCCATCACGACGGCGACGTTCAAGAAAATGTCATCACGAACATGTTTCGTGGCGCGAACGTGTTAAACGTCAACGGCATGTCCGATGAAGGCATCATAGAAAACGTTCGAATATGGAGACCGATGTTGTCGAGGCCAAAATCAGACGTCCTAGATTTTGCACACACGTTCGGTGTTCCGTACTTTCTCGATTCCACGCCGACGTGGAGCACGAGAGGCAAGTTGCGAAACCAATTGGTGCCTCTGTTGGCTGATATGTTTGGCGAAGGATTTTTAAGAAACGTGACGCAAATCGGCCGAAACAGCGAAATGCTGGATGAAATGGTAAAGAACTCAATATTTAACCCGTTTTACGCGAAAGTGCGAGTCTCGGATGCAGGAATATACGTTCCGTGCGAAGCGTTCACCGCGCAGCCTTTGTTTTTCTGGAAGGAAACGCTGAGAGAGTTTTGCCACAAGTTAGGCACGAACGGGTTTAAAGACGAATCGGTTGGACAAATCGTGAAGAAAATTACCGCCGATACGTCATCCGCGACGCCGACAAAGACGAAACCTCCAAAACAACGCGGGAGCGATCCAGACAACGTCATCTCTTGGCTCCCCGTGAAACGAGAAACTAAAGTATTCTTGACAGCTGACGCCTCGAAAACGCTCGCCATGTTCGCCGAAGAATTTTTCTCCGAAGCGACGGTGGCGACGTTCGAAAACTTCTCCGTTCCGGTGAAAAGTTTTAGCGACGACGACCAAAACGGCAAAATTCAAACTCGAATCTGTGGTCCGTGGTCGATAACGCTCGAAATGGTACCCAGTACGAATCGAGAGGAACTCGAGCGACCGAAATGTTTCTCCATTTGGGACGCTCTCGATAACAACATCTCCTATCACATACCGGTGCGATGTTACGACGCGAACGACGAATACGATGTGAGCACCACCGAGAAAACGTTCCACATCGACACCGATTGGCGCATTCCTCCAACCTGCAATCTCGATAACATCGTTCGTAAACACCTCCCGATTGTCGTTCCTCTCGGACATCCGCCGTACCGAGGCAAGAGCGAAAAGGAAAAAAACAAAAAGCACAGGACGTGGGCGCCTCGATTCGTCGTCGGAGAAGATACTTCCGATGCCGCCAACAACATCGACAACGGCATCGTAAAAGTCACCTTACGTTTCCGACGTCACAAACCGTTTTCGGAGGAAGATGAAGCCGCTCCGTGACGCGGCGCTACACGTTATAATAGAACTACAAGAAGCTAAACACAACACGATGATAATAGAAGAAACTGCTACTGACTACCGACGCGAAAAACTACCATCACACAAACAAACATCAAAAACGCATCACCGACTCTCCTCCGTCGACGGTCCTTTCAGTCTCACCTGCCACTCGTTGCTCTTCCCGTCCAACCCGCTGAACGCTCTCAACCGGTCCAACCCGTCGATGGCGATCGCTCGCTTCTTCTCGACGTCTCTCGCGTCCTCGAGTGCACGATTTTCCCGAAACTCCAGTTGGATTTCTTTGTACAAACCGTCCTTGTTCTTCGACGGAAACCGTTTCGTCGCTCTGAGAATGTTTCTGTACAGTCGCAGCGTCGACAGAGAAGAGGACGACGAGGCGGACATGTTATCGTTTTGTTTTCTGCTCTCTTCTCTCTCTCTCTCTCTCTCTCTCTCACTCCTTCTTTGCGCAGACACAGTTCTTCTTCTTCTTCTTTCCCGGAGAGTGTTGAAAAGTGTAAAAACGCTTGACTTTTTTTCCTCACACAAAAAAAAAAGTTTTGGAAAAAACAAATGCAGAGAAGAAGAGGCGCTGCGGCTGCCGCCGCCGCCTTCTCGACCGCGCTGCTGGGCTTTTCCGGGTACCAACTCTCCCGAGACTACGAAAACACGAAACGAACGACGACGTTTTGGTACCACGCGTTGCCGGCGTACCTCTCGTACCGGCTCGTGCAGCGACGGAACGAGATGTTTCATCGATTTTCATCATCTTCTTCTTCGTCTTCTTCTTCCGGGGAAATCGAAGCGTCGTCGACTTCGACGTTTAACAACATCGCGTCGATGTTCACCTCTCTGTGCTTACTCTCGAACAAGGAAGCGGACGAAGAGTACGAGAAATTACACGAGTATTTCAGTCCAATCATCGAGAGACAAGTCTGGGAACAGCGCGGGTTTTACATCAAACACGCGCAGTTTTTATCCACCAGAGATGACTTCATTCCAAAACAATATCTCGAGTGGTGCAAAAAAGCGCAAGATCGAGCGCCGACGACGATGGAGAGAGGCGAGGCGTTAGCAATCGTAAAGGCGAGTTTAAAAGGGACAAAATACGAGGATTGCATCGAATATTGGGAGGAAACGCCGATTGGCGTGGCGTCGATCGGGGCGGTGCATCGATGTCGATTGAAAGGAGATCCGAAGACGTACGTGGTGAAAGTACAGGCGCCGGAGGTGGAGAATCGGTTTAGGAACGACGTGAACACGATGATTTTCTTCTTGAGACTGTTTCAGCCGCAACACGTGCCGCCGTTGAAAGAAGTGCAGAGGAACTTTTTGAACGAGTTTGATTATCGAACCGAGGCGGAGAACTTGAGGGAGATGAAACGTTTGATCGAGGACGGAAAGTTTGAAAATCGGGTGAAAGTACCGGAACCGAGAGAGGAGTTGTGTTCGAAGAACGTGTTATTTATGGAAGAGATAGAGGGTGTGCCGTTAGTAAAAGGCGTGAAAGAATCGTACGAGAGATTTTTGAAGGCGACTGGGAGGAAAGCGAACGCGAACGCGATGCGACATTCGGCGGACGCGTTGTTAGCTGAAGCAAGCGAAGAGAAGAAGGACGTGGAAGAAGCCGCGCGGGCGACGAGAAAGGCGAATGCAATTATCCGAGCGAAATCTTTCCTGATCGATGAACCGATGCGGCTTGCGTACAATTTCTCCCCTTTGCGTCTCATCTACGGCAAAAAGGAGAAGCAGCCCTCCGCGACGCTCGTCAATCTCGGCGACGTGTTGCGAACCATGTTGGACGTGCACGCCTACGAAATCTTCGAATGCGGCACGTTCAACGGCGACCCGCATCCTGGCAACATTCTTCTCATGCCCGATGGAAGACTCGGTCTCATTGACTACGGTCAAACCGTGCGCATTGACGAGTACGCTCGACGCGCGTACGCAAAACTCGTTTTGGCGTTGCTGCACGAAGATAAAGAAGAAGTGGCGCGGCTCGTCTGGTCGCCGCCGCCCGACGGGTTCGGAGGAAAGACGAAGAAAAGAGACGTCGATACGGCGTATAAACTAGCTACCTTCTGGAACGATCGAGATACACCGGACATCACCGAAGGGTTAAATTTACAAGCGTTTATTGACGAGATGGAACAAAGAGACCCGATGATTGACACGCCGAGACAAATGGTCATGATCTCCCGAGTATCTGTTCTATTGCGGGGTATGGGGAATGCGTTCGATATGCGGTTGCGAGTTTCCGAGGCGTGGAGGAAACACGCGCGTGAATTGTTGAAGAAAACCGATCCGGAGTATTATTTATTGAAGCAGGAAGAGGAAAAAGAGAAGCAAAGAACATAAAAATAGTCGCACATTTTTAGAAAGAAAACAGTAGCATAGCGCGCAGCGAGTTAGAAACTAGTGTAAAGTAAATCAATGTATACCGGTATTATTTATTATCATCATTATCATAACAATTTCATTCAAGCATTCGTCTTCGTGCTCGAACACAATCCCTTATTAATACTATTGTTATATTATGTCGATTTTATTAGTTTTTCCTATCTCTTTCTCCTTCTCTCGCTCACTTTGTTTTCTCCCTTTCTAATCCTCTTTTTTCGGCGAAATCGAAACAACAACCGTCTTTTCGTCCTCCTTGACTTCCAACGATACCGTCACGAGCATCTTACCGCTACCACCTTTCTTCTTAGACTTACCCTTTTTGTTATTTTTTTCTTTCTTTTCTTCGTCTTTGGTGGAATCTTCTTCGACTGCGTCTTCTAATCCAGCCGCGATGCGTTCTTTCTTCACCTTGCGCTTCTCTAAGAATTCTTCTTTTTTCTTGTTGAGCAATTCTACACACTTGGGCACCTCACCAACTATTAAAGGCGCAGAAATGCCTACTTTACCAAACATTCCGTGCGCATCTAACGATAAATTAACTTTATCGGTGTCTTTCGGTGGTCTAGGTCCGGCGTTCTTCATCGCGTTGACTTTGTTCTTCTTCGCTTTCGTGAGCGTACCGGTCATGGAGAGCAAATCGTCCATCTCTTCGTCTTTGTCTCTCTTGTTGACCATTTTCAGACCTGACAACTTGGCGGTTAAATCCTCCGCGCTTCCGTTCTTCGATGACGACGACGCGGTTTCCGCCGGTGCACTCTTCGGCAAGAACTTTTGCAAGAAACTTACCAACTGGTCGCACGCAGAAATTTCTGCCTCAAACGGTTCCGGAGCGTTTTCTCTTTCCCATTGCTTCTTTCTCTCTTCCGCCGCTTTTTTCTCCGCGGCGTACTCCGCGTCACGCTCCGCGCGAAACACTTTCTCTCTCTTCAACCACTCGTTGTTCTTCTTCTTAAAATCGTCTCGCAAATCGTCCATCTCTTTGCGAATCTTCAAGATTTGCTTGTACGCGCCGTCCCTTTCCGATTCTAAAGCTTTCAAGGTCTTGTTGAAGTTATCGCCGCCGCTATTCCCATTTTCTTTTTTATTCTTGTTGTTACCTCCTCCACTTTCTACGCCACGAATCTTGTCGATTTCGTTCTTCAATTTTTGCTGCTCTGCTTTGTTGGCGTTGATCTCCGCGTCCTTCGCCTTTGCCTTCTCTTGCATAGCCTTCCTCGACCCGTCCGTCCCGGTAATCTGTGCCTGCTTCGCAGCCATCGCTTTCGCCGCGTCCTTCATCTTATTCAATTGCTTGATCTTTTCCACCAAAACTTTTTCCTCCTTCAAACTCATCGTTTCGTGCGAAATTTGATCTTCGATTCTCGCCACCTCCGCGTCGATTTGCTCCGCGCTCTTCCCTCTCCCGCTATTCGAACCGTCGCCTTTCCCCATATTATCCAAAGCTTGCACTTCTTTCCTGCACGCATCTCTCGTTTGCATCAAAATTTGACACTGCGCGGCTAACTCGTTCAACTTTGACCGAATCGGCGCGTATTTCGCTTGCTCCTTCTCCCGCTTCTCCCGCAACGCTTTGATTTTCGTCTTTGCCGATTCGATGATCGACTTCCGTGCCTCGATTTGGTCGTTCAACTTCTTCATCGCTTGCTCGTGCTTCTCTCGAGACGGTCTCGGAAGTCGTTCGACTTTTTTCTTCTTCTTCCCTTCTTCCTCGTCCTCCTCCTCCTCGTCGTCTCCTTTCTCGACCGTCGCATCTTCTTCTTCTTCTTCCGTTTTGGTCGTTTTGGATGATTTTTTTCCCCGTTGTTTTGCCCCTCCCGCGGACTCTTCTTTACTTTCCTTCTTCTTGGAAGCGGCGACCATCGCCGCTTGTTTCTTTCCTTTCGTTTCGTCACCGTCGCTCATCTTATATCAAGCTCTTCGAGTCGTGTTTTAACAGAGAGCTCTCTTTTACTTCTTCTTCTCGTTCGAGAGAGAGAGAGAGAGTGCGTTGCGCGCGTGCGTTCGCTCTCGTTTGCGCGCGCCGGTTCTTCTCCGATCCGGATTTTTTGTACCCTTTTTTTCGGAGGATCGATCTTCTAAAGATGACAAACTCGGACGAATAGACGATTGATGATAGACGACCGACTACTTCCTCCTCTTTTTCGTTCCGCCCGCGTGGTGCGTTGCTGCTTTTGCTGCTTTTATCGAGAAAGTAGGCAACTTTAACAAGCGCGCGTTCTTTTGTGGCGAAGAGAAAAGAACAATCAATCACGTCGACGACATCGCAAAAACTCTCTTTTTTTTTTCAATTTTTTGTTCTTTTATTCCAGTCTAGGACTCGTCGAACTGTGACACTGGCAACTTTTTGAACGAGCAGAGAGCGCAAAAGAGAGAGAGAGAGAGATGCATCGACACAAACATTTATTTTACGCGCGCACACGGTGTATACTTATTCATAATACGTATTACAAAAGCTTCGCATTCGCTTCGTATTTTAACAAGATTTGATGACAGTCGACCAAAACTTGCGCGTCTAACGCGGCGTAGACGCGCTGCGCGTCCGAAAGCGGTCGCGAGGACCAATCGGACATGCGCGCGGATTTATCGAGCGGTTTCGAGAGGAGGACCGAGCATAAGTTGGACAGACCGATCGGTTGGTGGCGATTGAGTTCTTTTTCGAGGAGCCACGGTTCTCGTTGGCTTTCCTCTCTTTCTCGTTCTTGTTCTTGCTCTTGTTGGTTGTTATTTTTCTTCGTCTTCATCTGTCTCGCGCCTTCAACTCTCGTTCTCCAGTACTGTTGAAGGTCGAGGACGTTTTGCGGCTGTCCTAGGTACGAAGCGCACTGACTGAGCCGTTTGAAGTCTTCTTTGCCGGCAAACACGAGCTTCAAGATTGAGTCGTTTGAAAACAAAGCGCCCAAAGTGTCTTTTAAAATCGCGGACGGCACGTCGTCTATGAGTTTGGGGAGATCCAAGAGGAAACAATCTTCTTTGCTGCTAATTTGGAGCAACGCGACCGTTTCACTAAGAGCGCCGCCTCGAGCTCTTTTCGACGGAGGCGCGCCGGCATTCGTGGTTTCTTCCTCCTCCTGATCCTCCTCCTGATCCTCCTCCTCCTCCTCCTTCTCGTTCTCGCCGTCCTCCGCGTTACCGCCGAGCTTGGCGGCCCATTCGGTATCGATGCCGATCGAGCTGGACGTGCATAAAACTCGATACATTTCTTTCAGTGAACTTTCGTCGTCCACAAAACTCACGTTCACGTTTTCTGGCAGTTTATAGTATCGCAACTCTCGGTCCCTGCGCATCTGCATCATCATCTCGTCCGAACAAATGGAAGCGATATCCGATTCGCTAAAGCCGCATCTCTCGGCAAACGTCCTCGCATATTCTAACTCTCCCGCGGCAACTAGCGCGCTCACCACTCGTTCTTGAAAGTGCACGTCATCACCGGCGTGCTTCAACGCCGCCTCGAACGCGCCTTTGGAAACCATTCGGTCGATGGAGCTTTCCCAATACTGTTTCTTAATGTCCGGAAATTCTTCGTACAAATTAAACCGTTTCACAAATCGAAAACCGGCTCTTAAAAACGAATGCGAGTCTTGCGCTAAACACGTCGCCACAAACTCAATCTTCTTCTCTCTGCTCAGATTTTTGACTAACTCTTCTAACAAACCAATCTCGTCTCTGTTCGCCAAAAGTTCAAACGTTTCTGAATTGGTAAACTTTTCCAATTCGAAATGCGTAATTGTCGCGCACGCGCTCCCTGGTGCTTCTTCTAATAAATATTCAACGTAATCTTCTATGACTTTAGCGGTGACGATGTCGTTTGTTTCTTCTCCCCAAAAGAAATCTTCTTTGCTGACCCCAAAGGACTCCGCGATGCGAGCGACAACTCTCGCTTGTTGCGCGCCTCCGCCTCTCTCTTTGGCGGCGAAATACACCAAATTCGCCGCGCGTCGTCGACTCTCCTCGCACTTCACTCTCGATCGGGTGATGTTTTTCAGTTCAAACCAGTTTCTTGTGTATGCTTCTCGAACTCCGTTCGCTCGCGAACAACTCTCGATGATGACGAATTGAAGCAAAATACGCTCGCTTTCAATCTCTTTCACGGATGGCGCTCGCGCGTCGTCTTCGTCGTAGGACTCTTCCTGTCCCCAGTTTCGGTCGTAAAATTCATCTTCCTCTTCTTCTTCACCATCTCGCTCGAAAGATTCGTGCATTTCTATCTCTCTCGCGCGTCGTTCTTTTTCTAAAATCTCCACGCAATCTAAACATATCCGCGGCGGTATCGAATATTTGTTGTTCCCTTCTTTTTCTTTTTCCAGCATCTTTTGCTCGAAGAACTGCACGCACTTCTTCCTCAACTCGGGGAACTTTTGTCGATTAGCAATCATCGCTCGGAGCATTGTCAAGAGTTCAATGGCATCCTCGTTGCTATCGCGATCACCATCATCCTTCGACGATGTCAACCTCGTCTTTGTCGTCATCGTTCGCGCGTTCGTTTGTTGTCTTTCAAGCGCGCGATGATGATGTCGACGTTTCAAAAACGAGTTTCCCGAAAACGAAGCGCGCGATGGAAGATGACGACTTTGACGAAGATTCTCGCGTGAATGATGATAACAATGACGAGAACGCGCAGAAGACGACGCGACGGTTGTTGATGGCGGTGTTGGTATTGCCGCAGCCGCGAAACGCATGTGCGTTTACGCGAGAAAGAAAAAAGATTTTTTGTAACGACTTTGAACTCGTGAACGATACCGACAACAACATCGAGAGAGCAAACGACGCGCGCGTCGCGTACGCGCGCACGCAACGACCGAATGTTTTCTATTATAATTTTGGTATATTCAATTAAAAAATCGCTTTAATCTGCAAGCGCACCCGCGCAATTGGAGTGGCTTTTTTCGCTCTCTTCGTGATAAATTGTTGATTATTCTCGGCTAGCGGCTCTTCTCATCAACAAGCCTTTTCTCTTCCTCTGTGGTGTTTCGTAGTTCTACAATGATCATCCCTCGCACTCGATTTCTCCTCTACCTCGCATCGACTATCGTCTCTCTCTCTGTGTCATTCTGATTTATATTATCTTTCTCTTACTTTCTAATAATAATACTTAATTCTTCTTCTTAATCCTTCTTCTCGGACGGTCTCTCGACGCCTTCCCACGATTGTTGCCACTGTTTGTCGTAAAACGTCGCCTCGTCCGCCAACACCTTCAAGTTGTCCAAATCGCTCAACTGTCTGACAAAGCAGACGAACAAGACGGTCGCAAAGATCGCTGTCTTACCCAAGAACGAGTCGTGCAACTCGACCAAACCAGTGTGCGTGGCCGCGTCGATCAAATACGCGAACAAGTAACCGACCATCGCGGCTCTGCCGTTGGCCTTCTCCGCCTCCGGCAAGTGAAAGCGAGTCATCCACACTTGCCACGGGATTTGGCCGAGGTCAAACGTGCCGTCTTCGTCGTAAACCGCCGGGTTCTCTTCCAACATTTTTCTGTGCACAATTTCAGCGTCGATGACCGCGTTCCAATCCGTGGTGCCGTCAGCCTTGGCGAATTGCGCGAGGTCCCAGGTGCCATTCACCCAGCGAGAGTCCTCCCACTTCTGGGCGGTTTTGCCCATCATGCCAGCTTTCGTGGTCGCGGCGGCATCTTTGCCGAACGCCTCGTCGCCGGATTTCGTGCCCCCTCTTTCGAGCGGAGAGAGCTTCTTTTCCGTGTTCGTCGCCGTAGCTTTGATGACGGTTCTATTTTGTTTGTTTTCAAAGTTGAAGATACGATGTTTGAGATTTTGGATAGAGAGAGAGAGAAGAAGGGATAAGTGTCAGAGAAGATCAATCGATGGGATGAGAGAACGCGAGCGCAAACCGAAAAAAAACCGCGACCGCGTACAAAAAACGCCCGGCAACCCGTCGTGGCCTTTACTGTTTCGACCGGGATTCCCGCGATTGAAAACCGTCGACAGAAGACGCGAAGACCCCGCTCGCTCGCGGAAGAAAAGAAAAATATCTCCCCCTCACATCGGAGAAGCATCTCTCCCCCAAATTCGCACACAAACAAGCGTACGCGAAAAAAATAAAAAACAACAAAAACAATCTCCGGCCGTACCTGTTCGCGCGAGCGTTCGCGACGGGCTTTCTGAGCGCAGAAACCGATCGAGCGGATTGTGTGGTCGCGGAAAACATTATGCGTGCTTATTTGTGACGTTCGCGTTTATATATTGTATATATATCTCGCGCGTGTTTCTCGTGTTTTATAGGAAAAAAAAATCCCCCTCTTTTCGAAGGTTTTTTTTCCTCTTTTTTTTTCACGGAGCGAGATCTCCTACGAGAGGAGATTGGAGAGAGAGATCTTTTTTTTTTTGCCCAAACTTCCCCTCAAAACCCTAAACTCAACAAGAAAGGTCTCGGGTTTTGAGCACCCCCCATGATAATGCCCATCATCACAAAAGGACACAGACATCACACGAAACAAACAACTTTGAAAAAAGCGCCGTCGATTGGTCCGTCGATTATTGGTGTGAAGTTGCTGTTGTTGTTGTCGTCGTCGTCGTCGTCGTTTGCCGCTGATTCTTTTGGCTCCTCGCGCTTCATATATAATTTTGCCAAGAAAAATGTCCCCCCGAAGAAGGCGAAAAGGCGCGAAAACGACGTCTTTGTCGTCCGTACACGCAACGAACTTTGTTTCCGTAAAAACGTCCATGACGAAGAAGAAGAAGGAGGAAGAAGAAGAAGAAGAAGAAGAAGAAGAAGATAACACCGACGATGCTCGTCGCGAGGAAGGAAAAACTGAGCGGCGGCAAAAGAGGACGACGAGAGGCAAAGAGAGTCAGAGTGATGAGCGTCAGAAGACAACTGCCGAGGGGGGCTGGAAAATATGGGCTCCGGTGTTTATTCTCTACGCGGGCATGTTCGCGGTGTGTCTTTACGCGCATTCTAGGTACGGAGCGGCGATTTTCTTCGGCCACGAGAAACTCGGATTAACCTTACCGCAGTGGCGAGAAAAACTGAGAAGGATGCAAACGACGGCGGTCTTAATCGGCGGTCCACACCGCGGAGGGACGTCAATCGTGTGGTCCTGCGTGAGCGCGCACGAGAAGATTGGAGCGTTTGCGAGCCGGAAGGTTGCGGATCACGCGGAAGGGATGTTTGTGCAAGACGTGTACCCGAAGTTTGGCATCGGCGAGGAGTGGCAATCGTCGCGGTCGGGGAGGAACTTCGCGAGGAATGGTTTAGGGAGATACGCTTTAAACGAGGCGTATCACTTAGACGAAAGGTCGGCGTTGAACACGGACGAAAATGGGGTGAAGTTGATGAATAGTTTTGGAGTGCACTGGGGGTTTAAAGATGTTGCGAGCTCATCAAAGAAGTTCGAGGGAGAGAAAGAAAAAGAGGAGGATGAAATCGCGTTTGTCGTCGAAAAATCGCCGCCAAATGCCATCATCGGGACTTTTCTACGCGCGTTGTATAAGAGGGTCGGGATGAAAACGACGAAACACGTGTACGTAACGAGACATCCAATAGCAAATGCGATGGCGCTGAACGCGATGAAAGAGCTGAACGGGCGAGTGACTGTTGGAGAATTGTTGGAAAATTATATAAAGCTTCACGAGACGGCGCTGAGAGACGCGAAAGCGCTCGGCGAAGATGCTTTGTACCCATTTCGTATGGAAGATTTTATTCGTGAACCCGAGCGGAAGGCGGAAGAAGTGTTCTCTTTCATATTCAATAACTACGACGATGAAGACGAAACAGCAAAACGACGCGCTTTCGATTCATGCGTAGCCAAGATTGAAAGCGATACCGGAAAACCGCTCTCTAAGACTAATCCAAACGAAAAGTATCGGGAACAGTGGTGTAAAATGGTAGACAAAGACGAAAGCGCGAGAGCGCTGAGCGCGTCGCTCGCGGAAAAATACCAGAGGAAATTAGACGAGTTAGGCTTAGGATACGACATC
>Ga0181560_10003535_pt1 | contig 14380 bp, 8 predicted proteins | sample 011ome_20_FD_133751 | JGI IMG/M metagenome (GOLD analysis project Ga0181560, IMG submission 133751) | Coastal salt marsh microbial communities from the Groves Creek Marsh, Skidaway Island, Georgia - 011509CT metaG (megahit assembly) | ecosystem: Environmental > Aquatic > Marine > Intertidal zone...
GCCGAGTCTTTGCCCCCGTCCCCGGTTTAAACCCCCACCCCCCCCCCGGCGTAAATCCGCGCCCCGAGCCCCCCCGGGCCCCCCCCGCCCCCCCCCCCCGGAGAACTTTCGTTCCTTCTCCCGCGCCCCGCCACGAGCGCGGGCTCGTCCAGAAGTTCGAGCAGAACCCAGCAGCACGGCGGCGTCCCGGAGTACCCCGGGAGGTCGGGCGGCGGCGGCACCGCGTCTCGAAACGCCCACGCTCGAACCACCGCGCGCTCCACCGGCCGCAACTCCTTCAGCGGGATCCACCCCTCGGGCTCGTTCCCGACGCCGATGTACCGCTCGCGAGTGAGTTTCATCCCCTTGCGCATCAGCGCGACGACGTTCCCGGGCTCGCACGTCTTGATGCCCGCGTGCGTCGCCGTGGGAATCGTCGAGAAGAACTTCGCGCTGTTCATTCGCGAGTCGTCTTGCACGAGCGCGCTGCACAGCACGCCGAGAAGTCGCGCGCTCCTCGCCGTGCCCAGCTTCATCGCGGTCTGAATCGCTTCGTCCGTGGTGGACCACTCGATCGCGGTCTGCGCGATCTCCGTGTGCGCGAGCGCGGTCTCCTCCGCTTCCTCCCACGTCATCAGCTTCTCCGGCGGGATCCGAAGATCGAAATCCTCCGCGCCGCGCAACCCAGTGAACCAAGCCTCTCTTCGGTCCAGCCACTCCTCCGTCGTCGCGTGCGACGACCGCAACATCGCCTCGAGCGGCGGCAGCACGCGCGAGACGAGGACCGCGAGGCGGTCGCCCGCGCGGTCCCCGGACGCGACCGAGTCCAGCCCCGTGCCGAGCGCGTCCGGAAGCGCGCTGCACAGGTTGAGCATCGCGTGGAGCCAGTTGTTCGGGCGGTTCCAAAACTTTGACGATCCGCTCAAGACGCTGCGGACGACGGCGCACAGCGCCGTCGCCGCCGCCGCGCGGTTCTGCTCCCGCGTCGGGCCGAGGTTCATCGCGACCGCGCCCCAGGCGTCGTTCGGGTCCGGCGGCGGCGGGTCGAGCTTGACGTACCCGTCTTTCGCGAGGCCGAGTTCTTTGAACCAGTCCACGTCCGCGGTCGCCGCCGCGTCTTTGGCGGCGTCTTTGGCGGCGTCGGCGTCCGCGGCGTCGGCTTTTTCATCCTTCGCCTTCGGCGCGGTCCGCATCAACAGCGCGGCCATCGCTTTCAAACGACGCTCGTCCATGCTCTTCGGGTTCCTCGGGTCGTCGTCGAGCCAGTCCTTCAGCTCTTTCAAACGCGGACCGATCGTGAACACGCTCCAGCGCGTCGGGCACTCGCCCCACGTCTCCGCGGCGTGAAGCGCGTCCGCGTACGCCTTCCCCTTGGCGATGTTCGCCTTGGACAGCGCGGACGTTCGCTGCGCTTTTTCTTTCTTCGACTCCGCGCGCTTCGCGGCTTTTTGTTCGGGCGTCTCCTCAGCGGCGTCGGCGTCATCGCTCGGGGCGGCGCCTTCTTCTTTAACCTCCGCGGCGGGAAGGGCGTCCTTCTTCGCGTCTTCCTCGACGTCGTCGTCCGGTTGAAACGCCGTCGCGGACGGCTCCTGCGTGAAAATCAACCCCGCGCCCGCGGCGCCGCCAAGGGTGTAGTACTTCCGTCCCGTCTCGTCCGTCGCGATCGCGCGCGAGCGGAGGTACGTCGACCGCGCGCCCGCTTTCGCGACCCACTCCACGAGCGTGTCCGCCCACTCCGGTCGCGTCGGCGCCGCGCGCGTCTGCGTCTGCGTCTCGTCCTTCTTCTCCGTCGACGCCGCGTCCGACGTCGCCGCACCTTTTTCCTCCGCGGCGGCGGCCGCCTCGGGCTTCTTCTCCTCGCTCGCGGGAGTCCCCGCCTCCGCCTCCGTCTTCGGCGTCGGCGTCGGCGTCGGCGTCGACGTCTGCTCCCCCGCGACGACGACGGACGACTCCGTCTTCACCTTCACTTTCTCGTCCCCTCCCGGCGCCGGCTTCGCGGCGAGCGCGTCCGCGATCTTAGGCTGCGCGAGCGGCGCCTCCGTCGTCTTCGCTTTCACCTTTCTCGGTCCGAGCGGGAGCTCCCCGTCCTTCTGCGCGCGCATCGCGAGCTCGAGCTTCGGGAACAGGTAATCGTGCCAGCTCTCCGCCTCGCACATGATCGCAGCGAGCGCTGACGCGAGCGCGACGCGATCGCCCGCGGGTAAACCGACCGAGGCGGTCGCGGCGTCGATCGCCTTCACGAGCGCGTGCGTCGCTCGAAACGCGCCGATTTTCACGGCGGCGCACGGCCACGTCGGCTTCTCCCCGGCGTCGTACATCGTCAGCACCGCGAGCGCGCGCTCGCTCCAGTCCAACATCCGCAAGTCGTCCTCCTCGGACATCTCCGCGATGCGCTTCGCGTCCGGCGGCGGTTCCGTCGCGTCCTTGTCGCCGCCCCCGCCTTCCGCGACTCTCAGAACCGCGACGCAGACGTCCCTCACGAGCGCCGCGTCCGCGGGGTTGATCCCCGACGTGGACGGCGGCCCGAGGAACGCGCGACTGAAGCGCTCCCACGGGCACGGCGGCAGCCGAAGAAACGCGCCGTGCACTTGCGTGAGGTCCCACAGCGCGAGTGTCTCCGCGAGCAACGCGGGGGGCGTGCCGTAGGACTCCGGGACGACCAGCCCCGCCGCCGGCGGCGCGCTCCTCGTCTCCCTCGGCGGGAGGTTCCTCGGCGGCGGCGGCGGCATGCTCGCGCCGCCCGCGCCGGCTTGCCGCGCGCCGCCCGCGGCGCCCGCGCCGAACCTGCTCTGCGTCCGCAGCGCCTTTTGCTGCGCCGCCTTGGATGCGGCGCGCGCCTCCGTGCGTTCCCTCGTCCGCGTCGTCTCGAGTAACGTCGCGTACGACTTGATCAACGGCGGGACGCTGAGCTCCGCGCCGTCCACGAGCGCGCCAGCCTTGCGCAAGCCCTCGAGCTGCTGCGCGATGAACGCGGTGTCGTTGATGACGTCGCGGCGCGCGTACTTGAGCTCGGTCACCGCCGCCGCCGCCGCCGCCGCCGCGCTCGCTGCCGCCGCCGGCGAATCGCTCCCCGCCGCCGTCTTGGACGTCGTCTTCGACACGGCCGGCGACGCGTTCTTCGACGACGGCTTCGAAGCGCCCTTCTTGCCGCCCTTTACTCCGCTCTCCACCGCCGCCTTCGCCGCCGCGGCCTCGTTCGCCGCCACCGCGCCGCGGAACTTCGGCGAGAGGTAATCCCCGCTCACGACGGGCACCGCCGTGAGCGCGGCGAGGCCGTCTTCCACGCTGACGTTCCAATCCCGACGGATCGCCCGCAGCGTCGCGTCGCAGAACGCGACGCGGCGCTGCAGCGTCGCGAACGCGCGCTTGTACCCCTCCGCGGGTTCGCCGAGTCGGTACCACGCGCGCAGCGTGACGAGCCACACGGAGGGCCCGCGACGCTCGTCGTAGCACACGGTCCAGTCCAAAACCTCGGACAGCTTGAGCGGATGCGGCGGCTTGTTCACCGGCTTGAGCGCGCGCTTCAAGACGTCCTTCGGGCGCGAGCTCTCGCCGCCCTCGACCTTTCGAGCCTTGCCGAACACGACGACGTTCTTCGTGCGGCACTGCTCGAGGCCGACGACTTTGCCTTCGTCGCGCTTGTCACGGATCTCAAACTCTGCGAGCGACGGGTGGGTCCGAGGGCGGGATCGTTCGTCGGCGCGAGGCGGACGACGCGCGGTCGCGACGAGGACGCGCGAGGACGGTCGAGGGTTCGATGTGCGGGGGCGGGAAGACGCGGATCGCTCGGATCGCGCGAGAGGCGGGGAGGGAGATCGGCGGTCGCGAATACGAACGCGAGGGAAAAAAGCGCGCGATCGCGCGCGACGATCGACCGCCGCGCGCGGTGCCGACGATGGCGCGGAGGACGCGCCGTCGAGAACGCGCAGGGACAGCGTCGTCCCCGGGATTTTCGGAAACTCGACCGGCTCCTTGATCTCGGGTTCTTCCTTCACCGGGGTCTCTTCCTTCGCGGACGCCGCCGCCGGCGTCGACGCATCTCCTCCGTTCGTCGCTTCGCTGCCGCCGGCGGCCATGTCGCCTGGCGCTGGCGATGCGTCCGCGATGCGTCCGCGATGCGGAGATCCCCGCGCGATCGCGAGGTCGATCGGGTCGTTCCGCGTGCGGCTCCACGCGCGACCCTGATCCAAGACGCCCTTCGCGCGCCCGCCCGTTATGGGCGCCCGAGGAAGGACCTGGGGTTTAGGGCGAGCCAGTCAAGCCATTCAGCAGATCAGCACGGATGGATGCTTCAACTTCCTTGGCGAGAGCGCGCTCCAGATCCGCGTTTTCGGGAGAATGATCCTTTAAATCGAGTCAAAGCCGCCGGCGACGACTCGAGCTCTCTCGTCGACATTCTACGGCTAAACAATCTACGTCTCCTTCTCCTTCCGCTTCTTCGCCAGCCTCGCGTTCCGTCTCAGCCTCTTCTCCTTCTCGCGGCTGCCGTCGTCGTCGTCGTGCGCGGGTCGCGCGTAATAACTCCCGTCTCCCCAACCGAACACCCCTCTGTCGCCGCGCGCCCACTTCGCGACCGCCCACGCGAACCCTGTCCACGCGCCGACGACGCACCCCACGCACATCCCGTACACGACCGTGATCGGCCATCTCTGCCACGCCCTGCCCCAGTCCAGTGGTATCGGCATCGCCCCCATCCACGCCCCGAGCGCGGCGCCCCACGCGGACGCGAACCATTGGAAATCGATCGGGTAAAACGCGCCGTCGCCCAGGACGAGCACGCGGTGCCACTCCCACTGCGCGCCCTTCCCTTCCCACGGGCTCGTGCCGTACATCGCGGCGCCGGGGACGAACGTCAACGACGCGAGGAGCGCCGAAGCGTGCGTCGTGGGGTACGGCACGTACAGCGCGGAGAGGCCGAAGTTGCACATGAACACGAACCAAAACGCCGTCCCGATCGCCAGCGCGACGAGCGAGTGCCACAGCGATCCGAGGAGCGACGGGCGCGACGGCACGTGCTCCGCCTCCGCGCGCGGCGCGTCGCCGTTCGAGTAGCGACTCGACAGCGCGTGCGTCAGGAGAACGACGAGGTGGTGCGTCACGATCGCGCATCGCGTCGCGCGAAGCGGGTCCTTCCAGAACCCCGTCGGCGGACCGCGCTCCGGTCGCGCGTTCGTCGTCTCGCCGCAGTGGAGCGCGATGCTGTAGTAGAGCGCGGCGGTGACGAGGAGCGCGCGCGCGGCGAGCGCGACGAGCGCGGGGACGCGGACCGGGTGCGTGGTCAGCGTGAGGTAGAGCCGGTACGGGCTCGGGTTCTTGTTCATCGTGATGATCTCCTCGGGGAGGTCGTCATCGTCGTCGTCGGACTCCGACATCGCTCGCGCGCCGCCCCGGCGCGCCGCGGAGTGACGCCTCGTGGTCATCTCTGGCGGGGACGGGAAGTTGACGTCGCGTCGGATCGAAGTTTTCGAACGCCGCCTCACCATCAGTCTTCGCGTCGCCGCGCACGCCGCAGGTCGCGCCATGGAAAACCTCGCCGGGGAGGAGATCCACCGCCCGGTCATCGCGGAGGTGCTCCCGAAGACCGGGTTGGTGTACAGCGAGAAGGGCAACCTGACGGAGGTTCTGTCCAAGCCGAAGCTCATGCCGCTGAAGTCTTCGCATCAGCTGCGCGTGGAGAAGCTGGAGAAGGACGCGATGGAGGCGATAGAGAACAAGCGGGCGGAGACCGCGGCGCAGCGGCAGGGCGCGGCGTGATCCGCGAGCGGAGAGGACATCAGACGCGAAATAGGTTAGCTCGCCCACCCCGACGGCGAGGGAAGCGCAGGGCGGGGACGGGGTGCTCGATCGGGGGATCCCTCCAGTCGCGAGGAAAAAGTCTTTCTTTCTTTCTTTCGTCTCTTCGGGACGGGAAGAAAGACACGCGTATCTTCGACGCGCGGAGCCGCGAGCGTCGACCACCTCACGAGATGACGAGAGTACGTAAATCATAGAGTACGTGTAGGCCCTCGTCGCTCCGCTCGCTCACGCCGACGGGACGGTCTTCCACTTCGTCTTCGCGCCGCGCTTCCTCCCCGCGCCGCTGCCCTTCTCGGACGCGATCCCAACTGCGGACGCGGCGCGCATAAACTTGGCCCACAGCGGCGCCGCGCACTCGGACCCGGTTCCCGGCAGCGAGCTGTTATCGTCCCTCCCGCACCACACCACGCACGCGAGCTGCGGGGTGTACCCCGCGAACCACGCGTCGCGGTAGTCGTCCGACGTCCCCGTCTTCCCCGCGACTTTCTCCGCGGGCCAACCCACGGCGGCGGATCGCCCGGTGCCTCTCGTCACCGCCGCGCGTAACATCCCGTGAAGCGCCGCGCACGCGGCTCGATTCGCGACGAGCTTCCGCCGCCCCTTGTGCCTGTACACCACCGCGCCGGTCCGGTCTCGCACCTTGGTGATGAGGTGCGGCTTGCTGTATATGCCCCCCGCGGCGATGGACGCGTACGCGACGGTCATCTCCAACGGCGTCGTCTCGCACGAGCCCAACGCGAGCGATAACGCGTTCGGGAGCGTCGACGTGATCCCGAGCTTCGAGCTCATCTCGATGATCTTGTCGATGCCGGTCATCTCCGCGACTTTGACGGTCGGGACGTTGAGGGACTCGACGAGGCAGTCGCGCAGGCTCACCGTGCCCTTAAACTTTCGCGAGTAATTCAGAGGCGTGTACGTGGGCTCTTCGCCGTCGGGGACTTCGAACACGATCTCCTCGTCTTGAAGCAGCGTGGACGGGTTCACGACGCCCTCCTGCAGCGCGGTGAGGTACACGAACGGCTTGAACGTCGACCCCGCGGAGCGTTTGGATAATACCGCGCGGTTGTACGGCGATTGCGAGTACTCGCGGCCGCCGATCAACACGCGCACGGCGCCCGTGGCCGGGTCGATCGCCACGATCGCGGCTTCGCCTTTGTCCTCTCCGCGCATCATCACCATCCCGTCTTCTAACGTGAGCTGCTCCGCTTTCTCTTGTAGCGCGAGGTCCATCGTCGTGTGGACTTTTAACCCGCCCGTGGATAAAACGTCCTGACCTTCGAATAAGGTTTTGAGGTGGAACAAAACCTCGGAGACGAAAAACGGCGCTCGGTACGGCGCGGCGCCGCCGCGGCCCAACCTCGGCATCCCGCGTCCGCCCAAGTACGGCTCCAGCAACGAAGAGTCCGCGCCTTCGAGACCGACGGCTTTCTCCATCTCCGTCGGCGCTCGGAGGGCTAGCGATGCCGGTAACGGCGTATTCATGAGCGTTTTCGCCGCCGGTTCGGTGAGGTACCCGTGCCTCGCCATCGCCGCGAGGTTTTGGTTCCTCACCCGTTTCGCCCCCGCGGGGTTCGCGTACGGCGACAGCGCCTCCGGCGCGGGCAACAGCGCCGCTAACAGCGCGCTCTCGCCGACGTCCAACTCCGCGGGCGACTTGCCGAAATACGCCGCCGCGGCGCCGGCGATGCCGTACACGCCGTGCCCCCAGTACACGTTGTTCAGATACGCCTCCAAGAGCTCCTCCTTCGTGAGCCGCGTCTCGACCTTCAGGGAGAGTAAAATCTCGGATATCTTCCTCGAGATCGTGCGATCTTGGCACAGCACGAGGTTCTTCACGAGCTGCTGCGTGATCGTGCTGCCGCCTCCCATCTTCCCCATAGACCCGATCGCGCGCGTGAGCCCTCGGACGTCCACCCCCTTGTGTTTAAAAAATCGGTGGTCCTCCGACGCCACCACCGCCTGCCACACCGCCGGGGACACGTCCTTCAGCTTGACCGCCTCCGAGGATAACGTCGCGACGACGCGCCCGCGGACGTCGTATATGATCGTCGGCTCCCCCGCGTGGCCTTCTTTCCCGGACTTCTCCCCGTCCGCGAGCGAGCTCCATCGCTTCCCCGCGCCGCTCGCTTTCATGGCTTTGTAAAACTTGAAGAAATCGTACGACCCCGCGATGGCGATCAGCGCCGCGGACGTGACGATGAACTTCGGGAACGCGCTCGTGACGTTCTTTCTCCGCGTCTCGCGTCGGACGCGTCCGTATTCTTCGTACCCGACGCCGTCGTCCGGTCGCGAAGCGTCGTCGCCGTCGGAGCCGTCAGACGCGCGCGTGAACATCGCGTGTCGGACCGCGCCGCGTCTCTTCGCGTCCAGGAGCGCCCTGCGGCTCACCGGGAGCCACACGCGGTCGGCGTACGTCCTCGTGGACGACAGCGAGCCCGCGCGCGATGAAGAGGACGACGCGACGAGGACGGTCGGCAACGACGTCGGTGGGCGCGCCATCGCCATCGGCGCGGCGACGACGTTCTCGCTCGAACCGAACAACATCGCGCTTCAAAAATCGTCTCTCGCACGCGCTCGCGTCGCGCGGGCGATACCGCGCCTCCGACGTCCTATCGCGCCCCGAAACGCGATGAAGCCTCGGTGAACGCTCTCACGCCGCCACCGGGCGCGTCGCGCGTGGTCTGCGCGCGTGCCGCGTCGCACCGGCGCCGGCGAGACTGACTCGGTTTGAATGTCCTCTTCGGTGTCGAACAGAAAGGACGCGCGCTGCCGTCCGACCGCACCGCAGACTGGACTCTGACGCAAAGGACGACACTCCGCGCCGCGCGCGCCCGCCGCGACACGACCGCCGCCGTCGTATCGCCGCAGGCGGAGACCATGGGCGCGTCTCACTCGAACGATCCCTCGGTTCATCGCCCGCCCGCGCTCGCGCGGCGCACCTCGAGCGGCTACGCGGTCCAACCCTCGAAAGGGGGCTTCTGCGTGCCGTGCGGGGCCGCGTCCAAGTCGAAGAAGAAGCCGGACGCGCCGGCGGCCCGCCGCCGCTCGCGCGGCTCGTCCGCCGGCGGCGTCTTCTCGCCCTCGCGCACGCACCCGACCGTCGAGCGCTTGATCTCCGACTTGAGAGGTGCGCGCGCTCGTTTCTTCGCTCCTCCCGCGCGCGTTCCTCTCTCGCCGTCTCCGTCCTCCGCCTCGCTCCTTCGCGCACAGCTGGCGGGGTTTGACTCCTCTCTCGCGCGCAGACGACGGCGTCCTCGCGGACCTGGACAAGGTCGCGGTCAGCATCGCGGTGAAAAACTCGTCCCCGTCCAAGGAGATCACGCCGACGCACCCGGTGCGCGCCCGCCCGCCCCGCACTCCCAGCGAGCGCACGTCGTCCTTCCTTTTTCCGTCACGCTCCCTCCGTTCTTCTCCGTCGAGCAGGACGCGCAGACGTCCAAAGCCCTCCCGCCCGCGCCCGTGAAGACGGCGCGGCACAGCATCCTCCGGCGCGTCAGCTCGATCAACTGCCCGATCGCGCTCCCCGCGCTGCGGTCGTCGTCCTCCTTCCACGCCGCGATCGGCACCGCGGAAGTCGCCGCGGCGGTCGCGTCCGAGGAGACCGCGACGCGACGCGTCACCGCGCGACGCCGGCTCACGTGGAACGACCGCAAAGGCACGCTCGGGGAGCTCGAGCACGTGCAGTGGTTTGACGTCTACGACGGGTTCGGGACCTGCGCGAACGTCGGCCCGGACGCGGGAGCGTCCACGCCCGGCGGCGGCGGCGTCCGACGGAGAAAATCGACTGGCGGCGCGACCGACGCGAGCGCTTGCTCGTTCGACTCGAAAGCGACGCGCGTCACGTCCATCAGCGCCGCGCTGTCGAGCGCGGAAAGAGGTGGCCTCGGAAGCGGCTGGGGCAGCTTCGACGCGGACCCGTTCGCGTTCGAGACCGCGCACGACGCCGCGTCGGGTCTGGACCCCGCGGCGAGGACCGCGGTCAGGCGTATCGCGTCCACGCTCGCGTGGCACGAACGCGACGGCGTCGACGTCCGCGGGATGACGAACGCCGAGCGCTGCGGGAAGATGCTGAAGCGGAAGATCACGAGCAAGGCGGCCGCGCTCGTGGAGGGCGCCGCCGCGGCCGCCGCTGTGGAGGACGCGAGGACGTACCTCCGCGGGAACGACCCGCATATGATGCCGGAGAATCACAGGAAGCGACCGGTCGTCACCGCGGGGGACGCGATTTTGACGTGGGTCGTCTCCGCCGCCGCCGCGAAGAAGCGCGAGCGCGTCGAGCTCGACGCCCGGAACGCGGAGCTCCAAGAGCGCGTCCTCACGCTTCTGAGCGAGGTCGATGCGATGGCGGACGCGGTACCGAGCCGAAGGATCGCCGCGGGGTTGAGGGACCTGCACCGCATGCGTCTGCAGGTGTTCGACTCGCGTTCCAAGGCGCGGGCGATGGAAGCCGCCGTGGCGCACCTCAGGTGCGTTCTACTGTGTTTTCACCCACCGCTCAGTTTCAAAATTTGATCGGCTTCACTTTCAACTGACCGATGAACTTTTTTTGTGTGGAATCATCTGCAGCGGCGTCATCCTCGACGCGAGGAACGTCGCGGAGGAGGTGTCGCACGCGCTCGCGAGCGGTCGGCGGTGGGGGCGGCTCGACGAGAGCGATCGCGGGCACATCTGGGGCTCCGCGATGGACACGATGTTGGGGGAGTTTTTCTATGTCCTCGCCCTCGGCGGGTTGCTCAAGGCGTGAAGCGCGCGACGCGCGCTGCAGAGGTAACGCGTTTTCCTTTCTTTTTCTCATTTTACGACGACGAGACTACAGGGCAGAGCGCGCCTGCGCGGGCACCCTCGATGAATATTAGGCACGCGTGACGGTCACGCGATCACGAGTCGTTGAAACTCACCCCTCCGAGCTGCGAGACGACGACGAAGCGGGGAGGAACGGTCAGTAAGGTATGTGAAGCGAGCACACGAAGCGAGCGCGCGCGCGCGAATGTAACACGAACGAACCAACGCGACGACGAACCGAACCGAACGAAGCGCGCGCGCGCGAGACTCCAACCAAAACGAACGAACGCGCACCTGCACGACGACCCAGAACGTCGCGATCATGAGGGAAATAATCGTCGTGAACGACAGCACGATGACCACCTGCGCCATCGCGGGCTTCGGGAGCTTCTCCCACGCGCTTCGCGTGTCCTCCTCCTTCGCCGGCGCCGGCGCCGACTTCTTCGGCGCCGCGTCCCCGAACGGGTTCGCCGCGGTGGACTGCGCGAACGGCGAGCCCGCTTTCGGGACGCCGGCGTCCGCGAACGGCGACCCCCCCGCCGCGGGCGGCTTCGCCGGCGCCGCCGCGCCGAACGGGCTCGCGGGTTTCGCCGGCGCCGCCGCGCCGAACGGGCTCGCGGGCTTCCCCGCCGCCGGCGTCGGCGCTCCGAACGGGCTCGCGGGCTTCCCCGCCGCCGGCGTCGGCGCGCCGAACGGGCTCGCCGGGCTCGCCGGCGCCGCGTCCGGGGTCTTCGCCGCCTCCGCGGGCATGTCGAACGGGCTCGCCACCGCGGGCGTCGCCGCGGACTTGTCCTTCTCGAACGGATCCTGGAAGCCCTCGCGCTTCCGCCCCGCCACCTTGCCCTCGCCGAAGCTCGACGGGAGCGGCTTCGGCGAGCGCTTCCGCGTCTGCGACAGGTACCCCCCCGCCTGCTCCTGCGCGGAGCCGGTGACGCCGTCGATCGGGCCCGTCTGCGCGGGCGCGCTCGCGCCGTCGTCGTCGTCCTTCGCCGCGCGCGTCGCGAACCTCGCCGCCCCGCGCTTCGTCGATCCCGATCGCGAGACGACGGCGACGACGCCGCCGGCGCGACGCCCGCGTCCCTTCGCCGCCGCGGCCCGCGCGGCGCCGGTCGCGGCCGCCGCCGTCGACGCCATCGCGAACGACGCCATCAGATGAACCTTCTGCGATTTCCCTCCGACGCTGCCGTGTGCGGCGGCGCGAGAGCGGGAGTGATCGCGCGCGGCGCGTCGACGCTCGCTCCTGCTGTGGGAAAGAACACGAGCTGATGACGAGGGTCGTTCCATAAAAAAAGTTCATCGGTCAGTTGAAAAGAGACGCGATCAAATGTTGAAACCGGGCGATGGGTGAAACACGTTTGGATAGACGGTTCGCCAGCTCATCATCCTCCGCTACCGTCTCAGCCGCTATTTTATCCTGAGCTCGCGGCGGCCAGACGCGCACTCCGCCGCACCACGCGCACGCTCACTCGCGCTTCCACTCCAGAACAATGGCCGCCCAGGTTCGTGCGACATCCCGAGACTCGCGCGTCGACGCGCGGCGACGCGGCGACCCTCCCCCGCCGCCGATCGAGGATCGACCGCGCATCTTGATTTATCCTTCAGACTCGCCACGCCACGTTTCGTCGTCGTTCCGATCGCGCGTCGCGCTCGATCGACCGCCGTCGCGGACGCCCCCCACCCCACCCCGACCCCTCCGCGATCCGTCGCCGCCCCGACCGCCATCGCTGACGCCGTTCCCCGCCCCCGCGACGATCCCTCAGACTATCGCCACGCCCAAGCTCGCCGTCCGCGCGTCCGCGGCGCCCCGTCGCTCCGCGGGCGCGACGAAGAAGTCCGCCGCGAAGGCGCCGATGAGAAACGTCGTCGTCAAGGGCGGCGGCGAGTACGGCGCCTCCGGGACGTCCTTCTACACCACCACGGAGAAGCAGGAGTCGTACGACTCCCTCGACGCCGTCCTCGGCGCCAAGTGCAAGGACGAGGAGGTGAAGACGGTGATCCGCGAGCAGCTCGACGCGTGCGCCGACATCACCGAGGCGCTCCGCTCCGCGCTCGTCACCGTCGAGGGCTCCGCGAACACGTTCGGCGACGCGCAGCTGTCCGTGGACGTCATCGCGGACCAGATCATGTGGGACGCGGTCAAGTCCTCCGCGGTCGTCGCCTGGGGCGCGTCCGAGGAGGAGCCCGAGGTGAAGCCGTGCAACCCGAACGGCCGCTTCACGGTGTGCTGGGACCCGCTCGACGGGTCCTCGATCGTCGACAACAACTGGGCCGTCGGCACGATGATCGGGATCTGGTCTAAGGAGTCCGGCACCGGCGCGGACGGACTCATCGGCGCGACCGGGCGCGACCAGGTCACGGCACTCATCGCCATCTACGGCCCGCGCACGACGGTTCTCGTCGGCCTCGACGACGGCGTGTACGAGTTCTCCTACGGGTGCACCCCCGACGGGTGCCAGCTCCCGGACGGCACCTTCGAGCCGTGGATCTGCTCCAGGAAGCAGATCAAGATCAACGAGGACAGCAAGATCTTCTCCCCGGCGAACATGCGCGCGGGTGCGGAAGTCGCCGGGTACAAGAAGCTCATGGATTACTACATGGACAACAAGTACACGCTTCGGTACTCGGGCGGCCTCGTCCCGGACGTGTACCAGCAGTTCACGAAGAACATGGGCATCTTCACGAACCCGACGTCGGATAAGTCCCCGGCGAAGCTCCGGCTCGCGTTCGAGGCGTCCCCGTTCGGTCTCCTCGTCGAGGCCGCGGGGGGGAAGACGTCCGACGGCGTCACCGGCGGGTCGGTCCTCGACGTGCAGATCAACGCCGTCGACCAGCGGACCGCGCTCGCCATCGGGTCCAAGAACGAGGTCGACCGCTTCAACTCCATGGTGCTCGGCAAGTGAGCGCTACGCGTGACGAGGCGAGTGCGAGCAGACGGATATTTTTTAATACGACCTGAGGTCGGCAGGGTGTGCGACTACGCGTACAGTACATCAAACAACAACTCGTCCGCGCTTCTCGTGCGCGCGCGGAAACAAATCAAATCGCTCGCGGCGACGAAGACTCGACCTCGACTCATCGCCGCTCGGACATCTCGACGTTTATCGGCCGCGGCGTCGGCGGCGCCATGCCTCCCTCGCTCGTCGGCGTCTCGTCGCCGTTCTCTGTCTCCTCCTCGTCCTCCGCCTCCGTGGCGCGAAACCGCGTCCCCTCGCTCGTGCTGTCGACGATGTGCCGGTACTTCGCGAGCTCCTGCACTGTTTTGATCCCCGCGACGCTCTCGCCGACGGACACCTCGCCGATCGCCGCGCCGCCGTCGACGCCGACGCCGTCGAACTCGTCCATCTCCCGCGTCGCGTCCTCTTTCTTCTCGCCACCTTTGAAGTACCGACGCCACCACCGCTTCCGTTTCCCCGCCTCGACGGCAGCCGCGAGGTCGTTCACCCTGCTCAGGTACTCCCTGTCGCGCATTCGAAAGTACGGGTTCACCCTCCGCTCGACCTCGAGCGAGGACGGCTGCGTCGACAGCCGGTGATGCCTGCGAACGATCACCTCCTGCAGCGCCATCGTCGTCGCCTCGTCGTCCATGTCGAGCCACTTCGCGAAGCGCAAGTTCATGATCATGTACTCGTGACCGCTGTACACGAACGCCGCGTCCGGCATGTCTTTCAAACGCACGTGGAGGTTCTCGTAGCAGTCCTTCGGTCCGCCGTGGAAGAACGCGCCGACGCCGCCGTTGATGATCGCGTCGCCGGTGAATATCGCTTCGACTCTGTGCGTCGGGAGCTTCGACGCGCCGCCGTCGATTTTCTCGTCGATCGACGCC
>Ga0181560_10003537_pt1 | contig 14377 bp, 13 predicted proteins | sample 011ome_20_FD_133751 | JGI IMG/M metagenome (GOLD analysis project Ga0181560, IMG submission 133751) | Coastal salt marsh microbial communities from the Groves Creek Marsh, Skidaway Island, Georgia - 011509CT metaG (megahit assembly) | ecosystem: Environmental > Aquatic > Marine > Intertidal...
CATTGCTGTCGTTCACGACACCTTGTCGGAAGGCCTAAGCCAAAATGTTGATTTTGACGTCGTGTTTGATCGCGTCCTGATGTTGGTGGCAGAGGTGGCCTCAGGTTCCCAGCAAGTGGTGAGGCCACGACTCGAGGGCTCTTTTGGTATTTTGCCGAGCGAATACGCGACCCCTCTGGCCCTAGTGCTCACTGAGCTCGTGACCAATGCCGTGGAGCACGGGTTGAAGGAGAAAGACAACGGCGAAGTCGTCATCTCCTCTCAACGCACTGAAGAAACTCTGAGCGTGAGTGTCCGAGACAACGGCGGTGGTCTCCCTGAGGGAAAAGTGGGAGATGGTTTGGGCACTCAGATTGTCCGAAACCTCGTTACAGGAGAGCTGGGAGGTTCGATAGCCTGGCACACGCTGAATGGGGAGGGCACAGCAGTGGATATTTCTGTCCCGATGCGTTTTCTTTGCTAGAAGATTCTTCAAAACCAGCGGGTGGTCAGCCTGTAGATAGATGAGCTGACCCATTCACGAAGGTCACCCTTTGGCGGCTCTAAGCTAGTCTTTTGAGATCTGGGGTTAGATTGGGCGAGCGTGACTGGCAACAGATCGGATCACCTTCCTAAACTGCTGGAGGAACGTTGACAGTAAGCAAAGAAATTCCTGGGGATTCTGATGACTCGCCCCTAGTCCCGCGCGGAACACTGTTTTGGGCCAATCTATGGATGCAGATTCTTTTTATTTTCGCTTGGGCACTCGGCTGGATAGGAACACGGTGGGGAAGCCATCGATTCAAACCTGTGCAATCTCTGAAGTCTGGAATTTTGGCAATAGAGGCGGGCCAGAGCGCGTGGGAGCACATTTTCTTCAAAGAGCTTGGGAAGTCCGCGGAAGAATTTCTCGGAGACGGTAGGGTCTTGAGGCTGGCGATCCGACCAGGGGGCAGTTACGTTAGACAAGTTAAGGTTTTTATCAGGAAGCATGCCGTTACACATTATTTTTATGACCCTCGAACTGGCAGCCAGAGCTGGTTGCCGGCTATATGGGAGTCGATTCAACTTCTTGTTTTCTTCGCAGGGAGTCGAGTAATTCCGATCGCCTACTGTACGGATATTTCTCTCAGGCGTTGGAGATACCAGGTCGCGTTGGTATCGGCAATTCGAGGTGTTTGTGTTTGTTTGTCTCATTCAAGTCTTGTGAGAGAAATGTTTCCCCATTCACGAATCATTGGCCCGTCTCTGATGCCGCTGTCTCAAAGCACGTTCGCGCATCTTGGGACCCTAGAAGCTCAGAGACGAACTAGTACCCCGTTGAAGGTCTCGTTTTATGGGTCTCTGTATGAGCCTCGACAGAGCCAGCTCGACGCGATCCGTGAGGGACTGATATCTGAAGGTATTGAATTTACAATCAAAGGGCGAGTTTTCGGGGGCAAAAGAATTCCCGATGATGAGTACTGGCAGGAAATCCTCTCCTCAGACATTCTTGTGTCTACTTCTTCGCAAGCCCAAAATTCCGGGATGGATATGGGTGAAATCAATCATCTGATTTACCGGTTTACAGAAGCGCTGGCGTGTGGAGTTTGTCTTGTTGTGGAGAGCGCGCCGGGAGCACGAAGGTTCTTTGAAGACGGCTCAGACCTGATTCTTTGGAACGATACCAACCAAGCCGTAGACGCCGTTGTCGGCTTAGTGAATAATTCCAATAGAGTGGAAGCGATTCGTCATCAAGGTAAGAGTACGATTCGTCAGCTTGTCGAGACCCAGCACTTCTGGACTGAAATTGATGCTTTTCTGGGCAAGCAAAGCCATGACTTCGTATAGGCTCTTCGCGGAACGATCTCAAAGCGTGAGTGTGAGACTGGCACGTTCTTAACCGCCAGACAATGAGAGACAGAAGTAGCTAAAGGGGAGAATTCGAAGGATGAGTGATCATTGGCTTGAAGCACTCCAAGCCCTGAAGGGTGCAATCTATCAGGACAAGGTGTACACAGCACTCTCGATTCTTCGGCAGAGGGGGCGGCCCGATTTGAGTAGTTTGCACCTATCTGAGCTCCGAGTGTTTTCTCAAAATGGGGAGGACGGGATTCTCCATGATCTTGTATCGAGCCTCAACCCCCCCTCGTTTTTTGTTTCTTTCGGCGCTGGAGACGGGTGGAGCTCTAACGCGCGGCTGTGGGCAGACGTCTTTGGGTGGTCGGGTGTAGCGTTCGAAGCTGATAAGGCGTCTTTCGACGAACTTAGCCTCAGGTTTGGTGCGCGCAAGACACTTTCGGCTCAGAACGAATGGGTTCTCCCGGAGAATGTCAATGACTTACTTGAGTCGAACAATGTGCCGAATGAATTCGGGATACTGGACATCGATATAGACGGCCAGGACTACTGGGTATGGGAGGCAATGTCCGACCATTGGAAGCCTCAAATCGTGGTGTGCGAGTACAACAGTTTATTCGGCAACGAGCTTCGGGTGGTGGAGGAAAAGGGTCATGACGTGCTCGAGCCGACCGATACATGGGGCGCTTCCCTGCGGGCCGTCGAGGAATTGGGGCGGAGAAAAGGATACGATCTGGTGTATGCAGAGTTGGCAGGTGTTAATGCTTTCTTCATCAGGTCCGACTTGAATCCCGGTCTGTCTTATTCATTCGTGCGGACGCCGAATTACGGTTTGAGAGGGCTACCTCATCCGCCAGCAGTTACACACCCTCTCGGAGGCGCTGAATCGCGACCGGTCTGTGAAGTGGAGTAAAGCCAGAGTAGGCGTCTTTCGTCAACTTTTTAGCAAGAGTCACTTGGCGCGACAGAGGAGGAGTCAACTTAGTTTCTTCCGGTCTGGGTTGATCAGCTCTAAGGATCAGTTGACGCCGGGTATATTCATTTTTAGCCCGAGAACCTCTAATTTTCGGCGGGTGTTCCCCCTCGTGAGAACTAGACTCACTTCGCGCGTCCCCGACTTTTCCTGGGCAGATGTGGCTTTTGGACAGAAGCCAATTGTTAAATTTAGATCCAACAACGAGTCCTTAAGTATTGTGGAAGCTCGTCGCGGGGGTAACCCGAAGAGGTGGATTGGCAGGACTGCGAAAGAAGAAATAGTTTTCCCCCTCGACGGCAGCGAATCCGAGAATTATTCAAGTCTTCGGTCTTGTGTCGCCATAAAGCAGCCGAGTTTTCAATGTTTCCATGCGGCTGATGGGTCAGTTTTTGTTACGGAGAAATTCGAAGAAGGCGACATACTCTCCCGACAGATTTTGCAACCTCAATTCCCCGACGCGTTGTTCGATCTGGCAGACGACTTAGTGAAATCTGCGGTCAATTCCAAGCCGCTTGAAATGAAGTCGGAGCTTGAAATCTCGAGATGGCTAGGGCTGGGAACTGTTCGGACCTGTGTTCCGAGTCATGGCGATTTGTCAATTGAGAACGTCCTGATTCCCCCCTCCGGAGGGTACAAGGTAATCGATTGGGATGCTGACTATCTCGGGTTTTTGCCAGCATATTTTGATCTCACTACGCTTATCGTCTCCTGCGCGCACTCATCTTCAGCCAATTTTGCTGGAGAGAACTCCGATTTCGTTGTCCAAGCTCTCCGCGAAAGCCCCCTTCGCCGGTTTCTGGAGAATCTTCTCGCTTCGTTTTCCAATCAAGGTACATTTGTGCCGGAAGACCTAAACCAGACGGCCGAGGAGTGGATTAGAGTCCGACAACGCCTGAGAGACCAAATCAAGATTTAGCCTCTGCTTCCAGGTAAAGTATTTGGAGTCGTACGCGGCAGATTGTTCTAGAAAGGTCTCAAAACTAGGATCTTTGCGGGACCCAAGAATCCGGTTTTGAGCGAAAATGTAACCTTTTGAGGTTAGGAAACGATTCAGCAGCCACGCAAGAATTACCGGGTTCGAAAAGCCCCCTTCCTCGTCCGTAAACCTGACCAAACTAGACGACAGTACTACCCTTCCAAGGGTCGCGATTTGGCCTACTCGTGCCGGGCTCATTTTCCCCTGTGAATGAAAAAAGGCGTGATAAATCAGATAGAAGAACATGTCTTCATCCTGAAGAACGAATATCCCATCTTTCAGCGTGCGGTTCGCAAGCATGTGTTCTTGCCATCGGGGATCAGCATCAGAGTCTCCGATTTGGCGAATGTCGAGAGTAATAGATGAGTCTCCTACCTTTACTTGGAAGTGGTTTCCCAAGCCATCGCCCCGAGTCGGCGTTGCATTGGTTGAGCTGGCAGTCGCCTCTTGGTTTTCAGTTAGAAGGTCGAGATCCCCTCCAGCCCCGAGTGGATATTCTCGGCTGGAGCCGGGTCGGAGAACGGCGTAACGCACGCCGCTATTGAGGAAATCAACGAGGTCCGAGGCTGATGCCCAGCCTTTGGAGCCTTCCAGGTCGGTGCGCAAACGGATCGTACTTTGAGGCCACTCGCCTGACAGTATTTTCTCAAACCAAGACTGACCCAGTAGCAGAAATATGTCTCTCGACGCTTCTGACGATGAATTGGATGAATGAACGAGGTATTTGAAAGTTGGAGTCTCAGTAATTGCCCTCAGGTAATTCTTTGCACCCACAACTCTGTGGTTCGCGTCTTCAAGAATTCTTGATGGAGTAAGTTCAAGCTTGTATTCAGGGCTAAAGTCCCTCACCACGGCAACCGTAATGGTGCCTTTCCCAATCAGAGCGAGCCGCTCGCTCATGTCTTCTGAAACGCCATAAAGCCGTTGCAGGTTTCTTGTTGCTCCGTCGTCGGTCCAGTCAACCTCAAACAATGCCAGGCGCCCAAAAATTGAAGTCAAAACTTCCAGGAATTTTTCGCGGTGCCGGTGCCCGTTCGGCCATAAGGCAAACACGTGTAACTCACCATCGACGCAGCTCGGTGACAGTTCAATTAGGTTCTCGCTTTTCTGTCGCCCCAACTTTTCGATCTCCGTTCTTTCCTTCCAACTCGAAAAGACAACCATTTGTCCACTTAAGAAATTGCCAACTTTTCCGGGCCCTCGAAAGCCCTTGACAAGGTTAACAGAGGAACGAGCTTTCCAGTTCAAGGTACGTAACTGGGAGCTTTATGAACCTAACTGTGTGTCTACATTTCTACTTTAGAAGCGAAAATGCGCAGAGCCTTGAATCGAATACTGTGCCGGGTCTCAGTCGAGGGTAAATATAGGGGTGCGAGTGTGTCTGTCGACTGAGAAAAGATGTGGGTTCGTCCATCTGTTCAGGATGGCGTGAAACTCGTCCGAAGTCATGTCAAAATAATCGAGGTAAAGTGCTTCAAACTCCTCCGGGTACTTCCCGTCGTAAATTTTGACCAGCTCTATTGCTTGATCACGAACCATCGCTCCTCTTCGGATTTCAATTGAGGCGTCTTGATTTGCTCGCCCAAATCCAAATTTGAGGTACATAAGGTAGGTGTGAAGGGCATACAAAAACTGATCATTCTGGGCAAAATTAGTGAAGGTTCCCGAGTTCGATTCTCCGGCTTCCTTCAGGCCACAAAATTCTTTCGCCACCAGATAGTTTCTGTATGGATTCCAGTTTTCAAAATATGACCAGTTGAATCTCGTAAGTGATCTGTTTCGAAGCAAATTCTCTTCTGGAAATTTGAAAAAGCGTAGCTGTTGGGGCGTCAGGTCTGCACTCCCCACAACCTTTTCGTAGCCCGCTTCAAGATAAACGCGCTTCATGTACTCCAGGGAAATTGCTGGATTTTCGGCAGTCTCAACTGAGCCTCCGTACTCTACCTCTCCGTCTTCTCCATAGAAAATTAGCTCGATTCCGAATCGAACTGCAATCTCCACAGGAGCAGCAGTTATTGAGACAAGCCATCCGTAGTATGGGAATCCTAAATCTACAAACCCGCGTGTATTTAGTGTTCTCATTGCGTCTGAATCCGGAGATATAGCGAGATGAGCAAAGCCGCTATCGATAAAAGACTGCAAGTTGCGCTCTCCAAGGTCAGTCGGAAGCGGGGGTTTGATTGTCACCGCAAGAGGATTCATGTTCCAGCGATGCTTCAGCGAGTGGGCAACGTAGGAGCCGTCTTTTCCCCCGCTGACCGGTACCAAACAGTCAAACTGACCGTCAGCCCGCCTATGTTTCTCTAGAATCCTCTCGAGTTCAGCTTCACGTTGTTCCCAATCCAATGTCTGTTTCTTGTCCGCCCAGACACACGCATTACACAGCCCTTTCTCATCAAAAGAAATCCGGGGCCTTGTGGACATCGCAAGGCATCTTGAACACCAACGTAGTTTAGGCAGCGACTTAGTCATACGACAACACTAATCGCAAGCGACTGACGCAAATTCTGACTCCACATTATTCCCATTGAGCTAGAACGACTCCGGAGTCGAGAATAGCCTTTCTTGCCCTTTGTAATCCATCTCCTATGAAGTTCAGGAGATTTGCAGTCGCAACAGCGCTGACTAATGGCGATTTGATGGCTTCCGCTAGATGGTCCGGAGTCCCCGCACCCCCGGCAATTATGAGGGGCACTGATGGTGGATAACCGAAGACGTTCGAGCAGTTGACATCCAGACCGTTACCGGTGCCGTCGCGGTCAATTGAATTAAGGTAAATCTCCCCAATTGAACCGTTTGCAACCAAAATATCAAAGCTACTCAATGACTCCCGAACATACCCTTTCTTAGTAAACGCAAAATAATCACCCTCTTGTGATCGCACATCAATCGATGCGACGATCGCCTGTTGACCGTATATATCTGCAGCCGACTCGATCAGGCGAGGGTTTGAGTAGATGGCCTGATTGAAAAGAATTTTGTCCGCACCGGCTCGAAAAAGTGCCTGCGCATCGGATAAGTCTTGGACGCCTCCTCCCGCTGTAACCGGAACAAAAACTTCTGAAAGGAGTTCGGACAGCGCGACGCAAAAAGTCTCATCGGGAGCGGTGCCTGAAATGTTGATAATGATTAGTTCGTCGATGTGCTTGGCCACCGATGAAAAATTGTAGTTTTTCTGCAGCCATCTGAGGTCTCCGATTCTCTGGGTTCTAAAGTTTCGGCTAAGAACAAAATGCCCGTTCTCGTAGAGAAGTGTGAAGATGAGCCTTTTCTTCATTGAGGTTCCGCGCTGATAAAATTTGCCAATACTTTTAGCCCGTTTGTTTGGCTCTTTTCAGGGTGAAATTGGGTTCCATAAACATTTCCGGCTTCGAAGCTCGCGATGAATGAGCTACCGTAAATACAACTTGCTACTTTCACATCAGGAGAGAGCGATAGCGCCCTGAAGGAATGCACGAAGTAAAAGTCGGTGTTATTGGGTAATCCTCTGAACAAAACTAAATCAGACGTGAATCGCACCGAATTGAAACCGATGTGAGGAATTGGTAACTTCCAGCTAGTTTCGAAGCGCTCCAACGTGCCTGAGACTAGCCCGAGGCCAGAAGCGTCACTGCCCTCTTCGCTTGAGTCCAGAAGAATTTGCATTCCTAGGCAAATGCCTAGAATTTTTGCCTCGCCAGAGCTTGCGGCGTCCTTGATTGGCTCGGCGAGCCGTTTGGCTGAAATCGCCCGCATGGCTGCGGAAAACGAACCGACTCCGGGCAACAATATATTTCTACTTCGACTGATATCGAGTGGGTCGGACGAGACTTTTACCTTCGCCCCAACATGCTCGAGCGCAGCGGCCAGCGACCGGATGTTTCCCATTCCATAGTCGACGATCAAACTGTCGCTAAACACAATAGCTGCTACATTTCCCTACGCAGCTGAGTCTATTTGTCACGAGCTTGTGCGATTTTGTGCTGGGCCATCGGGCCGAACTCTCACAGACTGCGAACCGGTACACAGGGGACTCCATATGCGACCACTTTTCTCGGAATGTCATGGAGTACGAGAGAATTTGCCCCAATAGCTGCTTCTTCACCGACAACTACTCCAGGCCCGATTCCAACGTTCAACCCCACCATAGCAGCCCTTCCAATTGAAACTTTTCCCCCGGTGCTGACACCTGGCCCGAGAGACGAGAAGTCTCCGAGAGAGCCCTCATGTTCAAGCGTAGCGCCGGTGTTCACAATTACCCCTGTTCCTGTCGATGCAAACGCACCGATATTAGCGTTGGCCATGACAACTGTCCCTTCTCCGAGTGTCGCCGATGGAGATACCGAAGCTGCTCTGTGGATAACTGGGGGCAGGAGTGCGCGCGGGTGTTCAAGGTTAAGTTGGGACGCAACCTTTTCACGCAGCAAGTTATCTCCGATACCGAGGACAATCGTGACGATAGAAAAATCTAGGTCTGAGATTTTGGGAACCACAGGAAGGCCGGCATGTCGTCCGGCGGAGCTGTAAGGGTCAACAAACGCAACGGGAACCAAGCCACTAGACACACAGGCGTCCCACACAGCCAGAGCATGACCTCCTGCGCCAATTATCACGACGCTGTTGCGCTTTGGCTCCTGAAGACTAGCGTTGTCCACGAAGCCTCCCCAAGCCCTTGAGCAACAAGCCTACGAGGCTCGGCGAGCGCGGGCGGCCCGCCGCTTCAGGGCCCTTCTTTCGTCTTCACTGAGACCGCCCCAAACCCCCGAATCTTGATTAGTGTCCAAGGCGTATTGCAGACAATACTCCGTTACTGGACATCGTGAGCAAACAGCTTTTGCACGATCAATCTGTTCTACAGCAGGACCCGTATTACCCACAGGAAAAAAAAGTTCAGGGTCCACACTCAAGCAAGCTGATTTGTCACGCCAATCCAAAACAATCTCCCCAAACTTTAAGTCACGTCCACGACAGCCGGTTTCGAAAGCCCACCTTGAGGCCACCAACTGAACTACTGTGCCGATTCTCTCACACCTCGTAAACCGAATCAAGAGAAAAACAGCTTTCCTGCAAAGTCGTGGCCTCTGCCCACATGAATGCCGGAACATTGGTCCATATCCAAACCGTTGCTCAGGCGACTCTCATTACAGGGAGCTGAGCAAAGACGCCATGCGGGCACCGGCCGCGACAGAAGCAAGGTTCGGATAGCGGGGTAGTCTGAAGGCTGAACTCTAATCAGTGGGTAGGAGCGAGAATAGATTGAAATTTTTCGTGACAGGTGGCGAGGGATTTGTTGGGTCCCATTTGGTCGAGGAACTCGTTTTGCAGGGGCATGAGGTCACTGTTCTTGCTTTTTACAACTCTTTCGGCACGGCAGGCTGGGTTGACTCCTTTGAGGAGGAAGTAAGAGGGTCTGTCCGGGTAGTTCACGGCGATATTCGTGATTACTCGGTTCTGCTTGATGCGATGGCTGGACACGAAGCCGTAATTCATCTCGCAGCGCTCATATCGATACCTTATTCCTACCAAGCTCCGCGCTCATATTTCGAGACCAACGTGCTAGGTACCCACAATGTAATGGAGGCAGCGAGAAGGGTCGGGGTTCGCAGGGTAATCCATACTTCGACAAGCGAAGTTTACGGTTCTGCTCAGTACGTCCCGATGGATGAGACACATCCTCTCGTTGGACAATCTCCATACTCTGCCTCGAAAATTGGAGCGGACCAAGTGGCTCACTCGTTCTGGGCATCATTTGATGTGCCTGTGACCACAGTTCGTCCCTTCAATATCTATGGTCCTCGGCAGTCTCAGCGGGCATTTATTCCTTCGGTTATTGTGCAGGTCTTGTCTGGGCGCCCAGTAATCTCCGTTGGAACACTGACATCTTCTCGAGACCTTACATTTGTCGCTGACGCGGTGCGCGGTTTCCGAACAGTTGCCGAAAAATCCACTGGTCTCGGCGAAACCTACAACATGGGAAGTGGTTTCGAGGTGAGCATGGGCGAAGTGGCGGAAATGCTGGGGGATATCTCGGGCTCTAAAATCTCAGTTTCGGAGGAACCTTCGCGCGTTCGACCGGTGAACTCCGAGGTTGAAAGGCTCTGGTCGGACAGTTCGAAAATCGAGGGTGAATTTGGATGGAAGCCCGCTCACATTGGGATCGATGGCCTCCACCGCGGGTTGGAAAAAACTTATAAATGGTTCGAAAATCATTTTCGAAGAGCGGGTTACGATCCCGGAAGGACTCTCGTCTAGTGGCACGGGTAGATGTGAGAGACTTCGTTGGCTTTATTCGGGAGGTCACCGGCAGCGGTCCCAAAGGACTACATGAGCCCGTTTTCTCGGGGAATGAAAAAACTTATCTCAACGATTGCATTGACTCCGGATACGTTTCCTCAGTTGGACCTTATGTTGATGCTTTCGAGGAAGCTCTTCGAGGCTTCGTGGGGTCAAAATTCGCAGTTGCTGTGGTCAACGGGACGGCTGCCCTCCATCTTAGCCTTATCGCCGCAGGAATTAAGCCGGGGGATGAAGTGCTGGTTCCTGCCCTTAGCTTCGTGGCGACGGCTAATGCGGTTTCTCAGATGGGAGGTATTCCACACTTTGTGGATGTAGACGAGAGTACGTGGGGTGTCAATCCGACAGAGCTTCGTTTCCACTTGGAGCTAATCGGTCAAATGAGGAATGGACAACTAATCAACAAATTGACGGGACGTCCAATCACCGCGCTTGTTCCAATGCATACGCTTGGACACCCAGCCGAGATTGAGTCGCTAATTGCAATAGCAGCGGAGTACCAGTTGGCAGTCATTGAGGACGCCGCCGAGTCTCTGGGCAGTTTTGTTGGGAACCGGCACACTGGGCTTTTCGGGCGCTTAGGGGTAATTAGCCTAAATGGGAACAAGACAATCACCGCCGGGGGTGGTGGGGCAATCGTGACTGACGATGAGGCCTTGGCCCACCAACTGAAGCATCTTTCGACAACTGCTAGGCAGCCTCATAGATTCGAGATTTCACACGACACGATTGGTTTCAATTATCGAATGCCAAACGTCAACGCGGCCCTTGGGCTAGCACAATTGGAAAAGGCAACGAACTTAATTGAATGTCAGCGAAGCTTATTTTCTCTCTACGAAAGGGCATTCGATGGGGGTTCGTTCGGAGTTGTGCGCCGCGAACCCGATTGGGCTAGGAGTAATTACTGGCTTCAAGCAATTACCCTCCCAGATACTCTGATTGACAAGAGAGATGAGCTCATTGAGACCGCTATAGCCTCGGGTCTGCAGTGCCGTCCCCTCTGGGTACCTTTGAACAGGCTAGGCCCCTATAAAGCTAATCCTCGCTCCAGAACACGGGTGGCTGAGAGCCTTTATTCTCGTGTTATATGCCTTCCAAGTTCGTCTGACATTGTCAGGCGAGCGACCTAGGCAACTCTGGAAGTTTCGGTAGCCGGGCTCTCGATGTGAGGAGGTTAGTGTAGGGAAATGGGAAGGGGACTATGACAGGCTGCGGCGGTCGGACGAGCATTATTGTGATTGCGGAAGTTGGTGTGAATCACAATGGTGATATCGAAGTGGCCAAGCAGCTGATTTCCGAGGCGCGAGGAGCCGGTGCTGATTATGTAAAGTTTCAGACCTTCAGAGCGGAAGCCTTGTCAACTTCAGAAGCCAAGCTTGCTCCCTACCAGAAAATAGGAAACGACGCGACAAATCAGCGGGAGCTGTTGGAACTACTTCAACTTGGCGACGACGCTTTTCAAGAGTTGAAGATGTTCAGCGAATCAATTGGTATTGGATTCCTAACTACTGCACACGACTTTGAGAGCTTTGAATTCGTCGCGAGTCTCGACCTTGATTACATCAAAGTGCCTTCTGGGGACCTGACGAACCTACCAATGCTTGAGAAGGTTGCTCGTACAAACGCGCGCGTCATTCTCTCGACGGGAATGGGTGATCTTTCTGAAGTGGCAGCGGCGCTTCGAGTGCTCGAGGAGAACGGTTTGAGCCGAGACTACGTGACAGTCTTACATTGCACGACAGATTACCCTGCGCCGCTGGAGGAAGTTAACCTGAGGGCGATGGCCACAATCAGGAGAGAGTTTTCTGTTGAGGTCGGTTACAGCGACCACACGAAAGGTCAGGATGTTGCTGTCGCTGCTGCAGCTCTCGGAGCAAAGATAATAGAGAAACACATAACACTTGACCAATCTTGGGCTGGGCCTGATCACGCAGCTTCCGCAAACGTGGCCGAATTTACCCAAATGGTGGAATCAATTCGATCTGTAGAACTCGCCTTGGGCTCGGAGACCAAGAGTCCCGGCCGAACGGAGCTGGTGAATCGAGAGGTCGTGCGCAAATCGGTGGTGGCTCGAGTCAGAATCCGGGCCGGTGAGCCACTATCTGAGCACAATCTAACGGTGAAACGCCCCGGCACCGGAGTTTCTCCGATGCTATGGCATCAGATAATTGGCCGACCCGCCATTCGCGACTTTGACAGTGATGAAATGATTGAGTTTTCGTGAAGATTTTGGTCGTGACGGGAACGCGCGCTGAGTTTGGTCTCCTTCAAGCATTGCTGGTGGAAATCCAAGCTTCTCCGAAGCTTGATCTAGAGCTTGTCGTGACAGGGTCTCATCTGCTTTCGAAATTTGGGATGACCATAAACTTGATCGAAGACGCGGGTTTCAAGGTGGGTAAGAAAGTCAGCGCTACTCGGGACGCAAAAAACGGAGCAGAAGTTGGTATCCAGGTTGGCAAAGGAATAACAGAATTCGTCTCGGTCTTTGAATCGACCGAACCGAGTGTCGTCCTAGTCGTAGGGGACAGATATGAGACTTTTGCTGCCGCTGTAGCCGCTTTTTTTCTTGAAATTCCGATTGTGCATGTTCATGGCGGGGAAGTGACTCGGGGGGCGCTTGATGACTCCCTGCGTCATGCGATCACCAAACTCGCGTCGGTTCATTGCGTGTCTCATCCGGCCTATGCATCGCGTGTCATCCAACTGGGTGAGCAGCCAGACTCGGTTCATGTAGTTGGATCCCTTGGCGTGGATCAGCTGTCAGGCATAGTTCTCAAAAATCGTGCGGCCCTGGAAGCAGATCTCGGAATTTCTCTTCGGGCTCAAATTTTTCTGGTTACCTATCACCCGGTCACAAACGGGGAGCGGGATAGTTCAGTTGAGGCGCGAGCACTTGTCGAGGCGCTAGAGGCCTTTCCAGAGGCTACCGTTGTCCTGTCGATGCCCAATGCGGACCCAGGACATGAAGCAATCGCTGGTGTTTTGCAGGAGGCAGCGGAGCTAAATCCAGGAAAATGGTATTTTTTCCCCTCACTAGGACAAATCAACTATTGGTCGTTGATGGCAATCTCGACTGCAGTTGTCGGGAATTCCTCAAGCGGAATCCTCGAAGCTCCGTTCTTCTCAGTTCCGACGGTGAATGTTGGACCAAGGCAGGACGGAAGAGTAAGCGCCCCCAGTGTTCTGAACTGCGACCCTTCAAAGGTCAGCCTTTTGAAAGCGCTTAGGCGCGCCTCGTCAAAAGAATTCAGAGACTCAATCCCGGTTGACAATAATCCATACACTACGGGCGGAGCCGCCAAGAGCATCCGGATTATCCTTGAGTCAATGTCTGGCAAACAAGCCGGCAGAAAAATCTTCTACGATGCGCTGAGAGAGTGAGGTGGCCCGCCGATATGTTTTTTGAAGATCTGTCGGGTGTCACAGTTCCTGATTCCGCGACCATGAGAGGCGCGATTGAAAGCATCAACGAGTCAGGGGTGGGAGCAAGCCTAATTGTGAATCGAGCCGGCATTCTGTTGGGGATTATTTCTGATGGCGACATTAGAAGGGCAATCCTCGCCGGACTAAGTCTCGACACACCTATCACTACAGTGATGACCGAATCCTCCACGACCGTCCCCGACTCAATGTCGACAGCACAAATTGAGCAAGTTGCGCGCTCATCTGGGCATAGGCATCTCCCTCTCACTGATGAAAACGGTCTTCTCGTTGGCTTGTACGCTGACCGCCCTAAGAAGATGGGATATCCGAGAGACAACACAGTCGTGATAATGGCCGGTGGTTTAGGAATGCGACTTAGGCCGCTAACAGAGCATGTGCCGAAGCCCCTCCTGTCAGTCGGTGGAAAGCCAATCGTTCAACACACGATAGAACTCTTGCGGGCAGACGGTTTCAGCAAGTTTGTGATTTCAATCAACTACCTCGGCAACCAAATCGAAAAAGAATTTGGTGATGGTTCCCGTCTGGGCGTGAAAATCTCGTATTTGCGAGAGCCAGAACCTCTTGGCACATGTGGGTCGTTGGCACTTATGGATGTGGTTCCCAATTCTCCGGTTGTGGTTGTCAATGGAGACATCTTGCTGTCTGAGCGAGTCGGTGAGTTAGTGGAATTTCATGAGAAATCCGACTGTTCAATGACCGTTGGAGTCAAACTTCTTGAGACAAGAGTTCCATACGGGGTCGTGAATCTCAATGAAGATGTCGTGTTGGGTCTCGACGAAAAACCTATCTTCCAGAATTTTGTTAATGCGGGAATTTACGTTCTGGAACCCAGTCTCATTCATGAAATTCCGCAAAATGAAAAGCTCGACATGACTGAATTGTTGGAACAA
>Ga0181560_10003539_pt1 | contig 14372 bp, 10 predicted proteins | sample 011ome_20_FD_133751 | JGI IMG/M metagenome (GOLD analysis project Ga0181560, IMG submission 133751) | Coastal salt marsh microbial communities from the Groves Creek Marsh, Skidaway Island, Georgia - 011509CT metaG (megahit assembly) | ecosystem: Environmental > Aquatic > Marine > Intertidal...
ACGCCTTTTTCCTGTTGAGGATGACGTCCGTGATCTCGGCGCTTCCCGGCTCGCCGTCCTCGTACACGCGCATCAGCGCGTACTCCTCGGTGGCCATCTTCCCGAACCGCTTGTACAGCTCCCACTTCGTCCCCGGGCCGCCGTAGCGCAGCGCGCCGAAGATGGGGAAGAAGTACGGCTTCTTGTACAAGAGCCGGAAGTGGTAGGCGGGTCGCCACGCGGCGACGTACTCGCGCCGCTCGCCTCGACCCCGGATGCTCATCACGTTCCCGGCGCTCTGGATGTCGTCCAGCTTGGGGTTGATCATGATCATCGGCCGGTCCCCGGCCGCCTCCTCCATCTCGGCGATGTACGGCAGCACCGCGTACCCCACGATGTTCTGCGGCGCGATGAGGATGAAGTAGTCGTCATCCTCCGCGGGGACGTCGCGCCCGATCGATCCGCGCCGGATGAACTCCTCCGCGTCCCCCCAGTCCATCAGGTCCAGGATGCGCGCCACCCCGGAGAGCGCCAGCGGCAACGCCTGGAACACGCCCTGGCCCATGCTCCCCTGCACGCAGACGCGCACCTTCTTGCCGTCGGCGGCGAGCCGGGTCGCGATCTCGCGCACCAGCTCCAGCAGCGTTCCGATGCGGTACACGTCCCCGTCCACGTTGAGCTCGGGGAACTCGATCTTGGCCGTGCACCGCGTCATCGGGTCCGGGCCGGTCACCGCGGCGACCACGGCGTCGGAGCAGTCGCGGTAGAACCACCGGCGCGTGGACCGCTCGTGGGGGGTGTTGTTCAGGAGCGTGGGGATGTCCGCGGGGACGTCCACCCCATCCTCGGGCATGTTCGCGCTGTCCTCGGGCTTGGGGCGCCCCGGGGCGCGCCCGCTCGGCGTGGGCCGACGGGCGCCAGCGTCCTTCGCGTCGCCTTCGCGCTTGCTTCCGAACCCGAAAAACGACCGCGCGACCACGCGGTGGCGCGCGGGCGCGGGGCCGGCGCGACGCGCGCGCGGCGCCGCGACCACGGGGAGGGCACAGCAGGTTGACATCGCGTCGTGCGTTCTGACGCGGCAATCCGTCGTTGAGATGAAGGGCAGCAGAAAATCCATCCAGTGACGGATGACGGTTCACCGACAGCCAGAAAAGCGATGCGATGGGCCTTCTCTCGCACAGGCAATTCGGATAGCCTGTCGGCGAACACCAACGGCGGCGTTTTGCAAAAGACTGAAAAAGTCGGCGTGAACCGACGCGTCTCCACTCGCGGAGGAGGCGTTATGGCGACGCCCGAGGAGACGCGCGCGGGCGATGGCGAGGGCGAGGAGGCCTTAGGAAGTATGTCCGAGGGTGACGCGGCGCCCATCTCGCGCCCGGAGGACCAGGCGCGGGCCACGACGTCGACCGACTCGGCGGACGCGGCGTCCGCCGCCGCCGGCGAAAAGACGGCCGCCGCGCCTTCGGATGCGTCCGAGACGCTCGAGGCGGTGGCCGCGCTGCGCGTCGCGGACGACGCGGGGGACGTGAGCGAAGATGCGCCGGTGGCGCCCCGCGCGCCGGACGTGTTCGACCGGCTCGGGTACGGCGACAGCGCGGAAGTCTGGGGCGGGGACGGGCCCGGACTCGGGGCCGGAGACCCGTCCGGGAAGTCCGATGGCCAATCGCGGACGCGCGACGACCACGACGAGAGCGACGACGACGAGTACGACGACGAGACGCATCCGACGGACGACGCGGCGACGCTTTTCCTGGACAGCGTCGTGGCTGTGGCGGACGGAGAGATCCCCATGGACGCCACCGCGCTGGGCTCGATGGCAAACGCGCTGGCCCGGGAGGTGGGGGTCGTGGCGGAGGATGACAACCTGACGCTTCTCGCCGACGCGCCGATCGCGGTGCGCGTCGCCGTGCGGCGCGTGTCGGACCTGGCGCTGGCGCTGACCCTGGCGCCGCCCGACCTGGCGCGGCGCGCGCCCGGGGGCGCGCTCGCGCGCCAGCCCGTGGCCGGGTCCTTCCGGATCGCCACGCTGGAAATCGTCGCCGCGCTCGTGGGGTGCGCCATCGCCGAGGCCAGGGAGGCGGTGGCGCGGTGCCCCGTGCGCGCGCGAGCCCCGCGCGGGCGCGAGACGCCGCCGGCGGCGGCGGAGGCGGGGACGGAGGCGGGGACGTCGGGAAGAGACGATTCCGAAGTGCGACCTCAGCGTCACACCGAGTCTTGCCTGACCCCCGTGACGGCCGCCGCGGCGATGCTGTTCGCGTACGAGCAGAGCACGCCGCTTCAGTGCGCGGCGGCGCGCGTGCTGTGCGCGGCGCTGACGGCGGCGGAGGCGCCGGCGTGGGCGCCTCTGCTCGGCGGCGGGTGGGGCACGGCGGCGGCTGCGGAGCGCGTCGTCCCCCCTCCGGCGGACGCGGAGGAGGCGGAAATGCAGAGGCTGTCGCTGCACGCGCGGCTGGCGGCGGTCGCGGAGGCGGCGGTGCGGGTCCGGCCGGGCGCGCGGCGGTGCGGCGCGGGCATGGCCATGATCGTCGCCGAGACGCTCCGGGACGCGCGCGCCGAGGCGGCGGCGTTCGAGGGTTCCCGGGAAACAGTCGGTCAGACTCCGGAAAACGACGACTCCAACTCTAACGACTCCGCGAACGTCTGTCTGTGGTCTAAAGCCAAGCTTATTTCAGCGCTGGAATCGGACGAGCGGTGGCGCGCGGCGTGCGACGACGACGACGGCGCGTTTGCGCGGTTCGAACGCGACGTCCGCGGGGGCTTGTGCGGCCCGAAACCGTCCCGGGTCGCGTCCGTCGGGAACTTCGCGAGCGGCTTGATGGGGAGCCCGGGCGGGGGGCCGTTCGGGGGCGGGGACTTAATGCAGGTGCTGCAGAAGCTGGGAGGCGTCGGGGTCACCGCGCCGGCGAGTCCCGCGCAGTGAGTACATGAGGTCGACTGAAAGTAGTACCGCGCATACGAACACCGTCGTTTGAAGAAGTGACGTGTCGTGAGTGCACTCGTTCGTGATTTCTTTCGCGACTCTGTGAAAGTTACAAGCGAAAATGTCGTTTCCTTTCCCCCCCTTCGCCCAGTCTCGTCTGCGTAGACGACACCGTGGACGTGAACGACCCCCACGCGTATTCCATGGGTCCTCCGAGACAGGACTTACCGGACTTGACTAACGCGGAGATCCAGGCGCTTTTGGATGAAGAACCGGTGTGTCCGGGACGGACGGTGGAGGGCATCCTCGAAACGATCGAGGCGGGGCGGGGCGTGGCTGAGTGCTTCTACTTCGGTCCCAACGGACCCGATGGACTGATGCCCGAGGTGCGAGAGCGTTTCGATTACATCTGGAATATGTTCAAAATCGACCGTCGGTGGTGGATCGAGAACTGCGCGACGTGTGGCGCGCCGGACAACGTGTGCATGGGGCAGGAAGTCCACCTGTACGGGTTGACCCAAAAAAAGATCGAGTGCTACGTCCGGTGCGGGACGCCTTTCCCTCCGGACTTCGTCCTGGCGATGGACGACGACGAGTTCGACATGGTCGGCTTGAAGGGCACGATCCAGACCGCGCGACTTCTCGCGTCGGTTCCGTGCGCGGGTTCCTGCGCGAACCGCGGCTGCGCCAACGCGGGAACGAAGAAATGCGGCCGGTGCGGCGAGAGGCGGTATTGCCGCCGAGAGTGCCAAGCCGAGCACTGGAGGGACGGACACAGAGAAGAATGCGACATCATCTGTCAACTTCGCGCGCGGGCGCGGTGAGAAGATGAACGAAGGGCGAAAACGGTTGCGAGAACCGTCGGACGCGTCGTCGCGCACAGACATCGTGCTTAAATACCGCAGACGATCGCGCGCGCGTTACGTTATCCTATAGCTCGCGCGTTACGTTCCGTAATAGACGACGCAATACGTAGTAGACGGAAGTTACGCGTCGCTTCTTTCACGTCGCGCGCCTGGCGATGTTCCTGATGCCGGCGCCCACGGTGCTGAGGAACACCGTGCCGCTGTCCGGCTCGGGGCGGATGTCGAACGTCACCCCGAAGAACGCCTTGATGACGCGCAGCGTCTTCACGGCGCGCGGCGTGAGTCGGCCCAGCCGAACCTTCGAGAGCTGCTCCGGGCCGATGGCCATCAGCAGGAGCACCAGCGGCTGGTGCGCGCTGTCGCACACGCCCCCGCGCTGCACCTCCGCCATCAGTGCCTCCGTCGTGGACGCGCCCAGATCCTCGGGGGTCGCGGGCTCGCCGCGGCGGCGTTTCCGCCCGCCCGCGCCGGAGGCGCCGAGCGCAAACGCTCCGTTTTCGTTTTCGTCTCCGCCGCCCGCCTCCGCGGCGTCGTCCCCGAAGGCGGACACCCCCTCTTCCCACGCCGCCCTCCCCGCGCCCGACGCCGCGTCCGCGCCGAGCAGGCAGCCCGTGGTGGTCTCCGCCACGAGCGACAGGCCGAACCCGGGCGAGCTCTTTTTCCCCCGCGTCGCGCCCTTCCCCCCCTCGCGCCCGTCCCCGGGGTGGTGGTCGGTGAAGATGTACACGTCGGGCAGGAACTTGTTCAGCACCCCCCGCGCGGCGTCCACCAGCCTGTTCCCCGTCTGCGGACTCAGCCTCAGCGTGAACGCCACGCCGCGCACGCGCTTGACCAGCCCCTCGTCCGTCCAGTCGATCGTCTTGAGCTCCTTCAGGATGGGGAGCTTCAGCGCAATCTCGCCGCCCGCGCCGGGCGGCGCGCCGCGCCGCGCGATTTGCAGCGACAGACCCTCCTCCAGCCCGAACTGCCGCTTCAGCATCGGGAGCGTGACGGTGCGGAACGTGTCCACCGACGTCTCCGCCTCGTCGTTGGTGATCCCGGTCAACGTCAGATCAAGCGGTTTCTTCGCGAAGAGCGACACGAGCAGAATCGGTTCGAGAAAGTACCCGATGGCGCGCCCGCCGCCGCAGTCGTGCGCCACGCGCCTCCCGCCCACCACCACCCCCGGCTTGTACTTCAGCGCGGTTCCCGACTCGTTGATCTCCACGGCCATTCCGTTCGTGAGCTTGTCCAGCAACCGCAACAGCGAGGCTTCGTAGTCTCGCAAACCGGGGTTCTGGTCCTTCGCGCGGATGTCGTCCACTCTGCGTTTCGGAAAGAGACGACGCGAACGCCGCGAACGACGAGACGCCGAGGACGCGAACGAGCGCGCGGAGGGCGGCGAAGGGAGGGGCGCGGTCAGCGCGTGCGCGCGAGGGCGTCGTCGAGCGTTCGCGCGGAGACGGCGCGCGCGACGGCCCGATGGCGGGTCCCGCGCGGTCGACGTCCGGAGATGCGAGACGGGGCGGCGGCGGCGGCTGTTGCGTGAGGAGCAGGCGCGCGGACGCACCTGAGCGCGCGGCCGGACAGGGTGGCGCACACGAGGCGCATGCGGAGGTCCGCTGCGCCCGAGAAGCGCACATACTGCGTCGGCATCGCTCGCGCCGCCGTGCGCAACGGCGGAAGCGCGGTGTCGCGTGTGCTTGCACGTCTCGCTGATGACAAATCGTGGTTCACGAACTTGGAAACGACGACTGCGGTCCGTCGCTCCGTCCGACTTGCTCGTGTCTCACAGAAACACGAGAGACTCCTTCAAAAGGAAGCGCGCGCGCCGCGCCAGACGTGTGATCGCGCCGCCGCTGCGTGTGATCGTGCACGATGGGCAAGGGCCGAGGAGACGACGAGGACGAAGTGGAGGTGGAAGGCGTTGACGACGCCTTCGAGGACGCGCACCAGTCCGATGACGAGGAGTACGACGCGAACGCCATCGAGGAGGAGAGCGACGACGAGGAGGATGATGCGAACGTGATGAGTCCGAGCAAGATCAAGCTCGCCAAGGAGGAGAAGAAGCGCCTCCGCGAGCAGAAGAAGGCGCAGCGGACGGAGCTGGAGAAGATGCGCGAGCAACAAAACGCCGCGATTGCCAAGGTACGTCGCGCGTGTGCATTCGCCGATGCGACCCGACGACACGCCCTCTCCCGCCGCGGCTTCCCGTCGCCTCGATCTGCGGAGACTCTTCGCGCCGGAAAAAACCGCGCGGAGGGCTAGGGCACGAGCGTAGGCGCGCGCAGATCTCGCGCGTCTCCCCCGTCGAGACGCGCGCACGACGCGGCACGACGCGCGCGCGTCGCGATCGTGTCACGCGCGTGTCCTCTCGGTCGCGCGTATCTCGCGCCGAACCGGTCGACCGCCGCGATCGCGCGCGCGCGCCAGCACGCCGTCCGTCCGTCTCGTTTTCGCGCCTTACAGCGAGCGCTGAGAGCGCTGCTTCACTTTTCCGCTTCGCGATCGCTGACCGTCGATTCTTCCTTCACTGAAAAAAAAACCCAACGTCGATCGCGCAGGACACCGCCGGCGGCAAGTGGAAGTACCTCATGGCGCAGACGGAGGTGTTTTCTCACTTCCTCGCCGGCACGAAGGCGGAGAAGGCGAAGAAGCCCGGCCGCCGCGGCAAGCAGGCGGAGGAGGACGAGGACGCGGAGATGGTCGAGCACGCCGAGGAGTACCAGGCGGTTCGGCTCACCGTGCAGCCCGAGTGCATCAAGTTCGGGAAGATGCGGGAGTACCAGCTCGCGGGCCTGAACTGGATGATCCGTCTGTTCGACCACGGCATCAACGGCATCTTGGCGGACGAGATGGGCCTCGGCAAGACGCTGCAGACCATCTCCATGCTCGGGTACCTCTCCGAGTACCGCGGAATCACCGGGCCGCACATGGTGGTGGTGCCCAAGTCCACGCTCGGGAACTGGATGAACGAGTTCAAGCGGTGGTGCCCGATGATCCGCGCGTTCAAGTTCCACGGCAACGCGGAGATGCGCAACGCGCAGATCGCCGAGCACTTACAGCCCGGGAAGTTCGACGTCTGCGTCACGTCGTACGAGATGGTCATCAAGGAGAAGAACGCGCTGAAGAAGTTCCACTGGCGATACATCATCATCGATGAGGCGCACAGGATCAAAAACGAAAACTCGCGTCTGTCCAAGACGATGCGCATGTTCGCGTGCAACAACCGTCTGCTCATCACCGGCACGCCGTTACAGAACAACCTGCACGAGCTTTGGGCGCTGCTCAACTTCCTGCTCCCGGAGGTGTTCGGCAGCGCCGGGCAGTTTGAGGAGTGGTTCGGAACCGGCACTGACGGCGAGGACAACGTGGAGGTTGTGCAGCAGCTGCACAAGGTGCTCCGGCCGTTCCTGCTGCGCCGGCTCAAGGCGGAGGTGGAGAAGTCGCTCCCCCCGAAGAAGGAGATGATCCTGAAGGTGGGCATGTCCGAGATGCAGAAGGAGTTCTACAAGAAGGCGCTGCAGAAGGACATCGAAGTCGTGAACAGCGGCGGCGACCGCTCGCGCCTGCTGAACATGGTGATGCAGCTGCGCAAGTGCTGCAACCACCCGTACCTGTTCCAGGGCGCCGAGCCCGGGCCGCCGTACTTCGCCGGCGAGCACCTCATCGAGAACAGCGGCAAGCTCATGCTGCTGGACAAACTGCTGAACCGGCTCAAGGAGAAGGGCTCGCGCGTGCTCATCTTCTCGCAGATGACGCGTCTGCTCGACATCCTCGAGGACTACATGATTTACCGCCGGCACAAGTACTGCCGCATCGACGGCAACACGAGCGGCGACGACCGCGAGAACATGATCGACTCGTACAACGCCCCCGGGTCTGAGAAGTTCGTGTTCCTGTTATCCACCCGCGCCGGCGGGCTCGGGATCAACCTGGTGACCGCGGACACGGTGATCATTTACGACAGCGACTGGAACCCGCAGATGGATTTGCAGGCGATGGACCGCGCGCACCGCATCGGCCAGAAGAAGGAGGTTTCCGTGTTCCGCTTCTGCACGGACAACTCCGTGGAGGAGAAGGTGATCGAGAAGGCGTACAAGAAGCTCGCGCTGGACGCGCTGGTGATCCAGCAGGGCCGGCTGCAAGAGAACCAGAAGAACCTGAACAAAGACGAGCTCTTGTCCATGGTGCGGTACGGCGCGGATAAGATTTTCGACGGCGCGCAAGGTAGCACGATCACCGACGAGGACATCGAGACCATCATCGCCAAGGGCGAGGACGCGACGAAGCAGCTCAACCAGAAGATGGCCGGGTTCACGGACAAAGCGTTGAACTTCGCGATGGACGCGGACGCGTCGCTGTACGATTTCGCGGAAAAAGACGAGGAGGAGCAGAAAGCCTTCGAGGGCATCGACATGAAGCAGGTGATCTCCGCCAACTGGATCGACCCGCCCAAGCGCGAGCGGAAGAAGAACTACAACGAGTCCGACTACTACCGCGACGTCATGGCGGCGGGCGCGGCGAAGCCCAAAGCCACGGGCCCGCGCATTCTGAAGCTGCAGAACATGTCGGACTTCCAGTTCTACGACGTGCCGCGCGTCACGGCGCTGTACAACAAGGACGTCGCGCGCAAGCAGTACGACTGGCAGCGCGCGCGGCAGGCGGAGGAGCTCGCGAACAACGCCATCCCGCAGGAGCTCCCGGCGGAGAAGCCCACGGACCCGCAGCCGCTCACCGACGCCGAACGCGCCGAGTACGAGGAGAAACTCGCGGGCGGCTTCTCCAACTGGAACCGGCGCGACTTCCAGGCGTATTGCCGCGCGTGCGAGAAGTTCGGGCGCCACGATCCGGAGGGCATGGCGGAGGAGATCGAGGGCAAAACCGCCGAGGAGGTTCGCGCGTACAACGACGTGTTTTGGCAGCGGTACAAGGAGGTGAGCGAGTACAAGCGCATCTTGGGGAACATCGAGCGCGGCGAGGCGAAGATCGCGCGGCAAAACGACATGCTCAAGGCTGTGCGGCGCAAGATCGACCTGTACAAGAACCCGTGGCGGGACCTGAAGATCGTGTACGGCGCTAACAAAGTCAAGTCGTACACGGAGGAGGAGGACCGCTTCCTGCTGTGCTCGCTCCCGGAGGTTGGATTCGGGGCGTGGGAGGAGCTCAAGGCGCAGGTGCGGCAGCACTGGCTGTTCCGCTTCGACTGGTTCATCAAGAGCCGCACGCCCAAGGAGCTGAGCCGCCGGATCGAGACGCTGATCAACCTCGTGGAGAAGGAGTTTGAGGAGCAGGACAAGGGCGCGAAGCGCCCGGCCGGCGGGTCCGCTGGGGGCGGGTCCGACGCCAAGAAGGCCAAGGCGTGATGAGAAACGTGTGACGAGAGAGACGTCGGCGGATACCTTTTGTGACGCGAACGAAAGAGCGCGCTTTCTTTCGCGCAAACGATTCACATCATCGCGTTTACTACTTCACGATAGACCCGCGACGACGCGCGCCGTCGCCGAAAACGCGCGTCGCGAATTCGGCGAAACGACGAAACGACGGCGTCTCGTCCTCGCGTCGCCGCGTCCGTTCCGCTCGCGCTCAGCGCGGGGACAGCGCGACGGCGCGGCCGGCGGGCGCGACGTTTTCCGAGCCGAAGTCGTCGAAGACAGCGGCGGCCATCTGCTGGCGCTTGGCGACGCCGGCGACGGCGGCGGCGGCGCGGCTCGGCCGCACCGCCGTGGGCGACTTCTTGGTGTTACTTCTCCCGCCGAAGAAGGAGAGGTTCAGGGACGCCTTCTCGGCGCCGAAGCCGCGCGCGCCGGCGCGCGAGCCCGTCCCGAAGCGCTTCGCGTCCGAGGGCGACACGGGCGCGTCCAGCAAACCGACGGCGGCGGTTTCGTGCTTGAGCGCCTCCATCTCGACGCGCGCGGCGGCCATCTCGGCGAGGAGCGCCGACTGAGACGCTTCGCCGGCGGGCGCCCCCGCGGCTTTGACCGCGGCTTTGACGCCCCCCGGTGAGTTGACGCCGATGCGGTCCGTGTTGACGCTGATGTTGCCGAGCGCGGCTCGCCTCTTCGCCGCCTGCGTGGGCGTGGTCATCTTGATCTCCGCGCCGCTCGCGCCGCGGCGGCGCAGATCCTCGTCGGCGGCGAGGATCTGCGCGGGGCCGTCCCCGAGCGCCGGCGGCGCGCGCGTCCGCGAGGCGAGGCGGCACAGGCGGTCGGGCTCCGCCATCGCCAGACGCGGGTTGTGGCTCCACTCCTGGTCGATCGCGAGCTCCTCCGCCTTGGCGACGCGCACACCGCCTCCGAGCCGGGACGCCGCGAGCTCGGCGTCCGCAATCTCGACGGTGACCTCGTTGTCCATGTCGCTCACCAGATGTAAAATCTCGGCGAGGAACTCCGTCGGCGTCTTCTCGCGGTACGCGACGAGCTCGTTGCGCCACTTGCGCGTGGTGACCGCGCGCTTGACGTGATCGGCGGCGCGTGCGTCCTTCAGCACGGTCACCGTGTCCAGCAGCTGATCGTTCGCGTCGCGCATCGCCTCCTTCTCCGCCTCGATCTGCTCCTTCTTCCGCTCCATCTCCTCGAGCATGCGCTCGACGGTGTTCTTCTCGGACATGACCTGCGCGAGCTGTTTCACGCTCGCCTCGGCTTTCTGCTGCGTCGCCTCGAGCTTCGCGGACTGCTCCTTGAGCAGCGCCTCGATGCCGGCGACGCGAGCCTCCGTCTCGGCTTTGCGCTTGGCGAACTCCTCGGGGGTCTCCGCGTCGTAAAAGCCGTCCGCGTCGGGCTTCTTCGCGCCAGCCTTCCTCTTAATTTTGACTGTCGTTGTTGGTTTCCGGGACGATGGAGCGTTTTCGGAACGGGAGGAAACGGCGGGGACGGGACGCGGCGGGGGCGCGGACGCGGTCAGCGACGCGACGCGCCGGGGAGGGTGCTCGAGAAACGCGCTCTGGAGCCATTCCGAAGACAACGACGGCTCGCGACGCGTCGTCGTGGTCTCCGGAGGCAGCCGTGGGAGACCACTCCGTCTTGGCGTTTCCGAGAGGGGGACGAGCCGAGAGACGTAACGAAAAGGCGAGCGGATGTGGGGCGCGCGCGCGCGTCGCGATTCGCAGACGCACCGACGATGGAGCCCACCGCACCAGCCGCGGCACCGATGACGAACACGTGCGCCATCTCGTCTTCCACTAGAGACGCGCCGGCACCTTCACCTTCACACCCCCGGCGCGGCGGTGAGAATGTCGTCGCTGCGAAAAAACTTTTGGCGAAGAACTCAACGTCTCCGACCATACTCGGGTCACGAGACGCTGAGTCTCGCGCGAAGCACTGTGTTTTTAGTCTTCGCCAAAATCGCCAGCATCACATGCGTATGATGAGTAGTCTGATATTTTGGCGAATTCGCGCTAAAAGAGACTACTCAAAACACGCGCGAGTCAAAGAGTGGCTTCTCCGATCGTGGCGCGCACTTCGCGAAGCGCCTGCGGACGACGCGCCCGATCGCGCGCGATGGCCGCCACGGACGAAGCGTACCAGGAGGCCGTGGCCTTCCTGCAGAAGACCAACCTCGATGGGGAGTCGGTGTACGAGCAACTCGCGAAAGTCGTCGGTGCGTGGCCCGAATTGCGCTCGAACCCATTTTAAGACCATCCGCGACGTCTCGCATCCTTCCTCCGTCTCGCGGCGCGCGGTCCTCGCCGAAAGACTGACCCCTCCGTCGCCGTCGCCCTCGCGAACACTCAGGTAAAATCCTCGCGGAGAAGCCCGACGACGCCGTGGACCTGCTCGAGACGGCCATCATGGCGAAGAAGACGCAGTACGTCCCGCCCGAGCCCCCCGCGGTCGCGGTGACGCCCGAGAACCTCGCGGTGGCGGTCTCCGCCAAGGAGCTCTTCTCGACGCCACGCCCGACGGTGAACCTGGAGACGGGCGAGCCCGAGGAGCCCACGCCCCCGAACGATTACGAGACGGAGAACGTGCTGGCGGACGCGGCGATGTACGAGGCGGTCGGCCTCGGCCTGAGCAAGAAGGAGATGTACGGCGTGATGCTCTGCGCCAAGAAGCTGGGCGAGAACCCCGACTTCGGCGTCCTCACCGCGCGCTTCTTCGGCAAGATGCTCGGCACCGGCGGCGACTACTACGTCTTCGAGACCACGCTTAAGGAACCGGGCGAGGAGATCGAGGTGGCTGAGGGCAAAGTGCCGGTAGAGGTGTCGGGAACTGGCGCGAACACGTACACGTACTGGACGTGTTCGTACCTCGGCGGCCCGCTATCGAAGTTGCCGGACTGCACGCCGGACACCGTCGCGGCGTCGCGGCGATTGAAGCGCTACCTGACCGGCGTCCTCACCGCGCCCGTCTCCGCGTACCCCCCGTTCCCGGGCACGGAGGCGCACTACCTGCGCGCGCTGGTGGGGCGGATCGCGTCCGCCACGGTGGTGTGCCCGGTGGGGTACTTCGCGGTGAGCGAGGAGGATGGGTCGCTGAGCAAGGATGAGGAATTCGTCCCGAAGGAGCCCGCCGAGATGGCGGACCTCACCGCGTGGGCGCACAGGTACCCGCACATCAAAGAACAAGGGCGTTGCGAGTTTTACCAGTTCCCCGTGCCGGAGCCGGAGGAGGGCGAGGAGCCGCCCGAGGCACCCGAGCCCGAGACGGGGCCCGAGCTGCTTCAGACGCTGGACCTCGACGCCGAGTCGACGGCGGCGGATTGGGGCGCGGCGGTGACGACGCCGGCGCCGGCGCCCGAGGGCGATGAGCCCCTCGGCGAGCCCACGGTGGAGCCCAAACCCGCGTGGGCGCCGTGCGCGTCCTCGAACGTGCCGGGCGTGAAGTACCAGGTGGTGGGGATGAAGTCGCTGGTCTGGCCAGGCGCCTTCGTCGCGTACGCCGGCGGGCGGTTTTCCAACTGCTACGTCGGCTACGGGTTCCAAAACAAGAAGTTCGTCCCGGCGCCGCCGCCCGCGGTCGAGCCCGAGTTCGACCTGGGCGGGCAGGTGCTGGACGAGGAGTCGGGGGAGACCGCGCCCGCGCAGATGGTCATGAGCGTGGACCTGCCGCCCATCCCCGAGCCCGAGCCGGAGGAAGGCGCGGAGGGAGAGGAGGCCCCGGCGGAGTGAATGTTTTGATGGAAAACGCGCGTCTGTCCCAACACCGTCCGTCGTTTTACTTATTTGTAGTTCCGCCTCTTCCTTTCCGCTCTCTCCCGAACGCGGCGAGACGCGTCACTCTCGCCCGCGCGCTCGAGACGCCGACGCGTCCGGGCGTGCCGCGATGGAGGCGAGCCTCGCGCGGTCGCGCGGCGCGTCCACCTCGGAGAGCGGGCGAGGCGCGCCGGGGACCGCGTCGCTGGATCGCACGGCGCGCGGGGAGGCGAGATCCACGATCGACGACTACGAGAAGCTCGGGCGCGTCGGCGAGGGCACCTACGGCGTGGTGTACCGCGGCCGGGAGAAGAAGACGGGCCGCATCGTGGCGCTGAAGAAAGTGCGGATGGACAAGGAGAAGGACGGCGTGCCGGTGACCGCCGTGCGCGAGATGGGCATCCTGATGCGGTGCCGCTCGCATCCCAACATCGTCACCTTGCTCAAGGTTGTGCAGGGGAAGCACAACGCCATCTTCCTCGTGTTCGAGTACTGCGAGCACGACATCGGCAAGCTCATGCAGACCATGCGCGCGCCCTTCCAGGTGTCGGAGGTGAAGACGCTGACGATCCAGCTCCTGAGCGCGGTTTCCTTCCTGCACGGGATGCACGTGTTCCACCGCGACTTGAAGATGAGCAACCTGCTCCTTAACAACCGCGGCGAGCTGCGACTGTGCGACCTCGGTTTGGCGCGCCAGTTCGCGCCTCCCGGCAGTTTGGAGGACGGCGCGTACACGGCGAAGGTGGTCACGCTGTGGTACCGCGCGCCCGAGCTCCTTCTGGGGCTGAGACGGTACGGACCCGCCGTGGACATGTGGGCGGTGGGGTGCATTTTGGCGGAGTTTCTGCGGAACCGACCCGTTTTCCCGGGGAAAACCGAGACGGACACCGTCGCGCGCGTCTTCGCCGAGCTCGGCGCGCCGCACGACGGGATCTGGCCCGGGTGGTCCTCTCTGCCGCTGGCGGGCGCGTTCGTGGTGCCTCACCAGCCGTACAACCACCTCAGCATCACGTTCGCGGCGTTCGGCGCGGACGCCGTCGACCTCCTCACGCAGCTCCTCACCTACGACCCCGCCAAGCGCTGCGCCGCGGCGAGCGCCTGCGCGCACCGCTTCCTGGCGCGCGACTCGGACCCGCCCCCGAAGCCCGAGCGGGACATGCCGACGTTCCGGAACGCGCACGAGGCGGACGAAAGAGCGCGGCGCGAGCTCGGGGGAGCGAACAAGCTCGGGGACTGGAACAGAGACGACGACCGGCGCGGCCGCGACGAGGACCCGCGCGGTTTGAAAAAGCGGCGATGACGGCGGAGACGCGCGCGAAACCTTTTTTTGTCGGAGGAGTCTACCGTAGCGCGGCGCGGAGGCGGGGAAACAGTCGTTCGTTCTTTTCGGTAACACGCTCTCTCACGTAGCGACGACACTGACGATCATCCGATCATCAATCATCTCGCGCCGCGCGCTTCAGTTGTTGTACCCCGAGGTGGTGATGGAGTCCGC
>Ga0181560_10003540_pt1 | contig 14370 bp, 7 predicted proteins | sample 011ome_20_FD_133751 | JGI IMG/M metagenome (GOLD analysis project Ga0181560, IMG submission 133751) | Coastal salt marsh microbial communities from the Groves Creek Marsh, Skidaway Island, Georgia - 011509CT metaG (megahit assembly) | ecosystem: Environmental > Aquatic > Marine > Intertidal zone...
CGTCACCACCGCCGTCACCGCCGTCACCGCCGCCGGCACAGCCGTCACCGCCGCCGTCAGTGGTGTTGGTAGACTACAGTTCCGGCGCGAATCGCCTCGCTCCTCTCGCCTTCGCGGCGAGCGTCGTCGTCGTCGCGGCGTTCGCGGGAGACTCGCCGTTTTACTACTTGTACGTGTAGTACTAGTGTTTTTCTGATCGATAAACACGAAAAACAGGACTTTTACAAAAGAGTACGTAAGCTACGTAGCATACAGTCTCGCGCGCGCGCGTCTCGGCGGTCGCCGCCGTCGTCATCACCCGATGAAGCACTGGTCGCCGACGCAGCACACGCCCGTCTTGAGGTCGCATACCACCACGGAGGAGTTCGTGCTCCCCGCCACCCCGCGCACGCGCGCGGGGATGGCCTTGCGCCGCTCCTCCTCCTTGGCTGCGCTCTTTCTGGTCGCCGCGCGCGCCGTCTTTTTCGCCGCCGCGACGACGCTCGCGCCAAACGCGGCGCCGCCGCGCGCCAAACGCTCATCCGTACGGGCATCCTCCTCGAGACCACCACGGAGGTCGTGTTCCTGGTTTTTCACCAGGGACGAAACGGCGAGCGCCTGGAAGTGCTCGCCGAGCGCCGCGCGGCGCGCCTCCCCGCGCGCCTCCGCCGCCGCCGCCGCCGCGCGCCGCACCGTCTCCGGCGCCAGAGTCACGCGGAGCAAAAGCAGCGTCAGGAAGCGCTTATCCGCGCGCGCGTCGTAGCGGTTGACGCGCGCGAGCCCGCCGCGAAACGCGAAGTGCGCGACGGCGCCGACCGCAAAGTCCAGGCGGCGCGCGGCGGCGGTCGCGAGGTCCGCCGCGAGGACGTTGACCGCGAAAGCCTCCGTCCGCGCCTTCTTCGCGGCGCGCGCCGCCACGAAGGCGGGCGCCGTCGGGGACAGCGGCGGCGACGACGCCTTCGTCTTCGTCGGCGTGACGAGACGCGCGCGGGGGGGCGTCGCGGGGGGGCTCGGTCTCGGCGTCTCCACCGTCTCCTTCTTCCTGATCCAGCTCGAGGCCTGCTCGGCGCGCGAGCCCGTGCGCTCCCAGCGCCACTTCTTCTTCTCCTCCATGGACAGGGGCGCGTGGTCGTCCAAAGGCGGCGCGTCCGGGCTCGCCCCCGCCGCCGCCGGCGAGCGGGGCGCGGCGTATGAGCAATCAGTCAGACGGGCCGCGCCGGCGCCGGCGCGGTTCGCCAGCGCGCTGGCCCACATGTCGGTGAACTCGAAGGGCTTGAGGTAGCCGTGCCCGTACACGAAGCGCCCCGCGGGCAGGTGCGCGAGCGTCACATTGGGACCCACATTGGGACCCACCAGCGTGCGCGCGCCGACGCGCGCCGCCACCACAACCGCCGACCCGTCGCGCGCGTGCCCGAAGCTCAGCGGCGCCGAGCGGGGGGTCCACGCCGCGAAGACGCGGCCCGATTCGTCAAAGAGCGCGAGGGAAAAGACGCGCTTTACGTCGTGCATGCTCTTGAGCCAGGCGCGCAGGGCGTTCGCGCGCGCGCGCGGCTCGTCGCGGTGCGCGTCCCGGATGCGCACGAACGCGTCCACGAGCGCCTCGGCGGAGAGCGCGCCGTCGCGCGAGAAGAGCGCGAGGCTGACGCGATCTTTGGTGAGCAGCTCCACGCCGGGGCTGGGCGCGCGCGCGGCGAGTCCGCCCCGCGCGTCCGAGGCGATGACGCTCGTTTTGGGCATGACGCCCTGGAACAGCGGCAGGGTGTCGTCGTCGTTCGCCTCGTCCACCGGGCGGACCGCCACCATGAACAGCGCATCCTCGAAGGCGCCGCCCGCGGGCGCGGCGTCCATCGCGTCAGCGCCCCGGCGGGGGGGCGCGTAGCGCGGCACGTTGGGGTTGACCTTGGCGTCGACGGTGGGCGGCATCATGCCGAGGAACGCGCGGGGGCGTCGGGGACTCGAGGAAGGGGGTGTCTGCGGTGGAACGACCGACTGAGGGCGCGTTCGGGGCGGCGCGGCGTGTGGAGCGCGCGTGCGTCGCGATGCGGAAAGTGCGTATCGCGGTGACGAAAGCGGTGACGAAACGTCGAATAAAGTGCAGAAATCTGGCATTCACGAAAGTGATTGGTCGAAAAATGGGCGAATCTTCTTTGCTGACTCGGCCAGCCCGATTTCGCGCGCCAACCGCGGGTTCGCGAAACGACGAGTTGACATCCGCGCACGACGGTCATCGAGTCAAGATGTGCGCGAAAAGCAACGGCGCGATTCGTGCGTGATTCGTCTATTTACATGCAAAGGGTTTCTCACATGCTGGGGTACTTGCTGGGTTGCGCGCTGTAGCTGCCCTGCGGCGCGTACGGCTGCTGCTGCGGCGCGTACGGTTGCTGCTGCGGCGCGGCCGGCCCGGCGTACGCTTGGGGCATGCTTTGCGCGACGGGCTGCACGTACATGGTGGGCGGCACGCCTCCGTACGGGTCGGGCGGCGGAAGAGCGCACTTGACCTGGTAGTGCTCCTGCGCCACCGCGCACGGGTGGCACCAGCAGTGGCAGCAGAAGTCCCCGAGCGGGGGATCGTTGATGCCGTGGCGGTCGCGGATGTTCTTGCGCAGAAACTGCGTGTACGAGATCATGGAGAGTCCGCCGAGCCCGGTGAAAACATCCGCGACGCACGCGTTCAGGATGCACGACAAAACAGACCCGCCCACGTACAGGCCCGCGGAGATGGCGCACTCCGGGGCGTCCCACCCGCTGCACGCGTCGTATCTTTGCCCCGAGCGCAACATCTTCGCCGTGGCGCCGTGCATGCCCCAGGGACAGAACGTGGCCATGGCGCAGGTGGCGCAGTCGCACTTGTCTGGAGCCCCGCAGTCACACAACCCGTTCTGCCAACTCCCCGATCCCAGGGGAACGACAGGCTGTTGCGCCATGGGGGGACCGCCGGCGTAGCCGTGAACGGGCTGGGCGACCACGGGCTGCCCGTGCGCGACAGGCTGCGGGCCGCCTCCCGAGTACATCGCGGGAGGTGGCCAGGGGTGCGCGGCGGGAACTGACCGCACACGGAGACGCGTACGACTGCGAGGTGCTCATGTACGTCGCTGAAAGGCGAAACGTGTCCCATTTTCGAAGACATGATTGTCCCAGCGTCCCTGCGTCCCTGCGTTTTTCAGCTCCGACGCCGGTCGGCAAACAGTCGCTCATCGCGCGCCGCGCCGCGCCCTCTCCGGCTCGACCTTCGCGCGCGGGCACGATGGGCATCTTCGACGCTTTGCTCGGCGGCCCCAAGTTCAACGCGTCCAAGTGCAAGACCGCGCTGCGGCTGTGCGTCGGGCGCGTCAAGCTCCTGCGCAACAAGAAAGCCCACGCGGTGGCAACCTTGAAACGCGAGATCGGTGATTTGCTTAACGCGGGGAAGGAGGACTCCGCGCGCGTGCGCGTCGAGGCCGTGCTCCGCGAGGAGGCGACGCTCGAGGCGTTCGAGGTCCTCGACCTCTTCTGCGAGCTCCTGGTCGTGCGGCTGCCCCTCATCGAGTCCACGAAGGACCTGCCCGCGGACCTCAAAGAGGCGGTCGCCACCGTGGTGTACGCCGCGCGTCGCGTCGCGGATGCGATCCCGGAGCTCAAGGAGGTCAGGGCGCAGTTCGCGGGCAAGTACGGGTCGCAGTACGTCGCGGCGTGCGGCGAGGATGCCACGGCGGGCGCATGCGGGGTGAGCGAGCTCGCCATGCGCAAGCTCGCGCTCGCGCCGCCCTCCGCGGAGGCGCGGCTCGAGGCGCTGCGCGCCGTCGCCGCCGAACGCGGCGCGCGCTTCGACGAGGCGAAGATGGCGGAGACGACGCGAGAGGCGAAGATGGCGGAGACGACGCGCGGCCCACCGCCGGTGGCGCACGCGTCTTCGCCGGGCGACGGCGCCGCGTTCGCGGACGCGGGGCAAGCCGCGGCGGCGGCGCGCGCCGCCGCCGCGGAGGCTGCCGCGGCGGCGGACGCGGCGAGTCGCCTGGCGAGTCGAGACGCGCGCGCGGCGACGGCGACTGACGCCGAGCGCACGGTGGGCGTGATCACGTCGCGGACGCCCGTCCCCCCCCTTGGGTTCCTGGTGGAGGCGCTGCCGCCCCCGACCAAGGGGCTGGGCGCGGAGAGGGGCAAGTCCGTGTCGCAGGTGATCGGGGCGCGGGCGCTCGACGAGGTACCCGAAACCGGCGGCGACGAAGCCGAGAACGAGGCGGCGGACGCGGCGGACGCGAACGACGCCGACGAGCGCGTCGACGGCGTCGCGGCGGTTTCCGCCGCCGACGACTCGTCCTCGCTCGCGGAAGAAAACGCGCCGAAACCGAAAGAAGAAGAGGACGAAGAGGACGACTCGGTTCCCGATTACGCGCGGCCGGCGCCCCCGCCGGGGGTCGGGGGCACGCCGCCGCCGCCGCCGCCGCCGCCGCCGCCGCCCCGAACCGCGGCGGCAGAGGAACCGGAGGCGCGCGCGGCGGAGGGCGACGAAACTGAAGGGAACGGGGACGCCGCTGAGGATGAGGATTTCGACGCGCTCGCGTCCCGGCTCGCGGCGTTGAAACGGCGGGACGACGAGTGAAGTGATTTTTTGCTTTTTTTTCAGTCAGGAGTTCTCGCGAGAGAACCGGTGACACGCGCGCTTCGGGTTCGTCGTAGCTAGCTACGTACTCGTAGTCTACGCGTCCGTAGTCTACTACTTTCATAGATATGTGCGTACTTGTAGTCTACGCGTAGTCACCTTTCATAAATAGTAGCTACTATGTACAGCGCGAATCTCCCACCCGCCCCGCGATCGCGTCCGTCCACCCCGTGCCTATCCCAACCCCCGTCACAGCCCCTCCTCGACGTACGTGTAGACGTTGTTCTCCATGAGCACGCGCTCGACGGTTTCCTTGGCGATCTGGCTCTGCTGCTTCCGTCGCGCCGACGCCGCGACGTCCGCGCGCGCGTCCAGCGAGGCGGCGCCGCGCCCGTCGCCGGTTTGCGACCGCGCCCACGCCGCGGCGCGCCGCCTGTTCTCCGCCTCGCGCTCCGCCAGCTCCAGCGCCTCGCGCTCCTCCTTGGTGGCGTAGTGCCCCGAGGCCTTCGCCCGGAGCACGGCCTGCCTCCGCAGCTTGGTGGCGAGGTTTTCGTTCTTCTTGAGGAAGTCGGGGCGCACGCTCCCCTCGAACGACGGCGGCGGCGTCGAGCGCACCGGCGCGCGCGTCGACGCGAAGGGCCAGCGGTTCTCCGGAAGCACGTTCTCGTCCTCCCGCATGTCCTTTTCGATCTTGCTCAGCTCCGCTCGGCGCTGCGGCGAGCTCTTCTCGTGCAGCCGGAACTCGCGCACGGCGGTGCTCGGCCGCGACTGCTTCGCCTCCTTCAGGCGCCGGAAAAACGATGCGTGCAGCGCGTCGAAATCCGGCACGGGCTTGCGCGGCGCCGGCTGGAAACTCCACGTCCGCCGCTTCTCCTTAGCGGCAGTCGCGGCGGTCGCGGCGGACCCGGCGCTTCCGCTCGCGTCTGGTCCGGCGCGCGCCGCGACGTTCTTGGCCATGCGCTCGGGCATCTTGCTCTCCTTGAGCGCGATCTCGGCGGCTATGCGCGCCTCCTCCTTGCGCCGCGCCGCCTCCGCCTCCATGGACGGCAGACGGAGCTCCTTGACCGCCTTCGGCACCGCCTTGGCGACGAACCGCCGCTGGAACTTGTTGGCGCGACGCGCTTTGAGCGCCGCCTCCGAGCGGCTCTTCGGGTCCGCTTCGTCCGCTCTTTTCTTGTCCCGGACGTAGAAGGAGAACGGGCGCTCCGTCTCCACGAGCGCCTGCTTCCGCGTCTCGCGGTTCCGCTCGCGCCGCGCCGCCTCCGTCTCCACCATGCGCGCGAACCGCGGCTCGCGCGTGCTGCGCGGCACCGGCTTGGGCGCGGCGCGCTTGCGCAGCTCCGCCTCCTCCAGCGCCGCCTCCACGGCGAGCTCCTGCTCAAGCCTCTGCTCCGCGATGGTCTTCGCGCGGGACGCGTCGCGGCTCAGGAACGAGGGCGGCCTCGGCACGGTCGCGCTGCGCTTCACCTGCCGCACCAGCACGTCCGGGCGAGGCAAGCCGTCGCCGTGCGCGCCGGCGCCTAGGAACGAAGCCGACGGCGCGTGCGCCGCCGGCGCGCGCGCGCGCGTCACCGCCGCCGCCGGCGCCGACGCCCGCGTCGCCGCGACGGCGGCTCGCGCGGCGTCCAGCTCCGCGACCGTCGCGTCAGTCGTCGCGGTCGTCGCGGGCGGTGTCGTTTGACGAGTCGCAGCGGCGGGCGATGGTGGCGACGGGTCGTCGGACGCCGCGACGAGCTCCGCCGTCCGCGCCGCCAGATTCGCGCCTCCGCTTATGGGCGCGTTTTCCGCGCTCTCGCCGCCCTCCGCGCGGTACTCGTCCATCCACTCGTTCTGCTTCTCGAACGGGGCGTTCACGGCGTCCGTCTCCGCCTTTTCCGAACGAAGCGCCTTCGCTTTTTTCCCGGCGTCCACCTTGCCGACGGCGAGCTCGTGGTCGGAAGGCATGCCCTCCGCGGCGGCCATCTCGCGCTCGAGGTCGGAATCGTACCCGCCGCTCGCCGCGAACTTCTCCTCCATCGCCTTCTCGAACTTCGCCAAACGGTCATCCGAGTACTTCGCCTGCGCCTTCGCCAGGTCCTCGTCCAGCGTGGTCTTGGAAGCCGCGGTGGCCTTGCCGAGGGGGGGGGCGCCGCGCGCGGGACCCTTCCTGTCGATAGACGCGGGACCAGACGCGCGCGCGTCGCCGGTTTCTGTCGCGCGGGGGGGCGCGGGTCCATCGGGCGGCGAAGCTTTTTGCTTCGCCGGCGACGGCATGGTCTGGACGGACGCCTTAAGCGCCGCGAGCTCGCCCTCCAGCCTCGAGACGTACTCCTCGGACATGCGCGCGGGCTCGTTCGGGTCGGGGCGCGTGAGCCCGGGCGCGGTCACAGACCCGTCCGTCGCGTCCAGCGACGCGTCCACCGAGGGCGCCGGGTTCTCGCGGTAGCGCGCGAGGGAAGCCTTCGGTCGTGTCGGTTCGATCGGTGGGGACGTCACGGGGGACGCGGGGACGTCAGCCGCGGGGACGGGGACGAACGACACGGGGACGCGGGGGCGGCGCGGGGAGACGCCGCGAGACTCACGCGCGGGACGCGGGGTGCGGTGCGCGACGGGAACCGCGAGCGCGGGGGCTGACCCCGCGCGCGGGCGGGTGCCGCGCTCCGCCGCCGCGCGTCGCATTGTGGCCGTTTCAAACGGGCGATGGGCTGTCGCGGCGAAACCGCGCGCGGGTCTCGGTCGACGCGCTCGGGTGATTCTGGGCACGCACCTGAAGAGAATCCGTGCTGGCATCGACGGCGCTGTCCATGCCGGCGTCGGCGGCCACCTCGGCGGCCGCCGCGAGCTCGCCCGCACCTCCGGTGGGGACGCGTCGCAGATTGCCGACGCCGTCGTCCGCTTCCGAGAAGGTCACGTGCTTCTCGTCTTCGGGGGCTGACATCGCGAAGAAGGAACACGCGAGTCCGACGCGATTCCTGAAGCGCGTGAGACTCCGCGCCGTTCGTGTGCGGGCTCTCGCGTTCGCGCGCGGAAGAGCTCTCGAGGCGCGCGGTGTGCGTGCGCAGAAGTGACGCGCGACCGCCCCGCGGTCTCGGACGCGTCGGGAAGTTTCCACGGGAGCGACGCGAAGACCGTCAACTAACGGGTCGATCGGCCGAATCGCGCGCCGATACCATCTGACAATCTCTGCACCTCGCGCGCCACTCACTGAGTTTCGCGAAGTCGGGAAGACGCGCGCGGAGCGCGTGGGCCACTCTTAGGGTCGTCGCGACGCACTCGGAGACGCACGCGGCACCGCTGTGAACCTTGTGGGTTCGTCGCGCCGGTCGACACGCCGACGACCGAGCATCGGACGCACGAGCGAGCGCGTTCTCCGTCTCGAGGTTAACGCCAGCGCACGAAAAACGAAGCGAAAAGCGCTTCGTGGATTCGCGTGGTCGGTTGAGCCGAAGGAACGCTCCGGAGATGTCGCCCTCGGAGACGGAGCCCGGGAACGCCCCCGCTGAGGCTGGAACAGACACGAAACCCCCCATGAAGGTACGCGCGAGGTCGACACGCGCGTCACCCGCCGGAACCGGCCGCGCTGCCGACTGAGAAAAACGAGGGTTTTCCGAACTGTCGCGTCGGAATGCGGAATGCCGTTTTGTCGCGCGTCGTCCCTAGACGGGACCGCGCGCGGCGCGGACACGCGACCGGTCTTTCCCCGAACGCGCGCGCGCGCTTCGCCGCGGCACGCGTGATGCGCGCGCCGGCGCCTTCCCCGTCCGTGCCGCTCACCCACTTCCCCCCCACGCGTCCTCGCTCGACGGCGAACACATCACATCATCGCTCGACCGCATCACTCGACAAACGCACGCGCACCCCGAATGTCGATCTGACCGTCACCGTCGCGCAGCCCGCCGAGCCCGCGCCGTCGCGACCCGTGCAGGCGTGGTCCTCCCTGTTCCGCGGCGCGAGCGACGCGAGCCATCCGAAGGCGCCCCCCCCCGGCGAGGCCGCCGGGGGGGGCGGCGCGAGGGAGGAGAAGGCGCGCAAGGACGCGGACGGGGGCGCCCCGCCGGCGGCGGATGCGCCCGCCGCGGCGGAGGCTTCGAAGCCGAGCAAGCCCGCCTGGGGCGTGCCCAGCGCGGCCGCGCCGACGGCGCCCGTGGCGGGCGCGACGCCCGTGACCTGGCCCACGCTCGGGGACGCCAAGGACCCGAACAATAAAACGCCCGAGCCGCCGCCCGGCGCGCCGGCGGGGGCGGAAGCGGACGCCGACGACGGCAAGTCGTCGGCGAGTCGCGCGAACGGCGAGGGCGGGAAGAAGAAGAGCAAGAAGAAGCGGGATGTACTTCCGGGTGAGAATACTGTCGGCCGCGGCGAGACGTCGGGGGGCGAAAGCGCGCCGAGCGACGCCGTCTCGGGCGGCGCCGACGGGCTCGCCGGCGGCGGAAACGGCGGAAACGGCAAGAAAAAGGGTGAGCCAGGCGCGCGTCGCGGCGGCCGCGGCGAGGAGAGCGGCCGCGGCGGGCGGGGGGGGCGGGGCGGCCGCGGCGGCGACGGCCCGCCTCGCTTCGCGCCGAACGCGCCGCAGGGCGCGTTCCAACCCGCGTACGGCATCCCCGGGTATTTAGTCCCAAAAATCCCTGGGCAGGGCGGCGGCCGAGGCGGCCGAGGCGGCCGAGGCGGCCGCGGCGCCAACGCCGCCTTCGCGAGCCACGCGGCGGCGGCGTTCAACCCCGCGGCGGGGTACTACGTGCCGCGCGGCGCGATGGCGCCTCCGGTTTTCTACCCGCAGGGCGCGATGGGCGCGATGCTTCCGCCGGGCGGCGGCGCGCGCGCGGGTCCCGGCGTGGGTCTGGGCGGCGGCGGGCCGGGTGGGCTTTCCGGCGCGGTTGGCGTCCCCGGGAAGGAGCAGATTTTGGCCGCGGTGCGGCAGCAGGTGGAGTACTACTTCTCCGTGGAGAACCTGGTGAAGGATGTGTTTTTGCGCTCGAAGATGGACGCCGAGGGGTGGATCCCACTCCCGGTGATCGCCGGGTTCAACCGCATCCGCATGATGACCCCCGAACCGTCGATGGTGCTGGAGGCGATCCGGGGTTCGCTCATCGTCGAGATCGCGGAAGTCGGGGGCGCGGACGGGTTCCGCGTGCGCAAGATGACGGACTGGAAGGCGTGGGTCGTTCCCGGGGACGGGGACAAGCCCGGGGGCGCCGGCGGTTTGCCCACCATCGTGAGCCAGCAGCAGCTGGACGTGGGGGGGCTGGACGCGGCGCGCGGGGGCGACGAGACGGCGCCGCGAGCGAAGGCGGCGGGCAAGCCCCCCATGGCGCCGGTGGCGGAGGGCGACAAGGCGACGACGCCCGCGTCCGCGGACAAACAGAGCAGCCATTCCGCGAAAGTCGAAAAGTCCATCGAGGACGAGTTCGAGATGTTCGAGATGGACGAGGACTTGGAGGGGGACAAGGCGAAGGCGGCGGCGAGAGCGACGGCCGGCGCGCAAAATCGATCGGCGAGCGACGCCGAGGAGGATTACGGCGACGACGTCATCACGGACGAGGACATCGGGCGCCTGATGATCGTGACGTCCCGCGGCGGGCGCGGGGTCCACTCGAGAGGCGGCGGTGGTGGTTCCGGGTCCGGTAACCAGAGCCACGCCGCAGGCTTGCCGCCGCGCGACGAGTCCGCCAACGCGCATATCATCAACGAGGGCTTGCGCTTTTACCAGCGCGAGCTTCGCGGCGGCGGCGGCGGCGGCGAGAGCTGGAAGCGCGGCGGGGGCTTGAGCGGCGCCTTCGGCACCACCCCGGGCGGCACGCAGACGGGCTCTTGGCGCGGGGGGCAGCACTTCTTCCCCTCCTCGTTCAAGGAGAGCGGCATGGGCTCGTACAGCGGCGGCGACGACATCGGCTGGCTGCTGGGCACGACCCCCACGCAGGGTGACGGCGACGCGAAGGCGTCATCCTTCGGCGGGCGCTCGTTCGGCGCGTCCCCCGGGTCTCACACCGGAAGCCGCCCGAGCAGCTTCGGGCGGCGGCGCCCCGGGGTCTCGGGCTCGCCCGGCTCGCTGTACGGCTCCCCCCGGGACATCCCCGCGTTCCAGCACCCCTCGCACTCGCTCCTGGAGGATAACGGGTTCAAACAGCAAAAGTACCGCGCGTTTTACCAGCGCTGCGTGGAGGAGCGAAAGCGACTCGGCCCCGGGAACTCGGAGGAGATGAACACGCTGTTCCGCTTCTGGTCGTACTTTCTGCGAGGCACGTTCAACACGCGCATGTACAAGGAGTTCTGCGTGATGGCGGAGGAGGACGCGCGCAGCTCGTACCATTACGGCCTGCAGTGCCTGTTCCGCTTCTACTCGTACGGCCTCGAGAAGCGGTTCCGGCCGCTGATTTACCGCGACTTCGAGGAGTACGTCATGCGCGATTACGAGAGCGGGTCGCTGTACGGGCTGGAGAAGTTCTGGGCGTTCCACTACTACCACAAGGGCGGCGGCGCGGAGGGCAAGCCCAAGATCCGGGAGGAGATCCAGGTCTTGCTGGACAAGAAGTTCCGCACGCTGGAGGATTTCCAGAAGGAACAGAGGCTCCGCGACGCGCGAAGCGGCGCCGGGTGACGTTTTTTTTGGACGCGAGTGAAACGCGTTTGGCGCGCGGCGTACGAGTAGAAAAAATAGAAAAAAAAAAACGTCGTCCGCGCGTCGACGCTAGGAGAGGGAAACACACACGTAGCTCGTGGGTTCGGGTTGTGCATGATGAAAACGAGAGCGGAAACGCGAGACCGTCGTATCGATCCGCGTGGGTACGGTACGTCGTACACCGTCGAGGGCCGTACTACCTGATAAGGTTCGTTCCGACCGTAGTTAGTAAAAAGCGTACAAGACTTTCATCAGTAGTTTACTGTACTAGAAGGGCGGATCGATCGACCCGTCCGCGACGCGCGACGCGAGGTAGGCGATCCCCCCCGCGCCCGCGCCTTTCGCGAGAAGCGCGGGTAGGTCCAGGTTCTCGATCGTCCCCGCCATGCCCTGCTTGAGGCTCTTGCGCATGGTCACCGCCTTGACCTTGGCCTCCACCACCTTCCCGTTTTCGTCCACGCGCAGGTTCGGCGCGTCGCTCTCGAAGCCGACGGCTTTGTACCCGAGCTTTCGGTACAGCGACGTCGCTTGTTTGTTGCTCGCCTCCACGACGAGCACCGTCTCCTCGAAGCCCCAGTCCTTGGCCTCCTCCTCGATCGCGCGCATCAGCGCCTTCGCGAGCCCCTTCCGCCGCGCGGAGGACGCGACAGCCAGGTTCGCCACCACCGGGCGATCCGCCGCGGCGACGCCGGCGTCCGACGCCGCGCGACGCGCGGGGAGAAAACCGACGAACCGCTGCGTCTCCGCCCCGACGCACCCCACCACTTCGTTCGTCTCTTCGTCCTTGATCACGAACAAAGCCCCGCGACTTCTCTGGTTGTAGCGCTTCAACAAATCCTTCTTCTGCGCGCCGAGAAGGTACGAGAGCTCGCCCTCGGTGATGCGGTCGCCGCCGCCGCCGCGGCGCAGGAAAAAGGCATCCACGAAACACGCCGCCGCGCCGGCGTAATCCTGCCCGCGCGCGCGCTCCATGGGCTTGAACGCCGCGGTCGTCGGGGGGGCGCCGCGCTTCCGCGCGCCGCGCGTTCCCGACGTGCCCGCTCCCGACTCGCCGCGCTCGGATCGGGGTCTCGGGGGCGTCACGGATCGGCCGCGCAGGGAGGACGCGCGCAGGGTCCGTGCGACGCGATCGCGTCGCGAGGAGAAGGACGCGGAAGGCGCCGCGCGCGGCGCCGCCGCGAGCGACGAGGACGACATCGGGACGGACGCTTCGGTGCGACGCGGGAACGCGGCTCGGAGAGCGTCGACGGGCACGGAAACGAAGCGCGCGCGTGCGGGTGTGCGCCGCGCGACGCGCGGGCGTGCGGGAAAAGTTATCCACTGCGTCGATCGATGGGCGCGACAGATGTCGTGTCGGAAGCTCACATCGACGTCCAGAGTCAGTCCGGTGAGGATTGCAGTGAGCTACGTAGACAGTGTGGCGGCGCGAAACGTCGACTTTTGTCTACGACCGAAGGTCTCGTCCCCGCGCGGGACGACCGCACATCGCCACGCGCGCCGACGCGGCGATCGATTGGCTCCCCGAACGACCGAACGGGTGCCGACGCGCGCATTTAAGCGGCGTGCTGGCGTGAAGTCTGTGTGGATCATCACTCGAAGACGCGTACAAGTAGATTATAAGTAGATTCCACGATTCCGACTCGAACGTCTCGCATCACGTCGCGTTCCCTACACCAGGTCCCGCAGGTACACCGGCCTTCGCACCGCGTTGGTGAACCCCTCGTTGTGCTTGTAGGACACGCCGCCGCCGACGCGTCTCTGTTTGGCCTTTTTCGAAGCCGTCGGCCCGAGCCCGCCCATCGCCGTCGCCAGCCGCCTCTTCGCGACGTCCTTGTTCTCGTCCACGCTCCGCAATGCGGGCTTTTCCGCCGCGCTCGGGGGCGTCCCCGGGCCGTGCATCGACCGCTCCGCCAAACGAATGGTCTCCAGCCGAACCTCGTGCGCGAGCATCTGCTTCGTGCCGACGGGGAGAAACCGCCGATTCTCCAGAGACGCGTCGGCGCGCGGCGCGTCGGCGTTCTTCGTATGGGCAAATACGCCGCCGCGCGCGTTTCCTCCCGAACCGCGGTCGCCGTCGGAGAAGAACGAGCCGTGAAACGAACGCGCGCCGCGGTGTGTTCCCGGCTCGGCGTTCACGTTCGGGACACCCCCCCCGAACATCACGAGCTCGTCGATGGGCGGGTCCAGCGCGAGCGACGCCGGCGCGCCGCGGAAGGCGTCGGCGCCTCGCGACGCCTCCGCCGGCGGCTCGTAGGTGAGCCCGAGCGACGCCATGACGCGCACCGTCGCGCGCAGCGCGGCGGCTTCGTGCGGCTTCATGAACTGCGCGGAGACGGGCCGGATGTCGGGCGCGATCGCCGTCAGCACGAACGGTGCCAGCTCGCACGCCAGCGTCGCGTCCGACGCGACCGCGAGCGAGTGCCCTCGGTTCGGCCGCGCCGAAGCCGCCCACGAGCGCGCCAAGGCGCGCCTCCGCGTCGCCTCGCGACGCACCTTCCCCCCCTGCGGCCACTCCAGGAACGCCGTCACGGAGGGCGCGTTGTTGACGCAGGCGTGCACGCGCATCGCGCTGTCGATGACGTGCGGGCTCAGGAAGAACTGCTGCTTCGCGCGCGCGCGCGACGAAAACAAATCGCCGTCGCCGAGCGCGGCGAGCGCGCGCGCCGACTTGGCCATCGACGCGTCTTGGAACTTAGCGCCGTGCACGTTTTCGAACGCGCCGTCGAGCAGGAGCGCGTCGTCGCCGAACGACTGGCACATAGAGCCGAGGTGTCGCTGGTGCGCCTCGCGCGAAGCCTTGCGCGTCCGCTTGTTGGAGATGTGCCCGGAAAGAAGCGTACGCCAAAGCGCGCGCGCCTGAACGGTGAGGTCCTTCTCGCCGCTCGCCGCGCCTCGCGTCTCGGCGGATGTCGAGTCGCTCTCGACATCAGCCAGAGTCAGACTCTTGCCCTCCTGGTTGAGCATCTGCAGCGCGTTGAGGCACGCGCGCACGTCCCCCTCCGAGCGCTCCGCGAGGTGGCCCAGCGCTCTGGTGTCCGCGCGCATGCCGCGCTTCGCGCACACCTCGCGTAGGCGCCCGTTGAGGCGCGCCGAGGCGGGCGGCGCCACCTTGAACACCTTGGCCATCTCGCGCAGGGGGCGCAGCGCGGGCGCGTACGGGTCGTTGCAGATGGCGATGATCGGCCGCATCAGCGGGCCGGGACCCCGTTTGGAATTC
>Ga0181560_10003543_pt1 | contig 14366 bp, 6 predicted proteins | sample 011ome_20_FD_133751 | JGI IMG/M metagenome (GOLD analysis project Ga0181560, IMG submission 133751) | Coastal salt marsh microbial communities from the Groves Creek Marsh, Skidaway Island, Georgia - 011509CT metaG (megahit assembly) | ecosystem: Environmental > Aquatic > Marine > Intertidal zone...
AGCTCGACGCAACTTCGAAAGCGGCACCCGTCGTTAGCGACGAGTTCGTTAAACGGCGACTCGCCGCAACGGTCCTCGACGAATCAGCTTCTAATTCAAGCCATTCTCGAAGACCACTCTGTTTTCGCGGGTCTAGAAGTCGATGATTCCACTAAAGCGTGGTTGAAGAGTTACGACGTGAACTCGGTGACTCGACTCGGAAATTCCGTCACGACGACGACAAAGTCAAAGATCCACTCGTTCGCCGCCGCGGTGACGAAAATGGCGGGCGCGAAAAAAGCCGTCTCGGCGATGAAAAGCATCAGCGGTACGCAGCAATCGTCGATGGCGGCGGTTGCTTTAACCGATGACGAGAAGGTCGAGCTCAACTCGTGGAATTTCAAAGTCTTCGAGTACGGCGAAGGCGAGGAGAAGAATATCAGCAAGAACGGCGTCGCGACCGAGCACAACGGGAAACGCGCGGCGGCGCTTACCGCTTCCTCTCCTTACGCCAAGGCATTTTCTTTCGTCGTCGAAATGTTCCGCGAACTCGGTTTACTCTCCGTCGTTGTCGATGAACCCGTCTTGCGCGTCTTTTTGCATGAAGTTGCGAAGCTATACCGCTCGAATCCGTACCACAACTTCACGCACGCGCTCGACGTCGCACACACCACCTTCCGCTACATAAAATTGACCAAATCGCGAACGAAAATCACCAAACTCGAACGCTTTGCCGTCATGGTCGCGGCTATTATTCACGACGTGGACCACCCGGGATTAACGAACGCTTTCCTTGTTCGCACGAGAGATCCGCTGGCGACCACGTACAACGATCAATCCGTGTTGGAAAACCATCACTTGTCGTATTTTTTCAATTTGATCGAACGGAAGAAAGAGGCGAACATTTTCGATTACGAGACGATAACGGCGACGACTACAGGTGGTCAATCGGGATCATATTTCACGGAGGAGAGTTACCGCGAGGTCAGGCGCATCATCATCGCATGCGTCATGCACACGGACATGGCCACGCACTTTGGTTTGGTTTCGAAAATGAACGAGTTTGTAGTTTCGCACGATTTTTTGGAGGCGTTGCAAGAAGAAGAGAAAGGCGAAGAGAACGACCAAAACGAGGAGGAGGAGGACGACGACGATCAAAACGAAGAAGACCCTCTCTTTGAAGATGGTTTAATGAAGAAAGATAAAGGCGCTTTTTTCAAAACAGACGACGAACGACAGCTGATGCTGAACGTGTTGTTACACTCGGCCGATATATCGAACGCGGTGAAACCGTTTCCGACGTACAAAATGTGGGCGACGAGGGTGTTGGAAGAATTCTTCAACCAAGGCGATCGCGAGAAGACGCTCGGATTACCGGTATCACCGATGATGGATCGAGAGACGACGATTGTTTCCGTATCGCAGATTAACTTTATCGAATTCGTGGTGGCGCCTTTGTACAGCGCGTTTTCGAAGATGTTCCCGGAGACGCAATCCATGTGCGTCGAACTCGTCGAAAATCGACGGATTTGGCAAGAACGGTTGGAAGATGAAATCGACCTAGACGCGTCAAAAACAGACGCGCAGAAAAAAAGCGAGCGCGAGCAATTCGAAAAACGGTTCCGCGGATTAATCGACAAACATTTTTCGAGAACGAACGCGTTTAAGAACACCGAAGACGCAATCGCGAAGCGCGTGCTATCGACGCCGCCGCACTCGCGAAGAGGCTCGGCGACGATGCACTCTTCTCCGCTCGCGAGCGCGCGAAGCACCCCATCCAGAAAGCGAAGCGTCGTTTTCGCGAACAACAATAACACCACCAACGAATCACCCGGCGGTGGCGCGGATGAATACGAACAACACGCCACTTTCACGCCGCAAAGAAGCGACGCGAGTTCGGATTCGTTCGTCTCGATGCTTTCAAACGCGCTCAAGGCGGCGAAGAAAAACGGATGCGGCAAAGCGTCTTCGCCGGGAGCTAGCTTTCGTCGAGGCGGCGCCAAGAGCGACGACAGCGAACACTGACACGCGTTTACCGTAAGCGCGAGGAGGGAAAACGCATTTACTTTTTTATGACGTGTGATTTTATTTATTCATATATATATACATACACCTGCTTTACGATCCAATAGGCGCCTAATGCGTCGTATTCTCTCTTCAATTTTCTCTTTTCACCAATTCGCGAAATTTTTCTCTCTCTTCTTCACAAAAAATAACGCTCGACGACGACTTTTTATTTTATCCCCAAACCGTGTTCAGTGTTGTTTGAAACATGAACGACGACTCCGCGCTTTTGCCCGCCACCAAACGCCGACGCAAATCGAACAAGACGACGACCCCATCATCCGCTCCTTCGTCGCGCGTTCATCAAAAGTCGTCGTCTTCAAAACCGATGACATCCGCCTTCGTGACCACGCGTCAACGCGCATGTCATTTGCTGCGCCAACACGAATTCGACGTCCACTGTCCGCTCTTCTCGACGCAGTTGACGCGCGATTGCGCGACGCTCATTTTAAAGCGCGTTTCCGCGAGAGATTTAGCGCGAGTGAAGAGTTCGTGCAAGTTTTTTGGCGACGAGAGAGGGAGAGGACGCGCGATGATCGAGGAGGAAGTGCGGGCGAGAATCGAGCAAATCGGGTTGACGACGGACATGCCCGAACACTTTTGGTAAGAGCGATTGAGCGTTTTTTTTTCTCTTACTCTTACTCTTTGTAAAAAACGCGCGCGCGCACATCGAAACCGAACGCGGCGACGATTGGGCTCGTTTCGTTTAGAATAATCGTTTTATTAAAGCGGCGCGAATGTCATCAAAGTTCGATTGGAAAAGCGCGCTTTTTGCACTCTTTTCTCTTCTCGTTGACTTGAAAAAAATTTTCGACAAAAAAAAAACAAGAGAGACGAAAAGACAACTCACCTTCGCGCGCGCGCTGACCGCGAACTCGCACTCAATCTTTGATTTTTATCATCGTGTACGATTGAAAACACACACGCAATACAGGAAAATGAACGATTTACAACGTCTGGACGTGTTGGAGAGACGCGAGCGGCCGCTGACGCCGAGCGATGTGAAAGTGAACGCGTGGGTGCGCGTGAAAGGAAACTTGGAATACGTGAAGCAGTTGTGCGCGGACGGCTTCGGAGGAGAAGGAAGAGGAGGCGAGAATCAAGCGTCGCTCGGGGGAGCTTTTCAACAGCAAGAGCAAGAACAGTATCCTCAAAGTAACGGAGGGCGACCAGAACCTGATTATGCGGTCGGTTGGGAAGATGGTATGGAAGATACAATCGGTAAATGTTTTGAAGTAGCGGTAGTTTCGAGAGCGTATCGCACGACGCCTGTGGTTGGGTTGTGTGTTGGAACAGGATTAGTCGCCATCGGCGGGAATGGAAGTAGCAGCAGACATAGCGAGGCGAGTAGAGAGTCATTAGCATCGGTGGCGAGAGCAAAAGCGAGAAAACAGGCCGCGACGATGAATAAATACGGATGGTATTTCCCGCTCGAGGCGTTGGAACACATTTGAGAAGAGCGCACGGGGAAAAGAAAGGAAAGAAAGGGGAAGTGCACAGAGAACTGTTCCTTTTAGTAGATATGTGAAAGTATTGTTATTGTTTAAAATAAGCCGCTAATAATAACATTGTAGCTAGCTAGATTTCTAGTTTGTTAAATATAATGACTTGTTTATATCGGTTCGCCGGTAAACTTCTCGAGCTTTGTCTTCAACTCAACCACAAGTCTCCAGTCGTCCTTTTGTAACTCGTCTCTGTAAAACTCCTTCATGGCGTCAATGGAAGGTCGAGTCATTCTCGCGACGAGCTCATCGGTGTGATCAAAGTGGCGGCCATACATGCGCATGCCTTCCTCCGTGCTTCCCGGTTGGATTTTAATCGCGACAGATTGTCCCGCCTTTGCGACATCCACGCTCTTCTTGTTCAATTCGATGGATTCTATTTTCCCAAGGTCGATGTAGTTTTGCGAGGGAATGGTAATTTGCGTGCCAACTCGGCAAATACCTTTTAACACGTCGACGCCGACGACAATCGGATCTCTCTTGTTAAACACGCAACTTTCGATGATGCGCAAGCAACACGGGAAGTTGACAAACTTGGATTGCTCCTCTTTTTGCTTTTCGCGGTACTCCTTCATGTACGCCGAAAATTGATCAAACAAGTGATAAATGATATCCGCAGTCATCAACTTGACATTTAGCTCATTGCACATCTTCCTCGCTTCTTCAGTCACTGGAACATCGAACGCTAAGATAGTGGCGTATTGAGGACATTTACGCTCGTGCATTACGCTTGCACCCATGACGTCGCGTTTATTTACCGGACCGAGCGCGACGCCAGCCACTGGAATTTTCACAGCCGGAGATTTCAAAAAGTCCAAAAGAGCCTCTAAACTTCCCAACGTCGATGCTTGCACCCAAACGCCATGTCCTGAACGATCTACCGTATCCATGATATTGTTCACATCGTTCGAAGCGTCTTGTTTTAGCTCCTCTATGTCGTCTTCTTCTACTTCCTTGACGAGCATAGCCGTACCCGCGATGGCTTTCTCGAGACCGTTGGCGACAATCTTGATGCCTTGCGCACCCTGGATCTCTTTGTGATGGATGTAGCTCGCCTTCACGCGAATTTCCTTCAGCGGCTGTGGGGTGAGTAATGCTCGTATAGTCGTGACAATTGGACCATCTAAACCCGCAACGACGATAGTTTGACCTTCCTTCAACGTCCCGTTGATGAGAATAATATCCATCGTTGTGCCTAAACCTTCAATCATTTTCACCTCGAGAACCGTGCACTGCACGGAATCGATGAAGCGGATGCGTTCGTTCAGGCGCGATTGCGAAAGATGCACTAAGGTTTGCAAAAGATCGGGCATACCTTCACCCGTGTGAGCAGAAGTTGGAATGACATTCACAAACGTTCGAGGATCCGGGTTCTCCCAGTACAATGCGGCGTTCAAACCTTCCTCGGCAAACGCCAACAATACTTCTCTACTCCTCGTTTCAAACTCTTTCGAGACAAACTTCTTTTGTTTTTGCAACGATTCCTGCATAGGGGCGTCGGTGTGTACCTCCCAGTCGAACATTCTGTCGCATTTGTTGAGCGCAATGACGAAGGGCGTTTTGCGACTGCGGAGCATATTGAGAGATTCAATCGTTTGCGGCTCGAGACCGTGCATGATATCAACTACGAGAACGGCCAAATCACACAATGAGCTCCCTCGCGATCGCAAGTTTGTAAACGATTCGTGACCTGGAGTATCGATGACGAGTAAACCAGGAACGTTTAGCTCGAATTCGCCTTTGTTCAACGAATGCGTTCGATCGATGAGTGATTGTTTCGGCACGAACGTGGCGCCAATTTGTTGCGTAATGCCACCTGCCTCGTTATCTTGAACATTCGTGCGTCTCACGTTATCAAGAAGTTTTGTTTTACCCGTATCGACGTGTCCAAGAATACAAATGATGGGACATCTGAGTTTATCTTTAGTGGCCTCTGCTTTCTTTGCTTCAAAACGGTCGAGACGTTGGATGCGAAGCTCCGCGAGATGATCCAATCGAGCGCGTTCCTCCTCATCTTCAGAAGAACTATAATACGAGGACGAGTAGTCAGAAGAATCTGAATCTGAATCTGAATCTGAGTCGTCAGAAGATGAAGATACATCGGAAGAAGAAGAAGATGCCTCGGCCGCGGCGGCTTTTGCTTTCGCCTTCTCCCGTGCGGCTTTCGCCCACGGTTTCTCCTTGCTATTGGTTGCCGCCATCTTCTTCGCCTGCAAAGCTTTTGCTTCTTCTTTTTTAATCCTCTCTTCTTCGAGCTTTTTGAGTCGCTCTTGTTCTTCTTTTTGTGCAGGCAATAGGACATCTTTATCGTTCCAATCCTCGGCTTCCCAATCGTCCACGGCGTCGTCAGATTCTTCTGCTTTAGCCTTTGCTTCAGCCGCCGCTTTTGCCGCCAACAACTCCTGCTCTTTTTGTTTCTCTTCTTCCTCTTTCTTCTTGATGGCGGCTAACTTTGCCTCTTCGAAACGCTTCTTTTTCAACGCTTGCTCTTCTTTGTATGAGAGCTTCTTCTCGGCTTGCGGAACAGCACCTCCAGATTTCGCGAGTAATTGCGCGCGCATCGCTTCCATTCTCTTCTGTTCCTCCTTTTGTTTTGCGCTCAGTAGTTTGCCCTCCGCCCTGAGCCTTTCTTTCTTTTCCTTCTCTTTTTGTTTCTTGAGCTCGCGTCTTTCTTCCTCCTCGCGCTCGGCTTGCGCTGCGCGTTCCGCCGCTTCTTCGGCTTCTTGTTTCTCTCGCCTTAATCGTTCTTTTTCTTCCGCTTCTTGGATTTTGCGTTGTTCCATCATTTGTTGCATCGCCAACACGGCGGCTGATTTTGGCTTTTCGGCAGCTTTCTTCGCCTTCTCCGCCTCCAGCGCTTCCTTCTTCTCCTTCTCTTTTTGTTTCTTTTTGAGCTTTTTCTTTTGATTCTCGGTGAGTTCTTTCGGTTCTCCGTCGTCGCCGCCGCCGCTGCCGCCTTTGTCGTTGGCGTCGCCACCAGCCGCCGCCGCTGCCGCTTCAGCCGCCGCTCGTTCGGCAGCTTTTCGTCGCTTCTTAGCTGCTTTTGACTCGCCTTCCTCGCCACCTGCCGCCACCGGGGCTTCCGATGGTTTGATGTCCAATTCCGCAAAGAGCGCATCCAAGTCTTCCTCTTCAGCCTGCTTCTTCTCCTTCTTTTTGTTTTTCTTCTTATCTTTCGGCTTGGTTTTGTTCCCATCCTCTTCTTCCGCTTCCGCTGGTGCCGGTGCTGGTTCTGGTTCCGGGGGCGGTGGCGATGACGAGGCTTTTTCTTCTTCCTCTTCTTCCTCTTTCTTCTTTTCCTTGAAAGAAGTCGTCGCGGATGAGGTGCCAAACTTATCCTCCAACCCGCTCGCTTCGTCGCCGACTTGTAAGCTCACATCCATCAATTCGATGATCCCATCCATGTCTTCGTCTTCATCAACTTCCCATCCCATATCTGTTGCGCCTAAAATCATCCCTTCGCTCATCACGCCTCTTAAAGGTTGCTTTTCGACTTCAAAATCCGTCGCCGGAATTTTAGTCCCTGCCGGCGCGAAGATAATTTTCATGCCAGCCTTCAAATTTGGCGCCCCGCACACGACTCTCGCGTCTTTCTTTCTCCCGTAATCCACCGTGCACACCTTCAAATTCTCCGCCATTGAATGTCTTCCAACCTCTACTATGGTGGCCACGCAAATGTACGGTTTAACATCCGACGAAACAATCTTCTTCTTGGACTTTTTCTTCTCCTTGATGACTACGACGCCGTCGTCGCCGTCCTTATCGTCGTCGTCGTCGTCGTCGTCGTCGAACCCAATCGCACCAGCAAAGCCTTTCTTCTTCTTCTTCTTCTTCTTATCTTTCGTCTTCGTCTCCTTTTTGCTTTTCTCCTCTTCTTCTTCTTCTTCCTCGACGACTTCGTCTTCGTCTTCGTCCATCAACATGGCGAAAGCCGACGCCATGTTCCCTCCGCCCACCGCGCCGCCTTTATTCTTATTCTTCTTCGGCTTCGTCGCCACCACGCGCTGTTCCTCCATCTCCTCCTCCTCCTCCTCGAACCCGCCGCCACCACCAGCCAACGGATCCAACGGATCCAAATCGTCCTCGCTCTCGTCGCGACGTCTTTGCTGCTGCCCTTTCTTCTTGTTCTTCTTTTCCTTCTTGAGCTGCGTTTTCGATTTCTCCTGTTGCTCTCCGTCGTCGTTTTCACCACCACCACCACCAGCACCAGCGGCGGCGGCGGCATCGTCACCAAAGCCGCCACTTTTCAGCGGATCCAAATCGTCCTCCGAGGAGTCGCCTCCTCTGTTGCGGTTTTTCTTCTTTCCTTTCGCCATTTTTTTTTCTCTGCGTTTTGTGGCGGCTTCCAAAAGCGATATACGAGTGCGCGTTCAAAAATCTAAAGTTCTTCCTTTTGTTTCGTTCTCTCTCTCTCTAGAAGAGCGCGACGACAAAAACAAACGCTTTACTTCTTCTCGTCTCTCTCTCTCGTCTCTCTCTCTCGACGACGACGACGCGCACACAACACGAGACGCACGGGTCCTCGCGTGCTGATGATTGATGTCTCTCTGCGTGTGTGTTCTTCTTCTTCTTCTTCTTCTTCTTCCGATTTTTGTTTTTTTTTGAAGAAGATCGATCTCACCCATCTCGGCGCTCTTTTTTTTTTCGTTTAGGGTTCATATGTAGTTTTTTTCCTCTAGGGTTCACACGTATTTTTTACTCTTTGTACACATCAAAAACCACCCTCTTTCTCTCTACGTACACCCATATGGAGAGTATGGCATAAAAAAGTAGATTTTTTTTTTCGTGTCGTTTGTTTGTGCGTGTGTCTACCACTTTCAACACCTTTTTTTACCATCTTTCCGCACTTTTTCTGACGTGGCAACGAACAGAAAAAGAAAAGAGCAGCAGCAGCGCGAAAGATAACTCACTGTTCGCGCGGCGCTGGTGGTAAAGAACAAACGCAGAAAAGAGCTATGATGACGATGAACAACAACAACAGCGACGAATCCGCGACGCTTTTGCAGGAAAACAACTCTTCCAACGCTACTATTAACGGGCGGTGGCGTTTTAAAACGTACGCGATGATTGGAGCCGCGGCAACTTTGGGCGCATTCGGGGTGTTACACGCCGCGCAGAAGTCGTCGTCTTTGACGATGGGGAGTGGCGTTCGTCGCGCGAGATTGGGCGCCGGTGGACCGCAAACGGTCACGTTGCACACCGGGTGCTCGCCTTTGAATAAGTTGCCGTTCGATGCGAGCGGCGATTGGACCGGTGCGATTGGCGCGAAAGTGGTTTCGAAATCCATGTCGAGTGACTTTCGATACGAGGCGGCGCTCGATATGGTCGAGACGTCGTGCGGGAACTACGAAGCGACGGTGGATCTGGCCGTCGGCGAGGAGTTTGGGTTTTATTTACATCCGATTGGGGACGACAGCGATGTTAACACCGCTTTGGATAACGGGTGCTTGCACGAAGGCGACGCGCGTTGCCCGGCGTTCTCGTCGCCTTCGGCGTTGGCCGGTATCGAGACTTGCACCTCAAAGTACGAAGATCCGGGAAGCGGGGATGTGTTTTATAACCGCGTCTTCGACGGAACGACTTTGTCCTTTAACTGGGGGACGTGCGAGACGACGTGCGCCGCCGACGGCCCACCGGGGTGTCCGGCGACGTCCACGGCGCCGGCACTTCCGCTCGACGCCGCGACGTGTCCGATCAGCAGCGGTACCGGAGACGCCGGTTACACAGATAACTATCGCGGCTGGTACGACGCAAGCGGGTGCGGTATTTGCCAAGATTACTGCAGATGGGTCGGAAATTCGGGTTCTGGCGGCGACCCCAGCGTGAAAACGTCCCACCACGATTCGTTTTGGTCGTGCAGAAAGGCGGGAGGGAAATCGTTCAATCCCGGTACGAATCAAAAAGATTTTTGTCCGGATCCGTCCAACACGAACATTCGAAATGTCGGCGGTTGCGGTACCGATAACTATTCCGCGAGAGGCTATTATGGCGACACTTTCACTTTAGAAAAGTGCTCTGGCCAAGGCGCTGCAGCACCTGGGTTTTCGCAGACGTCTACGGCGCCGGAACTCTCGAAGTTTGAAACGACGGGTACGTTCGCGTACACCGCCCCGCAAACGGGCATGGCGAAAGTCTTGGTCGTCGGCGGCGGTGGCGGTGGCTGTGGCCGATCCGGCTCTGGCGGTGTCGGTGGCGGCGTTGTTTACGTCGAATCGTACTCGGTGGTTGCTGGTCAAACCTACACGATCAAAGTCGGCGCGGGCGGAGCCGGCGGCAGCGGCATCGTCAACTCGGGAAAAAACACAAAGGGTAAAACCGACGACGATCCCGGTAAAGCCGGTGAAGATTCCCAGTTCGACAACCTCATCGCTTTGGGCGGTGGTGGCGGTGGTTCGTCATGGCACGAAGGTGGTTACGACGGCGGCTCTGGCGGTGGCGGCAAGTACGGCCACGGCGGCGGCGACGCGTTGCAAACCTCCCAAAGCGGCTTGAGCGGTCAATACGGCCACGGTTACGCCGGCGGTAAGGGAACTTCGGGAACTTGGAACGCCGGCGGTGGCGGCGGTGCCGGTTCTATCGGTGAATCTGGCACTTCCTCGCACTGCGGTAACGGCGGTGATGGTTTTGCGAGCGATATTACCGGCGCCGTGGTCCTTTACGGCGGCGGCGGCGGCGGCGGCTCTCACAACCCGGCGTGCTCCTCCGGCGGCGAAGGCGGCTCCGGCGGCGGCGGCAAGAACGGCATGCCGGGTAAAAAAGACAGCGGCACAGACGGCACCAATGGCTTGGGCGGCGGCGGCGGCGGCGGTTCCACCACCTCTCACCACGGCGGCAACGGCGGCAACGGCGGTTCCGGTACCGTCGTCGTCTCTTGCTGCTCGCCACCCGCGGACAATGTCGCGATTGCGGCTATGGGCTCGAAATACTGGAAAGTCTCTAATGCCGATCCTCTCGGTTGGAGACCAAAGGTGAAGAATTTTGGTCTGTATTCCGACGCCGCATGTACGCAGCTCATCTCAGAAGCGGACTCTGAACTCATCTGTTCTGGTGCGGTGTCGAGCAGACCGTGCTCCAACGCCGGGACGGGTAAGCTTCCTCCGCTTACGCCCGCCGAGCGTTCAATCGTGAACTGCGATAACTCTGCCACTTCGAAAGGTTGTCGTTGGAACCAGGAAAACGTCGGGGAAGAGGCTGTTTCATGGAGACCAAGTGATCCAAGCCCGAGCGAGGATGCAGTATGGATCGGGTCGAAGTTTACCAATCCCGTCGACGTTAAATGTGCCGTGAGTACCGGTCTCGGAAACGTTTTTAACAACGGCGTCGACGGCGAAGGTTTCGGAGGCACTTCCCAAAGTGGAAAGCATCGAATCACGCTCTGGAAATCCGACGACGGCGTTCAGTGGGAAGAAGTGGCGACGAGCGATGGGACTAACGTGGACGATGTCGTGGTTGTTCAGTAAAATCTCCGCGGTATATTTGGCACGCGCGCGCTACTGTAACGACGACGATAATTGGCGTGTTGCTGCTGCGCGTGCAATTTTAATTGGTTTCAACCGCAACTTGGCTCTACGCCGCTTTGGCGAGACAAAAAATACCGACACGCACGCACACACAACTACAACTTTACTATCAATATAATAAACTTTAACGATAACAAAAATACTCATGTAAAAAAGATTTCTGAAGAATGTGTATTGAAGGATGTGCATTGGCATCTTTACCAAACCATGTTTCATGTTTTAATAAGAACGAATACGGGTACCTTAATATTTAATAAATCTATACTTTCGCAACCATCGAGAGTATATCCCAACTCCCACGGCAACATTTTCTTCAAAACTTTTCGCTCGCACACACTCGCACAGAAAAGAAGAAGAAGAAGAAGAAGAAGAAGAAGGGAAAGAAAAAAATGGCAGATTTTGTGGGAACTGGCGGGAACGACGAGAGCGACGACGATTTCGCGATGCCCGACGACGAGGACGAGACCACGCTCGTCGACGACGCGACGACGGAAGTCGACGAAGACGAAGACGATGATGACTCATCAGACTTTACTTCCCGAGGAGGAGGAGGAGGAGGAGAAAACGAAGAACGGAGAAGAGCGCAAAAACAACAGACGACGAGTCGATCGTCGTCGTCGTCGTCGTCGTCGTACTACGCGGAGAGACGGAAACTGATGGTCCAGCAACTGAAAGAGACGGAACCGAAAAAGCTCGTCCTCGGGGCGCTCTCGGTGTTGTGTTGCATCAAATTGCTGCAAACGGTATCGCAGAGGTTGTTCGGGGTGAACCAACCGGGGAGAGGCTTGAAGCATCGATGCAATCGATGCGCGAAGAAAGACGCGAGAGTAAAGTGTAATCGGTGTAAAAAAGCGTGGTATTGCTCGAAGGAGTGTTGGAAAGCTGCGATAAAGTTGGAGATATGCGAGTGTTGTTGAGAGGAAAGTGTTTTAAGCTCGCGCGAAGCGTACATTTTTTCAAATCAGTCAATCAATATCATAGCATCAAACCACCAGTAATGTTTAATAATAAAAGTATATAATAAAACAATAACATCTAATTTCATCACACGGTGCATAGATTGATGGTATCGGACAAGTGCAACAAACGCAACATGGCCGTATCTACTCCCCATGCGTGCGATGCGCTTACCCTCGGCGACGTCGTGTCTTTCCTCGATTCCAACATTTTCATGTCGTAAGAAAACCCAAACAAGTTGACGACGTCGCACATCATCGTTGCTAACATGATCGCGTGTAGCCCAGTCGGTAAGTTCGTCGGACACGCGTAATTCTTTCCTAAACCTAATTCGACGACGTCTTTGCGAATGGCAAAGTACGAATCAATCTCGTGATTGATTGCCGGGACCGACAAAAAATAAACGTTTTCCGGGTTGGCGGCGTTGGCCGCTTTGTAATACATGGCGCTACCGTAGTGCCAAAACAACCACGTTTCGCCCTCTGGTGCTGGTTTTAACCCCCAAATTTCCGGAATTATCGATCGCTTTTTGTTGAACATGCGAAACGTTTGTTTTGTCCCAGCGAAATGCGTGTTGTTGTCTTGCATTTTACCTTCCCGTTGTCCTAAGTTGTAGGCGTTGAAACGAAAGACGGCTTCGTGTCGATCGATGGCGGCAGCGACGCCATCCGCGCGTAAACCCGGTCCGTTTCCGACCAAAGCGCACGTTTTGTAATCTCTCCTCACGTCTTCTTTCATGGTTTCGATTTTCCCGGTGATGTGCATCCCGGTCTCTTTGTTATCGCCCAGTTTCATCGCCCTCGGGTTACACTTTTTCGAGACGGTTAAACACGCGATTTTGTTCTTTACGTTTTGCGTCAACAATTTCACCCCTGGCATTGATTTCGCCGTTTTTCTCGCGTCTTCTGCGTTCGCGCAATCTTCTAATCGGTTCATGCAATCCTTCAAATGTTTATGCGCCGTCGATCGGCCGTATTTTGACGACCGATACCGGCGCTCTCCTCTACACTTTTGTTCCAACGGATGCGACTTTGCGTACGCCAACAACTGTCGGCTTCTCCTCCTACCAGTCTTTGCAATCTCCTTCCCGGGTGATCCTTCTGCTCTCCATCGCTTCTTGTTCTCCGAAACCATATCCTTCACGTTCCCGTGTCTCATCTCGAACTCTCTCATGTTCGTTTGCGCGCGTTTCAAAGTCTCGCCGTTATCGCCTAAAACTTGCGGATACGGCGCTCGGAGACATTTTTCCGAGGCAGCGGCGAGTCGCGATTGGAACGTCATCTCGTCGGTTTCGCTCATTCTAGTTCTAGATTCTACGTGTTCTCTTCTATCTCGCGCATTCGTTTCGATGGCATCGTCGTCCTCGTCGTCGTCGTCGTCGGCGTTTTCGTTTTCGTTGTCACCCCTATCTTTTCTCGTCCTCGTCGTTGAGAACATTTCGCCATCGCTCGAGAAAGAAAATGAAGACGAAGAACTCGTCGTCGTCGTCGTCGTCGTCAGATACAACCCGGCACGAATCACCTCGAACGCGCCAAAGAGGAAGAAGCCCGCCACGAGCACGAGCGAGAGGAAGACGAACAGCACAACTCTCTTCCGTTTTGAAGACGACGATGAAGTTGATGTCGATGATGATGATGCCGACGAAGAAGAGGACGGAAAAGTCGTCGGCTCCCCGACCACGGGAAAAGAAGAAGAAGAAGGCCCGCCGCTCTTCTCTCCGAACAGAGTGGACCTGAACATCTTCCTTTTGTTGTCTCGGAGTGGTAGTAGAGTGAGTCGTGGATGATTTCCAACACACGCAAAAGTTTGGGTTTAGGGTTTACATTTTCCAAAAACTTTCACCACACGCGAGATGAAAAATTTACTTTTCGTGCCTCAGTTTAAAACCACACGCGCACTCAATCATGTCAAAGTTTGAAAACGTGCTCAAAGCGCAAAAGGTAAGAGAACGACGAAGGACTAGAACCGACGACGACGACGACGACAACAACAACGACAAAAGCGCGCGGCGGCGCGGTTATCTTTCTCCTCTTTGGGATTTTTTTCTTTTTATCCTCACTCCCACGGGGAAGAAAATTTTGGCTCCTGTCTTCTTTTTAGGGAAAACGATCTGATTTCTGTATCACTCACTCTCTCTCTTCTCTCTCTTTTCAATTCACGCCGCCGCGCGCGAACAAAACAGTTTTACCAGCAGCAACACAAACACGTGCACTTGAAAGGTACGACGGATATGATCTCCTCGGTCGCGATTCCGTTGGCGATGACCGCGAGTGCGTTTGGAATGCTCGCCATGGGGTTGAAGGATTTAGCGACCGGGTCGAACAAGAAACCGGGCTTTTAAAGA
>Ga0181560_10003547_pt1 | contig 14360 bp, 6 predicted proteins | sample 011ome_20_FD_133751 | JGI IMG/M metagenome (GOLD analysis project Ga0181560, IMG submission 133751) | Coastal salt marsh microbial communities from the Groves Creek Marsh, Skidaway Island, Georgia - 011509CT metaG (megahit assembly) | ecosystem: Environmental > Aquatic > Marine > Intertidal zone...
CGACGCCGACGCCGACGCCGCGCCGAGACGACCGAGAGGAAACGGCGTCGAGGTGCACGGCTGGGGCGCCTGGGGCGGCGCGGACCGCGCGCGCACCGCGTCGCGCGTCGCGGAAGCGTCGCGGTGCCTCGACGCGGCGACGAAGTTCCTTCGAGACGAGTCCGACCACGACACCGCGGAGAAGATGACGACGCGAGCGGAAGACCTCCTGAACGGCGACGACGACGCGTCTTTTGGAGTCGGATTCGCCGCCGCCGTGGGCGACTGCCACGTCCTTCGCGTGCGCGTGCGCGCCGCGGCGCTGCGCGCGGCGATCGACGCGCGGGACTTTCCGCGCGCGCTGACGCTCGCGCGCTCGCTCGTGAAGCCGCACGAGCTGTGTTACCCGGAGAATTATCCCCCGCGGGGGTTGCACCTGGCGCTGTTGGCGAAGACGGAGGCGCACGTCGGCGAGCTCGCGGCGGCGGCGGCGACGGCGCGCGAGGCGCTGACGGCGCTGACGGCGTCGCACGGGGCGACGTCGCGCGTCGCGCGCGAGATGGAGCGCGTCTTGAACGAGAGCCTCGCGGAGCTGAGCCAGAATCGGGATCGGGATCGAAACGCTCGCGGCGGGAACGGGAACGAGCTGAGGACCTCGGAGGAGAGGACGCTGAAGAAAGGGGCGTTCGTTCACGCGTCGGACGCGAGCGGCGGCGGCAGATCGGACCCGAAATGGAGCGACGGGCGCTGGGACGTCATCGCGAACGCGTCCTCCTCCTCGGACGACGACGACGACGACGACGACGACGCGGTCGCGGTCGCGACGACGCGTCGCGCCGTCGTCGCCAAGCCGCCGCCCGTCGAGTACCCGCGCGTCGCGCCCGCGGTCTTCGAGCTCCCGGACGAGGACGGCGCGGAGAAGATGGATCTCGACCCCGAGCTCGTGGAGGGGTGTCGGATGTCGCGGCAGATGTCGCGAGAGATCGACGCGCGGATTAAGCTCAAGGATTTCGAATTCGACGGGAACGGGGTCCCCGCGGATCTCGCCGCGCTGATGCGGGATCCGGAGAAGCTCGAGGCGTTCAAAGCGCGATACGAGAGCGCGATGAAGGACCCGGAGACGGCGGCGTTGGTGGACGAGACGATGGCGAAACTCGCGGCGAAGATGGATGAGACGTAGAGAAGACGCGGCGCTACTCGCCGCGTCGTTCGTTTTTTCGTTTCAATCGACGGATATTTTCTCGTTCGGCATCACTCTCTCCCGCACGCCATCGCGTCCGCGATGATTCGCCGCCGGAAGTACTCCATGTTCCGCTGATCGAACGTCAACGGACACCCGGTCGCGATGTAGTCTGCAAATTTCAGCATGAAAACGCCGCAGTCGTGGCCGTTAAGCTGCCTCGGGACGTCCTTCGGGCACTCCACGACCCAGTCGCTCGTGTCCAGATCGATCTCTCGCTTGTTCTTCGTCTCGTCCTTCACCCAGCGAATCAGATCCTTCCCGAGTCCGTGGTCGCCGCCGTGAAGCGAATCCATAAACGTCACGCGCTTCGCCTTCAAGTCGATCACGGCGAGGACCCAGTGAATCGCCTGGTGCACCGGAACGATCACCTTGTCGCACGCCAACGCGTCGTACCCGAGCTTCTTCTTCGTCGTCCATCTCCGCACGGCGTTGTAATCGTACCCGTTCCCGCCGTCTCGCAGCTTCTTGATGAAGAACGTGTTGAAGAAATGCGTCCGCGGCTGCGTCCCGCCGCTGCGCTCCAAGTCCCGCCGCGCCATCGTGCCGACCGTGAAGTTGCACATTTCGTCGTTCAGCCACTGCCCGCTCGCCATCGTGCCGACGTCTTTCCGCGTCATCTCGAGCGCGCCCTGTCCGGGGAACGTCCCGGACGCGAGCACCTCGCCGCCGAAGCCGCCGCTGTCCGTCGCTTCCTCGACGAGGCCGAGCTCTTCGTCCGTGAGCGGCCGCAGGAGCTCTCTCTCCATCGCGGCGACGGCCGCGGCGTCGGGGCCAGCCTTCTCCTCCGCCGCCTTCTTCGCCGCGGAGAGCACCTCCTCTCGCGTCTTCTCCAGGTCGCTCTGCTCGAGAAGGAGCGATCGGATCTGACGCTCGAGGTCAGCCTCGCGCGCGGCGTCCACGGGCGCGGACGGGCTCGCGTTTTTCGCGCGCACCTCCAGCGAGAGCTCCGCCGCTCTGAGGCGCGACAGCGCGGTGCGATCGGTCGCGACAATTTTCTTCTTCGTCTTCGTCGTCTTCGCGCCGTCGCCGCGGTTCGCGCCGAGCGCCGCCACCTCGCCGCGCCTGAGCGCCGCGAGCTGCGCGTCGACGTCGTCGAACAGCTGATCCGTGATCGGGTCGACGTCCACGTCGTCGTCGTCGTCGTCGTCCGGGGTTTTCTTCTTCGGCCGTCCCCTCCCCTTCTTCTTCTTCGCCGCGCCCGCCGCCGCCACGGCTGGCTTCTTCGCCGGCTTCTCCCCGTGCAGCTCCGCGACGCGCGCTTTGTACGCCTCCAGCGACGGCAAATCCACGTACGCCTCGTCGAACGCCCGAAAGTCGCGGTCGAGCTGACTCGTCGCGAGCGCGCCTCCGAACCCTCGCCCGAGCGTCCTCGATCGCAGATCACCATCATCATTCTTCCCGGCGTCCGCGGAAGCGACGTGATACCTCGCGTCGAACCTCGATCGCCTCGCGAGCTTCTCCGCGAACGGCGTCGCGGCGTCGACGCGAAGCGCGGACGCTCCCGCGCGCGCGACGATCGCCGCGTGCTCCCTCGCGGTCGCCTTCCTCGCCGCCTCCTCCGCGATCTCGATGTCTCGCGTCATCTCCGCGTCGTATTCGGCGGCGCCGAACGCGCCGCCGCCGCCTCCGATGGGCCTCGGGCCGTGCGCGTAGAACGGCGCGGGCGAGGCGCTGTACGAAGAATACGAGCGCTGCTCGTAGTACGCCGTCTGCGCCGCCGGCGACGCGTCCGCGCCGGTCGCACGTCCGCGGAAGCCGAGCCGCGACCGCGATCGAGACGCCGCGGCTTTCCGCGCCGACTCTTCAAACGTCAGGTCGATCAACGCTTCCGCGTCTCGCACGTAGCGCGGCAGGAGCGGCTTGGAGATGGTGTGCGGGGCGTACGGCTCGTCCGCGTCCACCGCTGCCGCGGCGAGGTCCGCGTCTCTCTGCGCGGCTTCCGCGGACGCGAACGCGTCCAACGCCGTCGTCGGGTAGCGATGCGACGCGCCCACCGCCGCCGCCGCCGCGCTCGTCCCTCCTCCTCTCCACGCGTCGACGCCGTACGTCCTCGCCGCGCCGCCGCCGAACACGGACGTCACGAGCGGGTCGCGCGCCGGGGAGGATCTTATTCCTGCGCGCGGCGAGCGCGCGCCGAACGCGCTCGCGGCGCCGCCTCGCGATCTGGACGCGGTCGCCCTCCCGAACGTCGTCGGAGGCGATCCGTACGGGTGATGCCTCGGCCGAGACGCGCTCGCGCTCGTCGCGCGCGCGAGAAAGTCGCGCGTCCTCGCGGCGCCGCCCGCGCCGCCGGGGCCTCCTCGCGCGTACGGGTTCGCGGCGGGGTCGGCGCTCGATCGCGACGGGACGCGCGGCGGCTCTGCGTCGACCTCGCGCGCGCCCGCGCTTCGCTCGATGCGGAGCCTGTTCGCGGGCGGGGTCGGGCTCAGGATGAGCTCGCGCGCGACGTGCCCTCCGAACTCTTTCAGGCGGTCGAGAAACGAGGTCATGCGCGTTTCGTCGTCGCGAGCGTCGGCGACGACGACGACGCGCGCGGCCGCCCTGGCGCCGTGCGTTCTCAGAGATCTCGCGGCGCGGTCGCGCGGACGGCACTTCGCGCTTCGGGCTCAACCAACGGTTTTGAAAAAAACTGCCGTGGGTTCAATTTCACCGCGCGCCTGGGTGAAATGTCGCACTTTTTCCTTTTAATTTTTCCGATCAACCGACGCGTTTGACCGAACTCCGCGTCTCGCGCCTCTCTGCTTCAACTTCCAGTCCAAGCCGAAAGCGGCAATCGGAATGCAATCGGATTACCACAATCGCGCGCCTCCCCCCACCCCCCCCCGCGGCAAGCGCCGTCCCGTCGTACGCGTCCTCTCCACCGCGAACGAACGGCGCGCCATGGGCGACGGGCGCACCACCGCGCGCGTCAGCCCGTACGCGCGGAAGCCAATCTACAGGCTCACGACGACGATGGGAAAACAAACGCTGTCGACGCGAAAGACGTCGTTCGGCGACGGCGTCCCGTTCGGGAAGGGCACGCGAGACGCGTTCGATAAGGTGTACCTCAGCGCGGAGCACGCGAAGTGCACGCCGTCGAACGTATCGCCGGGGCCGGCGTACACCCTGAGCGGGTGCATCGGCGAGGTGATCGACGCGAGGTATCCGACGATGCCGAGCCCGAAATTCCCGTCGAGCGACCGAAACAAGGTGCGTTCTATACACTGGTCCCCATACGACCGCGTTGGCGTGGTGAACGCCGATCCTTAAGTACTTTTGCCGGCGCATCTCTCCGCCCATCCCTCGCTTTCAATCCCCGACCTCGATGCCTTTCAACTCCAACTGACGCCTTTCAACTCCACCCCGCCATCGCTTTGTATGGAACGACCCTAAGCTCGGGACGACGCGCGACTCGATGCACGTCCTCGACCCGTGCGCGAAGATTGGCATCTCGCCGCCGGGACCCGGGAAGTACGAGCTCGCCCCCGCGGTCGGCGCGCAGGTGGACTCCACGAAACACTCGCGCCCGCGCCACAGCTTGCCGCGGTCGACGCGCGAGCAGGCGCAGGGGCTCTACGACGCGGCGACGTCGAAATATAACTCGGCGGGGAACGCGTGGTCGCCCGCGGCGAAGTACGCGACCGTCTCCTCCGTCGGCCCGCAGCCTGAGAGCGTCAAGCGGACGGCGCCCGCGGCCGCGTTCGCGAAGGGCGGGCGGTGGAGCTCGGACAAAAACGCGGCGCAGCGCCCGGGCCCGGACAGGTACACGCTCCCGTCGGGAGGCGTCGGAAAACAAACCGCCGACTACGGCGCGACGAAGAAGGTCACCGAGCCGACGGCGATCTTCGGGACACTGAAGCGGGACCAGAGGGATAAGGTCATGGGCGGGACCGTGGGGATGTTGAGTCCGGGGCCGTGCGGGTCGCACGCGACGCCGAGGAGCTGCGTCGGGCGGCAGAGCAGCAGCAGGGAGCCGACGTCGCCGACGGTGAAATTCGGGACGTCGACGCGGGAACCGAAGCTCGAGGTCGGGTCCACGGGGCCGGGGCCGGGGGCGTACAACGTGTGAGCGAGCGAGCGAGAGGGAGCGGACGCGTCGCGTCGCGTCGCGTCGCGTGCACTCAAGCACGAGCATGATATAAAACCCAAACCATAAACTCTTCCTTTTAACCACCACCAGATCCCCCTCTCGTCGATCGCCGCGTTAAATAAATCATCTCATCTCTTCTTCGCGAGCGCGTCGTTGCACCCGGCGGCGAACCCGGGGTTAATCTCCCCCAGCGCGTCCATCACCTCCGCGGCCGCGGTCTGCCTGCGTTGCCACTTCTCGCTCCCGTTCTTCACCCCTCTGGTCTTGAACCGGTGCACGACCTCGACCGCGGCTTGTTCCGTCAAGCCGCTGAGGAGGAGCGCGGCGAGCGACGGATCCGGCGCGCCGCCGTCGTCTCTCGCCACGAGCGCCGTGCGCGTCTCTTTGTCCTCGCTCCCGGGCCGCTGCCCCATCCCGAGGCACGCCCGCCTCAAGATGGACACCTGCTCCGTGGGGAGCAAACCCGCGTAGATCTTCTTCGCGGCGCTCGGGGACGTCGACGCGATCGCCGCGAGAAGCTCCTTCCCCTTGTACACGACGGATCGCGCGCCGTACGGAAGAATAAACTGCGCGACGCCGTTGGCCCGGCCCGGCTCCTCCATCGCGACGAGCGCGGTCGCGGCGTCCACCTCGCCCAAGGTCTCGCACAAGATGCGAAGCAACTCCGCGCCGCGCGCCGTCTCGAGGCCCATGAGGACCTCCGCGGCTCTCGACGCGTTCTCGCGCCACAGCGCGCCGATGGCCTCCGCGGCGCCGGCGTCGTTTCGAGATTCCGCGAGAACCGCGATGGCTCGGAGCGGGTCCTTGTCCGCCGCGAGCGCTTTGACGATCTCCTGCGCTTCGCCGCGGTCCAGCGAGGACATGAGCTCGGACTTCCCGGCGGTGCTCTCGGACGTGGACGGCGCGTCGATCGCGCCGAAGGAGTCCATCGCGTCCGCGAGCGACGGCGGCGCCGGCGGCGCCGGCGGCGGCGGAGGAGGAGTCTCCTCGTCGTCCATCGCCGCCGCCGCCTTTTCCATCGCCTCCGCCGCCTCCGCCTCCGCCTTCGCGATGTCCGCGGCAGCCTTCGCGTCCGCCTCGGCAGCCTTCGCGCGGCGCGCGGCGTCCTTCTCCGCGGCCGCGGCGTCGCGCTCGGCTTCTCTCGCCTCGCGCCGCGCCGCTCTCGCCGCCTCGCGTTCCTCGCGCTCGCGCCGGCGCCGCTCCCTCGGGTCCTCCTCCGCCGCCGCCGCCGCCGCCTTCGAGCCGCCGCCGCTCTCCGCGACCGCGTCGCCCACCGCCGCGGTCGCGCGCCCAGTCTTCGCCGCGAGGTCAGCCTCGCGTCGCTTCTGCTCGCGAAGCGCAGCCTCCGCGACCGCGGCGGTCGCTTGAACAGCCTCCTCGGCTCTGCGACGCGCGACGGACGCGGCGTCCATATCTCGCCGCGCCGAGCTCGCGCGCGCGTCCTCCGCGGCGCGGCGACGCGCCTCGAGCTCAGCGGCTCTTCGCGCGGCAGCCTCCTCCTTGCTCCGACGCGACGCCTCGACGACGCGGCGGGACTCCTCCGTGACGCGGAGCTCCGCCTCTTCCTCGGATTGCTTCCGACGCGTCGTCTCCTCGTCGCGTCGCCGCGCGTTTTCTTGCTCTCGCGTGGCGTTCTCCGCGGCCGCCGCCGCCGCCTGCGCGTCCTCGTACGCCCCGCGTCTCGCCTCGATCTCCGCGACGAGCGCGTCGAGCGCGGACCGCGCGCGGCGAAGGAACGCGTCCGCGTCCGCCCGGCGCTTGTCCTCGCTCTCTTGGATCTGTTGCTCGCGCGTCGCCGTCGCCTCGACGTCCGCCGCGCGCGCCGCGCGTCTCGCCTCCTCCGCCTGCGTCAACGTCTGTTCCTCCGTGATGAGGTCGCGCAGCTCCGTCTCCGCCTTGGCGCGGCGCTCTTCCTCCGCCTTCGTGAGGCGCTCGTCCTCTTCGAGCATCTCGCGGAGGCGCGTCTCGAGCTCTTCGCGGCGGTACTCTTCGTCGCGGCGTCGCGCGTCCTCGTCGTTGGCGCTGCGTCGAAGCGCCTCCTCGGCGTCGGCGGCGCGGCGGTCTTCTCTCGCGCGGCGGTCCGCCTCCGCGCGCGCGCGGTCCGCCATGGACGCCTCCCAGGCGGCGCGGCGCGCGGATTCGTCGTCGCGGTCCTTCGCGAGGTCCTTCTCCGCGTCCTCGATCGCGTCGTCCGCCTTTTCGCGTCGGAGATCCTCCGCCGCGATGGTTCTCCGCTCCTCCTCCTCGGCTCTTCGAACCTCGAGCTCCGCCTGTCGGCGGCGCGCCTCTTCCTTGGCTCGGATCGACGCCTCGTCGCGCTTCGCCGCGTCCGCGGCGAGCGCGCTGAGCCGCTCAATCTCGGACGCGAACGCCGCGCGGCGGCGTTCTTCGGACTCCAACACGACAGCCTCCGCGGCGAGCGCGCGTTCAATCTCCGCGACGGCGACGCGGCGGCGATCGTCCTCCTCTCTTCGCTTCGCCATCTCCGCGCGTTGCATCGCGACGAGCGCCGCCTTAGGGTCGTTCCATACAAAGCGATGTCGGGGTGGAGTTGAAAGGCGTCAGTTGAAGTTGAAAGGCAACGCGGGCGGGGATTGAAAGCGAGGGATAGGCGGAGAGATGCGCCGGGCAAAGTCCTTAAGAAACGGCGTTCACCACGGCGACGGGGTCGTATGGGGACCAGTGTATAGAACGCACCTTTTTGTCGTCAATCTTCGCGTCCTCCTCCGCGCGCGTCTTGGCCTCCGCGGACGCGGCGTCCTTGTCCTCTTGGATCGCCGTCTCTCTCGCCTTGGCGGCGGCGACGACGGCGACGCGTTCCGCGTCCAACGCCGCCTGCGCCGCGTCCGCGGCGGCCGCTCGTCGCGGCGCGAACTCGCCGTCCATCGCGCGCAGGGTGGCGAGCAGGACGGCGTATTCCTCCGACGCCGCGCCTCTTCTGGTCGCCTCGTCCTCTCTGCGAATCGCTTCCTCTTTCGCGGCGGCGATGGCGACTTCCTTGGCGCGTTCGCGTCGGTCGTTCTCCGCCTGGATGATGGACTGCTCCTCGTTCGCGGCGGTCCTCGCGGCGAAGACGGCGTCCTCGCGCCTGCGGTCCTCCGCGGCGACGCGTTCGCGTTCTTCGTCCACGGCTCGTGACAACGCGTCCATGGCCATGGCTCTTCGCGCGTCTTCTTCTTCGCGGCGTTTGGTCTCCGCCGCGCGCGCGTCCTCCATCGCCTGGTCCGCCGCCGCCCTGCGCGCGTCTTCGGACTCGCGTCGCGCGCGCTCGGACGCCGCGCGACGGTCCGCGTCCGCGTCCGCGGTAGCGCGGCGTTGCTCCTCGTTGGCCGTGATCCTCGCAGCCTCGGTCGCTTTCCGTTCCATATCCGTCGCCGCCGCGCGCGCCTTCGCGTCCGCCTCGGAACGCATCCTCGCCTCCTCCATCGCGAGCCTCTGCTCCTCCGCCTCCGCGGCGCGTCGGCGCGCGTCCTCATCGCGTCGGCGGTTGATCTCCTTGTCCGCCATGCGTTTCATCTCGATGTCCGCCTTGGCGCGTCGGCGGTCTTCTTCTTGGCGGCGTTTCGCTTCGTCGTTGACGGCTTTTTTCGCCGCGGCGAGCGCTTTCGCTCGGCGTTCCTCCTCCTCGACGCGTTGCTTCTTCTCGACGGCGACGCGCGCGTCCGCGGCGGCTTCCGCGGCGCCGCGGCGCGCTTCCTCTTCCTCGAGCTGCTGCACCGCAGCCTTTTTGAGCGCGGCGGCGGCTGCCGCGGCGGCGGCTCTGCGTTTGTCCTCTTCTTCTCTCTTCGCGAGCTCGCGTTCTTGCGCGGCTTTCTCCGCCGCGTCCGCCTCGGCTCTTCGCTCGTCCTCCTTCTCTCTGCGCAGCTTCTCGTCCTCCGCCGCCTTCTCCGCCGCGGCGTCCGCATTTTGCCTGCGAACTTCCTCGTCCGCCGCGCGCTTCTTCTCGAGCTCCTGGAACCGCTGAAGCTCCGCGGCGGCTTTCGCGCGTCGTTCATCCTCCGCGCGGCGGCGCCGTTGCTCCTCCGTCACCGCGCGCGACAACGCCGCGAGCGCCATCTCGCGGCGACGCTCCTCCTCCGCGACGAGCGCCTCGTCTCGCTTCAGAATCTCGATCGTCTCCGCGGCGAACTCGCGCCGCCGCCGCTCCTCGCCCTCGAGCAGCGCCGCGTTTTGCGCCTCCAGAGCGACGACGGCGTCCGCGGCGCCCTGCTTCCGCGCGTCCTCCTCCGCTCGCGTCCTGAGGGTCGTTCGGGGTGGAGTTCAAAGGCGTCAGAAGCGGAGTTGAAAGGCGTCGAGGGCGGGTATTGAAACCGCAGGGTGGTCGGATAGAAACGCCGGGCGAAGTCCTTAAGGATCGGCGTTCACCACGCCAACGCGGTCGTATGGGAACCAGTGTGATGAGATGGGACGCGCCTCGCCTCCGCCTCCGCGGCGGCTGCCATCGCCTCCTCCGCGAACGCCCTCCGTCGCGCCTCGTCGTCCTCCAGGGCTTTGAACGCAATCTTGCGCGCCTCCGCGTCGAGCGCGAACCCGGACCGACGCTGCGCGATCTCTCTCTCGAGGTCCTCCAACTCGGCCCCCGCGGCGCGAACCGCGTCGTCGGCGTCTTGCCGACGCATCTCCTCCGTCTCGATGTTCGCCTGCTCGGATCGCGCGCGGTCCCCCGCGGCGTCCGCGGCGTCGGCGCGTCTCGCGTTCTCCACGGCGCGGCGCGCGTCCTCTTCCGCGAGAAGCCGCGCGCGCTCGTCGATCGCAGCCATGGCGAGGCTGTTCTCCGCGTCGCCGCGTCGCGCGTTTTCCTCCGCACGCGTCTGCGCCTCTTCGTCCATGAGCTTTCGGATGTTCATGAGCGCGTCCGCGCGTCGGGACTCGGTCTCTTTGACGACGGCCGCGAGCGCGGCGTTCGCGGCGTCGAGCTCGTTTCTCGCGGCGTCGCGAAGCTTCTCTTCCTCGGCGCGGAGTTTCATCTCTTCCTCCTCGGCGCGCTCCGCGTCGGCTTTAAAGTCGACGCGTTTCGCCGCCTCCTCGTCCCGCCGCGCTTGCTCCTCGTTCGCCATGCTCTCTAACCGCGCGTCGAACTCCGTTCGCCGCTGCTCTTCCTTCTCCTCCATCACCGCGATGTCGTCCACGAGGCGCTGGATCTCCACCTGCATCGAGTCGCGTCGCATGTTCTCGCGCTCGACGTTCGTCTCCTCTTCGATCATTCGCATCGAGCTGCGCTTGCCCGCGCCGCTCTGCGCGCTCTCTAACCCCTCCGTGGACTCCAGGACCATCATCCGCAGGCGCTGGATCTCGTCCGCGGCAGCCTTGCGACGGACTTCTTCCTGGCCAATCTGCCGTTCCTCGTCCATCGTCTGCCTTCGAAGGTCGCTCTCCGCGGACTGCCGTCGCTCGTCCTCTTCCGCGCGGCGGCGGCTCTCTTCCTCCGCGACTTGCCGCGCGTTGAACTCGTACTGACTCCTCCGCGCGTCCTCCTCCGCGCGCTTGGCCGCCTCCTGCTCGGACATCGGAAGCATCGGGACCTCGAGGATGGGAGGCACGATCCACGTGTCCACGGCGAGCGCCCAGTTGCGAATGAACGACCGCGACTCGTCCTCCGCGCGGAGCTCGTCCGTCGCCTTCGCCGCGGCGGCGTCGACGTCGCGCTTCTTCGCGGCGGACTCTCTCAGCTCCCTCGCCTGCTCCGTCGCCGCGCGCCGCGCGTCTGCCTCGCGCTGCTTCCGCTCGTCCACGAGCTTGTACACGACCTGGACGGACCTGCGCTCGAGGGCGAGGTTCCGCGACGCGCGCTCGGACTCCAGCCGCGCTTCGATCTCTCCGACGTCCTCCGCGCCCTCTTGCTCGAAAAACGCCCACGCCTCGGAGAGCTCCTTCGCCACCACCGCGGCGGCCGTCTCCGCCTCCGCGACGAGCTGCTTCATCTTGAACACCTCGTACCGCACCTCGGCCATGGACATCCCGCCGCCGTCCGCGACGTGGCCCTCGAGCATCGAGCGCTGCTCCGCCGCGAGCGCGGCGATCGCGTCGAGGGCGTCGCGTTGCGTCGCGCGCGCCGGAGCGAGCGCGTCGCCGATTCGAGCTTCGAGGTCGTCGTAGAAGCGCTTCACGACATCGAAATCGATCTCCTCGTCGTCGTCCGGGTCAGGGAGCGGCATCTTCCGCGTCATGCGCTCGATCTCTTGCGCGACGTAGAAGTTGTTCTTCACCGTGTTCTTGTTGATGACGACCGGGACGTCCGCGAGGGGCGGCGTCGACGACGGCGCGGACGCGTCGTCGTCCGCCGCCGACTTGGAGGACGGCCCCTTCGCGACCGCGCCCGCGACGCGATCCGCGGTGGAGACCGTGTCCGCGACGTAGGACTGGAGCTCTTCCTCCTCCGCGGCGGTTCGCGGCTCCCCGGGCTGCGACGGCGGGATCACGGGCACTCGCGTCCGCAGCGGCGGCGGCTTGGACGCCGCCGCGCCCTCTTTCCCGACGCCCCTGCGGTTCTCCCGTTCCCTCGCTTCCGCTTTCGCCATCTTCACCGAATCCGGCATGAAAATCGTGGAGAGCAAGACGTACGTCACGAACGCGTACGCGACGGAGTACAGGCTGCTGTACTCCATGTTGACGACGTACGCGGAGTAAAACACGTCCGCGCCTTTCCCGGCGAACGCGCCCAGAATCTCCGGCGCGAGGGACACCACGTCCGGCGCCGCGCCCGCGATGAACGCCACGATCGCGCGCCAATTCACGCCTTTCAAATACGCGTACGCCCCCTCCGAATCCGGGCTCGACCCGAGCGCGTCGCGGTCGATGACCCTGTCGCGCATGACCCAGTAGTCCGCGACGGCGACCGCCACCGCGGGCGCGACGAGCAGCGACCCGACGCCCACCGCCCATGACGACGCGGCGACAACCTGCTGCCACGTCAGCACGAGCGGCGCCGCGGCCGCCGCCGCGAGCGCGACGACGACCGCCGCCGCGCGCGGGGACATCCCGCCGTCACCATTCCCGGTCAGCGCCGCGGTCGGTCCGACGACGTTGACGACCGCGTTGGTGACGAGCGCCGCGACGGCGACGACGCCGTACAGCGCCACGTTCGGCGCCTGCGCGAGCGACGACGCCACGAGCGCCGCCGCCGCGGAGAGCGCGGGCAAGAGCAAAATCTGCCCTTTCGCTACCTCGCCGGCGTCGGTCATCCGCTGCGCGTAGTCGGGGACGATAGACCCCAACGTCATCCACACACCCGCGACGGTGGCGGCGTGTTTCCAAAACTCGGCGCCGAGCTCGGGGACGAACGCCGCCAAGCCCTCGCTCAGCGCGGGCATCGTGCTCATCGTCGCGTCGAAGACGACCGCGGCGTCGCCGGCGTTCCAGGACCACGCGAGGTACGCCGCGGCGACGACCGCGGCGGTCCTTCCGAGCGCGAGGACCTTCTTCCCCGCGGATTTCCCCGCCGTCGTCGCGAGCTGCAGCGCCCAAAACGCGAAATAGGCGCCAAAGCGAGCCTCCGCCGGGAGCGGCGCGCCATCGAAATACAGATACATCACCTCCCCCCACAGACCGTACGTCGCCTCGCCGCCGATCAACGTCGCGAACGCGGTGAGCGCGAGCCCCAGGAGCCCGCGCGCGAGGCTCGGGAGCGCGGCGCCGCGGACGCCGAACGCGGCGCGAAGCAACGCGGCGAACCCGGCGCGGTGCGTCGCCGCCGGCGCGGCGACCGCGAGCAAGTACGGCAGCGCGAGCGTCGTCCCAATCGCGGTGGAGAGGCCCATCTTCCACCAGATGAGCGGCGCGATCGTGGAGAGGTTCCAGCGCACGAAGCCGAAGGGGACGCTGAACGCGGCGGCGGCGACGGCGAGGCACGTCCACAGCGCGAACGCGCGCTGTCCGTTCGTGATCGTCACGGGGACGCGCGGCAGCGCGTAGCCGCGCGCGTCCGCGTCGAAGTCCGAGTCGTCGTCCGGGGCGTTCGAGGCGTTCGCGGTGGACGCGCGCGGAGTGAACGTCGCGTGAACGTTTCGCGCGCCGCTTCGCGCGCCGCCGCCGCCGCTCGGGGAACGGTCATTCGCGACTCGATTGTTGCGATCCGCGGAGAAGCGACCCGCAGCGCACTGCGCCGCGGTCACGGGCCTCAGCGGCGCGAGCGACGCCGCGCCCGCGGGGCGGACGCGCCATCGCCGCGTCCACGACCGGATCGCGCTCGCGGGCGGGCTCGCGCTCGGCGCCGCGAGCGGCGTTCCCGCGACGCCGCTCGCGCGCAGGAGACGCGCGCGCGACGCGCGCGCGCTCGCGGGCCGTCGCGTGAACCTCGACGCCGTCGTCGGCGTCACCACCGCCGACGCCATGTCGCCTGCGGGAATCGCGAGAGAAGCGCGCGGATGAGAAGGACGTCAGCGACCGCGAGGGGGAGCGGCGACGGCGACGCGCGCGGCGCGCGATCGCGCGGAGGGGACGACGCTTCGAATCGAGCGCGAGAAGAAAGATGCGCCGGCGGTGGATTAGATTAATTCCTCCCCCGCCGCGCTTCCGGACGCGCGAACGAACGCGGCGACGATTCCCCCCCACGCGCGCGTGAGCTCGCAGAGAAGCTCGCGTTCGGGACGGAACCGCGCGCGCGGGGCGACAATCGACGACGCGATCGACGCACGCGCGATCCGATCGAGGCGCGATTTGCGACGATGTGTGTATGCCCACCCACCTCTGCAGCGGCGAGCCGTGCGCTCCGCGCGCTCTCCTTACGACGCGCCGCGCGTTCGCGATGCCGGTCGCCCCCCGAGAGTCGTCGCGCGATGACCCTCTCGGCGGCGCCGGTTTCGCCCACCCGTCGCGGTTCGTGCACGCGGCGGCGTCCGATATCGGGAGCGTCGCGCCGGCGCTAGTAGCCCGTCGCGCGCGATTCGGCGACGTCTTCAACGGACCGATGCATTGTATCTCCTTCACACAGTTCTGAATTCAAACCGCGTCGGCCAATCAGGAGCGCGTATTTTTAGGGTGAACGAAAGGTGAACGAAAATTCATCGATGAACGTGCACGCGATCGGCAGGGTCGGCTTGATCGGGCGTTCGAGCCGCCCTGCGCGGCTCC
>Ga0181560_10003548_pt1 | contig 14360 bp, 7 predicted proteins | sample 011ome_20_FD_133751 | JGI IMG/M metagenome (GOLD analysis project Ga0181560, IMG submission 133751) | Coastal salt marsh microbial communities from the Groves Creek Marsh, Skidaway Island, Georgia - 011509CT metaG (megahit assembly) | ecosystem: Environmental > Aquatic > Marine > Intertidal zone...
GCCGCCGCCGCCGCCGCCGCCGCGGGAGGCGACGCGAGCTGCGACTGCAACGCCGCGACCTGCGCTTCGAGCATCGCGACCTGCGCTCTCACCGCCGCCTCGCGCGCGGCCTCGAGCGGGCTCTGGCTCGTCCCCGGGGTCTCGCCCCCTCCCTCGCCCGCCGCCGCCGCCGCCGCTGGCGTCGGCGTCGGCGTCGCGCTCCCCGTCGCCGCCGCCACCGCTGCCGCCACCGCGGCGTGCATCTCCGCGGACGTGATCGCACCCCCGGTCGCGCCCGCGCCCGCGGTGCCGACGCCCGCGCCCGGCGGTAACCCTAACCCCGCGACCGCGCCGGCTAACCCGGGCGGCGGCGCTATCATCCCCAGCGGCGCCGCGCCAAACATCGCCGCCTGCGCGCGCGCGGACGCCGCCGCGATCGCCGCCGCGGTCGCGGCCGCGATCTGGTGGCACTGCGCGGGGGATAACGCCGCGCCCTCCGTCGCCGTCGCCGCGGCGGCGGCGGCGGGGATCAAACCGGCGGCGGCGGCTCCCGCCGCGGGCGACGCGTACGCGTACGCCGGAGGAGGAAGTCCCGCCGGGAAGCCGGGGAAGCCGCCGCCGTGTTGACCGTAGTACGGAGACGCCGCGTAGGGGGACCCGGGCGGGGGATACTGCTGATACGCGTGCGGTGGTTGATATTCACCGTGGTGCGCCGTGGGCGCTGGCGGCGTCGCCGGCTGCGGTTGCTGCTGATGCGGCTGCCGTTGTTGTTGCGGCGGCGGAGGCGCCGGCGGCGCCGGCGCCGGCGGTTGTCGCGCCGCCGGTTGCTGCGGCGGCGGCGGCGGTGCGAACGCTCTCGCCCGCGCCTCCGCCGCGGCCTGCGCCCGAGCCGCCGCGGCCGGGTCCCGCTGATGAAGTTGATGTTGTTGGTGATGATGATGATGATGCGGCGGCGGCGGCGGCGGCGGCGGCGGCTGACCATCCCGCTGCTGAGGCGGCTGCGGCGGCGGCGGCGGCGGCGGACCATCCCGCTGCTGAGGCGGCTGCGGCGGCGGCGGCGGCGGCGGCGGCCCTCGCCCCCCCGCGGGCGCCCCCCCGAACAGCGCCTCGTTCAGCGCCGCCTGCACCGCCGCATCCGCGGGGTCCGCCGGCCTCGGCGGCGCGTTCCGATCCTCCGGTAACACCGGCGCGCGGCACGTCGGGCACGCCTGCTGCCGCTCCAACCAAGACTTGAGACACCCCAGGTGAAACAGATGCCCGCACGGAAGCTTCTTCGGCCGCATCGCGCCGGGGACGCCGAACACCATGTCCTCTCTGCAGATGATGCACGCGTCGTCGTTCGCCGCGAGATCCTCCGCGGATCCGTCGGGGAACCGCTCGTTCAAGTTCGCGGTGACGCGCCGGTAGCGAATGAACTCCTCCACTCTTCTGCGGAAATTTCTGATCGTCACGTAGAGGTCCCGCACGAGGTGAACGGGGAGACCGTAATACGCGAAGATGATCAGAAAGAACACGAGGTACACGAACAAGTGCAGCAAATCCGTGAGGAGCTCGAGGTAAAACACCACGGTGCCCTTGCTCTCCCACGCGCCGTCGAGCCAGCCGTCGACGACGTTGACGACGTACTTGGCCGCCGTCGTCGCGACTCGAGACGCCAAGATTACGTACTCGAATCCGAAGAGGAGGAGCACGCTCGGGCCGTTCTTCAGCGTGTGCGCGATCGCGTGGTTCAAGAACGCGGTGTCGATGGACACGAGCGCGACCATGAGGACGCAGACCCTGAGATGCGAGAGGCGCGTCGTGGACGGCGTCGTCTCGATGTACGCGACGCGATCGGCGCAGAGCCAGTGAAAGATCTTGACGAAGAGCAGCGACGTGAACAGGACGACGAACCGGACGTTGAACTCCTCTCGGAAGATGGTCATCGCGAGGCACGTCTCCATGATGGCGTCTTTGACGCGGTCGTACAGTCGCTCCACCTCGGCCTCGCGAAGCGTCCCCAGGAACATCGTCTTGAGGAGATGCCCCAGGACGAGGGTCAGCGCGAACGCGAGATTCCCGAGCACGACGACGGAGAGCTTGGACGTGCTCAGGTACAGCATCGCGGGGAAGTACTGCTCGCGCGTCTTCACCGCGTGGTACACGAGCCCGCCGGCGACGGCGAAGGAGCCGACGACGTACTTCGTGAGCGTCATCGCGTCCTGTCGCCCGGAGACGTCGCGAGGGACGGGTCGGGTCGTGCCCGTGCGCCGCGCGCCCCGAACTGATGTCAGGTGGAATTCTAGAAACACGTCACGCGGACCAACCAGAACGCGGAAGAACGGAGGAACGCGAAAGCTTCCTCACTCCCTCGAAACGCCACCCGCGCGCGACGACAGACGAAGGGTAACGAAAACACCGATGGTATTTATTATTAATATGAAATCTAAAACGCCGCGCGCACGCGTATGTTCTTCCTCCCCGCGAGCGAGTACGCGTGGTCCGCGGTCGCGCTCGCGCACATCACCTCCCCCGCCGCGTTCGGCGGCTGGACGCACTTGCCGACGTCGCGCGCCGTCGGCGGCAGCTTGAGCCCCGCCAACGCGTTGTCCGCCCGCCGTCGTATGTGCGACATCGAGACGCACGCGTCCGAGGAATCTTTCGCCGCGCAGGTCACCTCCAGCGCGAGCTCGGACTTGTACTGCAGACGCGTGACGTTGTCCCCGCGCCGAGGGACGTACCGGAAGTTCAGGACGTTCGGGGGGTCGCGTCCGGTGTCGTGAAGAAACGCCGTCGGAAATATTTCCGAACCCGGGATTCCCGTCGTCGCGTCCAAGTTTTGATCCCCCGCCTCCGCGCCGTCCTTCGTGAAGAGCGCGAGCTGGATGCTCTCGCACACGCGGTACCGGAGCCCGACGTACTGCTCCGGGGTGCTCCACCGGTCGTCGTTCACGCCGCACGACGCGAAGACGGGCTCGGAGAAGGACACTTTCAAGTCGAGAACATCCGGCGCGCCGAGGGGGAGAAAATTTTCCGCGGCCAACGAGTTCCCGTCGCGCGCCTGCATCTCGTCTCTGTGGTACCCGTACGTCCCGTCTCTCGCGTCTGAGGACACGTTCGTGACGTACGCTCTTCCGATGGTGATGTCCTTATTGTACGCGAGGGACTGAAAGTACCCGTCGACGCCTCGCATCTTATCCCCCGGCCGCGGCAAGCTCAGCGACGCGTCCGCGAACTTACACACGCTGCCGTCGCCCCAGTCCGCGACGGTCTTGATCCTCCGCACTCTGCTCTTTTCCGGGGTCACCGTCGGGGTGTTCACGCACAGACCGGAGGGGTCGGACGTGTCAAAGTCCATCTGAAATTTCGACGCGTCCACGACGTTGTCGACTTTTGGAATCGCGTACACGATGTGTTCGGCGTTGTACTTCCCGCTCGTCGTCGGGTTATCCCCGACGACGCCCTCGACCGCGATCTTATCCCCAGGTTTCAACCGATGCCTGCCGTACACCTCGACGACGGTCTTCACCCCGCACGTGATCGCTTTAATCTGGAACGTCATCGGACACGCGCGCTTGATCGTCCCGCCGTTCAGCTCGAGCGCGTGCCGGCTGACGTACTCCAAATCGTTGCTCTGCATCGCCTCGCCCGCCGTCGCGCCGAGGTTCCCTTTCGTCTGGTCGTACGCGCCGCCGCCCGTGGCGACCGTGAGCTCGAAAGCGAGGACGTTGTCCATGTACTGCTCGACGCGATCCTCGTTGTACTGAAACTCTTTCCGCGTCGCGACGACGCCGCCGCCGTCCGGTCCCGGAAGCTGAGGCGCGTACCGCGTGTGCTCGAGCAGCGTGCTGTCCCCGGTCGGCAGTCGATGCCGGACGTCCGCGCTGAACGTGCAGTATCCTTCGCCGTGCTCGCTCGCGCCGCCGGCGCCGTCGCTCCGGCACTCGTGCCCGATGTTCACGCGCCCGAGCACCGCGACGCTCGCGTCGAAAACCTTCCCCGTCAGATCGAGCGGCGGCTCAAACGTCAGCATGTCGTTCCCGCCCGTGCCCGTGCCGCTGACCGTCCCGACCGCGTGCTGCTTGTTAAGGAGCCCCGCGTCGAGGCCCGTCACGCCCTGTATGATGATCAAGTCGCCGGGCGAGAACGAGTGCACGCGGCGGACTTTGACGACCGCGTCTGTCGCTTTCGTGATGCCGCTGTACGCCGCGCAGTCGCAGACGCCGCCGGGCGAGAGCCGCACGCAGTCGCTCGCGGCCGCGAGGTCTCGCTGGAACCCGCCCATCGTGCACCCGCCGTCGTGAATGTTGTATAAGTCCTCGTACCAGTTGTTCGGCTCGTTCGGGCTCTTCAGCGGGCTCCGCTCGTTGTTTTTCCAAAACGATTTGCTCTCGCCGTAGCCGCCGCCGATAAACGTCGCCTTCGCGTCCGCGCTCCCGGCTTCGTAGTGCGAACCGGTGTTGAGCTTCAACGTCGGGGACCCGGTCACGGTGACCGGCTCGGAGAACGTCACGAAGAAACGTATCTTATCCCCGTTCTCGTACGCCCACTCGTGCTCGCCGACGGTCGGCATCGGATTCGCCGCCGTCGGGGTTTTCATCTTGACGATGAACGCGCTCGCGACGTCGACGTCCGGCGTCCCCGTCTTCGTGTCGATCGGCGTGGTTGCGTCTAACGTGAACGAGTCGTACGTCACCGTGTCTCCCACGATGTACGTCTTCATGTTTAGCATCGTTCGGTCGCCGCCCAAGACGAGCTGGAACGTGAACTTCTCGCCCGTCTTAAACGCGTGCTTTCCGACCGTTTTCACCTTGGCGTCTTCGCATCGGCCGTTCAACTCCGTCGCGCTTCCGGCGCAGTCCAAAGACGACACCCGCGCCATCGGTCGGTACTGGTAATTCTGGAACCGGCGGTTCGGGGTGTACGACGTCACCCCGACGACGAACGGCTGCAGCGCGTTGTGCACGCTGTCCGTCGTCGCGAGCCCAGGGTACGGGTCCGTGTTCCGCTCGTTCGCGTGCAGTCGCCCGGGCCACCCGCTCGCTTTATTGATGCCCACGCGGTCGTGCTGGTTGATCCCTCCTCTGGGCCCGCTCAGCGTGCCCTCCCCGGACCCTTTGCCAAAGTCCGTCGGGAGCTTCGACCGACGCGGTCGCTCGACGCGGTTGAACCGCGCAGCCTGCCAGTACCCGCCCGGTCGCACGACGTGCGCGTTGCCGTGGTGCCTCGCGATGGTGACCTCCGGTCCCGAGCGCGACTCCGCCAATCGCTGCGGCGTATCCTCGAACCCGACCCACTGCGTGTTGTCGCCGCTCACGCTCGTCGCGAGTAAGCTCCGTCGCGCGGCGTCGAACTCGTCGCCGCCGACGCCGTCGTCGTCGTCCGAGGACATTAGCAGCGCGCGTCGGTTCGAGGCGGCGGCGGCGTTTTCCGCGGCGTCGGTTTCGTTCGGCGCATCCGCGGGCGCGCGCGCGGAGAGGAGCGTCCGCGGCGCGCGGATCGTCGGCGCTTCTTCGCCGTCGCCCATGCCCGGGAGGTCTTCTTCGCTGACCTCGACCTCGTCCGCGGGCGCGGGCGCGGGCGGACGCGCGGCGGCGGCGGCGCGCGCGCGCTCTCGCATCTCCTCCAGCTGTTTCAATCGCGCGCGAAGTTTCGCCGCGCGCGTGTCCTCCGCGGGCGCGGCGGGCGCGGGCGTCGGACGCGCTGCCGTCGGCTCCGGCGCCGTCGCCGGCGCGTCCGCCGGCGGCTTCGATTCCGACGTCTCCGTCGCCGCGACGCTCGCCGCGTCGTCGTCGACCTCGACTGCGTCTTCGTCGGCGACGTCGTCGTCCTCCCCCTCCTCCTCCTCCTCGGGAAGGGGCGCGGGGGGGCGCGCCGCGTCCGCGTCTCTTTCGACGCGATTCGGCCGCGCGCTCGCGCGCTCGGACGGCGGCGCGTCGTCGACCGTCGCCGCGTCGTCGTCGTCGTCGTCGTCGTCGTCGTCGTCCATGAGAAACGCGTCCGCGTCGGGATACGCCGTCGTCGCCGCCGCCGCCGTCTCCGTCGTCGTCTCCGCGACCGCGTCGTCCTCGGCGAAGAACGACTGCGCGTCCGTTGGCCGAGCGACGAGCGCGACGAGCGCGACGAGCGCCATGACGACAAGGCGCGCGAGCGCGCGCTTCGCGACGCGGCGCGGCGGCGTCGTCGTCATCGCGACGGGCGGCGTCGGATCCTGATGCGCGCTGTTCGAACCCTTCGCGTGCTCGCCGCGAGCTCGCCGCGTGCTGCGCGCGAGTGGAGGGGAGCGTTAACCCGCGGCCTCCCTGCTGCTGCCAGTGCACTCAAAAAAGTCGTCGGTCGCCAACCGGCGTCATCGTGACGAGGACCCGTCTGAAAACCTTCGGATGCTGGGATCGGGTTGCCAGAAGCGGCCGCGACACGGTGGGTTACGGCTACGACCCGCACGGCGGGTCGCGAGCGGTCGAGCTCGACATCCCCGTGGACTTCGAGAACCGCGGCGCGGAGGCGGGCGCGCGGTTAGGGCGAGGAACCCTGTCCGGTGCGCGCGCCCCGTCGCTGGTTCGGGCGAATCTTCTAAAGCGCGCGTTTCGCCGTCGCCGCCGCGAATGCTGACTCCCTACGAATCGAACATTCCCCGTCCGATCTCTCCGCTCGCAGGCGTCGTGGCGAACATCATGAACACCCCCAAGGTCGCGGAGCTCGACGACAAGCAGTGGCGCGCGCGGCAGCAAGCGCTGCGGGAGACCGAGCTCGCGCTCGCGGACGCGCGCGAGGACGACCGAGCGGGAATCGCGGAGGCGTACGCGGGGACCCGCGATTGGACCGCGGTGGACGACGACTCGGACGACGACGACGACGACGACGCGCGATGGCGAGAGGGCGGGCGGTGGCGCGAGCGACGGAGGCCGGACGAGGAGACCGCGACGTACGCCGAGATTCCCGCGCCGTCGAACGTCGATCGGCAACGAATCGCCGCGCCGAGCGGCGGCTCGGCGCCCCCCGCCGCCGCCGCGGATGTCGCGCCGCCGAGCGCCGCCGCCGCCGCCGCCGCCTCGGGAGGCGCGGGACGGTACGCCGCGTACGCGACGGACTCGGACGACGACGACGACGCACCGCCGCCGCGACGCGCCGCCGCCGACCGCGACCACGACCGCGACCACGACCGCGACCGCGACCGAGCGGCGGCGAGGCGCGAACGCGAACGCCAACGCGCCGCGCTGTACGCGCACGCGCCGCGCGCGGCTGTGCACGAACCCGCGCCGAGTCGCGGCCGCGCGGCGGACCCTTACGCGCACGCGCCTCGCGCTCGGCGGTCGCCGACGCACTCGCCGGACGGACTCGGACTCGGACTCGGAAGACGCGAGAGGGACGCGTACGAGCGCGAACGCGCGTCGAGCCGCGAGCGCGTCTCGGCGGCGCGAGACCGAGACCGAGACCGAGACCGAGACCGAGACCGAGACCGAGACCGAGACCGAGAGCGCGCGGCGTGGCAGCCGCCGCCGGCGCGCGCGAGCTCGAGACGCGGCGGGTACGACTACCACGACGGCTCGTTCCCGGCTTCGAATCATCCCGGGCGGCAGGTCATCATCTGGGGCTACCCCGACGACGTTCGCGCGCGCGACGTCGAGCATCTCTTCACGCGCATGCGAGAGAAGAACATCCCGATTCGTCTGCGGCGGCTGCAGGTGCTTCACCACGCGCCGGACGCCCACGGACGCGTCGCGGCGTTCGTCGAAGTCACGGACGAGGCGTCCGCGCGGGATATCATAAGCGAAGTTCGCACGAGCGGGCCCGATCGCGGGCCTCTCAGTTTTATGGGGTACGAGCTCTGGGCGGCGCCGTGGATGGACGAGCGACCGTCGTACATGACGCCGGTGCCGTTTACGATTCCGAGTCTGCGGTTTGACTTCGCGTTTCAGCTGCCGCCGGACGACGTCGTCGCGGAGCCGCCGCCGCCGCGTGAGCGCGAGCGCGAGCGCGAGATGAGGGACGTCGCGCCGCACCCGCACGCGCGGAAACCCCCCCCGAGCGCGTCGACCGTCGCCGCGCGGGAGGTCCCCGACGCCGCGGAGATCGACGACCCAGAGTATTACGACCGCTGCGAGCCGTGGGCGCTCGGGGAATGGAAAGACGAGCTCACGTGCGCGGTGTTCGTCCGCGGGCAGATGGGCCGCGTCATCGGCCCGAAAGGCATGAACATCAAGAAGCTCATCCGCGAGTCCGGGGCGAGGATGGTGACGGACAACGAGCGGCAGCAGGTCATCGTGCAAGGCGGGGACGCGCGAACGGCGCTTCGAGGCGCGCGGCTCGTGAACGCGGAGGTGGCGATGTGGGTGGACTGGAACAAGCGGCACTACGGCGATACAAACGCCGCCCCGGGAGGCGTTACCGCCGTGAAGGGCGACGCCCACGCCCCCCTCGCGGTCGCCGCGCCCGCGGGCGCGGGGAGCGGTCCGTCCGCGGCGACGCGGGAGACGCGGCCGGATCGCGCGACGGATCGGGATCGCGCGGGCGGCGGCGCGTCCGCGGGGGGGGGCGACCGCGGCGAGGGCGGCGACCGTGGCGTCGACGCCGCGCGCGGCGGCGGCGACCCGTACGGATACGGCGCCCGCGGCGAGAAGTCGGTCGCGGGGAACGTCGACTCCGAGCCCGAGAGCGGGGAGATCGCGCCGGACGGCGGCGGCGGCGGCGTCCGCGGTGGCGGAAAGACGGCGAGAACTGCGCAGGCCACGAGCGCGAGACGCGCGAGGAAGAGCTCGTCGCTGAGCAACGTCGCGTCCGCGGGGTCGCTGCCGGGCGTGCCCGCGGCCCCGGCGAAGGCTTCCGCGCCTCCGTTGCCGGCGTCGGCGCCGCCCCCGGGGACGAAGCGCGCGCTCGAGAAGACAAAGAAATCCCTCGAGAAGGCGAAGAAGACGCGGGAAAGGGCGCTCGCCGCGCCCGACGCGGTCGCCGCCGCCGCCGCCGCGCGCGAGCCGACTCCAAAGTCGCGAACCGGGACCCAAGGACGCGGCGCCGTGGACTCGGACTCGTCCGACGACGAGTTCGCGTTCAAGGACGAAGGCGACGTGACGAAACGCCAGCACGAAGGCGACGTCGTCGGCGCGGCGAAACTCTCAGCCGCCGCGACGGAAGCGGAGAAGCGGAAGAAGGAGGAGGAGGAGGAGGAGGAGGCGAGGCGAGAGGAGGAGTGTGCGAGGCAGATCGAAGAGACGCAGAGGATCAAGTCCGAGCAAAAGAAGGAAGCCGCGGCGAAAGCGAAAGCGCTCAAGGCTGAGGCCGCGGCGAAGGCGAAAGCGGCGAAGGCTGAGGCCGCGGCGAAGGCGAAAGCGGAGAAAGCCGCGGCGAAGGCGAAAGCCGAAGCCGAGGCGAAAGCCGCAGCCGAGGCGAAAGCGAAAGCCGAGGCAAAAGCCGCGGCGAAGGCGAAAGCCGAGGCCGAGGCGAAGGCGAAAGCCGCCGCCGAGGCGAAAGCCGCAGCCGAGGCGAAAGCCGAGGCGAAGGCGAAAGCCGAAGCCGAGGCGAAAGCCGCGGCTGAAGCGAAAGCCGCGGCTGAAGCGAAAGCCGCGGCTGAAGCGAAAGCCGCGGCCGCGGCGGCGAAAGCGAAAGCCAAGGCGGAAGCCGAGGCCGAGGCCCAGGCCAAGGCGAAAGCCGAGGCTGAGGCCGCCGAGGCCGAGGCCGCCAAGGCGGAGGCGGAGAAAGCGAAAGCGAAAGCGGAGACCGCCGGACCCGGACCGGGACCGGGACCCGGCGCGTCGCCGACGTCGCCGCCGTCGCCGTCGACGACGGAACTCCTCAAACTCATCCGCCGGCGCGAGCAGTCGCGCGACGCGCTCGAGGCGATGTTCGCGTCGCGGTCCGGCAGCGCGAACTCTGTGGGCGTGTTCGTCCGCTTCCGCGCGAAGCTCCCCGGGGCCAACGCGGCGAAGAACTACGAGTGCGGGCAGATATCCGCCGCGCGGTTCGATTACCCTCCCGGGGCGTGGCACGAGGAGTGGATTCTCGACGTCGACGCGGAGAATGAAAACGCGACGCACACGACGTATTTGAAACTGGTCTCGAACGCGCGATGCGAGCGCGACGAGGTGGAGCGGTGGTTGAAGAGGAATTACGACGGCGTCGCGAGCGAGGCGTTGATGGATTTGAAGCTGAAATCGCCCGCGCCGAAGCGCCCGAGGCACGCGTGAACGAACGGTAGTAGATTAGCGAAGAACTTGCAAAGAATTCGGGATTCGAATCTGTTCGTCCGTCGACCAACGCTACGAGCTAACGTTCCTACTAAGGAACCGACTAAGCGGCCGCGCGCCGCGCCGCGTCGCGCCTCGCGAACGCGTGCGGCGCGCGCGTCACAGCTCCGACGCGGTCATCATCGGCGACAGCCCCAAACGCTGCTCCATCGTCGCCACTTTCCGCTGCATGGTCTTGATCACGTCCGCCTGCGACTGCACCGTCACGATGAGGTACGCGAATATCCCCATCGCGACGAGCATCCAGAGGTAGGACACGCACCCGAGGACGCCGGCGCCGCCGCCGGCCGCCTCGGAGTCCGTGTCCGTGTCCGAGTCTCGAAACCCGCCGTCGCGCTCGTCGAAGTCCGCGGAGTCGAACGTCCTGTCTTCGTCGTCGTCGAATTCGCCCTCGTTGTCCGATCCGACGTTCGCGTCCCTCGCGCGCGGGGACTCGCGCGCGCCGACGGGGGACTCCGGGGCGCTTCCGCGGCCGCGGTAGGACTCGTCGCGCTCCGCCATGCGTCGCGGTAGAGGGTGGTGCCCGGGTTCGCGCGTCGCGCCGTGGTTGCGCGCGGGCGTCTAGCTAGTGCGCGAAAGGGCGAAATCAAAAGGCGCGGTCGCAGAGTGCGCTGTTCTGTTCGACGACCTCGCGCTGACAGTGTCCGGACGGAGGGGGAGGGGCGTCGAGAGAGGAGAGAGGCTTTCGTCGCGCGCGTCGAGTCGCCGTTTCGTTCACTCGCCGTTCTCGTATCAAGTCGAGCTAAGTTTGCGACGCGTCGCGCGAGCTCGAGGCTATCTCCGTCGTTCTCTCGCGCGACGCGCCGCCCAGATGGGAGAAGGTAAACCTTCTCCCAAATAAAATTCATTCAATCCAACGTCGTCGTCGTCGCTCGCGGTATCGCCGCCGCGCCGCTTCTTCTGACCACAAAAAAAAACAAAACGCACGTTCCGCCGCCGTTTCGTTCCTCCTCCACCTCGTTCGCCACGCGCCGTCATCAGCGTCATGCTCACGGGTTAATCATCGCCTTAATCTCATCGTACATGATGAGCACGAGCGCGCCGCCGACGCCGCGGAGAACGTTGGAGAAGGCGCCCTTGAAAAACGCGCCGGCGCCCTCGTTGGAGTAAATCTTCACGAACGCGTCGATGGTGCCGTTGTAGAGCTTCTTGCCGCCGGACGTCATCATGAGACGACGACGGACGGTGTCGAAAGGGTACGAGAGGACGCCCGCGGCGTTCGTCGCGACCTGCGCGACGACGAATTTCGCGACGATGGACGAGTCCTTGGTGAGGAGCGCGCCCTTACCCGTGTCGTACAGACCAAAGTACGACCCGCGGTACACGATGATACCCTGCACGGACACGCCGAAGCCTTGGTACAGCGACATCGGGCCGGACTTCGCGGCCACCTTCGTGAGGCAGTCGACGAGCCCGGTGAACTCGCGGCCTTTGCCGGAGCCGACGTCCGCGGCGAGGCGCGTACGCGCGAAATCGAGCGGGTACACGATGAGAAGAGACCCCGCGCCGGCCATGCCGCCGGACGCCATGTTCACGCCGAAGAACGGCCAGAAGTCCGTCTTCGGGTTGTACGTCGGGAACAAATCCTTGATCGTGTCCTTGAACGCGAAGTTGAACGCCTGGGTGGGGAAGTAGCGGACGATGTTCGCCATGTTCCCGCGCCAGAACGACCCGAAGCCCTGCTCCGCGGAGACGCGCGTGAAGCAGTTGACGATGCCGGTGTAACGCGCCACCTCGCCGGACATGATCTGTGGGTGCGGGGGGGGAGAAGATGCGCGTCAGCGACCGAAGCGCGTTCACGTGAGCGAGCGGGAGTACGAGGCGGTGAAAAAAACGGAAACGGTCGGGGAGAGAGCGTTCTACGCGGACCCCGACGAAGGACGGACGGAGGACAAAATATCCGCGCGTCGCCTCCGTATTGTTCGTTCTCGCGGTTCGAAAAAAGACGGCGCGATCGATCAGGGCCTCGAAGCGTCGCGCACCTTGGGGTTCGCGTCCTGGGTCTGGATGAGGAGCTTGACGCGCTCGATGGGCGCGGTCGCGGTCTTCGCGATGGAGCCGGAGACGCCACCGATCTGCGAGGGGGAGCGTGGGAAGGGGAGAGACGCGTCGGCGACGGCGATCGCGGCGCGGGCGATCACGTGCCCCCTGGATGGGATCACGCGCGGCGGAGAGAACATAAAATAAAATGCCGATCGCACGCGCTTCTCCGGAGAAGCGCCCGTCTCGGCGTCCGCGCGCGCGCGCGCGTAGGCGCGCGCGCGTCCGCCGCCGCGGAGACGCTCCCCGGTTCAAAATCGCGCGGCATCGAGCGCGGAGGACGCGAGACGCACCGCGAGGTCGGTCGCGAACGCGACGGCGCTGAATTCCTTCTTCGCGTTCGCCTGGAACCCGGAGACGACGCTCGAGGTGAACGTCGTGGGCGCGGGCGCGACGGACGGCGCGGTCGCCGCGCCGGCCGCGAAGCCGCCCATGGTCGCCTTGTAGAAGCTGAGGGGGAGAGACATCTTAAACGACGCTCGACACGAGACGTGCGTCTGCTCTACGGGAAGTGAGGAGCGTCCGACCGACGTGCGATCGCGCAGCCTCTTTCCGCACGCCGCGTCTGGAAGCGGAGAGCCACTCGGTGCCGCGGAGAGAAGATCTTTGTGAAACTACTCATACTCTGACTGTTCGCTCGTGCGACGCCGAGTGCGTACTGTACTTCGCGGCAACTCGGTGTGCCCAGCCCGAATGGCCGCGACACGGGAGACGGCGGGTCGCGTGCCTACTCGTACTCGTCGCGCGCGCGCGATGCCGTCGCTCGCGGCGCTCGCGGCGCTGAGGCGCTGCGGCGGCGCGCGCGCGCGCGCCGCGTTCTCGCGCGGCTCGCGCGCCGCCGCGTCGTCGTCGTCCTCGTCCTCGCGTCGCGACGACGACGACGACCGTCGCGCCGCGCGCGCCTCGCGCGCGGATCGCCCCTGGACGTCGTCGTCGTCGTCGTCGTCCATCGGCGCGTCCCTGCGCGCGATCGCCCTCGCGCGCGCGGACGCGGTCGCGGTGGCGTCGCCCACCTCCCCGGACGTGACGTACGGCGCGCTGCTCGCGCACGCGTCGAAGCTCGCGCGCGCGATGCGCCGCGCCGCGCGAGGAGGAGGAGGAGGAGGAGGAGACGGCGCGGACGACGACGACGACGACGCGACCATCCTCCGCGGCGCGCGCGTCGGGATCGTCGCGCGCCCGGGACCGGGGTACGTCTCCGCGATGCACGCGACGTGGATGAACGGCGCGATCGCGGTCCCGCTCGCGACGTCGCACGCCGCGGAAGAGACGACGCACGTCCTGAGAGACGCGGGCGTGCGCGTCGTCGCGCACGCGCCGGGCGGCGCCGCGTCGTCCGATGACGTCGACGACGCGAGCGCGCGGCTGTACGCGAACGCCGGCGTCGCCGCCGCGGTCGTCGTGCCGCCGTTCGACGATCGCGATCGCGACGACGCGCGTCACGCCCGCCGCGACGACCGCGACGCCGGATCCTCCGTCTGGATCGACAACGCGCCGTCGGACCCCGCGTTGATCATCTACACGAGCGGCACCACCGGGAAACCGAAGGCGTGTCCTATCTCACACTGGTCCCCGTACGACCGCGTCGGCGTGGTGAACGCCGATCCTTGAGGACTTTCTCTCCCGGCGTTCGTCTCTCTCCGCCCACACCACGCTTTCAATCCCGACATACTTCGACGCCTTTCAACTCCATCTGACGCCTTTCAACTCAACCCCGACGTCGCTTTGAACGATGGAACAACCCCGACGAAGGGCGCGACGCACACGCACGCGTCCCTCGCGGCGCAGTGCGATTCCCTCGCCGCCGCGTGGGAGTGGCGCGACGACGATCTGATCTACCACGCGCTGCCGCTGCATCACATCCACGGGATCGTGAACGCGTGGATGTGCGCGCACTACGTCGGCGCGCGCGTCGAGTTCGGCGGCGTTGGCGTCGGACCCGAGCGACGACGACGCGAAGGCGACGATGGACGCGCTCGAGCCCAAAAAGGCGGCGGGGGTGAGACTGCTTCCCATACGACCCCGTTCGCGTGGTGCACGCCGTTCCTTAAGGACTTTTCCCGTCGTCACTCTTCACCCGCGCTTCCCTTTCAACGTTTGACCGGTAAGACGTTCGACTGA